>Ga0194111_10006587_pt1 | contig 13186 bp, 12 predicted proteins | sample TA2KigC300mmetaG_FD_146194 | JGI IMG/M metagenome (GOLD analysis project Ga0194111, IMG submission 146194) | Freshwater microbial communities from Lake Tanganyika, Tanzania - TA2015033 Kigoma Deep Cast 300m | ecosystem: Environmental > Aquatic > Freshwater > Lake | place: Tanzania: Lake... | reverse complement strand
AATCGTTTTTCACTCCGGAAATGATCCGGGAACTCACCTCTGTCGGTGGAGTGATTGTGATGGGGATTGGAATCAATATTCTTGGTTTGCAAAAGATCAGGGTAGGTAATTTAATCCCCGCCCTCCTGCTGATCATAGTGTTTCTCTGTTTTAAAAGATATATTCCCTTCTAAGGTGGGAATGAACCGAAAGGGGGAGGTATAACCTTGGATGAATATGAAAAAAGTGAAAAGAGATTATCTGTAAGGAGGCTAAATCGCATTCTAACCATGCTTTTTTTGGAAATGAAAGATCTGACGGATGAGGGGAGAGATCTTCCAATCCGATGGAACATCATGCACATGTATTCTTGCTCACAGCTTGCAAAAGTGTTGGCACTCAAGCGCGGAATAGAACCGGAATTAGCAGGGATAGCCGCTGCACTTCATGATATTGGTATCATTATGACTAAAAAACGGGAAGCTCACGCTGAGGCGGGAGAAAAATGTGCCTACGAATTCTTAGAAAGATATAATTGTGAATGTGGGACAAAGCTTCCTAAATTAAATAAGATGGAAATGGACCAAATTGTAAATGCAATAATACAGCATAGTAAAAAGGAAGTAAATTCGGATAGCCCCTTAATCGAGCTACTGAAAGATGTTGATTCTTTCGATAGATATCTCCACGGTGTTAAGACAGAGGGCCCCCATCTTCTAAGGTGTGAAAAAGTAGCTATGGAGCTTGGGACAATAAAAGAAAGAAAAAAATAAAATTTCCATTTTTATCCCGTTGAATTTCATCTGAAGTTTAGATGGAGAGATCCGAAGCCATAGATAGAAAGGTTCGTATAATACTGGAAAGATATTTATCCTTATGATAAATGGTATAAAAGCTGCGAATAATCTTTCCCTCACCTAGCCGAATTGCCTTGATCAAACCCGCGTCCACTTCCCTTTTTACGATATTTACCGAAATGATTGAAATTCCAAGTCCAGCCTCTACTGCACGTTTAATTGCTTCATTGCTCCCCAATTCCATAATCACTCTAACTGAAATATTTTCCTTTTTAAATTTATTCTCTATATCCTCGCGTGTCCCTGAGCCTTTCTCTCTCATAATAAAATGTTGTCCGTTCAGTCTGGAGAGCTTAATGGTCTTTTGGTTTGCAAATTCGTGAGAAGAAGGAACAATGATCACCAGCTCTTCCTCCACGAATGGGGCAATAATGAGTTTCTCAATAGGCACAATATGACCGATAAACCCAAGATCGCTATTGAAAGAAAGAATGTTTTCAATTACTTCCTCTGAATTTCCAACCTTCATTTGTATTTCTATATTCGGGTACTTCATTTTGAAGACACTTAATATGGAAGGGAGGTAATAGGTTCCCATTGTTAAGCTTGCACTTATCTTCAAACATCCACTATTCACTTTTTTTACATCTTCAATGACACTGTCTGCCTCTTTTGCGAGATTAAATATCCTTTCTGCATATGATAAAAGAACTTCTCCAGCAGTGGTCAATCTTATTTTTTTTCCATATCTCTCAAAAAGTTTAATATTGTAAGAATCTTCTAAGAGTTTAATTTGCGTGCTAACCGCAGGTTGGGTCAAGAATAGGGATTCTGCTGCCGAAGAGAAACCTTTAAGTTTTGCCACATTATAGAATATCCAGAGTCGATTAAGATTCATTGTCGAACTAAAAGTATAAAATAAATTTATTAAAAAGATTCAAATTATTAATTTGACTTATTTATCTCTTTAAACTAATTACAATGAAAAGTCAATCAGAGCTTTTGAAGCATCAGAGGCGGGAAATTTTTTATCTCTCGTCTTAAGAGACCTTATTTTCTAAAAGATCTCAAAGAATTTTGCCAGAATGTTATTAGTTCGGGCGGCATATTGAAAAATCATACGAGTGCTATAAAAGATACTGATGGCTGACGGATAAAAATTTCAAATTAACATCAGGAAAGGAGAAAAAACAAATGGCAGAAGAATGGGGAGATCAGTATAATCAGGCAGGGAGGGAACCGTTCCACTGGCAAACTTCAATTGCCTACAAGACCGCAGATAGGATCGTCCTGAGAGGATACGATACGACAGAGCTGGCAGAGGCAGGGTGGAGCTTTGCGGCCGTTGTTTTCTTGCTTTTTCAGGGCAGACTTCCAAAGAAGAATGAAGAGAGGATGCTAAACTTCTTCATGGTCGAGTTCATGGAGCATGCCATGTCTCCATCTACTCTCACAGCAAGATGCTGTGCCTCTGGTAGGCCAGCACTCAACGCTGCGATGGCGGCTGGAATTATGACCTTTGGTGAGGCCCATGGCCCGGGGCATCTGCATGGAATCATGGTCCATAAATATATGGAATTGGGTGAGAAAAATGGTTGGACCCTCACTCAGATTGCCGAGCAATTGGTCAAGGATCATAAAGGGAAGAATATTATGGGCCTTGGACAGCCCCAGCACATTCATGGTGATCCAAGGGCTATCCGGATCATGAAGATGGCAAGAGACCTGGGAGTAGCAGGGAAGTTCCATGATTTGCAGATCGAAATTGAAAAGGCCTTCGAGAGGATCAATGGGAAGAAGGTTTGGACCAACGTCATTGGCGGTGGCAACTCCGTCTTTATGGACCTGGGATTCAGCCCCCTTGCGGCCTGGGCGATTGGAGTCCTCTGCCGCGGATTCAGTTGCGGAGCCCATGCCATTGAGGAGATGACCCGGGAAAAAGCCTGGAGGGCCTCCCGTACGACGAAAATGATCAACCTTCTCGATCTCTCCATCCAGGGGCCCAAATACTATGATGGGCCGCCCGACCGTCCCGTTCCAAAGCCGGAAGACCGGCAGGAATAAGTTTTTGGGGTGAAGGTTGTGGTTATGAAGCTCCTGCCTACCGGCCCTGCACTCATAATAGACCGAGGGCGGAGCAGGCAGGCGTTTCGTCAATAAAAGGCTACGTTTGTTGTTGTCGAAGCCCGTATCGATGCTCGTTTGTCGAAGCTGGAGACTCGGATTTTTTTCGAGATTCGAGCTTCGTGCTTCTAACTTCGATACGAGCATCGTCACCGTAAAACTTTTTCTTATAAACGTTACCGGTAACCCATACAGGTATCATTACCGTAACCCTTTGATGAAATACCAGTCTCTAAAAAGGAGGTAAAATCAATATGCCACAAGACCATAATGATAATATTCAAGAGATGTATCGGAGGGCAAGAAATGCCTTTGAAGTCGTTGAGTACTGGCCCCAGGAGAAGATTGATGAGATGTGCGCTGCGGTGGGTTGGGAATGGCAGAAAGACGAAAATGTCAAAGCCATGGCCAAGTCCGCTGTCGATGAAGGCCTCATCGGTGTCTATGAAGATAAGATTAACAAGATCCGGAGCAAGGTGCGAGGATCCATCAACGAATTCAAAGGCGTGAAGACCTGTGGGCTGGTAAGAGAAGATAAAAAAAGAGGTTTGAAAATCTATGCCAAGCCCATGGGTGTGGTAGCGAATGTCGTCCCCATGACCAACCCAGAAGGAACGGTATGTACAATTGGTCTGAGTCTCTTAAAGACCAGAAATTCAATGATCTGCTCCCCCCATCCAAGGACCAAGCAATGTTCCTATATGGCAGTTGAAATTGCTCGAAGGGCCCTCAAAAAGGTAGGCGCTCCCGAGGATCTGTTTCAATGTATTCAATATCCTTCCAATGAAAAAACACAGGAACTGATGAAGAATGTTGACTTTGTCATGGCAACGGGTGGAGCCGCACTAATCAAAGTGGTCTATGCAGCCGGCAAACCGGCTCATACCGTTGGAGCCGGGAATGTCGTTTCTATCGTTGATGACACGGCTGACCTTCCCGCGGCGGCCAATAAGATCATGCGTTCCAAAACAGCCAACAACTCGACCTCTTGTTCTTCAGAAAATGCAGTCGCCATTTATGAACCCATCTATGACAAGTTTATGGACTTGCTCAAAAAAGAAGGTGGGTACCTTTGCACCACTGAGGAGCGTGAGAAGTTAAGAAAAGCCCTCTGGCCGGACGGGAAAACAATCAATAGAGACATTTTTGGCCGGTCTGTCCCCATTATCGCTGCAGCAGCGGGAATCAATCCTCCTGCGGGAACGAAATTCTTGATGGTGATAGGCGAGAAGATCGGTCCTGAGGACAGATTCTCCGGTGAGAAGTTGAGCCTCGTGCTAACCGTATGGAAATGGAACGATTTTAACGAGATGGTCAATCGTCTCGAAAAGATCCTTGAGTTTTCCGGGATTGGCCATTCCGTTTCCCTTCACTCCAACCGGGTGGAGCGAATGGAGGAGCTTGCCATCCGGGCAAAAGTGGGACGAGTGGAATGCAATATGCCCCACTGTCTGGTCAATACGGGAAGCTGGTACAATGGCCAAATCTGGACCGAGAGCCTCGGTTGCGGAACCTGGGCTGGTAACATGATCAGTGAGAATATCAATTACAGAAATTTCCTCAACTATACCTGGCTCTCCGTTCCCGTGGAGGAATATATCCCCCCGGATGAAGAGCTCTTTGGAGATTATTTCAAAAAGTGGGGAAGGGATTAAATTAATTAATCTTTAATGAGGTCGCCCCTGCCTTCTTCGCTCAGACCGGTTCATCCATGGTCAACCTTGGGGCGGCCTTCCTCGGAGGACCTGTGTCAACGACGCATGTGGTCTCCTCAAGCATTATGGGGGTGGGCGCTGACATAGGGTTTCTGCTGTGCGATGGGGTGTAACTAAAAGTATTGTCGTCGCCTGGTTCATTAACTTCCCAGCGTCTGCAATTATGGCCGGATTGAGTTTTTTTCTAATTCGTCTGGATTCTCTCAATTTATAGAGAAAAAAGCAAGATCATGGTATTTGATTTCCTCAGAAGAAAGAAACCTTTTTCCGGGAGTGAGAATCGCTTTTTCGATCTGCTTTCCCGTCAAGCCTTGAAGAGCATTGAAGGGTTGGAGGCCCTTTGGAATTATGCCGAAAGCGGGAGCAAGGAGAACGCCAACCTGGTCCAGAATATTGAAAGGGAAGCGGATGAGCTGAGGCGGATTTTAATCCAGGAACTGGATCAGACCTTTATTACACCGATCGACCGGGAGGATATTTATCAACTCTCACGTGCGATTGACGATGTGGTGGATTATGCCAATACAACCGTGGATGAAATGGAGATTTATGAGGTGAAGGGAGATCACCATATCAAAGAGATGGTTAACATCCTGCGGAAGGCCGCCCGGGAATTAAATGACGCGGTCAAAATCCTGAAGGACTATCCCAAGATCGCCTCGGAGCATGCGGTTAAGGCCAAGGCTTATGAGAACCAGATGGAGAAGACTTATCATGTGGCGCTCGCCGAGCTTTTTAAGGGGACAGATACGGTCTATATGCTCAAGATGCGGGAGATCTATCGCCATCTCAGCAATGCGGCCGACCGGGGAGATGAAGCCGCCAATATCATCTCCAGCATTGTTATGAAGCACAGTTGATAAATTTGAGCTCGCTTGAGAATAGAAGAAAGGAGGTGAATGCACGAAACAGAAGTGAAAAGCAATGGTCATCAATTTGAGGTTTTTAAAAGAAAGGAGGAAGACCCATGAAAAAACTTATTGGAATTTTATTGGTTGCGTTTTGCCTGGTAGCCGTTGCCACAGCAGAGGCACAGTTCAAATGGAAATTGCAAAGTGCTGTTCCTGCCGGGGATCCACACATTGATTTATTGGAGAAGTTTGCTTCAAACGTTGATAAGATGTCGGGAGGAAGACTAAAGATAGAGGTGCTTCCTGGAGGAGCTATTGTGAAAGCATTCGAAGTACTTGACGCCACCAATAAGGGAGTTATCGATGCCGGACAGCAGTGGACTCATTATCAAACGGGCAAACACCCGGCTGCAGGCCTATTCAGTGCTCCCCTGGGTGGTTCCGGAAGCGGACTTGACCAGATGGCACACCTGGCATGGTACTTACGAGGAGGCGGAAGGGATCTCTATTTGGAATTCTATCAGAAAGTGTTAAAAATGGATGTGATGCCATTTCTATACGCACCTGATGGACCGGAAGCATTAGGATGGTTTAGGAAACCGATCACTTCGGTGAAGGAGTTTACCAAACTGCGTTTCCGAATTTCTGCTGGTTTGCCAAGCGAAGTGCTTAAGGAAATGGGCGGATTGCCGGTAAGTTTACCGGGAGCAGAACTTATGGAGGCCGCACATAGAGGTCTTGTTGACGGAGTTGAGTGGATTAACCCTTACACCGATATTAAGATGGGCCTTTATGATACTTTTAAATTTTACTCCATCCAGGGTCTCCACCAAGCGATTGACATAGCAGACATCGTCATCAATGGGAAGAGGTGGCGTGAGTTGCCCCCGGACCTCCAGGCGATCGTAGAGGTCGCAATAAAAACGTCGATATTCGAGGCCATGCTTTATTTTGTGGACCAAAACGCTAAATCCCTGAGGGTGCTCACAACGGAAAAGGGAGTCAAATTATTTGATGCCCCGGCGGATTATGCGCCTGCATGGATTGAGGCTTCCAAAAAGGTGCTTGCCAAGTTTGAGGGGAAAGATCCCTTTTTCAAGAAGGTGTTAGACTCCCAGAGGGAATTTGCAAGGGTAGTGGTTCCTTACACAAGAGAAACTTCAAAGCTGTCTACTCTTATTAGCGGAGCTGCCGAAAAATAACCGGGGCTCAAACTGCTAAACACTTTGGACGGGAGAAATGATATTTTGAGGGATGTTGATTTGATTGACGAGTATGCCAAAACCTATTGAAGAGGTTATTCGGGTTGTAGTTATAATAGGAGACGAGGATGTTTTTGCAGGGGTTGGATATCCAACCCCTGCCCCTCTGGGTTTTCACCTTCAATTTGATAACGATTTATGATTGAGGGGTTTGATATGGATACCAAAGTGAAAGATTGTTTAATAGACCGTATGATAAAAATTATTGATCAGATCAGTATATGGTCGGGAAAAGCTGTTGCATGGCTTATCATTCCGCTGGCGGGAGTCCTCGTTTGGGAAGTATTTATTCGTAAAATTTACTCCCCCTCGATTTGGGCTCACGATTTGGCGACCCAGTTTTACGGTACACATTTTATGCTGGCAGGAGCTTTTGCCTTATATCTGGGCAAACATATCCGCACGGATTTCTTTTATGAAAAGTGGTCTCCCCGCACCCAGGCATTAGTTGACGCGGTCCTATATATATTCCTTTTTCTCCCCGGGATGTTGATGTTTTTTTGGCTGAGTCTGGATTTTGCCGCAGAATCTTGGGCTTTAAGGGAGAGATTATTCACCCCTGGGCGCCCACCCGCATATTTTTATAAAACGGTTATCCCCGTGGGTGTGGGGTTGATGGTGCTGCAGGGAATATCGGAATTTGTAAAATGTGTTCGGATCATTCGGAGGAGACAGACATGAGTTTAGAGATTCTCGGTCTAATTCTGGTGGTATCCCTCTTTATTATTATTTTGCTGGGATTCCCTATTTCCTTCACTTTAATCTTTCTTGCCCTGGGGTTCGGTTATATCGGCCTTGGTGATCGAGTATTCTATTTGGTAACTTATCAATTTTTCTCTACGATGATGGAACCTGTCTTGGCGGCAGTGGCTCTTTTTACCTTTATGGGCCTAGTGCTGGAAGGTGCCGGACTCATGGACCGTTTATTCAAGGCTTTGCAACTCCTTTCCGGGCGCATGAAGGGCTCATTATATATGGCGACCATTGTAACCGCAACACTGTTTGCCGCTGCGACAGGGATTGTGGGCGCATCCGTCCCCATTTTAGGGTTAATGGCCGGTCCTTCTATGAAAAAATCCCGATACAATGCATCGCTTTGTGCCGGGACGATCACCGCCGGTGGAACTTTAGGTATCCTTATTCCTCCAAGTATCATGTTAGTGGTCATGGGGCCAACGATGGAGGTTTCCATTGCGCGTTTGTATGCAGCTGCAATCCTACCTGGCATATTACTAGCCTCCATCTACATTGCTTACACGATGACACGGACTTATCTTAATCCCGGTTTCGGCCCACCTCTTTCAGATGAAGAACTCGACGTCCCAATGGTTAAAAAAATCCGTGAGTTTGTTGTCGGACTCTTGCCGGTGGCTACCCTCATCGTTGCCACTTTAGGCAGCATTTTGTCTGGGTTTGCCACGCCGACGGAAGGGGCGGCCATGGGTTGCCTTGGAGCAGTAGTGGTGGCTATCGCTCACCGGCGGCTTAATTTCAGCATAATAAAAGACGCCGTGTACCGCACCGTTGTGACGACCAGCATGGTAATGATTCTACTTGCAGCCTCTACAGCAGTAGGAGCCGTTTTTTCTGCTTTCGGAACGCCTAAGCTTATTGCAGATACCTTGCTAACCCTTGATCTCCCAGCAGGGGTATTTATATGGTGCATCCTGGTGGCTTGTTTTGTTTTGGGATGGCCTTTGGAGTGGATACCGATTGTAGTAATTGTTATACCGATTTTCATGCCGATCATCATACAATTAGGTGTTGATAGGTTATGGTTTGCTATCTTAGTGGCTGTCACTTTACAAACTTGTTGGCTCTCTCCCCCGGTGGCCTTATCTGCCTACTATCTTAAAGGTGTTATACCGGAGTGGGACCTGTACATGATTTATAAGGGAATGATCCCGTTCATGTTTTTGCAAATATTATGTGTAGTGCTGCTGTTTCTTTTCCCGCAGATTACACTATGGCTACCCACTCTTTTGTTCAAATAATAAAATTCCCCTTTGGGGTGAAAATATCGGGAGCCTCCCTACAACTAAAATGATCCGTTTAAAAAGGAGTATTGTTCATGGGAAAAAAGGGTAGAGCCGCTGTCATGCATAAGGCTAATACGCCCTTAGAGATAAGGGAATATCCCCTTATCGAAGTAGAGAGAGGGCATATCCTGGTGAAGATCAAGTGCTGTACGATCTGCGGTTCTGATTTGCACTCTTGGCTTGGAAAGAGAGGGACAGTTACCCCGATTATCCTTGGTCATGAAATCGTCGGAGAGATTGTGGAGATGGGGGAAGGGGTAACCCATGATTCCGGCGACCGGCCCTTGAAGGTGGGGGACCGCATTACATGGACCATCATGGACAACTGCGGCAAATGCTACTATTGCCGTGAAAAGGGTCTGACCATGAAGTGCATCCACCTAAAGAAGTATGGCCATGATAGCTGCGCGTCGCCCCCTCATTTTAATGGTGGATTTGCCGAATTTTGCTATATTACACCCGGAACCTGTGTGATAAAGATTCCTGAGAATCTTTCCAACGAGGAAGCTGCTCCGGCAAACTGTGCCCTGGCAACAGTGATGGCAGGATGGGAGGCGGCAGGGCTTAGGCCCTTTGAGAATGTATTGATTCAGGGAGGCGGAGCCCTTGGTATTTACGCAGCCGCTTTAGCAAGACACAATGGTTGCCATAAGATCATTGTGACAGATATTCTCGAGCACCGGCTGGAGTTTGTTAAAGGATTTGGTGCCACCGATACAATAAACACAAAAAATCTGAGAGACGAAGAAATTGTTCAGGCTATCGTGGACCTCACTGGTGGATTTGGTGTTGATGCGGTCCTGGAGGTGGCGGGTATGCCCTCCCTCATCCCCTTGGGATTAAAATGCCTTCGCAAAGGTGGCCGGTTGATCGTCCAAGGGACCGCTTTTTCCGGTGCACATTTCACCTACGATGCCTCTGATATTGTATTCCGATGGCTCACCATACGTGGCGTCCACAATTACGATACAAGGCACCTCCAATGGGGGATTAATTTCTTGGAGCAGACCAGAAATATTTTCCCATTCCATAAAATTGTCACTCACAATTTTCCTCTCCACGAGATTAACCAGGCTATGCAAATGGCTCATTCGGGAGAAGGGATTCGGATCGCTGTCAAACCCCAAAAATCTTAACATCTTGGTTAATACAATCCATAACAACCCAAAATAATATTTGACCGATAAATGATTGTGGGAGCCCATTTTTGCTGGTGGAATAAAGATGAAGTACATTTTAGGAGTATTTATAATATTTATTCGAGCCTATGAAGATTTGCCCCATTAGAAAGCCCCATAGTGCTGCTTCGGGGATGGTGATAAAATTCCTTTTGCTGCTTAATTCCTCGAAGTTTAAAAGAAGATGGAAAAAGTTTTTGTGTTTTGTCAATAGTAAAAGAATAGTAAACCCTACAGTTGCATAAAAATTACATGAAAGGGGAGGTGGGTGTGCTGGAAAGCCTTTACAGCGGCACCTTTAAATGGTTGGCTACTAAGGTTTCAAGCATACCTCAAAGGTCACCTCAGGTGACATCGAATGTTCCCCATAAAACATAGAAACGATCCGCAATTGTAAAGGATTGGAAGCATGCCCACCTCCCTTTTCTTTGCAACGTTAAGGTAAAGAATATATAAAAATGGATATAGTAATTGTAGTAGTAATATTCGTAATAATAGCACTGTTCTTCGATTATTCAAATGGATTGAACGACGCGGCAAATGCTTTAGCAACAACTGTATCAACAGGAGCGTTGAGTCCAAAAAAGACATTGATATTAGGAGTTATATGTGAATTTCTTGGGGCGGTAATAGTTGTCTATTTGACTTTGTGGCTCGGAAGCATTCCATTTTTTAAGACGGTTGCAGATACAATGGGCAAGATTGTTGCACTACCGACTGTTGGGGATACATTGTCAACGGGTGTATTTTCAATAGAATGGCTTGGAATTATAATGTGTATCGGTTTACTGGGGGCGATGTTGTGGAATATAGTTACATGGTACTTCGGAATTCCTGTTTCTGCTTCTCATGCCTTAATTGGTGGAATGTGCGGATCTGCTTATTCCGCGTTGGGCACTGATGCAATAAAGATAGAAGTTGTAATAACAGCGGTTTCCGCTTTAATTATATCTCCACTCATAGCAATTCCCACAGCATATCTTTTAATGAAATTAATATATTATTTGGTGAGACATTCGACTCCCGATATTAAGGAAAGATTTCGAAAGGGTGTGATCTTATCAAGCGCAGCATTTGCATTTTCTCATGGAGCAAATGATGGACAGAAAACTATGGGAATAATTACAGTATTCTTGATAAGCGCGGGGCTGTGGAATCTATCTCCACACGGAACGATAGAGCCCCCCTTATGGGTTGTAATAGCTTGTGCGGTTGCGATAGCTCTTGGAGTTGCAACTGGAGGATTCCGTGTGATGAAAACTGTCGGAATGAAAATATTTAAACTGAGATATGAACACGGTTTTAACGCTCAGGCCGTCAGTACTGCAATAATCCTTGGAAATAGTTTTATAGGGTTCCCAGTAAGCACAACACATGTGATAACAACATCAGTGATGGGAACAGGATCTGCAAAAAGAATATCTGCTGTAAAGTGGGGGATTGGGAAAAAAATAATTATTACTTGGATAATAACTATTCCTGCGTGTTTTATTTTCACTGTATTACTCTATTTCATGGTGGCTTTATTACTTGGATTCCCAATATCGTTTTACTAAAAACGAGTGCCCGTATATTTAAATTGAGATAATTTAGGGAGATATTTCAAAATATGCTTGAATATTTTTTGGCAAATAAATTTCTGGAATTTTTAAATAAATATTTTTAATTGATTGTAAAAACATATTTTTTTTCGGAACAGTCTCTCTTAGGGATTTATTTTTAAACAAATAAGGATTAAACATTTTTAAAAAGGAGATGGTTTTGGATTTAGCTGAAAAAAGGAAGCGATTTCGGTCTCTCTTATCCTTCAGCGCCTTTCATTTTCTGGACGATGGTTTCACAGACTCCCTTTATCTCCTCCTCCCTTTTATCGCTGCTGAGCTAAATCTTTCCTTTAGCCAGGTGGGACTGCTTAAGGGTATCTTTTCTGGCTCCACGGGTCTTTTCCAATTTCCATTAAGTCTCTTGGGAGAAAAGATTGGAGAGTTGATTGTCATTGCCTTCGGAACGTTTGGTCTTGCAATAGGATTCTTAATCCTGAGCAGGCTCCATACCTTTCCGGCTATTCTTATGGCTCTTATCTTTGCAAAGGCATCCGGAGCAGGCCAGCATGGATTGAGTTCCTCCATTCTCTCGAGATTTTACGAAGTTTCTGGTCGCCGTGCCGCTATGGGAACTTATAATTTCTCAGGAGATCTGGGAAAGATATGTATTCCTTTTACACTGACTATAATGATCAATCTATGGGATTGGAGACAGGCCGTCTTTACTCTCTCCATCATTGGAGTCGTCGTAGGCGCTGTTCTTTACATTCTGGTTCCCAAAGAGAAGGAGTATCCTTGGCTGTTTCCACATCTTAAAATTGCTACCCCAGAGAAAAGGGGTTGGGGGATAAAAAACCGGAAAAACTTCTCAGCCCTTCTTAGCATAGGGATCATCGATATATCGGCACGGAATGTCTTATTGACCTTCCTTCCTTTTCTTCTTTTACAGAAGGGAATCCCAATAACCCAACTTGGTTTTGCCCTCACGCTTCTCTTTGTGGGGGGAGCCATAGGTAAATTTGCCTGTGGGGTTCTTGCTGAATGGTTTGGAATCATCCCTATGGTGGTTGGGACAGAAATTTTGTCATTTGCAGGGATCCTTTCCCTGATATGGTTACCTTCTTCGTTGATCTGGGTTGTCCTGCCCTTTATAGGGATCGTGCTGAATGGAACTTCTTCTGTTCTTTATGCCACAGTCGCAGAAATCTTCTCCCCCGAATCACGTTCGCGAGGTTATGGATTATATTACGCTATTACATTAGGTATAGGTGCAATATCTCCAATGGTTTTTGGTCTATTCTCTGATTCTATGGGTCTCACCTTTACAATCATTATCATAAGTTTAATGGTCTTATTCACCATACCTTTAAGCCGACATATATCCCAATAAAAACAATATTAATCCCTCTCCTCCTGAGGTTGCCATGATCTTTCATGGATCTAAATTTTATGTTATTTGGCCAGGCCGATGAGCACTAACCCGATGGTCAGAATGAGGACTCCGGTGAGACGGGTCTTCCATTGCCTTTCCTTCAACAGGATGATTCCCATGAGGGCGCCGAACAGGGCCCCTGCCTGTCGAAAAGCCACCACATAGCTCACCTTACTCGTCGTCATCGCCATAAGGATCAGCAGGTAAGCTCCATTCTGAAGGAGGGAGACAAGCAGAATTTCCTTTTTCGATTTACTCCAGACCT
>Ga0194111_10006585_pt1 | contig 13187 bp, 15 predicted proteins | sample TA2KigC300mmetaG_FD_146194 | JGI IMG/M metagenome (GOLD analysis project Ga0194111, IMG submission 146194) | Freshwater microbial communities from Lake Tanganyika, Tanzania - TA2015033 Kigoma Deep Cast 300m | ecosystem: Environmental > Aquatic > Freshwater > Lake | place: Tanzania: Lake... | reverse complement strand
CGGGGGAGGGCCGGGGTGGGGGTAATATCCCATCCCAGCACCACGCACAACGCCAGCACCACCTGGGGCAGCGGGAAGAGAATAAACAGGTGCGTGGCCCAGATGCCAGAGACGGTGAAGCTGTTCTGCCCGGCGATGAGCACGATGAGCAGCAGCACCAGGGCCAGCGGCCGCCTGTGCTCCCGCGCCTGCCAGACCACCAGGGCGATGCTCCCCAAGACAGCGATGGCGAAGGCAGGCACGGCCAACGGGTTGCGCAGGGTCTCGCCCAGATACCAGAAGTAGCTGCCGTCCAGGAAGACCCGCAAGGCGTCCAGGGCCAGTCCCAGGTTGCGGGCCACGTCCAGGTTGTTAATGCCGTAGCTGGTGGGCTGTCGCAGGCTGCGAGTCAGCTCGGCCAGCGTGGCTCCCCGCGTCTGCAGGTTGTACCACAGCAGCGGCGCCGCGCCGAGGAGGAAGGCGGCGGCTCCCAGTGTGAAACGTGAAACGTGAAACGTGAAACGTGAAACGTGATGCGTGAAACGTGAAACGTGAAACGTGAAACGTGATGCGTGAAACGTGGAACTTGAAACTTGGAACGTGAAACCCGCAATCCCCAGGGCAACGATCCACCACAGGAACAGGAACTTGGCCCACAGGCCCAGGCCCAGCAAAAAACATCCTAGCGCCCAAAGTTCCATATTCCAAGTTCCATTTTCCATATTTGACGTGGAACTTGGAGCGTGGAACATGGAACGCTTGAAAACTAACAAGCTGCCCACGCTGAGCACGGTCATGACCGAGGTGACCGTGATGCCGTGGCGACTCCAGAAGACAAACGATGGGTTGATGGCCAGCAGCGCCGCCGCCAGCAGCCCCACAGCTCGCCCCGTACTCCCGCTGAACAGCGCCCGCCCCAGCAGATACGTCAGGACAATGGTCAGCGCCGAGAAGGTGATGGGCAGCAGGCGCACGGCCAGCACGCCCGGCCCCAGGATGGCGAAGAAGGGCAGCGCCAGGTAGGTGTTCAGCGCCCCCAGGTAGTCCATGATCATCACCGGGAGCGCCAACCCGCCCAAACGCACGCCCACCCCCCGCAACAGCTCCACCGGTTGGGTCGGCGGGGCGACCTGGCCGGCGGCGAGCAGTTGCATGGTGGGCACCAAATCCAGGGCCTCGTCGGCGTAGAGGCCCGGCAGGTCAATCTGGTAGAGGCACAGGGCCAGGAAGACGGCCAGGCTCAGCACCAGGAGGGCGGCGTCCACCAGCCCCGGCCTCGCTATCCTTTTCACCATTCCGTGTTCCAGGTTCCACGTCTTGACAATGTTACATTTGTCATTGCGAGCGCAGCGAAGCAATCTCTTTGTTGCGCCATGAGGGAGATTGCTTCGTCGCCTCCCTTCGCCGCCCCTTCATTGCTTTCAGGGCCGACGAAGGGAAGCTCCTCGCAATGACGGTTGAAATCTAACATTGTCAAGACGTTTCATGTTCCACGTTGTTGACTTGGAACATGGAACGTGGAACATACCTATCTGGCGATTACCCCGGCGCTGGTGGTGATGTCAATGAGCTCTCTGGTAATGGCCGCCTGGCGAGCCTTGTTGTAGTAGAGCGTAAGCTCGTCAATGATGTCCAGGGCGTTGTCCGTGGCATTGCGCATGGCCACCATGCGCGCCGCCTGCTCGCTGGCGATAGACTCCAGGATGGCCTGGTAGATCTGCACCTCCACAAAGCGCGGCAGGAGCTCGTCCAGAACGCTGGCCGGACTGGGCTCGTAGATGTAGTCTACAGCCACCGGCGCTGGCGGGGCGGAGGTGTGAGAGGGCGATGCCGGGGTGAGTTCACCTCTGCTCCTTTGCTCCCCTGCTCCCCCACTGCCCAGCGCCGCCGTGGGGATGGGCAACAGTTGCTGCAAGACCGGGTGATGGCTCAGCGTGGAGATGAAGCGCGTATACAGCAGGAAAACCTTATCCAGGGTGAGCTTCTCTGGCCGCTGCGGGTCCAGGATGTAATCGCTGATGATCAGCCGGCCAATGGGCAAGATGTCGGCCAGGACGGGTTGGGCGCTAATGGGCGTGAACTCAGCGATGATGTCTCGCCCGTAACGCAGCATGAAGTCACGCCCCTTGCGCCCGATAGTGATGATACTCAGGGGCTGGCTCTGCTCGAGGATAAAGTTGCTGGCCTGGCGGATGAGATCGGTGTTGAAACCGCCACAGAGCCCCCGATCGGCAGTGATCAGCACCAGGCCCACCCGCTGGACGGGGCGTTGTTGCAGCAGCGGGTGCACGGCCTCGCCGGTTCGGGTGCGGCTGGCCAGGTCTTGCAGCACCAGGCGGGACTTCTCGGCGTAGGGGCGGGCAGCCAGCACGCGCTCCTGGGCGCGTCGCATCCGGGAGGCGGCCACCGTCTCCATAGCTTTGGTGATCTGGGCTGTATTACGAATGCTGCGGATGCGCCGCCGAATCTCACGCGTTGTGGCCAAACGTCACCTCGTCACTCGTCTCCTGTCTCTCACTGCCTACTTCTTGGGCTTCATTTCGATGGTGCGCCACGCACTGTCCGGGCTGATCTGAAAGCCTTCCCATTGGTTAGGATTGCCCGCCGGATCGCCAGAAACACGGCGATACACCGCCACCCACCAGGAGACGTAGTAGGAGCCCGTCTCGTTGGCCGGCGGACGAATGGCCTCCGCCTCTACCTCGTTGGGCGCCCAGGAGGTGACCTGCAAGTTGTGGCCCCACCACTTGGCGACCTTGCCGTCCAGGGTCATGGCGCGGAAGGTGATGTGATAGTACTCGTCTTTGTCCAGTTTGCCCACCGATGTCCACTCGAACCGCGGCTGATAGCCGGGGTCGAAGGGGGCCTGATCGTCTGGGCTGAGCAGCTTGGGGGCTTCATATTTTTTGCTGACAGCCGGAGGTGCAGGCGGGGCAGCCACCTGCCAGGTCAGGCTCTGCGCCGGGCTATCGAAGGGTCCCCGGTAGAGAACCGTGACGTAGCTGCCGCCGGGCAGCGTCCCTGTCTTCGGCGCCACGGTGATGGACTCTGTGCCCGATCCTTTGTAGTTCTTCTTCTGCTCCAGGAGCACCTGGCCGATAGGATCGTAGACCCGGAGGCGCAGGTCTTCCCCGCTCAGGTCAGCGTAGTCGAAGACGACGTACACCTTCTCTGTGCCTGCCGGGAACTCCATGGCCGGCCCGCCCTTAGCCGTGGTGCTCATGCGGAAGTTGACGATGCTGCCGGCCGGCGGGGCGGGCGGCAGGGGTGTAGGTGTGACCTGGGCAGGCGTGGTGGGCACAGGTGTGACCGGGATAAGCGTAGCCGGGACAGGTGTAGGCAGCACGAGTGTGACTGGGATAGGCGTGGCCGTGGGCAAGATCTGGAGCGGCGTGGGGGCTTTAGTGGGCCAGCAGCCCGCGCTGCTCACCAGCAAGAGCACGCCCATAGCGATCAAGGCGAGTGCGGTTGTCCGTTTCATTTCTCCTCCTTGTTTGGCTTCAGTATGTCGCCGTCTGCTTGAACTCCACGATGGCGGCCTGCAGTCTCTCCTCAGTTTCCTTACTGAGCGTCTTTTCTGTAATGATGGCGCGCCCCACCTCAGGATGGGCGGCGTCCATGAAACGCTGGAAGGCCTCTTCCCAGGCCCGCACCTTGCCCACCGGCACGTCGTCCAGATAGCCGTTGGTCACGGCGTAGATGATCAGGGCCTGGTGCTCCACAGACACCGGTTGGTACTGCGGTTGCTTAAGGATCTCCTGGACGCGGAAGCCCCGATCGAGCTGCGCCCTGGTGGCCTTGTCCAGGTCGCTGCCGAATTGGGCGAAGGCGGCCAGCTCACGGAACTGCGCCAGATCGAGCTTGAGCTTGCCGGCCACCTGCTGCATGGCCTTGATCTGGGCCTTGCCGCCCACGCGGGATACCGAAATGCCCACGTTCACCGCCGGGCGGATGCCGGCGTAGAACAGGTCGGGCTCCAGGTAGATCTGCCCGTCGGTGATGGAAATGACGTTGGTCGGAATGTAGGTGGTCACGTCGCCCAGTTGCGTCTCTACGATGGGTAGGGCGGTGAGCGACCCGCCGCCTTGCTCCTGGTTCAGCTTGGCGGCCCGCTCCAGGAGGCGAGAGTGCAGGTAGAAAATATCGCCCGGATAAGCCTCGCGGCCAGGTGGGCGGCGCAGCAACAACGATACCTGGCGATAGGCCCAGGCGTGCTTGCTCAGATCGTCATAGATGATCAGGGCGTCCTTGATCAACCGACCGTTGAGCAGGACGCCGTTCTCCATGACCTCCTCGCCCATGGTGCAGCCGGCGTAGGGGGCGATGTACTGCATGGCCGCCGGATCGCTGGCCGCGGCCAGCACCACGATGGTGTTCTCCATAGCCCCATACGTTTCCAGGGTGGCCACTACCTGAGCCACCTTGGAGAGCTTCTGGCCAATAGCCACGTAGATGCAGACCATGTCCCCGGCCCGCTGGTTGATGATCGTATCAATGGCCAGGGCCGTCTTGCCTGTCTGCCGGTCGCCGATGATCAATTCCCGCTGCCCCCGGCCGATGGGGAACATGGAATCAATGGCCTTAATACCCGTCTGTACCGGGGTGTTCACCGCCTCCCTTCTGACCACGCCGGGGGCGATACGCTCCAGGGGACGAAACTGGGTGGTCTGTACCGGCCCCTTACCATCCAGCGGCTGGCCCAGGGGGTTCACCACCCGGCCGAGAAGGGCCTCGCCTACCGGCACCTGGATGATGCGCCCGGTGCCTTTGACCATGTCACCCTCTTTGAGGCCCTCGTAATCACCCAGGATGATCACGCCGACGTTGTCCTCTTCCAGGTTGAAGGTGACGCCGTAAACGCCGCCGGGGAACTCCAGGAGCTCGCTGGCCATGGCGTTGGCCAGGCCACGCACGCGGGCGATGCCGTCGCCTACCTCGACAATTGTTCCCACATCCGCCGTCTCGACGGGTGCCTGGAAGGCGGCGATCTGTTGCCGGAGCAGGGCGGAGATATCCGCGGCGCGAATCACCATCAGGAAAACCTCCTTGAAATCACACCAACTGTTCCTTCAGGGCGGCCAGCTTGCTGGCCACACTGCCGTCAGTCACCTGGTCGCCCACGCGCACCACCAGCCCGCCGAGGATGGCCGGATCCACCTCGTACTGCAACGACAGGCCCTGGCCGTAGCGGCTGGTCAGTTGTCGCTCCAGAGCGGCCTTCTCCTGCGCGGTCAGAGGGACGGCGCTGGTGATGTGGGCCACCTGCCAGCCCATCTCCCCGCCAGATCGCCGCTCCAACTCGGCGATGGTGGCATCCAGGAGATGGGTGTCCCCCCGGCTCATCAGGAGCAAGACCAGGTTGTTGACCGGCAAGGGCAGGTCGCGCAGCAGCGTGGTGACCCTGGCTTTCTTGGCGCTGAAGTCTGCGGATGGATCGTCCAGCCAGGGAATCAGGTTTTGCTCGTGCAGGCGACGGTTGGCCGTCTGTAAATCGTGCAGCCACGGCTCCACCACCGTCTCCAGGATGGCCTGGGCATAGGCTTGGGGGCTGGTTGTCTCTCTCACTCTCCTTGTCTCCCCGTCTCCTTGTCTCCTTGTCTACTCATACCGCGTACCCCGTCCCTCGCCTAATTGAACTGCCCCGTCTCCTTCAGGAAATCCTGAATGAGCTGGCGATGGGCCTCCGGATCGAGGGAGCGGTTGATCACCTTGCCCGCAGCCAGGACGGCGATGTTCGCCACGTCCTCTCGCAGCTCGGCCATGGCCCGGCGGCGCTCGTAGTCGATCTCGGACTTCGCTTTCTCCACGAGCTTCTGCGCCTCCTCTTTGGCCTGGCGGGCAGTCTCCTCGCGCAGGCGATCCGCCGCCTGGGCAGCCTGGGCGATGATGGCCTGGCCCTCCCTGCGCGCCTGCTCAAGCTGGCGCTCGTAATCCTGTTGGGCCTGGGCCAGCCGTCGTTTGATCTCCTCCGCCTGCTCCATGCTCTGCCGGATGCGCCCTGAGCGCTCGTCCAGCAGGCGCAAGATGCGCTTGTAGGCCACCATGTAGAGCAGGATGAAGAGCAGGCTGAAGTTAACGATCTGGGCAATCAAGCCGTTGAGGTTGATGCCAAGTCCTTCCAAGGATAGCCTCCTTCATAGCAGCGGCGGCCCCCATGCCGCCGACTCGCAGGCGTGCCCCGATACATCTCCAAGTCAGCAATGTAGCGGGGCGTGGGAGCCTGCTCTACTACACTATTACACGAATTTGATGATGATTGCCACCACCAGGGCGTAGATGGCGATGGCCTCGGTGAAAGCGATGCCGATAATCATGGGGACGAAGAGGGCGTCCCGCGCCTCGGGGTTGCGCCCCAGGGCGTCCATCGCCCGCCCCGCCAGCAGGCCGATGCCCAGGCCAGGGCCGAGGGCCCCCAGGCCAATGGCCAACGCTGAGGCCAGCAAACGCATAGCTTCCTTGTCCATGAAGAAAATCCTCCTTGTGTAAATGTTAGAGAGTACCGGAAAGACTCGTGGTAAGCCATGTAGCGGTGGCGTAATACGCGAAACGTGATCCGTGAGACGTGATGCGTGAAGCGTATGACGTTTGACGCTTGACGTTTCACGTTTCACGTTTCACGTTTCACGTTTTCACGTTTCACGTCTAGTGTGCCTCCTCACTGCTGTGCCCGGTAGTCGCCACGGCCAGAAAGGCCAGAGCGAGTACGGCGAAGATGAAAGCCTGGATGAACCCCACGAAAAGCTCCAACCCCAGGAAGGGCAGAGAAGCTACCCAGGGGATGAGAAAAGCCATCACGGCCAACAGGATCTCGCCCGCCATGACGTTGCCAAACAACCGGAAGCTGAAGGAGATAACCTTGGCGAACTCGCTGATCAACTCGATCATGCCGACGAAGACGTCCAGGAAGCCAAAGAGCAGTTGGCCCAGCAATCCCTTGCGCGGTCGTCGCCCTACCAGAGCCGCCCCGAAACTGAACAGGCGTCCGAAGTTGAAGAACTTGGCGGCATAGTGCAGAGCGCCCATAGCCCTGACCCCAAAATACTGGACGAGGAGTACGGTGACCAAGGCTAGCGCCAGCGGGAAATTCAAATCGGTAGCCGCGGAGCGCAGGAAGGGCACCAGGATGCTACCGCCTTCCCCCACCTTCTTGGCGGTCAAGATGTTCACTTTGAGGTTAAGGAGCGGCAACACGGCCTCTTGCACCCGGTACCCTTCGTGGCCTATCTCCTCAATGCGCCCGATGGTGCCGTAGCCAGGCAGGAGACCCATCCAGTTAGAGACCAGGACAAAGAGGAAGATGGTGGCCACCAGGGGGAAGAACTTGCGCCCTCGCTCGCGCCCGGCCACGCTCTCTACCAGGTTCAGGATGGCCTCCAGGATCGCCTCCATCATGTTTTGCAGGCCCGTCGGCAGGAGCTTCATCTGGCGCGTGGCCGCCAACGAGAGGACGATCAGGATGAGCATGGAGAGCCAGGCGGCAAGGATCGTGTTGGTGATTACGAACTCGTGGCCGAGGAGAGGGACGGCCACGGGGAGAGTGATGTGCAAGACCGGTTCAGCCGGGAGCTGAATGTGCGGCATGGCTGTGGGCATGAAGAAGCCGCCCACCAGCAGCAGGAGAACGACCAGGAGCAAAGCCATCTTCCTGATCCGCGATGGAATGTGCACTACGAACCCTCCTTGTCGCTTTTCTCTTGCGCCGCCTGCTTCATGGCGGCGATGGCCAGGCGGTAGACGCCCACAGAGCCGGCGACAGCGCCCAGCAGGGTGCACAGCAAGACGCCAAAGGGCCAGCTCTGCCACCGGTTATCCAGCCACATCCCCACCAGGAGCCCAACCAGGATGGCGCCGACCACGGTGAAGCCGACCTGCATGACCAGACCCAGGGGACGGAAGTCCTTCTGCTTCATATATGTGGTAACGCTGTAGTCCGCCGTCTTACTGCTTACGCCGCGTGCTTCTTTTCGGCGAGGGCTTTACGCTTACTCGGCATTTGCGCCATCAAAGCAATCAAAGAACGTAGCGCGGTGTTGACGGCTTCCGAGTCGGGAAAATACTCACGCACGTCTGGCTGCAGCATCACCGTACCTTCTTCCAGTTTGAAGTGCTGGACTACAGTCGTGCCGTCCGCCTTGTGGATATGCACGGTATATCCCTTGTGTAATGGTTTGTAGTATTTACCTCGCCCTGCTCCCCGAAAGTCATATTCGGGACGCAGCTCATCATCTTGGGGAATCAACTTACTATCTGCCAACGGCGTGAGGCGAGTGTTTGCGGATTGCGCATTTCAGGGGCCAGCAAGTATCTGTGCCGGTGTGCGTCGTCCACGCTCGGTGTGGTCAAAATCGGCGTCAAAGCTAACGATCACTGCATCCTCTTGCTCGGCGACGACATATTGGTATGCATCATCAAAGTCCAGGCCATGACGTTCTATGACCGCAACTACCCATTGCATCGCCATAGGAGAAAGTCCAATCAGCAAAACAGCCCCGTCTATGAGCACATCTTGAACAAACTGGACGAAGACGACACGCTGGCCGAGCCGGTTGAGGATAACCCCCAGAGAATGCAACGTGAAATCGGTCATCACCAGTTCTTCGGTGGGAAGTGTGTCGAGCAATCGCCCCACATCCTCCGAATGCGTCTGCCCGAGCAGTCGTTCCAGCCAGATGTTAGTGTCTAACAGATACATCAGCCGCCTCGCCACTCCAGGGCCAGGTGCTGCAGGGCCACAGAGGTATACTGCTGCCGGAACGCCTGTAGCGTCCCCGCCCAGTCTTGCCGTAGCCGACGGGGCGCGGTACGCCTACGCTTGACCAGGAGGAACTCAACAAAGTCACGCACCTCGGCCCGCAGGGGTGGTGTCAACTCACCTACTAACGTCTCTAGAGGCTTGGTCATCGTATCCATAAACAACTCCCGCTCTAAAGGTAGAGTAAATGTGGTCCAAATGGCACCTGGCCGATCCCAGTCGGTCAGCGATTTGTTCGAAAACTGTTGGGCCATCTCACGTTGAAATTTTCGTCAGCGGCCAACTGGAGCATAACTCACAGCCTTCTTCGTGGCGTGCCGAGCCAACAGACGGTCGCGCACGCCGTGCAGGTCGAGTCAGGTCCGCGCCGGGCCAGAGTATAACATACTACGCGTAGAAAATCAACCCTTTTTCGCTACATCGCTGGCCCCGCGCCGGGCGATGAAGGCCAGCAGCGCCAGCAGCACCACCACCAACCCCGCCAGGGCTACCAGCTTGTCTCGCCCGCTGGGCAGGCCGATGGCCAGGACGCTGAAGACCGCCGTGAGCAGGTAGTAGAGCCACACCACCCGCGGCTGCGAGAGCCCCAGGGCGAACAGACGATGGTGCAGATGCCCGCGCTCGGCGTGGGCTGGCGAGCGCCCGGCACCCCAGCGCCGCACGATCTGCCAGGCCACGTCCAGAATGGGAATACCCAGCACCAGCAGCAGCGTGGCCCCCTTGGTTCCTCCGATGATGGACAGTGTGCCCAGCAGGTAGCCCAGCAGGTACGCTCCGCCGCCTAAGAAGATGCGCGCCGGGTAGAAGTTGTAGCGCAAGAACCCCAGGCAGGCCCCGGCCATCGCCAGCGGCAGCAGGGCAATACTGACCTGGCCGATACGCAGGCTATGGGCAGTGAAAGCCACAGCACCGATGGCACTCACCCCGGCGGCCAGCCCGTCCAGCCCGTCCAGCCAGTTGACGGTGTTGGCTGCCCCCACAATCCAGAAGAGGGTGAACGGCACGGCAAACCACAGCGGGAACTGCGGCGGCGTCCCGCCGAAGGGATTGGCGATAGTTTCGATGCGCACGCCCAGGGCGATGGGAAAGGCCGCGGCCAGCGCCATCCCGGCGAGCTGCGGCAGCCACGACAAGGGCCGCCGGTCGTCCAGGAGGCCCAGGAGCAGGACGACGGTGGCCCCCAGGAGCACCCCCGTCAGCCGCTGCAGCTCCAGCGGGTCGCGACGCTCCACGGGCAGCACCAGCGAGGTCGCCACCGCCAGCCCAAAGGCCACGTACAGCGCCAGGCCGCCCAGGCGCGGCGTGGGCCGTTGGTGCAGGTCCTGCACCCGGCCGGCGTAGGCGAACCCATAGCGCGCGGCCAGTCGCGCCACCCAGGGCGTCGCTACCAGCGCCGTCCCCAGGGCGACAAGAAACACCGCCACAAAAGTCACGCCACTACTGCTCATACACTCGGTTCGTAGTATGCGCTTCCAGCGCGTGGCTCAGGCCCCGATACATTGCTTCATTGTGATGTATCGGGGCAGGCGCTCAAGCCCCGATACATTCCCTTCGTGCACTCAGGGCAAGGCTTGACTTGGTGATGTATCGGGGCAAGCGCCCACTACGAACCGTTGCGCCTTCAAGCTTCTGGTCTCAGAAATTACGCCACCGCCAGGCCCTGCTCGATCTCCTCGCGGTGCATCCGGTCGTGGCGATAGAGGATCTTCAGCAACTGCCCCAGGGTCATCTCGCCAAAGACGGCCTGGAGGCCTCGCCGGTCGAACTGCGCCTCCTCCAGGCCGGCCACGAAGGCCAGCGTCTCCTGGTGGGCGGCGGCCAGATCGTCCTGCACCTGCGCCCAGGTCAGTTGTTGGCGGCGGCGTACCTGGCTGTTGTTCCAGCGATCCAGGTCGAACGGCCCCTTGTCCGGGGGTATCTGCACCGGGTTGTCCTCGGTCACCATGCGTTTGGCGAAGGCCAGGTTGGCGGCCTCGGAGATGGCCACGTGGGCCAGGACGTCTTTCACCGACCAGCCACCCTCGCTGGTGGGTAGGGGCCGCGTGACCTCGGTCTCGCTCAGACCGGCGACCGCCGCCAGCAGCCTGGCCCGCTCCTCGTTCAGCCTGGTGATCAGCCCCGGCACGGAAATCGGTTGCGGCATGGCTACTCCTCTGTCATTCTGAGCATAGCGAAGAATCGCTACCCTGTGCCGAACTGCCTATCGCCCGCATCCCCCAGGCCCGGGACGATGTAGCCCGCCGGACGGCCATCGCTTCCATCGGTCAGGTAGTCGTCTACGGCGGCCACGTAGATGTCCACGTCCGGGTGCGCCTGCTGCAGGCGTCGCACGCCCTCCGGCGCAGCAATGAGCCCCACGAAGCGGATGCGTCGTGCCCCCCAGCGCTTGAGGATGTCCACGGCGGCCACGGCCGAGCCACCGGTGGCCAGCATGGGGTCCAGGATCAGGCAGATCTGCACCGTGGCCGCCTCCGGCAGCTTGTTGTAGTAGGCCACCGGCTCCAGGGTCTGATGATCGCGGTACAGGCCCAGGTGCCACACCTGGCAGGTGGGCAGCACCTCCAGGAAGGCGTCCACCATACCCAGCCCGGCGCGCAGGATGGGCACCAGCCCCACCTTCTGCGCTGCTTTGTGACCCACCATCGTCCCCATGGGCGTGGTGATAGGCCAGTCCATCAGTGGCAGATCGGCCAGGGCCTCGTAGGCCAGGAGCCAGGTGAGCTCCCGCACCAATTCCCGAAACTTCTTGGGCTCCGTCTCCTGCCGTCGCAGGAGGGTGAGCTTGTGCAGGATCAGGGGGTGGTTCGATTGATGCACTCCGGCCATCGGCACCTCCTCGCCACGCCGTACAGCGTTCGTAGGCAAGAAAATTCACCACGAAGACGCAAAGGCACGAAGTTTTTTTGTTTTAGCTTTGTGTCTTGGTGTCTTTGTGGTAAGGGGAATGCCTCGCCCCTACTACCCCAGCCAGGCGGCCACCACGGGCAGATCGGCCATGGTCAGCAAGCCAGGATCAGCGGTGATCACCCGGGGAATGGCGTTGACGACGATGGCCGCCGTGGCCTGATCGCCGTGCACCCCACCGGCGATGCGCATGTGCACCGGCGGCGTACCCTCGATATCCACGGCGTCGTAGCTCTCTGCGGCGCCGAGTTGCATCACCAGGTGCAGAGCGATGACCTCGCGCCCGTCTTTCAGCCCGCGCGCCACCTGGCGCACGCCAGCCGCCTGTCCCGGCTCCACGACGATGTCGGCGCTGCGCGCTGGTGCGCTGGCCACGATGGGCTCGATGGTGTCCTCTACCGTATCGAGCTTCCAGCCCAGACCGGCGGCCACCATGTGCAGCGACTCTGGCAGTCCCACGTGGCGCAGGGTGCCCGCCTTCACCCGGCGCTGAAAATCGTCCAGGGGCAGGCCGGCGCCGGTCTTGCGCTGCAGTTGCACCCGCCGCTGGGCTGTGTCCACCACGCGAGTGATGCGCACGTGGGTGATGTCCTGGCAGACGCCGGAGAGCACCAGAGCCAGGGTGTCCATGACGAAGCCCGGGTTGACGCCCGTGCCCAGGATGGTCACGCCTTTGTCTTTGGCCAGCCTGTCCAGGTCGGCGGCGATGCGGGGATGCGCCGCCCAGGGGTAGCTCAGTTCCTCGCAGGTGGAGACCACGTTTAGCCCCGCCTGCACGATGGCCTCGATCTGGTCGCGCACCTGCGGCAAGAACGAGCCCGTAGAATGCACCGCCACATCGGCCGGGGTGCGCTTCAGCACCACTGCCAGGTCTCGCTGCACCGGGAGGCCCAGCGACTGCTCCAGGCCGACGACCGTGCCCAGGTCGTGTCCCACCTTCGCCGGATCAATGTCCACCCCGCCGACGATGGCGATGCCGGAGCGGCGTGCCGCCACGCGGGCGATGTGACAGCCAATGGGCCCCAGCCCGTAATGAATCGTGCGAATCTTGTCAGCCATGCTCCTCCTCGTTTTGGGTCATTGCGAGCATCTGTAGGGCGGGCCGACCTGTCGGCCCGCCGTCCTGCTCTCCGGCAACTACGCTCGCGGCTTCGGCTGCTGAGAACCCTGGCAGCAGTAGAATGTCACTCTGAGCGCAGCGAAGAGTCTCGCCCCCGCATGGGCTGAGATGCTTCGCTGCGCTCAGCATGACAATACATGCCAGTTTCAGCCCCCAGGAATGACGCCGCCGCGTCATCAAGGGCTCGCAATGACGGCTTAGCCCCCCTTTGACGAAAAGCCTGGAAAGTGGTACAATAGCCCCAACATTTCGTTGGTTGGAGAAATCTCTAATCTCTAATCTCCAATCTCCAACCTCCTGGAGTTTACCGTGAACGCCTCTGTCCTGGTGCTCAATCAGAATTACGAGCCGCTGAACGTCTGTAACGCCCGGCGGGCTATCGTCCTGTTGGATCGGGGCAAGGCTGAGGTGCTGGAGCACAACGGCCTGATC
>Ga0194111_10006582_pt1 | contig 13190 bp, 16 predicted proteins | sample TA2KigC300mmetaG_FD_146194 | JGI IMG/M metagenome (GOLD analysis project Ga0194111, IMG submission 146194) | Freshwater microbial communities from Lake Tanganyika, Tanzania - TA2015033 Kigoma Deep Cast 300m | ecosystem: Environmental > Aquatic > Freshwater > Lake | place: Tanzania: Lake... | reverse complement strand
ATGTCTACGAAGTGAAAGGAGATCTTGACGATCCCAAGATCGAAGCCGTTCCATTTAAAACGGCCGGAGAGGGTTTGTTAGGCATTTTCAAACGCCTCCTCGAAACCCCCCTGAGACCTTTCCAGAAAAACAATTCTGATAAAAAGTAAGAAAAGTTCGGAGTTCAGAGCTTGGCCTCCGGCCCATAAGGGCCTACGGCCCGGAGGGAGTTCGGAGATAAGAATATAAAATTTTACCAAAACAAATGTTTTTTTTCACAAGCCGAGTTTTTCCTTGACAAACAACAAGATGTTGTTGTAGTGAATAGGGGTCACACTAAATATAGCCTATCATCAATCCTAACTTCGTCAAATTCCACAACACAGGTGATCAGAAAATGGCAAGTGTCATTGAGATGAAAGAGGAACGTAAAGATTTAAAAGAAGAGTTTGAAACAACAGATATGGCCCTTTTCGTTCGCACCTCTGAAGAGTCGATGAATGATTGGAACCGCCAGAGGATCGTCGATGCCCTCATCAGAGAGACTTATATCGATGTCGATACGGCAAAAGAGATCGCCCGGGAGGTGGAAGATTTAATTGTCACCTCCAAGATCAAAATGATCACCGCACCTCTTGTCCGTGAATTGGTTGACACGAAATTGGTTGAAAGGGGGCTGGAACAGGCCCGCAAGATGCACACCCGATTGGGTATGCCCCTTTACGATGTGGACCAGCTCATCCTCCATCCCAACAAGGAGAATGCCAATGTCCCTCACGGCCCGGAGGCAACCAACCTCACCCTTGCGGAGAGGATCAAGAAGGAGTATGCCCTTCTCTCCGTTTTCTCACAGGAGACTGCGGATGCCCATATGCGAGGGGATATTCATCTCCATGACCTGGGTTTTGTGGACCGGCCTTACTGCAGCGGACAATCTCTCGAATATATTAAGCGGTTCGGCCTGAGCCTTCCCAACTCGATCGCCATGGCCAAACCTGCCAAGCATCCGGAAGTGCTCCTGGCCCATATGGTGAAGTTTGCCGCCGGCCTTCAAAGCAATTTTGCCGGAGCCATTGGCTGGGACGCTGTCAATCTCTTCTTTGCTCCCTATCTGACGGGCATGTCGGATCGGGACCTCGAACAGTTAGCGCAGATGATGATTTTTGAATTCTCCCAGCAGGCGGTCGCCCGCGGAGGGCAGGCGATCTTCACCGATCTCAATCTCTACTGGGAGATTCCAAAACACTTCGAAAATGTCCCTGCCATCGGACCGGGCGGAGAGAAGACGGGAAAGAATTACAGCGACTATATGAAAGAATCGCAGCGCTTTGCATGGGCCCTCTTCAATGTCTTCATGGAAGGGGATGGGTCCGGAAGGCCTTTCTTCTTTCCAAAGCCACTCGTCCATATCACAGAGAAGTTCTTTCAGACCCCCGGTCACATGGACTTTCTCCATCACATCTGTGAGGTCGCCTCTGAAAAGGGCAACACTTATTTTATTTTCGATCGCGGGGAAACAGCTAAAATCTCCGAATGCTGTCGCCTCAGCTTCAAACTCGATCAGACCGACCTCGAGGATGCGAAAGAACCCTGGAAGATGCGATATTGCGCCCTCCAGAATGTGACGCTCAACCTTCCGAGGATCGCTTATTTAGCGAAAGGGGATGACACCCGGCTCTTCTCCAGGCTGACGGAATTCATAGAGATCGCGGTCAAGGCCCATCTGGAGAAGAAAGTCTTCATTGAAAAGCTCCTCTCCATCGGTGAGCGGGGGCCTCTTGCCCTCTTAGCGATGAACCGGGATGGCTCTCCTTACCTGAGGATGCATCGGGCCAGCTTCCTCATCGGGATGGTCGGGCTCAACGAACTCGTCCAGGTTCATACCGGTCAGGAGATGCATCAGTCGAGGCAGGCCTTTAAATTCGGACTGAAGGTGATCGCCCACATGAAACTGCTGGTCGATAAGCTATGTGAACGCTATGGAATGCACTTTGTCCTCGAACAGACGCCTGCTGAATCGACCGCCTACCGTTTTGCCAAACTGGACCTTAAATTTCATTCGCCCCGATCAGGCCACATCGTCAAAGGCGACCTCTCGAAAGGGGAAGTCTATTATACGAATTCGACCTATCTGAACAACTCCGCCGTGCTCAATCCGATTGAACGGGTCAGGCAGGAGGGGCTCTTTCATCCCCTGATCGAGGCGGGCGCATTGACCCATATCTGGCTGGGCGAGGCAAAACCTTCAAAAGAGTCGCTGGCCAATTTTGTGATCAAGACGTTCAGGCAGACTCAAAATGACCAGATCGCCTTCTCACCGGAGTTCACCACCTGTAATGCCTGCAATCGAACGAGCCGGGGACTCCAGTCCTCCTGCTCATACTGCGGGTCGGCGGAGGTGGATGGCATCACCCGGATCACCGGCTACTTCACCAAGCTCTCCAGCTGGAACAAGGGGAAGATCGGCGAACTCCACAATCGTTACCGGAATCAGGCCTACATCGAAGCCAAAGAGGGAGGGACCGTTCTAAAAGCCGGGTGATATTTGAATGAAAGGTTACGGTTAAGGTTACGAAGCCCGTTACGTAATTCGGTTACGGTTACGTAAAAAAAATTAAAAGACGATAAACGTAGCCTTTTATTAACGATACGGGCCTCGTTACCCTTACCGTTAGACTTTTATTTTCTACATAATAAAGGAGAAAACATGGAACTGATCAAAATCTTTGTTAAAGCAAAATGCCCGAAATGTCCTGCCGCCAAAGAGATTGGGATGGAATTAAAGAGGGAGGGCGTGCCGGTTTTTCATTACGATCTGGACACGATCGATGGCCTTGCGGAAGCCTCTTTCTACAGCATTCTCTCCACCCCTTCCTTCATCATCGAGGATGAAGAGGAGAAGGAAGTGGCCAGCTGGAGAGGCGTGGTCCCAACCCTTCAGGAGGTGAGGCAGCGCCTGTTCAGAAGTAACTGATGCAACATCAATAATTAAATTTACAAAATCCCCCTTCATCCCCCTCTTTATCAAAGGGGATAGCCTGCCTGCTGGACAGGCAGGGGGAGATTTTATAAGTGAACGTGACCGGTGTTACCAATGATCCGATTTCACGATCAGGATTCGCCCTCACTCTCCCTTTTATGAATAGAAGCCATGATCGAGATCAAGGGATTCTTAGAAACTTCCTTTCTGGACTGGCCGGGAAAGATCTGTTCTGTCTTTTTCCTGCCCGGCTGCAACTTCCGATGTCCATACTGCCACAACCATCCCCTGGTCTTTGAACCCGAACAGTTCGCTTCGATCTCCCTCAAAGAGATTCTCCGGCGTCTTGACTCTCTCAAGGGTTGGATCGATGGAGTCTGCCTGACGGGAGGAGAGCCGACCCTGCATGCGGATCTTCCTCTCCTGATCCGCCAAATCAAAGAGAGAGGATTCCCGGTCAAACTCGATACCAATGGGTCCAACCCGGAGATGCTTGAAAAACTAATCGATAAAAGAGAGGTTGACTTCATTGCCATGGATGTGAAGGCGCCCCTGGACCCTTTCAGCTACCGGCGGTCAGCCGGTTGTTCCATAGACCTCGCTCTCATATCGAAATCAATTGAAATGTTGAAGCAAGGGAAAGTGGAGTATCAATTTCGGATGACGGTTGTTCCTCCACTCCATAGTGAAAAAGAGATCCGGACCCTGGGCCAGCAGCTGAAGGCTGGCCGGAGAATGACCCTCCAGAATTTCAATCCGGAGAACCCATTGGATCCCTCATTGAAGAGCACTCCTCCTTACGACCCCAAAGTGTTGAAGGAAATGGAAAAAAGAGTGCAGGAGATGGTATGAACGTTAATTACAAATCGCAGATTGAACGTTGGAACTTATTTGGGATTTGTCATTTGGAATTTGAACTTTATGTCCTCTTCCCTTAAAGAGATCCGAATGAAATTGGAGGCACTGGAGAGGGAAATCCATCTCCTGAGGCCCATCTTCGAAGCAATCCGTGATCCTTTCTTCATTCTCAATCAAAAGGGAGAATTCTTGAAGGTGAACCCGAAGGGATTGGAATTGTTGATCTACCCTCCGGAAGAACTTCAGCGAATGGTTTTCATCGATGTGGTGGCCCTCAATGACCTCAGCGCCATAAGAGAGGGTTTCGACGAGATGAATAAGGGGCGTGAGATCTCTTTGAACCTCCGCGTGGTCAACCGGCTCAGGGAAGAAATTCCCGTGGATTGCTTCGGAGCCCTCCGGGGAGAAACCTACTTGATCACCCTGCGGGATTTGAGGGAAAGGTTACAGCTCGAGGAGGAATGGGAGAGGTCAAAGAAACAGTTTATGGAGAAGATCCGGGAGAGGGATCAATACGCCAGGGAACTGCAGGCGATGAGGGACCTCTTTAAGGAGAGAACCAGAGAGGTCGAGAGGATGAAAGAGGAGGCTGTCCTGCTTTCTTATACCGACGACCTGACCGGAATCTATAACCACCGATTTTTTATTCAACAATTGACCCTGGAGGTGGAACGTCAAAAACGTTATTCCACCCCTCTCTCCCTGCTCATGATCGATATCGACTATTTTAAACATTATAACGATCACAACGGACACCTGGCGGGAGATGAGGCGTTGAAGGCCATTGCCCTTCTCATCCAGCATGGGGTCCGTCAGAGTGACATCATTGCCCGCTACGGGGGTGAGGAGTTCGCCGCCATCCTGGTCAATGCAACAAGGGAGAAGGCGATGGAGATTGCAGAGAGGGTGAGAAGAATCATTGCGGAAACTCCCTTTCCCAACGAAAAAGAGCAACCCAATGGAGATGTGACGGTGAGCGTCGGGGTGGCCACCTTTTCTTCTCCCATCTCCACGCTCACGGATCTGATCCGCAAGGCGGACAACGCTCTCTATCGGGCCAAGAGAGCAGGCCGCAATCGCATTGAGGGATGAGTTGAAAACGATCCTTGTCACCGCTGGAGTGATCATCGAAAAAAAGAAGGTCCTTGTGACTCAGAGAATGGAGGGGGCTCCCCGCGGCCTGCTCTGGGAATTTCCGGGAGGGAAGGTCAAGGAGGGTGAAGACCCGAGAAAGGCCCTGCAAAGGGAGCTGAAAGAGGAGCTCGATGTCGATGTGGAGGTGGAAAAAATCCTGGAGGCTGTCTTTCATACCTATCCCGAATATCCGATCCTTCTCCTGACCTATCGCTGCCGAATAAAAAAGGGAGTTCCCAAACCCATCGGATGTCACGACCTCCGATGGGTCGGTTTGGAGGAGTTGAATGAATTCTCTATGGCCCCTGCAGATGAACCCATCCGCAAACGCTTGGCCTCTCTTGAAGGAAGTTTTTTTTAATCAACCCATTCGACTCCCCGGTCTGAAGCCCGGGGTATGCTCAGGGTTGATACTGAGCGGCGCTTTTCCCTCGACTCTGCTCGGGATGGTGAGTCCCTTCGATAAACTCAGGGCCTTGAGCCTGTCGAGAGGCTTGTCGAACCATTACCCCGATTTAAAAATCGGGGTTTGGCGCCGTCGAACGTATCAATCTTTCATGATGGAAACGTCACACTCGAATGATGGACATAGTTGTTGGGTTAAGGCAAGGAAGCCGGTTTGGTGTGAGGTCAAAAGGTTAAGGCTAAACATTTTAGACCAACGACATAACCCCTTTACGAAACGGGCATCTTAACCTTAACCTAGAGACTATTCTTCCAGCTTGGAGAAAGACAAATTTTATTATAGAATAGCTCTGGAACCAACCCATGTCAAAGGACCCGATGCAGAGATATGCTGAAAGTCTGGAAAAAACCATCCAGCACAACTATGGCCATCTGAAAGAGATGGTGGATGATTTTAAGGGGCTCTGTCTGGTGGTCACTCCTGAAAAACATACTCCTCAGGATATCATCGTTGATATCCGCGAGCTCTTCAAAGAGATTCGGGACAGATTGGCAGAGATCAAAGCCATCCAGCAGCTCCTTCAGGGAAAATACAGGCAGTACTATCGCCGGGATTCTCTGCGTGACAAATCGATCATGGAATTCGGATTCCTCACCAAAAATCTCTACTCAAAGTTTGAATATATCCTGATTCAAAAACAGGCGCTGGCACACAAAAAGGAGGAGGTCTCCAGGGAGGAGCAGAAGGGCTTTCCTTATCAGTGGTTTCACTCCAGAGACAATCAGGTCACCTTCGTCAGAAACCTGCGGATTCTGCATGAGCTGGATTATGAAGACCCTTCGAATCTGGGGATCGAGGAGAGACGGAAGGTCCTTCAGGAGAAAGTCCGGCATCTCACCCTCTTCTGCCTCAGAGGGAACCCCAGCCTTATTGATGAGGTCTATTCCCGGTTCAGATTGCGGGAGCATGATATCATCGAACGGTATGCCCAGGATGAACTTCACGGATTGATCACCCACTTGAGAGAGGTGAATCCGGCGGAGCTGGAGAAAGTTTTTCAACGAATTTTAGAGAGCGAGGAATTCTCAAAACTCAAATGTCTCGTCATCACGATTCATTCTCCAAAGGAGCTCGAAGGCAATCAATTCGATATGATTAAAAAGACTCTCGATGAGATGAAAGAAGGAGAGGTCCAGACGCTCAAAGATCTAAAAGACAGCCATACGTCTTCTTGAATTTAAAATCTATTTAATCGGTTCCTAATCAGTGTAATCAGAGATTTCTGGGCTTTTGCAGAAATCTCGCACTTTTCGTTTGACACCCTCGACTCAAATCGTTATAAAAGGGTTTGGTAAGACCTTAATCACCAAACATCAAGCACCAATCACCAAATAATAACCAATGGTTGAAAATAAAAGTCGTTGGTGTGAGGGTTAAGGCAAAGATGCCGGTTTTGTCAATGGGTTAGGTCATTAGGTTTTCCGCCATAAGCGGATCCACCTCAGGTGGAAAAGATTTCACTTCACCCATTCACTTTGCCTAAACCGGCTTCCTAACCCTTGCCTTAACCTAAAAATTTTCATTGTTTGAAGGTGGCCTTTGGGCCATGATCAATAATATTTGGGAGCTTCATTTCCCTCAAGCTTATGGATCAGAACCTCAGACAATTTTATTTCTTCAGTGATTTTTTGAACCGGAAAGTCTATTCTCTGTCCGGAAAGAAGATAGGTAAGATCGCTGATCTGGTGGCCGAGAGGGTAGAACCTTATCCGATGATCCTCGGGGTGGTGATTCAGGCAAAAGGGAGGGAAAAGTTTTTTCTCCCCTGGGAGAAGATGCTTCAGGTCGAACCCCGGATCACTCTTTCCGAAGAAGATCTTCTCGATCTCACGAACTTCGTTGCCGCAAAGGACGTGGTCCTGCTTCGAGACGAGGTGATGGATAAACAGATTGTTGATACCTTCGGGGCAAAGGTGGTAAGGGTCAATGACCTCCACTTCTTGAGGGTCGAGTCCCGGTTGAGGCTGGTTCATGTTGATGTGGGGTTCCGGGGATTGATGAGACGGGTGGGATGGGAGAGATCGGCCGATCGAGCGCTCGAGTGGCTCTTCTCCTACAAGCTTCCCAATCAATTCATCTCCTGGAAATATGTTCAACTCCTCTCCGGCTCGGACCTGCTTCACCTCAGTGTCTCTCAGAAGAAGCTGTCCCACCTTCATCCAGCGGATTTGGCGGATATCATCGAGGACTTGAGCAGCCGGGAACGATCTGCGATCTTCGATGTTCTGGATCCCGAAACAGCCGCAGAGACCCTCGAGGAGATTGATCCAAAGATTCAGAAGGCCCTGATCGAAACCATTCCCCTGGAGAAGGCATCGGATATTGTGGAGGAGATGTCGCCCAGCGATGCGGCTGATCTTCTGGGCGATCTCACTGAGGAGAGGGCTGAAGAAATCCTTGAAGGGATGGAACAGGAGAGGGCCGAAGACGTAAGGGAACTGCTCGTCCATCCCGATGAGTCCGCCGGAGGGTTGATGACCACGGCTTATCTCAGCCTGACGCCGGAGATCACGGTGGAGGCCGCCATTTCACGGTTAAAGGCGGAAGCTCCGAATCTGGATATCATCGACTACATCTATGTGGTGGATGAGGAGGAAGCGCTTCAGGGTGTGATTAGCATTCGAGACCTTCTCACGGCCCATTCCCAGCAGTCCCTCTCCGAAATCCAGACTCCGAGGGTGGTGAGCGTCAAACTGGACGAGGATCAAAATGAGGTGGTGGACGCCTTCGCCAAGTATGGATTCAGGGCCTTGCCCGTCCTGGATGAGGAAAACCATTTGAAAGGCGTGATCAGTTTTCGAAGCGTCCTCGATGTGCTTGCGCCGGATGCAGGATAATACTTTAAACACCAATAACCAAATTCCCTGCCTGCGGCGGGCAGGCAAACACCAAATAAATCCCAATCATTCAATAACCAATCATCAATAAAATCATTGGAATTTGGATATTGGTTATTGTTTGGTTATTGGTGCTTGGTTATTGGATATTTATCTTGAACCTCGTGACCGATTCAACATGGCTGACTACAAAAAATTAGTTTCGAGTTCGAGACAGTCCCTCTGGAGGACGGTCGGTCTCTTCTTCATTCTGATGGGGCCGGGCATCATTACCTCCAATGTGGATAATGATGCCGGCGGCATCACCACCTATTCCCTTGCCGGCGCACAATTCGGGCTCAAACTCATCTGGTCTCTCATCCCCATTATGATCGCTCTGATCGTTATCCAGGAGATGTGCGCCCGGATGGGAGTGGTGACAGGAAAGGGCCTTTCGGACCTGATCCGTGAAAAATTCGGCGCCAAGATCACCTTTTATTTGATGATCGGAATGTTCCTGACCAATATGGGCAATGCCATCTCCAACTTCGCAGGCGTGGCCGCAGGCATGGAAATCTTTGGCATTGACAAGTTCATCTGCGTTCCGATCAGCGCTTTTTTAGTCTGGTGGATGGTCGTCAAGGGGACTTATAAGTCGGTGGAGAAGGCTTTTCTGGTGGCCTGCGTCTTTTACATCTCCTACATCGTCACCGGCGTCATTGTAAAACCGGATTGGGACCATGTGGTTGAACAATTTTTAAATCCCCAATTGAGCCTTCAGCCTTCTGAGATGGCCATGGTGATCGGTCTCGTGGGAACGACCATTGCTCCCTGGATGCAGTTCTATCTGCAGGCCTCGATCGTTGAAAAGGGAATCAAGATAGAGGAATATAAGTTCGCACGCTTCGATGTGGTCATGGGATCCGTCGTTGTCCACATTGTCGCCTTCTTCATCATTCTGGTCTGTGCGGAGACCCTCTTCAAAACAGGGGTGAAAATCGAAACAGCAAAGGATGCGGCTCTCTCCCTGGCGCCCCTTGCGGGGAAATACTGCACCTATCTCTTCGCTTTCGGCCTGGTCAATGCCTCCCTTTTTGCGGCCTCGATCCTTCCTCTTTCCACAACCTATCTCATCTGCGAAGGTCTGGGCTGGGAGGTGGGAATTGACAAGAAGTTTGTGGAAGCCCCACAGTTCTATGGGATCTATTCCCTGATCATCTTTTTAGGGGCGGGGATCATCCTCTACCCGGACCTTCCTCTGATTGCCATCATGTATGTCTCGCAGGTGATCAATGGGATCGTGCTTCCCTTTATCCTCATTTTCATTCTATTGCTCATCAATGACAAGAGGTTGATGATGCAGTACACGAATGGCCCCGTCTTCAATATCATCGCCTGGGTGACCACGGTCCTGTTGATCGGCTTCACCCTGCTCCTCTTCATCCAAATGATTTAATTAGAATAGGGAATACCAAGGTCAGAATTTAACCCTTACAGACACCATCAAATCCATCAAAGATAGCTTCTTGCTATACGCAAGATTGAACTCTGTCCCGGAATTGAAGATTTCAAACAGATATCTTCAGTTGGTGGAAGGTGCGGATAGTGGCAAGATATGTACAGCCCCGGGATTTCAATACCGTCAACGCCTGGGGCTACGGACGGTGTTACACAAAGACAAATTTTGAGTAAAGCTTGAAGATGAGAAATGGATAGAAATAGCAGGGAGCCAGCTTGTCTCTTCAGACAAGCCTTGGTCCGGAAAGGAACTTGTAGGACCAATCTCCTGCTCTTCTCTCAGGAGCAGGATCAAGCTGCTCGCAGAGGAGAAATCCTTTCGATTCGCCTGCCCATGGTCCTCGTTGCATCCCACAGGTCAACAGCACGCTGGGCATTCAGCCAGAATTCGGGCGTGTTTCCAAAAAGACGTGCAAGGCGAAGCGCCATCTCAGGGCTGACGGCCCGTCGCTCGCGCAGCAACTCGTTGACCGTCTGCCGCGATACCCCAAGGGCCTTTGCCATTCCCGAAACGGTCAGTCCGTAATCCGGCATAAAGTCCTCACGCATCATCTCGCCGGGATGCGTGGGCCGAACCTGCCTTTCCCTTGTATTCGGAATGCTCATATCACACTCTCCTCAATGGTAATCCGTAATTTCGACATCATAGGCGTCGCCATCGATAAATCGAAAGCATATTCTCCATTGATCGTTTATGGAAATCGAAAGCTGTCCCTTCCGCTCTCTCTCAAGCTCATGAAGTCGGTTGCTCATGGGTACCTTCAAGTCATTCAAAGTCGTTGCCAGGTCGATATACTCCAGCTTTCGTAGCGCCCTTTTCCAGATTGCCGGAGGCAACCGCCTGGACTTTCCCAATTCATACAGTTCCTTTGTTTGCCTGTCAGCAAACGTTTTAATCATGATTTATATGTAAATCGTAACGTGACACTTGTCAAGGGGGAATGTCGTTTTGGGAAATAAGAATGGGGAGTAATAATGGTTATTCCCGCTGCTCACTTTCCAAGGGAAAGGAACAATTCTTGGCGTAGGGCTGCACTCACACTTTTTAGGTGCACCCAATGACCTACGGTGTTGGCCCGGTTGTCATTCCAAGGACGGGGAGACAGCCCCTGCTTACCTATTGGCCTTCTGACGGTTCACACTTTGTCTCCCCAATTGGGGTAGCTGGATTTAATAAAAAAGAACGGTCCTGGGGCGCGGATATCTGCCATCTATCCTCTCTTTCCAGGCTCCTTAAAATGTTTCAATTTGATCCTCATATATTGAGCCAGCATGCATCTCTTGCTTAGTAGAAGGTGTATTTGTTTGGCGAGATTTAAAAGAAAGTCTCGGCACCAGGCAACGGTGATTTGGTACACATAACAAATCCAACAAACGGCTTAAAACCATCGCCGACCTAAACCGATCCCCTGATACAATTTTGTATCTGACCTTGACAAATGTAACCTATGGGGTTACAAATAACCTATGATCAAGTCATTCAAACACAAAGGACTTGAGGACTTCTTCTATACAGGAAAAAAGAAAGGCATAAGGCCCGAACATGCTGACCGGCTGGCAAGAATTTTTGATAGGTTAAATGCTGCGAGTGAAATTAGAGATATGAATTACCCTGGTTCCAACCTGCACAAGCTGGCAGGTGATAAAAAGGACCAATATGCTGTAAAGGTTTCTGGGAATTGGAGAGTCATTTTTGAGTTTATTGACGGTGATGCCTATATTGTGGATTATGATGATTATCATTGAGAGGTGAAGACATGAGAAGAATGGAAAGACAACCTACGCATCCGGGGAATATTATAAGAGAAGACTATTTGAAGCCTTTAGCAATAACGATTAGCGAGTTTGCATTGGCTCTCGGTATTTCAAGAAAGACATTATCGAAAATTCTCAATGGAAGGGGAGCCATTACTCCGGATATGGCGCTTCGTTTGGCCCGTGCCTTTAATACTACGGCTGATCTTTGGCTCAATTTGCAGAAGAATTATGATTTGTGGCAGGCAGAGCACACATCGAAGGATTGGCAGAGGGTAAAACCCATCTCTCCGCAATTGATCCAATCTCATGTATAAAAGCGATTATAGCGGATCATGGTAATCGGAGAAGAGAAATGAAAGCTAAATTAACTAAAGAAGAACAGGAAATACTGGATAGTTTTGAAAAAGGCGAATGGGTTCCAGTTAAGAACTTTTCAAAAAGAAAAGCGGAACTCATGAGGTATGCAAGAAACACTTTAAAGAAGGACAGAAGATTGAACATAAGAATTTCAGGAAGAGACCTGACTGAATTGCAGAAAAAGGCGGTAAGTGAGGGATTACCTTATCAGACCTATGTTTCCAGTATCATTCATAAATTTGTAAATGGGAAACTGATCGAGGCAAAACATTGAACTACTATATATAGCAACATTAATTCTACCAAAGGGAGTCATTCCTGCGGAAGCAGGAATCCAGTATTTTCCTGGATTCCGGGTCAAGCCCGGAATGACAAACTGCACAGGAATTATGTCGTCATATATAACAGCGGGCTTTTCGGGTGTGCGGAGGGGACTTAGGTTCTAAAACAATTTAAATCTGAAGAGTCCGGAATAAGCGCTTGGGTTTGCTTCTGATATTGAAATTGGATGTTTGACGTTTTGACGTTATGGTGTTAAAGTGATGTAACACCATCCGAGGGAACATCATGACTACCCAGGTTAAAAGGGCCACAATATATTTGGACCCCGAGTTACATAAAGCGTTACGGCTTAAGGCCGTGGTGACCTCACGATCAATATCAGAACTTGTCAATAATGCCGTCAGAGAAGCTCTTGCAGAAGATGCTGAGGATATTATGGCGTTTGAAGAAAGGGCTGGAGAGCCATTGATTAGCTATGACGAAATGGTCAAAAGGCTAAAAAGAGATGGCCGCATATAAAGTCCATTTCAAAGCATCTGTTGAAAAAGACCTCTCCATCATACCCAGGAAGGATTTGAAAAAACTCCTCAAACGTATCGAGGGTCTTGCCGGGAACCCAAGGCCATGGGGTTGCGAAAAGTTGACAGGTCAAGAAAGATATCGACTCCGTCAAGGACGGTATCGCATCGTCTACTCGATCCAAGACGATGGACTTACGGTTTTGATATTTAAAGTGGGACATCGCAAAGACATTTATCAGTGAAGCGAAAAAAGTCTCGGTGCCAGGCAGCGGAAATTCCATATCGACATATGTGAAGTTGTGGTGGGAAGGTAAACCCCGTTAGAAAGTCTTGGACTTTCCGACGGGATGGCGAACACCCAGATAGAAGCTGAGCTTTGCACGGGGCAAGCAGGGGGGCTTTCTAACGGGGTAAAACTCAAAGCAAGGTGATCACTTCTAACTGATTCTTGTAGTCAACACCTCCAGACTCTCTGACTGAATTTTTCAGTAAGGTTTTTTTTGTTCTGAGACAAATCTGAA
>Ga0194111_10006567_pt1 | contig 13205 bp, 14 predicted proteins | sample TA2KigC300mmetaG_FD_146194 | JGI IMG/M metagenome (GOLD analysis project Ga0194111, IMG submission 146194) | Freshwater microbial communities from Lake Tanganyika, Tanzania - TA2015033 Kigoma Deep Cast 300m | ecosystem: Environmental > Aquatic > Freshwater > Lake | place: Tanzania: Lake... | reverse complement strand
TGGAATGCCTGGCGATAAAGAGATGCCGGGATGTTTTCGGATTGAAAAATATTTCAGTTATGGTTCCTTTCTGCCGCACTCCGGAAGAAGGAAAGCAGGTGATAAGGCTCATGGAAAGGTTCGGCTTGGAACGGGACAGAGACGGTCTAAAAATTTATGTTATGTGCGAAATTCCCTCAAACGTCATTTTAGCTGACAAATTTTTGGATATTTTCGACGGCATGAGCATAGGCAGCAATGATTTGACCCAGTTGGTTTTGGGAATAGACAGGGATAATGCCAAGATCGCTTATATCGGAAACGAGAAGAACGAAGCGGTTAAAGAAATGCTAAAGACAGTAATTTCTGTCTGTAAAAAAAGGAAAAAATACTGCGGCATCTGCGGTGAAGCGCCGAGTTATTTCCCGGAGTTTGCCGAATTCCTTGTTGAACAGGGGATAGAATCAATGTCTTTGAATCCCGATACAGTCATTAAAACAACGTTAACCGTTGCCAAAAAAGAAAAACATGTTTGATATAATCACTTTCGGTTCAGCTGCCCAGGACATTTTTTTGCAGCCCGGAAGCTTCAAGATAGTCCAGGAGAAAAAATTCATTACCGGCAAAGGGCTCTGCCTTTCTTTGGGTTCCAAAATCCAAGTTAAAGACATTCATTTTTTAAGCGGCGGAGGCGGAAGCAATACAGCTGTTGCTTTTGCCAGGCAGGGATTCAAAACTGCTTTTTGCGGCATGGTCGGCAAAGATTATTCCGGCCAGGAAATACTCAAAGAGCTGCAGAAAAGCAACGTTATCACCCAGCTAGTTAAAAAAACAGACAAGAAACCGACCAATCATTCCGTAGTTCTTTCTCCCGGAAACCAGGAAAGAACGATTCTGGTTTATTGTGGCGCTTCCAGCGAGCTGACGGTCAAAGATATTCCTTGGAACAAAATCAGGGCAAAATGGCTTTATTTGGCTCCGCTTTCTGGGAAACTTTGCAATATTTTTGAAAAACTGGTTAATTTCGCTGTCAGGAACAAAATGAAAATCGCCTTGAACCCCGGCCATACCCAGCTTTCCTTGCCCAAGAAAAAACTGATAAAACTCCTGAAAAAAGCAGATGTTTTAATTCTTAACCAGGAAGAAGCCTGCTTTTTATCCGACATTCCGTTTAACAGGGAAAAAGAGATTTTTAAGAAGATAGACGATCTTTGTCCTGGCATTGCTGTAATGACCAAAGGGCCTTTGGGAGTTTTGGTTTCCGACGGAAATTACATTTATCGGGCAAATGCTTTGAAAGTCCGAGCGACTGACAGAACAGGGGCAGGAGATGCTTTTGCTTCAGGTTTTATTTCAGGCTTAATCAGAAAAAAGGGTGATATTGCCCAAGCGCTCCAGCTTGGAATTGCCAATTCATCTGCCTGCTTAAAAGAACTGGGGGCCAAAAAAGGATTATTGTCTGTTGGCCAAAAGTTTGAAAAAGTGAAAGTGCATAAAGAAAAATGCCTGTGAACCAATTGAAAAAACTTTTTAATGAGGCGTTTAATGGAAAATGGGCGATAGGGCAGTTCAATATTTCCGATTTCAGGATGCTAAAGCCTATTTTTGAAGCAGCCAGAAAGCTTAAAAGCCCGGTTATTATCGGCATATCAGAAAGACAGAGCAAGGTTTTAGGTTTAAAGAAAGTAGCTGTTTTAGTCAGGCGATTGAGAAAAGAAAATTGTTTTCCTGTTTTCTTAAACCTTGACCACGCCAGATCTTTCATATATATTAAAAAGGCGATAAATGCAGGATATGACTCGGTTCATTTTGACGGTTCTGATTTGTCTCTTTTTAAGAATATCAGCATTGCCAAGAAGGTTGTCAGATACGCTAGGAAAAAGAATGTTTTGGTCGAAGGCGAAGTCGGGGTTATTGGCGGAGACTTAACCGAGCCCAAAGACGCTTTAAGGTTTCTTAAAGAAATAAAGGTGGATATTTTGGCAGTTAGCATCGGCAACATTCACGGCATAATGAAGACAGGAAAGAATAATCCGCCACTCTCTTTGAAAAGGCTTAAAGAGATAAGGAAGAAAACAGGCAAAACTCCGTTGGTTTTGCATGGCGGATCTGGTACTGCCAAAAAAGACATTGAAGCTGTTATGAAATCAGGAGTGGTTAAAATTAATATCAGCACCGAATTGAAAATAGCTTACAAGCAAAAAGGCTTGAAAGCCGTTCAAAAAGTAGTTAGCAATAAAATTAATTTATTCGGTTCAAATAATAAGCTACATGATTAATCTTTCGGCTAAAGTCAGAAAAGATTTTGGCAAAAAAGTAAAAAAAATAAGGCAGAAGGGGATTATCCCCGCTGTTTTATACGGCCCAAAAATAAAGAACACTTCCTTAGAAGTTGATTTGAAAGAATTTGAAAAAGCATACAAGGAGGCAGGCGAAAGCTCTTTACTCCAGCTTTCTGTCGGCCAGGAAAAGTTTTTGGTTTTGATAAATGCGGTTGAGATTAATGCAATTTCCCAAAAGCCCGTTCATATTGATTTTTATCAGCCAAGGCTGGACGAGGAAATAACAGCCCATATTCCTTTGGTTTTCGAAGGAGAATCCGAAGCGATAAAGAATCTTGGCGGCACTCTGGTTAAAAACATTCATGAACTGGAAGTGAAAGCTTTGCCCCAGAATCTTCCCCATGAAATTAAGGTTGACATCGGCAAGTTAAAGGCGTTTGAAGACAATATTCTGATTAAGGACTTGCTTGTGCCAAAAGAAGTAAAGATTTTAAAAGACCCAGAAGAAACAGTTGCCTTTGCCGCTGAGCCTGAAAAAGTGGAAGAGGAATTAGCTAAGCCCCTTGGAGAAGAAAAAGCAGCTGAGGAAATATTGGTTGAAGGAGAGAAAAAGCCAGCTGAGGAAGAATCTCAAGAAAAAGAAGAAAAAAAAGAGGAAGAAAAATGAAAATCTCCAATTTGCTAAAACCAATTTTATTGATTTGTTTGGTTTTTGGTTTGATATTGTCCGGTCTATATGTTTTTGCCCAAGAAAATTGTAGTACCAAGGAGGAATGCGAAGCTTTGCTCCAGCAGTACGAGGATGAAATAGCTAAATTAGAGCAGGTTATCGGCAAAACTGAACAGGAGAAAAAAAGTCTTCAGAATCAAATAAGCACTTTGAAATCAAAGGTAAAGAAAATTGACTTGCAGATACAGCAAAGCACTGTGCTGATAAAGGACGTCAGTTACCAGATAAAAGATACTGAAGGCTCAATAGAAAAAACTTCTTCGCAGATTGAAGATCTAAAAAGTCAGTTAGCAGCTATTCTGCAAACGATTTACGAGGAAGACCAGACTTCCCTCGTTGAGATTTTGCTTTCAGGGGCAAACATATCCCAGTTTTTTGACAATCTGATGGCTTTAGAAACTCTGGATACGAAAAGCCATGACTTTTTGCAGGAAATCAAAGGATTAAAAACTTCTTTGGAAGGCCAAAAAGAATCTTTGGACACTGAAAAAGGGGAATTGGAAAGCGCTCTTAAAATGCAGACTCTGCAAAAGCAGGAAAGCCAGACCATACAAAAGCAGCAGGAATACTTTTTGAAATTGACAGAGGCTCAGTACCAGCAGTATTTAAAGGAAAAGCAGGCGACAGAAGCAAAAGCAGCTGAAATCAGGGCCAGGATTTTTGAAGTGGTAGGCACGACCAAAGCTCCTACTTTCGGAGAAGCATATAATATAGCCAAGTGGGTCCAGGGACAAACAGGCATCAGACCAGCGTTTTTGCTAGCTGTTTTGCAGCAAGAATCAGCTATTGGCAAAAATGTCGGGCAGTGTTATTTGGCTAATACTTCAACAGGCGCCGGAATCAATATCAATACAGGAGCTTCAGTCAAAAACGTCATGAAGCCAATGGGATTATCCGGCAGAAAAGGGGATGTTGATGATTTCCTGACAATAACCAAAGAATTGGGAATGGATCCTTTTAAAACTCCGGTTTCCTGTCCGATGCCGAGCGTTGGCGGATACGGAGGAGCTATGGGTCCCGCCCAGTTTATTCCGACAACCTGGATGAGCTACAGAAGCGATTTGGCAAAGATTTTAGGAAGACCGGCTAGCCCCTGGAACATTCAGGATGCTTTTCTGGCTTCAGGTCTCTATCTTGCAAGATACGGAGCAGCCAAACAGACGAGGGACGCTGAATGGGCGGCAGCCATGTATTATTTTGCCGGTTCCCTCAATTCTAAATACTCTTTTTACGCTAATAGCGTCTTAAAGATAGCTGATGGCTTTGCTGATGATATTGCCATCTTAGAGGCTAATTAAAGGTTTTCTTTAAGAAAATCGATTACAGGGTCCAAGTTTCCTTCCATGATTTTTTCAATATTATGGAAGCTTTTTTTTATCCTGTGGTCTGTTATTCTGTTCTGGGGGAAATTGTAGGTTCTTATTTTTTCTGATCTTTCCGCTTTGCCTATCTGCGTTTTTCTTGCGTCTTTCAATTTCTTTTCTTCCTCTCTGACTGTTTTTTCCAGTATCCTTGCTTCCAGAATGGAAAGAGCATTTTCCTTGTTCTGCTGCAGATTTCTTTCGGTTTGCGAGGTAACAACGGTATTGGTCGGCAGATGGGTAATTCTGACAGCTGTTTCTCTTTTATTGACATACTGGCCTCCGGGACCCGATGCTTTATAAGTATCGAGTTTCAGGTCTTTTGGGTTGATGATTACTTTTCCTTTTTTTGGCTTTGCTAGAACAGCGACAGAAGCTGTTGAAGTGTGAACTCTGCCTGATTTCTCGGTAGTCGGAATTCTCTGGACCCTGTGCACGCCTGCTTCGTTTTTCATGGCTGGCCAGATATTGCCGTCTTTAATCTCAAAAACTATTTCTTTAAACCCGCCTACTTCGCTGGGCCTTGAGTCCAAGACCTTTTTCTTCCAGCCTTTTAATTGAGCGTATTTTGAATACATTCTGAACAGGTCTGCGGCAAAGAGAGCTGCTTCTTCTCCCCCTGTGCCAGCCCTTATTTCAATGATTGCAGCTTTTGGCTGGTCAGTTTCTTTTGAAGATTCAGTTTCTTGAGCTGACATTTTCTGGATATCCTCTTCCAGGTTTTTCAGTTTTTCAGTCAGCTGGCCTATTTCAGTTTCAGCCAGGGAAAAGAGTTCTCTGTCTTCCTGGGATTTTAATATTTGTTTGTTTTCTTCAATCTTGTTCTTCAAGTCTTCAATCTCTTTCTCTCTTTCAAGGATTTTCTCTAAAAATATTTTTCTTTTATTTAATTCTTCGAATTTGTCCCAATTTGAAATAAGCTCAGGATCGCTGAGCTGTTTTAAGAGTTCCTGATATTCTGTTTTTACCTTTTTAAGGTCTAACATTTCACTTTTTTTTCTTTCCTTTCATCTCTGATTTTTTAGCCAGTCTCTTTTTGAATTTCTGCACTTGCCCTACAGCGTCCATAAGCTTTTCCTTGCCGGTATAAAAAGGATGGCAGGAAGAACAAACTTCCACTTCAATGGATTCTTTGGTCGAGCCAACAATAAAAACGTTCCCGCAGGCGCAGCGGACTCGGGCGTTCTCGTAATATTTGGGATGGATATCTTTTTTCATATGTGATAATATTTTAATTGACATTTGATATCTTATCAAGTCTCGGGGAAAAAATCAACCCTTTTCCTTGATATTAATTTTTATCCGTGCTATATTAAAAAGCGAATTATTTTTATGGCAGAGACAAAAAAGAAAACAAAGCAATCGGATTTCGGTATTGATGTCGAGGAAATGACTCAGGCCGGAGTTCATTTTGGGCATAAAGCTTCCAAGGTCCATCCCAAAATAAAGCCGTATTTGTTCGGCGCCAGAAATACTGTTCATGTTTTTGATCTGGAAAAAACAGCTGAAAAGCTGAAAGAAGCTTTGAATTTCATCCAGCAGCTTGTTTTTGAAGAAAAGATTTTATTGCTCGTCGGTACAAAAGTCCAGATGAAAGAAATAGTGAAAGAAACTGCCAAAGAGTGCTCCTTGCCTTTCGTTTCAGAACGATGGCTGGGGGGCACTTTCACCAACTTTGAAACAATTAAAAAAAGGATTGATTACTTTAAGGATTTGGAAGAGAAAAAAGTTTCAGGAGAACTGGAAAAATACACCAAGAAAGAAAGGTCAATGATAGACAAAGAGCTGCGAGATCTTGAGACGAAAGTCGGGGGAATAAAGGAATTAACCAAGATTCCCAACGCTGTTTTAGTTCTCGATATGCAGAAAGACAGCTTGGCCATAAAAGAAGCAAAGAGAAAGGGAGTGGCAGTCATTGCCGTAGTTGACACCAATTGCGATCCCACTCTGGTTGATTACCCAATACCGGCTAATGACGACGCCATCAGTTCAATAAAGTATATTTTGGACAAAGTGAAAGAAGTTATATCAAAGCAAAAATCGAAATTAAAAGATAAAAAATAATATGGTTTTTATTGATCAGATAAAGCAATTGAGGGAAGACACGGCAGCTGCTGTTTCTGATTGCAAAAAAGCTTTGGAAGAGGCAAAAGGCGATATAGATGAAGCAAAGGATATTTTGAAGAAATGGGGAAAAGATTTAGCCGGCAAGAAAGCAGGCAGGGGAGCAGAGCAGGGCATTGTTGCCAGCTATATCCATCCAAATAAAAAGATAGGCGTTTTGCTGGACTTGAACTGCGAAACTGATTTTGTAGCCAAAGGCCAGGATTTCCAGAATCTGGCCCATGAATTGTGCTTGCAGATAGCTGCTATCAGGGAGGAGGTTCCCTTAATGGAACAGCCCTGGGTAAAAGACCAGGCAAAAACGATTAAGGATCTGATTGACGAATATATTGCCAAAACAGGAGAAAATATCATTGTCAAAAAATTTGAAAGATACGAAATTTAAAAATTCATGTTCTCAATAATCGTTTTCGTCATTTTCATCTTAAGCTTGATAGTTTTAGCTGTTATTGTCTTCAGAAAAATACCCTTGCTTTTAGAAATGCCTGAAACCATACCTTCCCGACTCAACTGGAAGGAATTATTGGTAAAAATCAAGGATTCACTGCCTTTGGGTAATTTCTCGTTTGAAATATTCTTGCAGAAAATACTTTCTAGAGTAAGAGTTCTGACATTAAAAACAGACCACAAAACTTCAAACTGGCTGCAAAAACTAAGGGAAAGAGGCCAGAAAAAGAAATTTGATGAAGAGGATAATTACTGGCGGGAAATCAGAAACCATACCAGGAAATAATTGTTTTCGCCGGCATAGCTCAGTGGTAGAGCAACAGTTTTGTAAACTGTGGGTCGCGGGTTCAAATCCTGCTGCCGGCTAAGAAACACTTGACAATAAGTTTTAAAAAGGTAAAATTGGAAACGTAAAGATAAATATATGGCTAAAAAGAAAAAGAAGAAAAAATCAGGTTGTTGCTGCTGCTAAATAAAGCTGCAGGAAAGAGAATTCGTTGAAATCAGGAATCTCTTCCTGGTTTTTTATATCTTATATGTCTGATGGAAGAACTTTGAAAATTGAATACGTAAACGAATCAGTTATTTGAAGTTGTCCCGAATTTATTTTTTTTGAGAGTTTGATCCTGGCTCAGGATGAACGCTGGCGACGTGGATAAGGCATGCAAGTCGTGCGGTCTTTAATCTTTCGCAAGAAAGATTTGAGATAGCGGCAGACGGGTTAGTAACGCGTAGGCACATTCCCCGGAAATGGGAATAATCACGAGAAATCGTGACTAATGCCCAATGGTTTCCGCTTTTTGCGGAATAAAGGAGCAATCCGTTCCGGGATTGGCCTGCGTTCTATCAGCTAGTTGGTAAGGTAATGGCTTACCAAGGCTATGACGGATAGGCGGTGCGAGAGCATGACCGCCAACAATGGGACTGAAATATGGCCCATACTCCTACGGGAGGCAGCAGTCGAGAATATTGGTCAATGGGGGAAACCCTGAACCAGCGACGTCGCGTGCTCGAAGAAGTTCTTCGGAATGTAAAGAGCTTTTATCCGTGAATAATCCTTCGGGATGAATGTAGCGGATGAATAAGAGGTGACTAAACTCGTGAAAATCCCTCGCCTACTCGGGCGAGAGGCGCGACCTATTGCAGTAATGCAATAAGGAAAAACTTGGCTTATATGCTGGAAACCTTAAGAAATTATGGTAATCAGCAGGGAAGTCAATTATAATCAAATAATGGAGATTTCGTTGAGTAAAAAACAAAAAGAAATTATTATTGGAAATATTTTAGGAGATGGTTGTATTGAATTTAATGGTTTTAAAGGAAGCAGGTTGCAGATTAAACAAGCAGAAAGGAATAAAGATTATGTGTTCTGGCTATATGGGAAATTAAAAAATTTATGTAAATCAGGTCCTAAGCAGAAAAAAGATACGGGTCAGTGGTATTTTAGTACCCGTCATTTGAACGAATTAACGGATTTATATAAATTATTCTATCCCAAAGGCAAGAAACTAGTACCAAAGAATCTTTCTGATCTACTTACTTCTAGTTTATCTTTATCGGTTTGGTATATGGATGATGGTTGTTTAGACTATCGACCCAAAGATCATTATGCCTTCATATTAAATACAGACAGTTTTTCCTTTATGGATGTTTCTCGGTTAAGAAAAACAATGAATAATAATTTCTATGTAAAATCAACTATTCAAAGATCGGTGTGTAGAGGCAAAAATTATCCTAGATTATATATAGGAGCAAAAGGCCGAAACACATTCTTAAAATTAGTTAAACCGCATATGTTAAATTGTTTTACTCATAAACTACCTCCAAAAAGATTATAGTTTGACCCCTCAGAGACTAATCCCTTATTAGGGAGAGATAGTAGGTACTAGATATTCTAGATTTAAACTACTATAAGACGCCGAGGGTCCTTTTTATAAGGATTGTGATATAGTCCAACGTAATAAAAAGTATTACTAAAAGGCCAGCAGTAGCGGTAATACGAGTACCTCAAGCGTTATCCGGATTTATTGGGCGTAAAGAGTCTGTAGGCGTTCTGTTAAGTTTTCTGTTAAATATCTAGGGCTTAACCTTAGAAATGCAGAAAAAACTGGCAGAATTGAGGGCGCTAGGGGCTGGTGGAACGGTCGGTGTAGGGGTGATATCCGTTGATATCGACCGGAATCCTAAAAGCGAAGGCATCCAGCTGGGGCGACCCTGACGCTGAGAGACGAAAGCGTAGGTAGCAAAAAGGATTAATGGGTACCAATTTAATTTGGAGATTAGTCCTTACCAGTAGTGATACTGGGATAAAAATTTGGCTATATCGGTGAAAATCCTTTTCAAAAAGGACAATACCGAGGAAACCGTGTTAAAACGGGATCCGTAGAGACTGTACGCCAAACACTCTTTGATAACTAAAGAGTTGATGATATAGTCCGAACTCATAAGTAATTATGAGAATGCGACAGAAATGATCGCGTCCGCAAAATAATAAATGCGAGTAACAAAATTGTAGATACCCTTGTAGTCTACGCTGTAAACGATGGACACTGGCTATCTGAAGTGTCGACCCTTCAGGTGGCGAAGCAAACGCGTTAAGTGTCCCGCCTGGGAAGTACGAACGCAAGTTTAAAACTCAAAGGAATAGACGGGGATTCACACAAGCGGTGGACCATGTGGCTCAATTCGACAACAAGCGAGGAACCTTACCAGGGTTTGACAGACTAATGAAACTCCTGGGAAACCAGGAACTACCCACAAGGACATTAGTTCAGGTGCTGCACGGTCGTCGTCAGCTCGTACTCTGAAGCGTATGCTTAAGTGCAACAACGAGCGCAACCCTTATTCTGCGTTACAAGTGTCGCAGAAAACTGCCTGGGATAACCAGGAGGAAGGTGGGGATGACGCCAGATCAGCGTGGCCCTTTGATGCCCTGGGCTGCACACGTGGTACAATGGGACCGACAATGGGTTGCAAAGGCGCAAGCCGGAGCTAATCCCACCAAACGGTCTCCCAGTACGGATTGAGATCTGCAATTCGATCTCATGAAGCCGGAATCGCTAGTAATCGCGCATCAGCCATGGCGCGATGAATACGTTCCTGAATCTTGTACTCACAGATAAACGCGCTCGGCAGATATATAGACTAAAGAGTTTAAATCTCTTCCTCTGTTTTCAGGAACAGAGCGTAGTTGAAGGATAGCCATTTTGAGCGATTAAAATGGTGAAGGATCCAAAAACAAATGATAGCCTGAATTTAAAAGAGTTTACCGATCCATGACAGGGTGGTGAGCATGGAGAAGGTAATAATAACAACTCAATTCAGGATGTCAGGAATAGTCTATATATTGACCCGAGGAGATCTGATGCGGTAAAATGAAACTGACGCCGCGTCAGAAGTCAGCTGAATCATAGTACCGAAGACATAAATAATTTATGTATTTGGGAAGGATTCTCTCTAATGTTATGTTAAATCCTAATTATATCGTTGGTTTGGTAGATGGAGAAGGAAGCTTTACCGTATATGTTCGAAATCCTAACTCAAAGGATAATGCGACAAGAAGGGTAAAAGCTGAACCGAGATTTTATTTAAAGCTTATAGAGAAAGATAAAAATATTCTTTATAAGTTGAAGAAATTCTTCGGTTGTGGAAATGTGTATTTTCAAAGAGACAAAAGAAAAAACCATCAAGATTGTTATCGTTACGAAGTGGCGAATCGAGATGATTTAGTAAATATCATAATTCCATTCTTTAAAAAGAACCAACTTAAATTATCGTCAAAAAGAAAAGATTTTGAAATTTTCCGAAAGATAATGAAAGAAATTAAAAAAGGAAGACATTTGACGAAATCGGGATTGAAAGAACTGTATCAGCTAAAACGAAAAATGCATTAGAGCTCGCCGTATGCGGGAAATCCGCACGTACGGTGGGAACGTCAACTCTAAGTTTCTAGAGAACATTCGCCCGTCACATCAGGAGAGCTGGTAGTGCCCGAAATCCCTGCATTTTGCGGGGCCTAAGGTAAGATCAGTAATAAAGATGAAGTCGTAACAAGGCACCGGTAGGGGAACCTGTCGGTGGATCACAACATTTCTAATTTTTTAATTAGAACAAGAGTGTCGGCTGGAGTTGAAGGGGAAGAATTCTCTCTTTGACTCTGAGGTGCTGGCCAACGTACCTTAAAGGTTGGCTTTCGGGACAGCTTCAAGCAACTGAATTAATCAATACGCTTTAGCGTATTTTTTAATTTGTTTTTTTTAGTTTTTCTGATATACTTTGAATATTGGGCGGCTAGTTCAGTGGCTAGAACGCTGCTCTGATAAAGCAGAGGTCGAAGGTTCGATTCCTTCGCCGCCCATAGAGTTTTTGGGCCCGTAGCTCAGTTGGCTAGAGCGCCTCATTTGCAATGAGGAGGTCAGCGGTTCAAGTCCGCTCGGGTCCACCAAAGTTTTCCACAGGGAAGCTTTTTTGTTTCTCTTGCAATGGTATAATGTTTTAATATTCGCAAACCGGACTATATTTGTTCGGCAAAGGTCGAATAAAGTTAATTTAAAAAATAAAATCATGGTTTTAGATTGGTATTCAGCAACTATCAAGGCTTTCCAGGCTCTTTGGCAGGATTTTATCCAATTTCTTCCTGTTTTGCTTGGAGCAATTATTTTGTTTGTTATCGGCTGGTTTATTGCTGTTGGTGTGGGTAAATTAATAGCTGAAATATTAAAGAGGTTGAAATTCAACAAGATTTTTGACAGGGGAGACTGGAAAAACGCTTTGGAAAAAGCAGAAATCAAAGTTGACCCTTCTGGCTTTATCGGAGCGATTGCTAAATGGATTTTAATTATCGTTTTCCTGCAAATCTCAGTTGGCATTTTGGGCTGGACTGATTTTGCCGTTCTTCTCGGAAAGGTTATCGCTTATTTGCCAAACGTGGTCGTAGCTGCTTTGATTTTTGTTGTAGCGGCCATTGTCGCTGACATTATCCAGAAAGTAGTGGTGGTAGCAGCAGAGAGCGCCAGATTCACTTACACGAGAGCTGCCGGAGCGATTGTCAAATGGGCTATTTGGCTTTTTGCCATTTTAGCTATTCTCAGGCAATTGCTTATTGTCCCTGCTTTGGTTGACACTTTGTTCAGCGCCCTGGTTTACGGGGTGGTTGGCATATTTATCATTGCTTTTGGCCTGGGAGGCAAGGAAGCAGCAGGAGAAATTCTACAGGATTTAAGAAAGAAATTGAAGGAATAAATTTAAAGTTATTTCTCTCAGGGGGCTGGTATTTTCCAGCCCCTTGACAGAGATTCATATTCTGCTAAAATTGTTTTTAGGTATGAGAAATGTAAGACAATTCTTAAATAAAGGAAGCAGTTAATTTCTGGGCTTTTTTATGTCTCAGAAATCGTCCTGCTTCCAACGGGGCGATTTTTAATTGATTGGAAAGTTCGTTGAAAACTGAATACGTCTTAAACCGTCAAAAAAATATATACTCATTTTGTGGTTATTAATTGCTAGCTCAGCTTAACTTGATTTATTTCTTGTTAACTGGGCGAACAAAAATTTTACAAGCAGATGGTGGATGCCTTGGGAGATTGAGGCGACGAAGGACGTGGCGTGTCTGCGATAAGCCTCGGGGAGGTGGCTAGCAACCTTTGATCCGGGGATTTCCGAATGGGATAACCCTATACTGCGATAAACAGTATAACGCATTGTTTTGCAATGCGAGCTAACCTGGGGAAGTGAAACATCTCAGTACCCAGAGGAAAAGAAAACGAAGTTAATTCTCTTAGTAGCGGCGAGCGAAAAGGGAAGAAGCCCAAACCTATTTTTTCGCAAGAGAAAATGGGGGTTGTAAGAAAATAGCGTCGGGAGCCGAGCACATAATTTTTTATGTGCTTAGTGCCTGAGGGAGAATATTTTGGTAAAGGTTGGTTAGAAGAATCTCTCTGGAAAGAGAAGCCAAAGAAGGTAATAGCCCTGTACTCGAAAACCCCTTTATGCTCCTTGTTATTTATCTTGAGTATCTCGAGAAACGATATCCTTGAGAGAAACAAGCCGGACTAACCGGCTAAGGCTAAATACTCAATCTCACCGATGGTGAACCAGTACCGTGAGGGAAAGGTGAAAAGTAGGGAGTTGATCCCGGTGAAATAGAACCTGAAACCATCATGCTTACAAAGAGTCGGAGTCCCGCTTGCGGGATGACGGCGTGCTTTTTGCAGAACGAGCCAACGAGTTTGACCATACAGCTTGTCTAAGCCCTTCTGGGGCGGAGACTCAGTGAAAGCAAGC
>Ga0194111_10006560_pt1 | contig 13214 bp, 14 predicted proteins | sample TA2KigC300mmetaG_FD_146194 | JGI IMG/M metagenome (GOLD analysis project Ga0194111, IMG submission 146194) | Freshwater microbial communities from Lake Tanganyika, Tanzania - TA2015033 Kigoma Deep Cast 300m | ecosystem: Environmental > Aquatic > Freshwater > Lake | place: Tanzania: Lake... | reverse complement strand
TCCATATCCGGTGCATGCGCAGGAATATTGAGAGGATTTCTCCCTAGTACGAGAGGACCGGGAGGAACGCACCTCTGGTGTACCAGTTATCGTGCCAACGGTAAACGCTGGGTAGCCATGTGCGGAGTGGATAACCGCTGAAAGCATCTAAGTGGGAAGCCCACCTCAAGATGAGTATTCCCATGGCGTTAGCCAGTAAGGTCACGGGCAGAACACCCGTTGATAGGCTCTATGTGGAAGCGCAGTAATGCGTGAAGCAGAGGAGTACTAATAGACCGAGGGCTTGACCAAATCAACGCTCTTGAAAGCCGCGAGGCAGAGCTTTGTTGATCCAGAGCTGGTCCATGTGTTGCATGAGAGTGCAGCGGATGAGCCAGTAACCTATGCAGTTCTCAGGGTTCACCCTTGAGAGCAAGACTATCCTGGTGTCCATGGCGCAGTGGAACCACACCGATCCATCTCGAACTCGGTTGTGAAACGCTGCAGCGCCGACGATATTTGGGGGGTAGCCCCCTGAGAAAATAGGTCGATGCCAGGTAAAACAATTTTGCTCAAGAAAAAGCCACCCGATGAGGGTGGCTTTTTTGTTGCTCATTTTTCGCTCAGCGCTTTTCAGCTGCGGTGCACATGCACCTGCTGCCAGCGACCGTTCAACCGTTGCCAGATGCGGGTTTCGCAGCAGCTGGCGGTGATCGGATCGCCGTTCTGCAACCGTTGGCTCAGGCGGGTGTAGCTGAGGGCCACCGCATCGTCTCCCAACCAGCGCAGATGGGGCCGCGCCATGGTCACCGTCACCGGCGACGGGGCCCCGTCACCGCTCGGCAGCTCGAAGTAGTAGCGGTGAAAGGGCAAGCCCTCCACCAGCAGCCCGTTGGTTTCCGCCTCGAAGCAGGTGAGGTCGTCACTGCACAGGTCGGCGTAGGTCGACCAGTCGCCCCGCACCACGCTGTCCAACAGCGTCTGGTTGAGGGTCAGGATTTCGCGGTCGCGCTCACTGGGGGCCATGGCCTGGATGCAGCTGGCTGTAATCGCTGATCCTCTCAAACGGTCCGCTGTCGCGGTTGGGATTGCCGGGCCGATCGCTGAGCAGCACCGCCATGCCCGCCCCATGGGCCGCCTCCAGCTCCGGAAGGGCATCGCTGATGAACAGCACCTGTTGCGGCTTCACCCCCATGGCGTCGGCAATCTGCGTGTAGCTCTCCGTGTGTTGTTTGGCGCCGATGCGGGTGTCAAACCAGTGGCTGAAGAGGCTGCTGAGGTCACCGTGCTGGCTGTGGCGATACAGCAGCTGCTGCGCCGGCACCGAACCGGAGGAATACACCGCCAGCACCATCCCCTGGCGATGCCAACGGCCCAGGGCTTCGGCCACATCGTCAAACAGTGGAGCCGTGATCGTGCCGTTGCCGTAGCCATCGGCCCAGACGCGACCCTGGAGATCCTTGAGGGCGGTGAGTTTGATGTCGCTGTCGATCAGCCACTGCAGGTAGGGCACCACCCGCTGAGCCGCAGTTTGATCCGCTTCGTTTGCGGCTTGCGTCAGCAGCGCTCGGGCTTCGGGGTGGGTGTCATGCCGCCAGGCCCCTTCCACCGCCTGCACCAGTGCCGCCACGTCTGGCGTGTGGCCGTGGCGGGCCAGGAAAGCGGGCAGGGCCTCACGCGCAAACGGAAACAGCACTTCCGCCACAAAGCTCACCGGGCAGGTGGTGCCTTCGATGTCGAGCAGCAGATGGGTGATGGCCATGGCGCGGCAGCCTCAGGCGGAGGGGGCGGGGGCCACGGCCCGCAGCAGCAGTTGCCGCCAGTGCTGCTCCAGCAGAAATTCCAGGATCTCCAGATGGCGCTGGGCGCTGCAGAGACTGTTGCCCCAGGCGTAGAGCCCATGGCCTGCGATCAGCAACCCCTGCGGCGCCTGGGGCAGGAGGGGCGCCGCCAGGGCCGAGAGTTTGGGCAGGTTTTGGTCGTTGGCCAGCACCGGAATCCGCACGCTGCAGGCGTGGGTGGTGATCCCCTCCAGACCCTTGAGCATCTCGAGATCCCGCAGCTCCAGGTGGCCCTGGGGCAGGGCCCACTGGGAGAGCAGCGTGCCCGCCTGGGAGTGGGTGTGCAGCACGGCGCCGGCGCCGCAGCGCTCCACGATTTCCAGATGCAGGGCGGTCTCAGCGCTGGCTTGGCCTTCGCCGCGCACCACGGCCCCCTGGCCATCCACCTCGATCAGCTGCTCGGGGGGCACGGCGCCTTTGGGCACGCCGCTGGGGGCCATCAGCAGCCGCAGCGGGTTGCGCTCCAGCACGCAGCTGAAGTTGCCGCCGGTGCCGTCGCACCAGCCGCGCCGATGGATCTCCGCCATGGCCGCGCTCAGGCCCTCGGCCAGCTCGGATCGGGTGGGGGCTGCCATGGCCTCCATCATCCGGCCTGGCAGGCGGGGCACCAGTGGCTGCTGCGGCCGGCCAACTTGTCGCGCCGCAGGGGGGTGCCGCAGACGCGGCAGGGCTGCCCGCCCCGCCGGTACACCCAGGCGGCATGGCCGTAGTTGCCGTTGGTGCCCGTGAGGTCGCGGAAGTCGCTGAAGGTGGTGCCGCCGGCGCCGATGCTGGTGGTGAGCACCTCCACCACGGCGCCGTGCAGGGCCTCCAGTTGCCTGGCCTTGAGCCGCCGGCAGGGGGTGTGGGGGGCGATGCGGGCCATGAACAACGCCTCATCGGCGTAGATGTTGCCCACGCCGGCCACCAGGGCCTGGTCGAGCAGGGCGGTTTTGATCGGGCGGTTGGAGCCCTTGAGCCGCTCCCGCAGATAGGCCGGGCTGAAGGCGTCGCTGAAGGGCTCGGGCCCCAGCCGCCGCAGGCCGGTCATCACCGCCTCCAGGGGCTGATCCGGCGGCACCCACCACATTTCTCCGAAGCTGCGGGTGTCCACAAAGCGCAGCTCCTGGCCCCCTGGATTCCAGAAGCGCACCCGGGTGTGGCGGCAGGGCTCGGCCGGGCTGGCCATCCACAGGAACTGGCCGGTCATGCGCAGGTGCACGCCCCAATGGCCGGCGTGTTGCCCCCCGCGCTGCAGCTCGGCCATCAGGTATTTGCCGCGGCGGTGCCAGGCCGCCACGGTGCAGCCCTCCAGGGCGCTGCAGAACAGCTCCGGCAGGGGCGGTGCGGCGATGGCCCGGGCCCGCAGCACCTCCACCCGGGCCACCTGGAAGCCCACCACCTGGCGCTCCAGTCCGCGCCGCACGGTTTCGACTTCGGGCAGTTCAGGCACGGCGGTGGGCGATGGGCCAGCAGCCTGTCACAACAAGATCCCCGACCTGCACGCAGGCCGGGGATTCAGGGGCTCAGGGGCCAAGCACCGGATCAGGCCTTGTCGAGCTCGGTCTCGGCGAAGTTGTTGGTGTTGATGCCGCCCTCGGAGCCGCTCACACCGTTGTAATTGACCTTCTCGAAGCGCACCACCACCGGGTAGCGGATGCCGGAGGTGTCGATCGAGGCGACGGTGCCGACTTCGTTGAACCAGTAGGACTCAGGACGCTTGATGCGCACCTTGTCGCCGCGGGAGATGGCCATCGCTGCGCTGGAAAGGGGTGGCTGTCACAGGGAATGTACCCGCGGTGGGCCGGGGTTCCGGCGGGCCGTCACGAAACGTGGCACCATCGACCTCCCCTGAGCGATGCCCCATGGCCGAGGCCCCCTCCTTCAGCCTCGACTTGCCGGATCCGGACAGCGACAGCATCAGCTCCATGGAGTTCCTGGCCCGCATTGAGGAGGCCTGGGCCATCTGTGATCGCTTCGATCTGCAGACGGAAATCTGGCGGGGTCGGATCCTCAAGGCCGTGCGCGACCGGGAGCGCCGCGGCGGCGAGGGCCGTGGGGGCGGCTTCCTGCAGTGGCTGCGGGAGCAGGAGATCAGCAAGACCCGCGCCTACGCCCTGATCCAGCTGGCGGAGTCCGCCGACCAGATGCTCGGGGAGGGGGTGCTGGAGGAAACCAGCGTCAACAACTTCTCCAAGCGCGCCTTCATGGACACGGCCCAGGCCGATCCGGAGGTGCAGCTGATGATCGGTGAGGCGGCCAACGAGGGGCAGCAGATCACCCGCAAGCAGGTGCGGCAGCTCACCGACGAATTCACCGCCGCCACCAGCCCGCTGCTGCCCGAGGAGATCCGCCAGCGCACCGCTGAAAACCTGTTGCCGCCCCGGGCCGTGGCGCCTTTGGTGAAGGAGCTCGCCAAGCTGCCGGAGGAGCAGCAGGAGGAGCTGCGCCAGGTGTTGCGGGATGAACCGGAGCTGGGTCGGGTCAAGGACGTGACCAGCACTGCCCGCTGGCTGAGCAAGGCCTCGGAGGCGGGGTTGGCGGTGCGCGCGTTCCAGCAGGGGGAGCTCGACCTGGAGAAGGCCATGCAGGAGGCCTTGCGCCTCGATGCCCTGGGCCTGCTGGCGGATGCGGTGGGCCAGGCCCAGGCCCTGGAATCGGCCGTGCTCAAGCTGCACACCAGCTGGCGCCGGCTCAATGGCCTGCAGGAGCGCCTGTGGGTGGAGAGCGGCAGCAGCACGCCCCACCTGCGGGAGCTGCTCAACGCCCTGCAAACCCTCAGTGGCAACACCATGCGGGTGTCCCTCGGGGAGTTGGCCGGCGGTAAGCGGGTGCGCCTGCAGCTCGTGGAGGAGGCCCCCGACCAGCTGGAGGCGCCGCCCCTGCCGGTGATGGTTCAGGCCCGTTGACGGCCCCAGACGCGCTCGAGCAGGCGCTTCGCCGCCACTTCGGCTGGAGCGACTTCCGCCCCGGCCAGCGCCCGGTGATCGAGGCGATGCTGTCGGGCCGCGATTGCCTGGCGGTGCTGCCCACCGGGGCGGGGAAGTCCCTTTGCTATCAGCTGCCGGCCCTGGTGCGGAACGGCCTGGTGCTGGTGATCTCCCCCCTGGTGGCCCTGATGGAGGACCAGGTCCAGCACCTGCAGCGCCGCGGCATCGCCGCCGCCTGCCTGCACCGGGGCCTGGATCCGGCCCGACGCCGGGATCTGCTGGCCCGGGTGCGCAGCAACCGCCTGCGCCTGCTGTATCTGGCCCCGGAGCGCCTGCAGGTGGAGGCCACCCGCCAGCTGCTGGAGGAGCTGCAGGACAACGGCCGCCTGGTGGGGGTGGCCATCGATGAGGCCCACTGCATCAGCGCCTGGGGCCATGACTTCCGCCCCGACTACCGCCGGCTGGGGCAGCTGCGCCGCCTGTGCCCGGGGGTGCCCTTGATGGCCCTCAGTGCCACCGCCGCCCCGCGGGTGCGGGCCGATCTGATTCGCCTGCTGGAGCTGCGGCGCCCCCTGATCCAGGTGCGCTCCGCCCGGCGCGACAACCTCGCCTACGCCATGCGGCGTCGCCCGGAGGAGCCCCTGCCGGAGGTGCTGGCGGCCCTGGAGCAGGCCCGGGGGGCGGTGCTGATCTATGCCCGCACCCGCCGCTCGGTGGAGGCCTGGGCCCGGCGGCTCACGGAGGCGGGGGTGGAGGCCATCGCCTATCACGCCGGCATGGATCCCGAGAGTCGCGCCCTGGCCCTCACCCATTTCCAGGAGCACCCCGCGCCGGTGCTGGTGGCCACGGTGGCCTTCGGCATGGGGGTGGATCGCTCGGATGTGGGGCTGGTGCTCCACCTGGATCTCCCCTCCAGCCCGGAGGGCTACCTGCAGGAATCGGGCAGGGCCGGCCGCGATGGGCTGCCGGCGGAGTGCCTGGTGCTGTTCCGGCCGGGGGATCGCACCAGCCTGGCCCGGGCGATCCGCGCCGGCGTGCGGGAGGCCGGCGATGACCCGGAGGAGCAGCAACGGGGGGAGCTGGCCCAGCAGCAGGTGCGGCGCATGGAGGCGGTGGCGGAGGGCCCCGGCTGCCGCGAGCAGGCCCTGCTGCTGGCGGTGGGGGAGCTGGTGCCCCCCTGCGGCCGCTGTGATCGCTGCCTGGCCCGCCCCGCCCTGGTGGATTGGTCGGAGCAGGCGGCGGCGGTGCTGACGCTGCTGGAGCAGCGCAGTGGCCTGGATCTGCGCAGCCTCGGGGAGGAGCTGGCCCAGGCCGAGGCTGACGGGGGCGAGCGCTGGCGCTGGCTGGCGCGGCGGTTGGTGCAGGAGGACCTGCTCAGCGAGAGCGATGACGGCAGCCAGCGTCTGTGGCTCAGGCCGGCGGGCCGCCGCTTCCTGCAGCAGCCCTGGAGCCTGAGGCTGGCGGCCTGAGGGGCCGCTCTGGGCTCAGCTGCCCTTGGCCTTGCAGAGGTCGGTGATCAGCTGCTGCTCGAAGTCGCTCTGGGGGGCGTCCCAGGTTTTCCAGGCGCCGGACTGGCCGGTGGCGTTCAGCCGCTTGGCGTTGCAGTTGATGGCCAGGTAGAGGGGCTGCCCTTCGCTGTTGAGGCTGGGGGCCACGTAGCTGCCCCCCATGGGCATCCAGTTGGCCCAGTCCACCTGCAGGGGGCCGTAGCTGCGCCAATCGGGGGAGGAGCTCTTGCCGGGCTTGGCGGCCACCGCCGCCGGCTTGGGGGCGGGCTTGGGGGCCGCAGCCACGGCGGGTTTGGGCGCGGGTGCCACGGTGGCCGTTGCCACAGTGGTACTGGCTACGGCGGTTGGCTCGGCGGCTTTCTCCACCGGTTTGGCGGCGACCACCACCGGCTTGGGGGTGGGTTTGGCAACCGCCACGGGCTGCTCGGCAACCGGTTTCGCGGCAGGTGCAGGGGCGGGGGCGGCCGCCACGGCCGGAGCCTTCACTTCCGGTTTGGCGGCGGGCTTGGCCGGGGGCTTGGCTGTGGCGATGGTCACAGGCCGGGGCTTGGGTTTGGCCGCCACCGGCCGCGGGGTGCTGCGCAGCTTGAGGGTGGTGCCCACCATCAGGTCGTTGGGGTCGTTGAGGCCATTGAGGGCCACCAGCCGCTCCATGGGGATGCCGTAGCGATCGGCAATCAGCGAGAGGGTTTCGCCGCTCTGCACGGTGTGCTGTTTGGCGGCTTTGTTCACCACGGCGGCCGTGCGGCGGGCTCCGCCGGCGCCGGGCACCTGGATGCGGCTGCCGGCCCAGAGGTCCTGGGGGCTGCGCAGGCCGTTGAGGTCCATCAGGCGCTGCACGCTGGTGCCGTAGCGCTCGGCGATTTCGGAGAGGGTTTCGCCCGACTTCACCGTGTAGTTGCCGCCACCGCTGCCCGCGGCGGGGCCACCGCCGGCCCCGGGCACCCGGATGCGGCTGCCGGCCCAGAGGTCCTGGGGACCGCGCAGGCCATTGAGCTGCATCAGCCGCTCCACGGTGGTGCCGTAGCGCTCCGCCAGCTCCCCGAGGGTGTCACCCGGCTTCACCACCACCTCACCCGCCAGGGCCGGCAGGGGCAGCAGCAGGGCCAGGGCTAGGAGGGCAGCGGAACGGCGGCGCATCGGATTTCACACTCAATAGAGGAAACCTTACGGATCTCAGCCGTGGGCGCTAGCCCCCCTTTGATAAGGGCTGGCAATGGCCTCAGCGCAACAGCCGCCGGATCAGCGGCAGGCGCTGGCCGTAGGGCGGATAGCGCAGGGGCACATCCAGCTGGAAGGGGCGGCGCAGCACGCTGCGCCGGTGGGAGAAGGTTTGGAAGCCGGCTTCGCCGTGGTAGCTGCCCATGCCGCTGTTGCCCACGCCGCCGAAGGGCAGCTCCGGCACCGACACCTGCATCACCACATCGTTGAGGCACACCCCCCCGGAGCTGGTGCCCTCCAGCAGGTGCCGCTGGGCCTCTCCAGAGCTGGAGAAGAGATACAGGGCCAGGGGCTTGGGGCGGGCGTTGATCCAGCCCATGGCCTGCTGGAGGTCGTCCACCTCCAGCACCGGCAGCAGTGGGCCGAACAGCTCCTCCGCCATCAGGGGATCGTCGAAGCTCTCCACCCGGATCAGGGTGGGGGCCATTCGCCGCGAGCCCGCATCGCTCTGGCCGCCGCACAGCACCTGGCCGCGCTCTTGTGCCCCCTGCAGAAGCCCCTGCAGCCGCTCAAATTGGGCCCCGTTCACGATCGAGGCCAGATCCGGCGAGGCCAGCGGATCGTCACCGAAGCACTGGTTGATGCGTGCCCTCAGCTTCTCGATCAGGGGTGCCGCCACCCCCCGCTGCACCAGCAGGTAATCGGGGGCGATGCAGGTCTGGCCGGCGTTGAGGCATTTGCCCCACACCAGGCGGCGGCTGGTGACGGTGAGATCGGCATCGTTGAGCACCACCGCCGGGCTCTTGCCCCCCAGCTCGAGGGTCACCGGCGTGAGGTGCTGGGCGGCGGCGGCCATCACCAGCCGCCCCACCCGCTCGCCGCCGGTGAAAAAGATGTGGTCGAAGCGCTCCTGGAGCAGGGCGGCGGCGGCCGTGCCATCGCCGAGCACCACCTGCACGGCGGTGGGCTCAAAGGCGGAGCCCACCAGGCGCTCCAGCAGGGCGGCGGTGGCGGGGGCGTGTTCGGAAGGTTTGAGCACCGCCGTGTTGCCGGCCGCCAGGGCGCTCACCAGGGGCTGGAGGCTGAGCAGGAAGGGGTAGTTCCAGGGGCCGATCAGCAGCACGCAGCCCAGGGGTTCGGGGATCACCTCAGCCCGGCCCGGCAGCAGGCTCACGGGCACCGGCACCCGTTTCGGGGCCATCCAGCGCCGCAGGCGGCGCCGCACCAGGGCGATTTCCTGGCGCACGGCCACCAGCTCGAAATAGGCCTCCACCTCGGGTTTGCCCAGGTCGCTGGCCAGGGCGGTGAACACCTCCCCTTCGTGGGCCTCGAGGGCCCGGGCGAGCCGATCCAGCTGCTCCAGACGCCAGCGCAGCGGGCGGGTGTGACCCTCACTCACCAGCTGCCGCTGGTGGGCGATGGGGGTGTGCAGCAGCATCGGAGGTGCTTCCGGAATGGCCCTATTCCAGCGGGCGGGCGGCCAGCGTCGTGGGTGGTGCCGTTGGGCCCTGCGGTGGGTTTGCTTCGCGATCCATCGCGATCAACCATCCAGCCGGATTGCGCCAGGTGCGTTGCACAAATCCTGCTGCAATCTCGCCCGCTTGGCTATTGCTGGGAGGGCTTTGTTAAGAAGCCCTTGACGAGACTTGAACTCGTGACCTCTCCCTTACCAAGGGAGTGCTCTACCGCTGAGCTACAAGGGCATGTGGAAGGTGGGCCGGGCTGGATTTGAACCAGCGTAGGCAGAGCCAGCGGATTTACAGTCCGCCCCCATTAACCACTCGGGCACCGACCCGAACCACACCCCAAGACCTTACCAGCCGGCGGTTCCGCCCCTGGCACGGCTCCTTACGATCACGGCAGTGGAGGCCGGATCGCCGGCGGTTCCGATGCGCCTGCTGCTGCTGAACGGCCCCAACCTCAACCTGCTGGGCCAGCGGGAACCGGGCCTCTACGGCACCCAGACCCTGGAGCAGATCCAGGCGGCCCTGGTGCAGCAGGCCAGCGGCCTGGGGGTGGAGCTGGAGTGCTTCCAGAGCAACCACGAGGGGGCCCTGGTGGATCGCATCCATGCCGCCCGCGGCCAGGTGGACGGGATCCTGATCAACGCCGCTGCCCTCACCCACAGCTCCATCGCCCTGCGGGACGCCCTGCTGGGGGTGGCCATTCCGTATGTGGAGCTTCACCTCAGCAACGTGCATGCCCGCGAGGCCTTCCGCCACCACTCGATGTTGGCGGACAAGGCCGTGGGGGTGATCTGCGGGTTTGGCCCCATCAGCTACGGCCTGGCCCTGCAGGGGCTGGTGGAGCGGCTGCGGGCCGCTGCCTCCGCATGACAGCCCTACTGGAGAACCCCACCGCCCGGGTGAAGTGGCTGGCGGCCCCCAGCTCAGCGGCCTGGTTGGCGGCGGCCAATGCCCGGCCCGATCTGCTGCTGATCGACCATGCCCACTGCGAGCGCAAAGCGGCGGGGGTGGCCCTGCAGCTGATGTTCCGCTACCCGAGCGATCAGGCGCTGGCGGAGGCCCTCAGCCCCCTGGCCCGGGAGGAATTGGAGCATTTCGAGCTGGTGCTGGAGGTGCTGGAGCGGCGCGGCATTCCGCTACGCCCCCTGGCCGCCCCGGCTTACGGCGCCACCCTGGCGGCGGCGGTGCGGCGCCAGGAGCCCGGCCGCCAGCTCGACGCCCTGCTGGTGGCTGGCCTGATCGAAGCCCGTAGCCATGAGCGCATGGCCCTGCTGGCGGCCCATGCTGAGGACCCGGAGCTGCGGGAGCTCTATGGCGAACTGCTGGCCAGCGAAGCTCGCCATTTCGGCCTCTATTGGGTGCTGGCGGAACAGCGCCATGGCCGTGAGGCCACCCTGGCGCGGCTTGAGACCCTCGCCCAGCTGGAGTGGGAAGCCCTCAGCGGTGTGCTGGCGGACCCCCACGGCCTGCGCATGCATTCGGTGGGGGTGGCCGGCGGCTAATCCAGCAGCGGGAAGCGCGAGGCGATCGAATCGCCGGTGAATTGCGCCACCCAGCCCTGCGGGTTGTCGAAGAAGCGGATGGCGCAGAACCGGGGGGCGCTGCCCATGTCAAACCAGTGCTTGGTGCCGGCGGGAACGCTGATCCAGTCGTCCTGTTCGCACAGCACCTGCAGCACCTCCGCGCCGATGTGCAGGCAGAACAGGCCCCGGCCCTCCACGAAGAAGCGCACCTCGTCTTCGCTGTGGGTGTGCTCCGAAAGGAACTTCTCCCGCAGGGCCTGGCGGTCGGGGTGGTCCGGCGTTAGCCGGATGGCGTCCACGGTGGGGTAGGTGCCGCTGGCCTGCACCCGGGCGATCTCGGGGGCGTAGGCCGCCAGGATCTGCTCCGCTTCGGCATGGGCTGGCAGCTGCGCCCGGGCCGGCCAGCGGGTGAAGCCGATGCCCCGCTGGGCCAGTTCCGCCGCGATCTGCGGGCCGTCGTTGCTGGCGAAGCTGGGCACGGGGATGGCCGAGCCATCCACCGGAAAGATCTGCAGATGACTCATGGGCCTGCTCTGCGGAGCGCAGCCAGCCTAGAAAGTGCTCAGAACCGCAACCCCGCGTGTGCCGGCAGCCCCCGCCCCCCAGGCCCCCGGGATCACCTTGGTGGGGGTGGGGCCGGGCGACCCGGAGCTGATCACCGTGGCGGCCCAGCGGGCCATCGCCGCCGCGGCGGTGATCGCCTACCCGGTGGCGAGCGTGGGGGCGGAGGGTATGGCGGCCCGCATCGCCGACCCCTGGATCGCCCCCCAGCAGCGGCGGCTGCCGTTGCTGTTTCCGATGGTGGTGGAGGCCGAGCCGCGGCGGTTGGCCTGGCATGCGGCCGCCGATGCCCTGGCGGCCGAGGTGGGCGCCGGGCGGGCGGTGGTGTTGCTGTGCGAGGGGGATAGCTCCCTTTACGCCAGCTGCTCCTATGTGCTGTTGGCCCTGGCGCAGCGCCACCCCGGTTGCCCGGTGCGGGTGATCCCCGGCATCACGGCCGCAGCGGCTGCGGCGGCGGCCGCCTCCAGCCAGGGGCTGGCCTGGCCCCTGGCCCTGCAGCAGGAGGCACTGTTGATCCGCCCCACGCCGGAGACCCCCGAGCAGCTGGAGCTGCTGCTGGATCAGGCCGCCACCGGCGCCATGGTGCTGGCGCTGCTGAAGCTGGGGCGCCGCTGGCCCTGGGTGCGCGCCTGCCTGGAGGCACGGGGGCTGCTGCAGCAGGCGCTCTTCGCCCAGCGGGTGGGCTGGCCCGATCAGCTGCTGGCGCCGGCCGCGGCGGTGGCCGCGGACGAGCAGCCCTACTTTTCCTTGTTGTTGGTGCGCCAGAGCTGGCCGGAGGTGCTGCCGTGACCGCGATCCAATGGGGTGCCCTGCTGCACCCGGTGTTGATGATCCTGTTCGTGTATCCCCTGGTGGGGGCCACGATCCGCCTGGGGATCCTGGTGCGCGAAAAGCGGCTGGGCATCACCCAGCAGCCCGATCTGGTGCCGATCGAGCACGCCGACCACGGCCGCTGGCTGTGCACCGGTGCGGTGGTGGCGGTGCTGGTGGCGCTGCTGTGGAACTTCGCCAAGGCGGAGCTGAGCCTGGCCCAGGAGCTGCCGCTGCTGGCGGTGGCCGCCGGCTGCCTGGGCAGCGTGCTGGCCCTGGGTTGGGTGCGGCGCCCGGCGCTGCGGGCCGCCTTTGGCCTGTTGGCCTGGCTGGCGCTGCTGGCCCTGGGGCTGCAGCCCAGCGTGTGGCGCCTCAGCGATCAGCCCTGGGATCCCGCCTTCTGGCAGTCCCATTTCTGGGCCGGCTGGCTTCTGTGCGGGCTGTTGCTGCTCTCCACCGCCGCCCGGCCGGAGCTGCAGCGTTCGCTGGCCTGGCGGCGGTTGCACATGGCCTCGGGGCTGTTGATGGCCCTGCTGTTGGCGGTGCAGGCCATCAGCGGCTGCCGCGATCTCTTCCAGATCGCCCTGCACAGCTAGGCCGGCAGGGCTGCGGCCGCCTGATCCAGCAGCGCCAGGGCCGCCGCCGGTGTGGGGGCCCGCATCAGGGCATGGCGCAGCTGCGGCGCGCCGGGGAAGCCCGTGCAGGTCCAGCCCATGTGCTTGCGGGCGATCAGCAGGCCGTGGTCACCGCGGCTGGCCACCAGGGCCCGCAGCTGCTCCGCCGCCAGCTCCAGGCGCTCCAGGGCCCCGGGGGTGGCGGGCACCGGGCGGCCGCTGAGGGCCGCATCGATCTGCCCCACCAGCCAGGGGGCCCCCATGCTGCCCCGCCCCACCATCACCCCATCAGCGCCGGTGGCCTCCAGGCAGCGCAGGGCGTCGGCGGGGCTGTTCACATCGCCGTTGGCGATCAGGGGAATGGCCAGGGCCCGCCGCACGGCGGCGATGGCCCCCCAGTCGGCGCTGCCCTTGAAGCCCTGCTCGCGGCTGCGGCCGTGGAGGGTGAGCAGCTGGGCGCCGGCCCCCTCCAGCTGGCGGCACCAGGCCACCGCCGCCATCGCCCGGTCGTTGCCCGGCTCCAGGCCGCACCAGCCCAGCCGGGTTTTCACCGTGACGGGGATCGCCACGGCGGCCGCCACCGCCTCCACGATCCGCACCGCCAGCTCCGGCTCACGGATCAGGCCGCTGCCGCCGCCCTTCCTGGCGATCTTCTTCACCGGGCAGCCCATGTTGATGTCGATCAGGAAGGCGCCTGCCGCCTCCGCCCGCCGGGCCGCCTCCGCCATGGCGGCGGGGCGGTGGTCAAACAGCTGCACCCCGATCGGGCCGGCCTCACTGGCCAGCTCCTCCACCTTGATCAGCCCATGGCCCAGCTCCAGGCTGGTGGCGTTCACCATTTC
>Ga0194111_10006559_pt1 | contig 13217 bp, 10 predicted proteins | sample TA2KigC300mmetaG_FD_146194 | JGI IMG/M metagenome (GOLD analysis project Ga0194111, IMG submission 146194) | Freshwater microbial communities from Lake Tanganyika, Tanzania - TA2015033 Kigoma Deep Cast 300m | ecosystem: Environmental > Aquatic > Freshwater > Lake | place: Tanzania: Lake... | reverse complement strand
TGGGGGGAGGGCAGGGGCCGTCGGCCCCTGGCCCTCCCCCCAAATCCACCTCAAACCATACACTCCAAAAAAGCCCGGGCCGCGCAGGCCTGTTCCAGGTTGCGGCAGGCCGCGTCCATTTGGGCCAGGAAGGCTTCCCGCCCGGTGGGGAGGTTGATATCCGCCACTTCATGGATTTGAGCCAGAATGGGGACCTGGGTGATTTCCTGAATCACCTCCGGGTTGGTTTTTTCCGCCAGACCCGGCTGGGCGGGGTACCGGTTCAGGATCACCCCGGCCACCGCCAGGCCGGAGTAACGGGCCGCCATGACCGTGAGCGCGGTGTGATTGATGGTGCCCAGTCCCGCCCGGGCCACCACCAGCAGGGGCAGGCGCAGCCAGCGGATGAGGTCCAGGACCAGAATCCGGCACCCGTCCAAGGGCACCAGGAGGCCGCCGGCGCCTTCCACCGCGATAAAGTCGTATCGGGCTGCCAGTTCTTCCAAGGCTGCGGCCACCCGCCCCCAATCCACGGCCACTCCTTCCTGGGCCGCGGCCACTCCGGGGGCCAGGGGCAGGCGCAGGGTGATGGGAGTGAGCAGGTCCAGAGGCGTCTCCAGGCCGGCCAGATCTCGGGCAAACCGGGCGTCGGTGGGGATGAGGCGCCCGCCTTCCTCGGGGCAGCCGCTCTGGATGGGCTTGAAATACGCGGCCCGGAGGCCCCAGCGCCGCCACACCGCGGCAATGCCCGCGGTGACCCAGGTCTTGCCCACGCCGGTGTCGGTGCCGGTGACAAAGACGCCTTTAATGCGGGGAATAGAAGGCAATTCCACCGATTGCATCATATGAACCCTATCCCTTTAATTGCCAGTGATCAGTGACCAGTGATCAGTGACCAGATCGGTGGAAAAGAAGCTGAAAGCTGACTGCTGAAAACTGAAAGCTTTACTGATTACTGATTACTGATTACTGATCACTGATTACTGATTACTGGTTGCTGCCAATTCCAGCCCCAAATCCGCCAGCAGCTGCCGGTCATCCTCGGGCAGGCGCCCCTTGGTGGTGAGATAGTCCCCGGTCATCAGGCTGTCGGCGCCCGCGGCGAAAATCAAGGGCGCCAGGGACTTGAGCGTCACCTGCCGCCCGCCGCAGACAATGAGAGAGCGATCCGGGAAAAACAGCCGGAACGCAGCAATGATTTGCAGGGCTTCCCGGGGCGTGAGTAACGGCCGGTGGGCCAGGCGGGTCCCCTCCAGAGGATGGAGGAAGTTAAGGGGAATGGCGTCAGCCCCCAGTTCTTTGATGGCCTGGGCCATTTCCCAGCGCTGGGCCACGCTCTCTCCCATGCCGAAGATGCCGCCCACGCAGACCTCCAATCCGGCGGTTTTGGCCGCTTCGATGGTGGCCACCCGGTCTTGGAAGGTGTGAGTGGTGCAGACCTGGGAAAAAAAAGAGGCCGCGCTCTCCAGGTTATGGTGAAAGCGGGAGACCCCCGCGGCTTTAAGCTCTCTCAGAAAAACGCCGTCCACAATGCCCAAGGAGGCGCACAGGCGCACCGGCACCCGGCGCCGGATGGCTTCTGCGGTTTGGAGGATGGCTGCTTGTTCCCGGGGGTTAGTGATACCCTTGCCGGAAGTGACCAGGGAAAACCGGGCTGCGCCCGCGGCCGCGGCGTGCTCCGCGGCCTCCACCATCTTATCCTGATCCAGTAGCGGATACTTGGGAATCTCAGTTTTGGCCTTCACCGATTGGGAACAATAGGCGCAGTCTTCGGAACAAAGCCCGCTCTTGGCGTTGATAATGACGCAAAAGCTCACCTGCCGCCCGAAGCGCCGCTCCCGCAGCCGGGAGGCTTCCCCCAACACCGGCCACAACCCCGGCCAGTCCAAACCAAAAATCGCCTGCCAGTCTTCATAACGCATACCTGCATAGCTTCTCCTACCGGAATGGTCTTGTCAACCCTTATTGCATTATCGGTTTACATTTATGCTTTCAGGCTGGCGGGACCGGTCATGATTGGAATTAGTTTGCTGCAAAGGTGGTGGGGTGGACAAAATCTTGGTGGGGCGGGCCTCCGTGCCCGCCAAAGTGGGGATTCAGATTCTTTAACTGAAAACTGAAAACCGAAAACTGAAAACTCCCTACCTCCGGGGAATATAAACCTCCCTTGGCTTTAATCCATCCGATGGTCCTATCAATCCCTCCCGTTCCATGGTCTCGATGATGCGGGCGGCCCGGTTGTAGCCGATGCGCAGGCGGCGCTGGAGCATGGAGATGGAGGCGTTGCGGGTTTCCGCCACCAACTCCACCGCGAGGTCGTATTTCTCGTCTTTTTCCCCCAGTTCCCCTTCGTCCAGTTCCGGTTCCCGGAGGTCCAGGAGCCCCGGCTGGAATTCCGGCGACGCCGCGGCCTGGGCCTTGAGGAACTCCACTACCCGGGCCACCTCCGCTTCCGACACAAAGGCCCCGTGGATGCGCTTCTGCCGGGAGGTGCCGGGAGGCAGGAACAAGAGGTCTCCCATGCCCAGGAGGCGCTCCGCGCCCACGGTGTCCAAAATCACCCGGGAGTCGGCCCGGGCGGAGACCTGGTAGGAAACGCGGGTGGGGAAGTTGGCCTTGATGAGCCCGGTGATGACGTCCACCGAGGGCCGCTGGGTGGCCACGATGAGGTGAATGCCCGCGGCCCGGGCCTTCTGGGCCAGACGGATGAGGTACTCTTCCGTGTCCCGGGAAGAAACCAGCATCAGGTCCGCCAGTTCGTCGATGACAATGACCAGGTAGGGGAGGGACCGGGGCAGGTCCGGGTCCAGGGCCGGGTCGGGCTTGCGGCTGCGGGCCTTCTGGTTGTAGCCCTCGATGTGGCGCACCCCCAGGTCGGACAGCAGGACGTAGCGCCGTTCCATCTCCCCTATGGCCCAATGGAGGGCCAGGGTGGCTTCCTTGGGGGTCACCACCACCGGGTGGAGCAGGTGGGGAATGCCCTCGTACAGGGCCAACTCGATGCGCTTGGGGTCGATGAGGAGAAAGCGCACCTCCTCCGGCGAAGCCTTGTAAAGCACGCTCAGGATCATGGCGTTGAGGCCCACGCTTTTGCCGCTCCCCGTGGCCCCGGCGATGAGCAGGTGGGGCATCTTGGCCAGGTCCGTGACCACCGGCTGGCCCATGATGTCTTTCCCCAACGCAATGGTGAGGCGGGAGCCCGACTTCTGGTAGGAGTTGTCCGCCAGGATTTCCCGGAGGGCCACCACCTGGCGCTTGGGGTTGGGGACCTCGATGCCGATAACCGCTTTTCCCGGCACCGGCGCCACGATGCGGATGGACAGGGCCTTGAGGCCCAGGGCCAGGTCGTCGGCCAGGCCGGTGACTTTACTGATTTTTACTCCCGGGGCCGGCTCCAGCTCGAAGCGGCTCACCACCGGGCCGCTCATGATGGCGGTGACCCGGCCCTCCACCCCGAAGGAGCGCAGGGTGTCCTCCAGCTTCTGGGCCTGGGCCAGCATCACCCCTTCCTGGACCTGGTGGTCGTAAGTGGGCGGCGGGTCCAGGAGGTCCAGGGACGGCAGGGTGAATTTCCCGGAAACCGGAGGCCGGCGGCGGGGCGGCGCCGCGGCCTCGGCAGGGGTCACCGGCGGGGCCGGCATCACTGCTTCTTCCGAGGGGACGCCGTTAGTTCTGATCACCGGCCGGGACGTCAAGGCGCGCCGGGATTGGCGGGGTTCAGGCTCCGGTACTTCCGGCCGTCTTCGGATGCGGTCCCAGGCGTTTTTAAAAGCGCCCCCCAGGCGGGAGAGCAGCCCTATGTAAGAGAGGCGGGTGGCCCCCATGACGCTGATAAGCAGCAGCAAGGCCAGAGCCAGGGCGGCGCCTCCGGGGTTAAGGGCCGCGGCCAGACCTCCGGAAAGAAGATCGCCCAGGCCGCCGCCGCCGTGAATCCAGCTTCCCGCCCAGCGGAGGCGGGGCCAGGCCAATGAGAAGAGGCCCGCGGCGGCCAGCAGTGTTCCCAGCCCGGACAGGGTCTGCAACCCGCTTAAATCATCCAGGCCCCGGCGGTGGGACTGCCAGGCCAGGCCCAGGAGCACGAGGGGGGCCAGCAGGCCCGCCAGCCCCAAGCCCCATACCAGGTAAGCAGCCAGCAGCGCCCCGGCCTTGCCTCCCAGATTATGGACTTCCCCGGCCTTCCAGACCGCCACCAGGCCCTGGGGGTCCAGGAGGCTGTGGCTCATCAAGGCCAGGAAGCAGAACCCCGCCAGACCCAGGAGCAGGAGCGCGGCCATCTCCTGGCCCAGGCGCCGGGTCCAGGTAACCGGGGGCGTTTCCGGCGACGCCGGGGCCTTGGTTTTGCGGGAATTATTTTTCTTCGCCGTTGGGTTTGGGCTTTTAGCCATAGGCAAACTTCAATGCTATTTATAACGTATTATTATCTCACGCAAAGGCGCAAAGAACGCTAAGATTTTTAAATAGTTATGCCTTTGCGCCTTTGCGTGAGGTTATCCCTAATCCGACTCCACCGCCCCGATGAAATTCGGGGCAGCCGCGCCCGCGGTGGGCGGCAGGCGGCGCCGGGAGGTGATCTCCGTCAGCCGGGGCAGGATAAAGGCAATGGTCTCCGGGCTGACGGTGAGCTGTTGATAGAGGATAATCCCCGCGTCGGCCACCATTTCCTTCCAGTAGGCGTCCCGGGCCGCGTCCCGGGACTCGTAGCTTGCCTCGAAAAAGACCTTTTCTATCTGGGCCGTGGCCAGAAGTTTCAGGCAGACAAAGCACGGCTCCAGGGTGACGTACAGGGTGGCCCCCTTGATGGCGATGCCGTGCAGGGCCGCCTGGGCGATGGCATTGGCCTCGGCGTGGGAGGCCCGGCAGTAGTTGTACTTGTCCACGTCCGCCACGTTCAAGGCCCGGCGGTGGCAGTAGGGGCTGCCGTCGGGCATGACCTGGTCAATGCAATGGGGCGCGCCGGGCATGGAGCCGTTATAGCCGGTGGCCAGAATCTGCCGGTCCTTTACCAGCACGGCGCCGGTGGGGCGGGAGTTGCAGGTGCTCCGGGTGCTCACCAGCTTGGCGATGAGCATAAAGTATTCATCCCATGAAGGTCGCATATGGTTCCATTATAAATTATTTCATTTTCGGGAATACCCCACATCGACAGCCTATATGCAGGGGCACTTTAGGATATTGATTCTTGGGATAACTTTTCTTAGACATTTTTTGGCAGAATTTACATATGCTACCATCATCGGTTGGAGATATTTTCCATCCTGAAATTCTTGATAAGTTTTTACTTTGAGCTTTATGTTGGGCTGCATAACCTCCCATTATATATGTGTGTGCAATAAGTTCTGCAACTTCGGAAAAATATTCATTTACTTCTTTGAATTTATTATAATTTATATTTAAAGGGATTAATTTATAAAATTGATAGGATAAAAATATTTTATTAACAATATGTTTAATATCAGGTGATTCAAATATAAATTTTAAAGCTTCTTCTTTTTTTCTGAATGGTTTTTCTGTCTTCCCGTATAAGATATCGTTTATTTCCTTTAATTTTATTTTCTCCAAAATAGTTTGCAATTGAATATCTTCATTCTTTATTGCCAAACCAGAGATAGCAAGTCGTTCGAATACCTCCATATTATTATCTCTCGTTTTAAAAATATGTAACTTATCGATCTTTTTAATATTTTTAAAATAATAGAGTAAATTGTCATATCCATTATATGCTAATAATTTCCTTGAGATGAGTTATATCTTTCTCATCTGTATTGAATAACGTTAGAAAATCACAATATGGTTGTTTATCAATACATTCTAATGCATCAGACCTGAACTCATCGAGTAATTCCTCTCTCTCTTCCTCTGATGCTGAATCCCACTCTTTTGATGAGGTCTTAAGTTTTTCAACTTGCTTTAAATATTTTGGTTTATATTCATTAATATAATCTTCAACTTCTTTACAACGAAAACCATTGCATGAGATAATTGGTAAAATTGAATCAATAATTATTCTACTGCCTGAAGAGAAATACTCATCAAGATATTGCTTTAGATTATTAATTTGATTTCGATTTAAACCATAAGTAGTTAATGGGAATGTACTTTTTGGATTTATTACCCATCCACCATCAATAGTCTCAGTAGCATTGCCAGTGTTATAATCATCTACACCCTCATGATATACAATATCCACCTTTTTAACCATCTTTGACTTTTTAGATTTATTACTTAATCCATGACTAAATAAATCTGAGAATAGTTTAATAATAAAAGAGATTAGAGCAAAAATAATAGAAAAAAATAATTTAATAATATTAGCAATTAACTTATCCATAATCTGAGAAATAATTACTTAAGTCAAAAACTACATGAGTGGCACAGGCCTCTGGCCTGTGGTCAGTCAACATTTCTCATAGAGCCAGGGATAATCTTCAGGACTCTCGCACAGTCCTTTTTCCACCGGGTTGTTTCGGAGATACTCCCACTTTTGTCTCCATTCCTTTTCATTTCTGATGATTCTATCATAGCGCTCATCCTGCCAAAAGGCTCCTTCTCTCCCTCTCAGGGCATTAATCTGGCGGGAGCTGTAGGTTTTTATACTGCGGACGATTTGGGAAAGATTAAACACCCTGCCATTGGGCAAAGGCAGGGGTTGGGCAATAAGATGGACATGGTTGGACATGATTACCGCGGCATAAATAGTCCATTTAATATTATCCCAATAAAGCAGGAAATTTAAAACTATGGTCTTTTCTTCCGGACTGAGGATTTGTTCCCCCTTAATGCGCCAGGTGAGGAAATAGACACTCCCAGGCTCCTGCCAATGGGGCAGGTTGCGCCTGGTCGCGTGGAAGCCGGTTAACGGTTGTACCTGGTTCTCAGGAATGGCAGATTTGTTTTTGTAGAGCTTCATCTATTCAATTTAAAGTAACTTCTTCAGGAATGTTAAGCAATCACAGGCCAGAGGCCTGTGCCACTAATTTAAAATATTTAAGGTCCCCCCGGCCCTGCCAAAGAAGAAATAACTCGGGACAGGTCCCGCAGGCGCTCCGCTCCTTCCACCACCACGGCGTCGCCGGGTTGGAGGCCCTGGGTGATTTCCACCCAGCCCCCGGCCGCGTGGCCCGTGGTCACTTTGCGCAGAAAGGCCACCTCATCGGCGATGACAAAGACCTGCCAGGTCTTGTCCGGAGCCTGGCGCAGCGCCGCCTGGGGCGCGGCCACGGCCTGGGGAATCTTGTCCAGCACGATTTCAATGCGGGTGAACATCCCCGGCCGCAGGAGCAGTTGGGGATTGTTCAGGCGCACCTTGGCCACCACGCTGCGGCTGTCGGTTTTGAGCACCGGGTCCAGGCGTTCAATCCGGCCCCGCTGGGGCGACTTGGGGTAGGCGTCCGGATAGACCACCGCGTCCAGGCCGGGGCGCAGTCGGGCCAGGTCCCGTTCGTTCACTTCGGCCTCGGCGTAAACCTCGTCCACCTGCATCAGGGTGACCACGCCCTTTTCCGTCTGGCTGGTCACCCGCTCCCCCCGGTTGAAATTCTTCTGGGCCACCACCCCGGTGATGGGCGAGGTGATGGTGGCCTTGCGGATCTGAGTCTGGATCTGAGCCATTTCCGCCTGGAAGCGTTCCACTTCCGCGCTAACCGCGTGATAGCGGGCTTCGGCTTCCTCCATGTCCTTCAGGGAGATGCCCCCCACCTTATGCACCTTCTTCTGGGCCTGGTACTGCCAGGCCGCCAGCCGCAGTTGGGCCTGGGCCTGGGCCTTGAGCGCTGCCTTGGTCTTCAGCTCCGCCTGGAGGAGGTCGGTGTCCAGGATGGCCACCACCTGGCCGGGGCGCACCAGGTCCCCCACCTGGACCGGGACGTCCTTCACCACCCCGGAGAGTTCCGAGGCCACGTCCACCTTTTCCAGGTAATTGATGGACCCGAACACCGCTAGAGGGACTTCCAGGTCCCGTTTCTCCACATAAGCCACTTTGACGGGAATGCGTTCCACCACCGGCGCGGGGGCCGTGGCCGCGGGCTTCCCCGGAGTTGAAGGAGCTTTGGCAAAGTGCAGGTACAAGGCCGCGCCCCCGGCCAGGAGGAGAAGGATGCCGCTTAAAAGCCACAACCCGCGTCTCATATTAGCTTCCGTGGCAAATTCAACCAGCCTGCTATTTTTGTTATAGAAAAGACCGGAGACCGGAGACCGGAGACCTAAAACCTAAAACCTAAAACCTCTCTACCCCCCGCCCCCCTGAAGATGCAATTCCCTTCCCAAAGCCTGGTAGAGTTTCCCCAGGGCCGCGGCCTGGTCATTCCGGGCGGTGGCCAGGCTGACTTCGGCCTCCGTTAACGCGGTCCGGGCCTTGAAGACCTCGGATAGGGTGGCCAGGCCGGCGGCGTACTTGGTGCGGTTGATCTCCACCAGTTCCCGGGCCATGATTATCTGCTTCCGGGCTGTTTCCAGGCGGTTAGCGCTGTCCTCTTTTAGGGCGTGGGCCTCCTTGACGTCCTGGTCGACCTGGCGGCGAAGCTGCTGCCAGCGGCGCTGGGCCAGGTCCCGGGTGGCCCGGGCTTCTTCCACCTCCACCTTATTGGAGCTTCGGTCAAAAATTGAATACTTAAGGGTCCGGGTAGAGAAGGCGAAGGTCTGAGCCCGCTGCCCCGGGGGCGGCGGGAAGGCGAATACATTGGGATAGATCTGGTTGCGTTGCTCGTCGTAACTCACGGTGGAATTACCAAGAGAAATGGAGGCCTTGAGAAAAACGAGCCAGTCTTTGCGGCCTTGGAACAGCTGGGGGTCCTCCCATTCGTACCGGGCCACCAGGCTCAACTGCGGCCAGCGCTTGCCCTTTTCAATATCGGTCTTCAACTGCTGGTAGGCGATCTCTTCCCGTCCCGAGGCCAGGTCCGGGCGACGGGACTGGGCCTCATTCAAAAGGGAGTGGAGGTCGCCCCGGATATCCTGCAAGGGAAATTCCCGGTGCAGCATCAAGGGTGTCTGTTCCTCCACGCCGGTCACTTTGCGCAGCGCCGCCTGCTGCACCTGCTGTTGGGCCTTGGCCTTAGAGAGCTTCTGCTGAACTTCCAGCACCTTCACCGACAATTCCAAAACTTCCAGGCGGGTGCCGGTGCCCGCGGCCTGGCGGGCCTGGGCCTCCCGCAGGTCCTCCTCCCCCTGGCGCAGCAGGGCCTCATAGTTCTTAACCAAAGCCTGGCCGGAAAGGACCTGGTAGAAGGCGCTGATGGCCTCCGCGGCCACAGCCAGGCGCCTAGCCTGGTAATCCTTCTCCTGCTTGCGGGTGTCAGTCTCCGCCAGCCGCAAACCCCTGGTCAAAGTGCCCCCCTTGTAAAGGGGCTGTTCCAGGCCCACCCCGGTGTAAAAAAGGTTTTGGCCCGTCACCGGCCGGCCGAAATAGTCCACCTGGGGCCCCTGAGTGAGGTAATAGTCCAGCTTGGGGTAAAAATCCTGCACCGCCTTGGAGCGCTTCAATTTGCCGATCTCGGCCTTTTCTTTGTAATGGCGGGCGTCCGGATCATTGGCCCAGGCCAACTCGATGCACTGGGCCAGGGTCAAGTCCCGGGCCTGGGCGGAGGGCGAAAACGCGGCCAAAACCCACCACAGGGCCAGCATTCCCCCCCACCAGACGGTTGCGCGATGGCCGAAAATTCTCATATGCTTGCGCCGCGGCCCGCATGCCTTGCACTTCGAGCCTATTCCCCCACTTTCATATTAGAAAAAATTTCGCGGTTAGTCCAGAAGTTCCAATGAAGTCCCCGGCCATTACAAAGACCCTTCGCTTCGCTCAGGGTGACAATTTGGGATTATTCGGGTAATTGCAGCAGTCTCAACATATTCCTGGGTTAGGAAGAGCGCGGGCTTTTAGCTGATAGATGACAGTCACAACCGCCGCCTGGGAACATAAATCACATTGAAATTACAGGAAAATTGTCGGTCCAGGGTATGCAACTATAAAGAAATTCCTGGCTGCGGCCGAACTTTATAAGAGAAGCGATGCTATGACAGGGATGAGTCTGCCCTTGCATGGGGATGAAGGATGAGGCGCACTTTAAAAGCTTTTTCGCTCTTCATGCTCTTGGCCGGGATAATTTCCCCGGCCCAGGGTCAGCCTTCGCCGGGTTTCGAGGCCGCGCTCCAGCCGTTCCTCATGGAATTCCGCCCGTCTTTCTTGGGCTCAGGCGCGCCCTGGGATAATTACCAGGTCACCGGCGCCATGGAAGTGGTTCCGGACCCCCTGGTGGAACAACAGGTGGCCGCGGCCCGGACCCATATCACCACCTGCTGTCAGTGCGGCTATGACCTGCAAAATTATTCGGCCGGAAATAAAAAACTCATAACCCCCGAAGAGCTTTACGGCCATGGGATCACCGACACCGGGTACACTCCCGGCCAGCCCGTAATTATCGTGATCCCGGGATTCATCCTGGGAACGAGCAGTGACGGCATCTGGCGGGGCGGCCAGGTGGACGAATCTTTCTGGGCCGTGGAAATGGCCCGGGAAATTTCCCGGTGCGGGACTTCCCCCAACGTTTTAATCTGGGACTGGCTGAAAGACGCCACCGGCGGGAGCCCATACGGCCAGCCCCGGGCCAATGCCGGGGACAGCGCCGGGGACCTGGCCTGTCTGCTAAGCTATTATCTGGCGGCCCATCCGGACCACGGCCCTCTGCAGCTCCTGGGCGACAACCTGGGGAGCCTGGTGGCCCTCCAGACTGCAGACCTGCTGGAACAGCAGCCCCTGGTGGACGTGGACCAGGTGACCCTCCTGGACCCCCTGGGCTGTGAAACCTATGAAATCCAGGGAGACTACTTCATCGACAGCTACATTTTCGTCATCAGCACTCCGGGGGAAGTCTTCGTCTCTCCTGACGTCAATGTTTACCTGAATGGCTGGAGCAGCCTCATGGACCCCCATGAGGTTCCCCGGGAATGGTATGCGGCCTCATCCATCCGTTATGCCGATGCCGAGGACAACGTTTTCGGATTTTACTGGTCTCCGGCCCGGAGCGGGTCCAGGTCTGACGCCTCGGTCTATTACACCGGTTATCTGGAAGACGACCGCTTAGCCGCGGGGGATTATGACAGTTATATCACCGAGGCGGTAAGCTGCGGCTACTGGCAGGCGCCGGCCTTGATGGCTAGTCTTTACGACGCCGCAGCCCTGGGCCGGGGAGAATATGTCCGCGCCGCCAACAACAAGCGAGCCCTGCTGGAGATGAATTACCAGCAGTGGCTGGCGGGACAGCCCTGCAACGTCATCCAGGACCCCCTGGACGGCCAGACCTATGCCGTGTATCTGGCGGCCCATTCCCCGGTGTACTTGTACCAGTCGCTTAATATCCCGCCGGAGACCCAGTACCTTCAGGTGGATTACTCCGTCAGCGCCGCGGACCACGACGCCTATCTGGCCGTGCTGCTCAACGACGAACTCATTTATTACCAGCCCCTGGAGGTCCAGGCGGGGCAATCGGTGCGTTCCCCCGCTCTTTATCTGGGAGATTATGCCGGGACGGACGCCACCGTTACGGTATATGTGGACGACCCGGACAATTCCGCGGTTGGCGCCCACGTGGCCTTTCGGGGCCTCACCTTCCTCCAGGCTTACACTTACGACGTTTATTATTTCCAGTTTACTTTCGAGTCCGGGGATTACTACAGCGGCAGCCTGTATGCCGACTCCCTCCAGGGATATTACGAGGGCTGGACCGAAACGGTGGAAGACGAATTAGGCGGCCTGGGAGTCTATACCATTACCGGCGCGGGACCCGGGGCAGGGGACCCGGGCAAAGGCGGCTGGGTCTATGTGGACAGCTATTACGATTATGAATCCGGTCTGTCCCATACCCCGGTCAATTATGCCCAGGAACTGGCGGCGGGGGCCGGCTACCTGGGGAGCGAACAAGACTACATCATCCAGTCGGGGGAACCCGCCTTCTTTTTCGGCGCCGGTCCCGACGGCAAAATTTACGAAGCGGACCTGGGTGCGTGTTATGATTTCATCTTTACTTATGAAGGCGGCGATTACTATACCGGAGTGGTCTATGCGGCGCCGGACTACTACTTTGTGGGCCAGACCTGGGACGCGGTCGGCAGCGGGGGCATAATCGGCGGCTATGAGATTAGCCGGGTAAGCTATGGGGAAGAGGTGGCCCGGGGAGGCCAGGTCTGGGTTACCGAATATTACGATGCCCAGAGCGGTCTTTTTTTTGCTCCCCTAGGCGGCGACCGGCCTTTGGGGTACGACTACCTGGAAAGCGAATCGGGGTTCATTGTCACCGATAAGGCGCCCCAATATCATTTTCACAGCACGTCCCAGGAGGCCAACCTGCTGACGGGCCGCGTCAACTCCTATCGCTTCACCTATTCAGGCGGAGACTACTACACCGGCGCGGTGTACGCCGATCCCAGCAGCTACCGTTACTACCTGGGATATACGGAGTATCTCCTGGATGAAAACGGCGAGACCGGTTTTTACGAAATCACCGGGGTGGCTGCCGGGACCACCCGGGATAGCAGGAAATTCGGCCAGGTTTCCGGCACCGGCTATTTTGACGCGGAAAGCGGCAAAACTTACAAACCCCTGGGCGGGGGCTCTTTGGGAACCGGCTATCTGGGGAGCGAATCCGGCTACATCGTCAGGAAAAATATCCCCTATCTGCGCTTCGGCGCCTTTGACGGAGTTCATCGGGAAGCGGACGTGGCGGCCCAATACACTTTTTCATTTTACTACGGCAACGGCGATTATTATCAGGGCACCGTATACGCCCTGGGAAGGGATTACTACACGGGATTCAAGAAGTTTCAAGATGACGAAACCACGCTTCAGACCGGCACACCGGGATATTATGAAATCACCGCGGCGAAATATTCCGGCTATAGCAACAAGCTGGGACAGGTGGGGATCCATAGTTATTACGACAAAGAGAGCGGCAAAACTTATCGGCCCCGGAGTAAAGGGAGAACGGTGGGTACGAATTACCTGGGCAGCGAATACGATTACATTATCAAGAAAAACGTTGAGAAATATTACTTCGGCGGGGGCTATTATGAGGCCGATGCCCTATAATACTACTCCGACAGATAAATGATCAAATCAGCATCCTCATCAAGCATTTTGCCAATTGATGGCGGATATCGGGCAATGAAGGTATTTTTTGGGCCCGTTGTTTTCGCCGCCATCGTTCTGAGGAACGCGTGGGACACCTTCTCGACGGCCACGACTTTAACGAAGC
>Ga0194111_10006552_pt1 | contig 13224 bp, 9 predicted proteins | sample TA2KigC300mmetaG_FD_146194 | JGI IMG/M metagenome (GOLD analysis project Ga0194111, IMG submission 146194) | Freshwater microbial communities from Lake Tanganyika, Tanzania - TA2015033 Kigoma Deep Cast 300m | ecosystem: Environmental > Aquatic > Freshwater > Lake | place: Tanzania: Lake... | reverse complement strand
GCGCTCGGCGTACCTGGCGGCCGTCCTGGTCCTGGGGGCGGCCGGCCTGTTCGTCCTTCGGTACGGTTTTTCGCTCCGGCTGGAATTGAACCGGTCGCTGCCCAGGATCGTGCTGGACACCATGCGCCCGCCGGTCCATCGGCAGCCAGCCAGGGACCAGCGGGCTGACCGGCGAGTGCGGGAGTACTGGCAGCACTTCGGGGTGTCGCTGGAGGAAGTGGCGGGCGCCGACGAGCGCGTCGCTGCGTCCGCTGGGCAGGAAGCCGATCCGGGCCGCTACTCGCCAGAAGGAGTGAGACCCCTGGAGTTGAGCGCTGGGCCGGAGGATGAAGGGGCCGAGGGTCCGGGCGACCGCCTGTCGCTGGGAACCGGCGAGGAGAAGGGCAACCAGTCCGGCGCGGCGCGCGGCGGTGACAGTGGCTCGCAAGACCGCGACAGCCTGTTGGAGAAGTTTCGCGACGCCTTTGCCAACCTCCTGAACCGCCTGAAGATCCAGCCCCAGGGCGGCGAGACGCAGCAGGCGGCCTCCAGCGCCATGGCTCAGTCCGACGCCGAGCAGGGGAGGCAGTCCCCGAGCCAGAAGGGGATGCCAGGTTCCGGGCGTGAGCTTTCCCAAGGCGCTCCGGGCGCCGAGGCTCAGGAGATGCAGCCCGGCGAAGGCGCCCAGAAGTCCCCCAGCGCCCCGGGGCGGCGCGGGCAGGAAGGTGAATCGGAGGCCGCCCGCGAGGGCCGCAGCGGCATCGGCAACGAGGACGGCAGCAAGCACTTGCGGGAGGCCGAGCAACTGGCCGCCATGGGCAAGATCAGCGAGCTGATCGGCAAACGCTCCCAAAACCTCACCGGCGAGGTGATGGTCGAGGTCACCTCCGGCAAGCAGCAGTTGCGTACCGCATATTCCCAGCAGCCGGCCGCCCACGCGGAGGCGGGCGGCGCTATTCACCGCGACGAGATCCCGCTGGCCTACCAGAGCTACGTGGAGCGCTACTTCGAGCAGCTCCGCCAGACTGCTCCCGCAGCCGCCCGGCCCCAGAAGTAGGCCGCTTAGCGGCTGCCCCCCGCCAGGATGGATTGCGCCAGGTAGTTCACCACCTTGGCGCTATTGCGCGCCACCTCGTAGTAGGCCGCCCGCAGCAAGCGGTCCCTGCGGTTGACCAGGGTTTCGCGGATGGTCTGGCGCACACGCGGATCATCCAGCTCGCGCTGCCCAGCCGGCTCCCGCGAGATCACCTTGATGAGCTGGTAACCCTCCGCGGTGCGGATGACCGGTGAGACCCGGCCGGGGCGCACGGATTTCAGGCCCTGGCGGATTTCGATGGCCGTCTTCTCCAGCGAGGACTCGAGGAGGAAGCCCAGGTCGCCGCCGTTCTGGGCCGATTCCGGGTCTTCCGAGTAGTTCACCGCCAGGTCGGCGAAATCCTCGCCCTTCCTGATACGAGCTTCCAGCAGGGCGATCTTGCGGCGGGCCTCGCGATCGTTCTGGGCCTTGTCCCCTTTCAGATTACGGACCTCCGGATCGGGTCGGGGCGTCACCAGGATGCGGGCCAGCCGCACCTGGGGCTCGGGGCGGAAGAACTCCGCCTTGTTGGCGCTGTAGTAATCGGCGATATCCTCGTCGGTCACGCGGATCTTCGAGGTGATCTCCTTGTTGAACAGCCTCTCCACGCTGAGATCGCGGCGAAACTGCGCCTTGAGGTCTTCCAGCCGCATGTTGCGCGCCCGGAGCCACTTCTGGAACTCCTCCGGCGAGCGGGTGAGCCTGAACTTGCCCAACTCCGCTTCCACGTCGGAGTCCACCGCCATGACCCCCAGTTGCTCGGCGCGCTGGACCATGATCTCGTTGTCGATGAGGCTGCGCAGGACCTCGAGCTTCTGGCTCACCACTTCATCGTCGGCGGCGCGCTCGGTGGCGGAGGCCAGTTGAGCGCGGCGGTAGGCCTTCTCCAGGTCGTCGTGGGTGATGGCGCGGTTGTTGACCACGGCGGCCACATTGTCGGGCGGGGACTTCCGGCAGCCGGCCGCGGCCAGCGCCAGCAGTGCCGCGAACCCACAGCACAAGCGATGCACTCGCATAGCGACAGGACTATTGTAGCGGACCCTTATGCCTGGGCTGCGCGCAGGGCGTCGAGTTCCTTGGCTTCGCCAAAGCGGATGCCCACGAGCGAGGGGTCAATGGCGCGCAACAGACCCGTGAGCACGCCGCCGGCGCCCACCTCCAGGAAGCGGGTGACGCCCTGGGCGGCCAGGTAGCGGATCGACTCGACCCAGCGCACGGGGCTGGAGACCTGCTGGATGAGGCCCTGCCGGGCCTCCTCACCACTGCGGATTTCGCGGGCCTGCCAGTTGTTGACCAGCGGGCAGGCCAGATCGGAGAACCCCGCCGCGCTCAAGTCCGCGGCCAGCCGCTCCTGGGCGGACATCATCAGGGCGCAATGGAACGGCGCGCTGACCGGCAACAGCACGGCCCGCCTGGCGCCGGCGCCTTTGGCCAGCTCGGCGGCGCGCTGGACCGCTCCGGCGTGACCGGAGATGACCACCTGCTCGGGTGAGTTCAGGTTGGCCGCGCCAAGGATCTCGCCCTGAGCGGCTTCGGCCAGGATGCCCTCCAGTTCCCCCTCCGGCAGCTTGAGCAACGCCGCCATGGCCCCCATCCCTGGAGGCACGGCTTCCTGCATGTAGCGGCCGCGCTTGCGCACCAACTGGAGGGCGTCGGCGAAGCGGAGGCTGCCGGCGGCCACCAGAGCCGAGTACTCGCCCAGGCTGTGCCCGGCCACGTAGTCCGGCGCCAGGCCCTGCTCGCGCACCACCGCCAGTGCGGCCACAGAAACTGCCAGCAGCGCCGGTTGAGTGTTCTCAGTGAGTCTGAGCGCCTCCTCCGGGCCCTCGAAACACAGCGCCGACAGGGGGAAACCCAGCCTCCGGTCGGCCTCCTCGAACACCGCGCGGGCGCAAGGGAACGCTTCCGCCAGGCTCTTGCCCATGCCGGCGTATTGGGATCCCTGTCCCGGGAACAGAAATGCGCTTCTGGCCATGAACCTTCCATTGTACGGGCTGCGGTAACCTGAGGAAGAACACCCACGCCTGATAGGTGAGCAGCCCAGGCAAGGAGGGTCTTCGTGCGTCTTTCCGAGATCTGTGTCCAGCGCCCCGTTTTCGCCTTCATGTTGATCCTGTTCCTGACGGTGATGGGGGCGGTCAGTTTTCTCCAGTTGGGAGTGGATCTGTTTCCCAAGACCGACCCGGCCACGGTGTACGTGCGGGTCCGCCTGCCCGGGGCCAGCCCGGAGGAGGTGGCCACCCAGGTGGTCATGCCGCTGGAGGAGGCCATTGCCTCGGTGAGCGGCATCGAGGAACTGCGCGCCATGGTTAGCGAAGGGGGCGGGTTCCTGATAGTCACCTTCACCCTGGAGAAGGACATCGGCGAGGCCTCCGAGGACGTGCGCGAGAAGGTCGCCGGCGCCATGAGCCGGCTGCCGCCGAACGTGTTGCCGCCGGTGGTTCAGAAGGCGGATCCGGACCGCGACCCGGTGATCACCTTGGCGGTGATCGGCGACCGCTCCCAGCGCGAGCTTACCGAGATCGCCGACAAGGGCATCCGCCGGGCGCTGGAGACCGTGGACGGCGTGGCGGGAGTGGACCTCAACGGGGGGCGCACACGCCAGATCAACGTCTTCCTCGACCTCGACAAGCTGAGCGCGTACAACCTGACCGCGCAGGACGTGGAGCGGGCGCTGCGGGCAGAGAACGTCGAGGCCCCCGGCGGGCGGATCGTGCGGGCTACCACCGAGGTGGGCGTCCGCACGCTGGGCCGGATCGAGCACGTCGAGGAATTCAACCAGATCATCGTCAAGAACGTTGGCGGGGTGCCCGTCCGCATCCGCGACCTGGGCTACGTCGAAGACGGCATGGCCGAGAAGCGCAGCTTCGCCTACTACCAGAACCAGCCGGCGGTGATTCTGTCGGTGCGGCGGCAAACCGGCGCCAACACCGTGAAGGTGGTGGACAACGTGAAGGCACGGCTGGCCGACTACAGCCAGCAGCTTCCGTCCGGGGTTCGCCTCGAGGTGATCCGGGACCAAGCCACCTACATCCGTCACTCGGTCGAGGCCCTGGAGGAGCACCTGGTCCTGGGCGCCCTGCTGGCCTCGCTCATCGTGTTTGTGTTTATCCGCAACTGGCGCACGGTGCTGATCAGCGCGATCGCCATTCCCACCTCTATCATCACCACCTTCACCCTGATGCGGGCCATGGACTTCACCCTGAATTCCATGACCCTGCTGGGGTTGACCCTGGCCGTGGGCATAGTCATAGACGACGCCATCATCGTGCTGGAGAACATCTACCGGTGGATCCAGGAAAAGGGCGTGCCGCCCAAGGAGGCCGCGGTGCGGGCCACCAAGGAGATCGCGCTGGCGGTGATGGCCACCACCCTGTCGCTGGTGATCATCTTCGTGCCCATCGCCTTCATGACCGGCTACGCGCGGCGGTTCTTGAACCAATTCGGCTGGACCATGGCGATTGCCGTTCTGGTGTCGATGCTGGTAGCCTTCACGCTGACGCCGACGCTCAGCTCACGGTTGCTGCGCAAGAAGGCCTCGGGGACCTCCGGCGGGGAGCATGACCGTAGCTGGAGAGCGCGCCCCTATGTGAAGCTGCTGGGCTGGTCGCTCGATCACCGCTGGGCCGTGGTGTGCCTGGCGCTGGCGACCTTCGCTTCCACCTTCGTGGCCTATCGGTTCATCGGGCGCGACTGGATGCCGCAGGAAGACCAGAATGAGCTCTCTGTGTCAATGGAGCTGCCGGAGGGCACCTCCATCAATGAGACCGAGCGCGTGACTGTGGAGATGGCGCAGCGCATCGAGAAGATTCCCGGCGTGACGGTGGTGATCCCCTCCACCCACGGCATGCGGGGGGGCGTGACCCGCGGCGAGATCAGCATCCTGCTGAAGCCGACCGACCAGCGCGACGACATCGTGCAGATGGGCCAGCGCGTCCGGGCGGCCCTGCGGCCTTGGGCCCACACCCGCCCCGGGGTGCGTTTCCCCAATGTGCTGGGCGGGCGGGAGACCTTCTCCCCCATCCGCGCCGCGCTGCTGGGCCCCGAGTTCAAACCGCTGGTCGAGCTGGCCAAGCAGGTCAATCAGGAGATAGTCAAGGTGCCCTCGGTGGCGGATGCCAGGGTTAACGTCAACCTCAGCAGCCCCGAAGTCCAGGTGGTCATCGACCGCACGCGGGCCTCCGACCTGGGCGTACGGGTATCGGACATCGCCGGGGCGGTGCGGCTGCTGATGTCCGGCGAGGATCAAGTTTCTACTTACAAGGAGGGGGCTGAGCAGTACCCGGTGACCATGCGGTTGCTGCCCAGCCAGCGGGACTCCACCGCCGCGCTGAGCCGCATCCTGGTGCCCTCCGCGAGGCTGGGTCTGATCCGGCTGGACTCGGTGGCCAGGCTGGAGCGTGGCCTGGGCCCCTCCAGCATCGACCGCTTCAACCGGCAGTTCGCGGTTAGCCTCTACGGTAACGTGGCGCCGGGGCACTCCCTGGCCGATGCCGCCAGCGGCACCATGGCCGCCATCGAGCGCGTGGGGCTGCCCGCCGGACACAGCGTCTTCTTCTCCGGCCAGGTCAAGATTCTCGAGGAGACCACCGCCAACATGCTGATGGCGCTGGGCTTGGCCGCTGTCTTCATGTACATGGTGCTGGCCGCCCAGTTCGAGAGCCTCTCGCACCCGTTCATCATCCTGCTCAGCCTGCCGCTGTCGATCCCCTTCGCGCTGATTTCCCTGATCGGCACGGGACGCTCCCTGAACCTGTTCAGCGCCCTGGGCGTGCTGCTGCTGATCGGCATCGTCAAGAAGAACGGGATCTTGCAGATCGACTACATGAACCGCTTGTACCGCCAGGGGATGCCCTTGCGGGAGGCTATTCTGGAGGCCAACCGGGTGCGGCTGCGGCCCATCCTGATGACCACCTCTGCGATCGTGGCGGGGTTGATCCCCACGGCCGTGGGCATCGGGGTGGGGGCCTCGCAGCGCTCGGCCATCGCGGTGACCATCATTGGCGGACAGACGCTGTGCCTGCTGCTGACCTTGCTGGTGGTGCCGGTGGCCTACTCGCTGGTCGAAGAAGCCAAAGTCTGGCTGGCCCGGCGGCGGCTGGCCCAGGCGCCGGCGCCCGCGCCGGGCGATTAGCCGCGACACTGGCGCAGACCGATGGGGCGCACGCGCAGACGCATCGCTGGCTGGTGGTGGCTCGCCGTGGCGTTGCTGCTGCCCGTGGCCCTGGTGGTAAGTTCCCTGGTCACTTTCCGCGACTTGCAGCGGATGCAGGGCATCTACCTGCGCGATCGGGCGGCCACCCTGGCGAGCCGCCTGGAGACCTTGGCCCCGGAGGGCTTCACCGAGAGCCTCGCGGCCCTCGCCGCGGAGGAACCCGGCTTGGTAGACATCCGGGTTTTCCGGGCCGAGGACCAGACTGCGGAGCGCCCCGCGATGGAGCCCATCTGGCGGGGCCAGCAGTTGTTCAAGACCCAGGAAGTGACCCTGGAGGGCGGGAAGATCTTCCGGGCGTATATCCCCATTCATGTGGCCTCGGGGTTGCGCGTGGCGCGCATCGACCTGGCTGCCGCGGCCGCGGATTTCCTGGTGGCGCACGCGCGCCGCAGCGTGCTGATGGCCCTGGCCAGCGGCCTGGTGCTGCTGGGCGTGTGGGCCTACGCGTTGTGGGCTGCCCGGCGCGGCGCGCGCCTGCAACAGCGCCAGCTCGCACTGGAGCACTTGGCGCGCCTGGGCCACCTTTCCGCCGTGCTCGCGCACGAGATCCGCAATCCCCTCGGGACTATCAAGGGTTTCGCCCAGCTCGCCGCGGAGAAGGCCGACCCGGCAAGCCTTCCGCTCCTGGACCCGATTCTGGGCGAGGTCCGGAGGCTGGAGCGGCTGGTCACCGATCTGCTGCTATACGGACGGCCCCCGGAACCTGTGCTCCGCCAGGCGGACTGGGTCTCGCTGTGCCGAGAGCTGGAAGCACGCGCCCGGCAAGCCATCGCCGACCGGCCGATCCGCTTCTCCTGCCAGGCCCAGCCGTGGCGCCTGCGAACCGATCCCGACCTGCTCAGCCAGGTCCTGTCGAACCTGATTCGCAACTCCATCGAAGCCCTGGAACAGAGGCAGAATGGAGAGGTGCGGCTCCAGGCGGTGCGCCCGCCGGCGGGCGGGCTGGTCATCTCGGTTGAAGACAACGGTCCGGGCCTTGACCCCCAGGTGCGCGCCAGGCTGTTTGAGCCGTTCGTCACCAGCAAGAGCTCCGGGACAGGACTGGGCCTGTCGATAGCCCGGAGCCTGACGGCGGCCCTGGGCGGCCAGTTGACTCTCGAGCCGATTGAGCCGCGGGGCACTCGCGCCGAGCTGGTCTTCCCCGGCATGCCCGTCGAGGAGGCCGCGACGGGAGGAAGGAGAACCGCATGGCAGCCATCCTCGTAGTGGACGACGACCCTGGGTTCCGGAGACTGCTGGAGACCATCCTCTCCGGCGAGGGGTACGTGGTGGCCATCGCCGGATCGGTAGGCGAAGCCATCCGGGCGGCCAGGGGCCGGAAATTCGAGCTGGTGATCTCGGATCTGCGGCTACCGGACGGCGAGGGCCTGATGGTCCTGCGCTGGCTGGCGCAGCACGCCCCCGGGACGCTGGCGGTGATGATCACGGCCTTCGGCACGGTTTCCACGGCGGTGGAGGCCATGAAGCTGGGCGCGGTGGATTTCCTGGAGAAACCCCTGCGCAGTCCGGACGAGCTGAGGCAGTTGGTGCGCCGCGCGCTACAGCGTCGGCCGTCGCTTCCGGCCGCGGAGCACGCGGATTCGGACTTCTCCTGCGGAGCGCTGCTGGCCCGCGATCCCGCCATGCTCGAGGTGCTCAACCTGGCGCGCAAGGTCGCCCCCACCAATGCCACTGTGCTGCTGACGGGAGAAAGCGGAACCGGCAAGGAACTTCTGGCCCGCTGCATTCACGATCACAGCCGGCGGACTGGCGGCGGGTTCCTGGCGCTGAACTGCGCGGCGCTGTCTCCGACGCTGGTCGAGAGCGCCCTGTTCGGCCACGAGAAGGGCGCCTTCACCGGCGCTATCGCCCAGCACGCGGGAGTCTTCGAGCGTGCCGACGGGGGCACGTTGCTGCTCGACGAGATCGGTGAACTGGACGGGAATCTCCAGTCGAAGCTGCTGCGCGTGTTACAGGAGCGTAACTTCGAGCGGCTGGGAGGGAGCCGGTCCATCTCAGTGGATGTGCGGCTCATAGCTTCCACCAACCGCGACCTGAAGCGGCTGGCGGCCGAGGGGAGTTTCCGGGATGACCTCTACTACCGGCTGAGCACGTTTCCGCTCCACCTGCCACCCCTACGGGAGCGGCCGACCGACATCCCGCCGCTGGCGGAATTGTTTCTGGCGCGCGCCGCCCAGCGCCTGGACAAACCCGCGCCGGGGTTGTCCGGGGAAGCACGGGGCCTGCTGCTGGCTTACGCCTGGCCTGGAAACGTGCGGGAACTGGAGAACCTGATGGAACGGGCGGCGATCCTCGCAGAGGGCGTGGTCGAGCTGGGGCACCTGCCGATTGCGGGGACGGAGGCGCCTCGTCCCGTCAGCATGAAAGAGATCGAGCGGCAGGCCATCGAGGAGGCGCTGCGGGCTAACCGGGGCAACCGGACGCTGGCCTCCCGCCAGCTCGGCATCAGCCTCCGCACCCTCCAGTACCGCCTCAAGGAATACGGCATCAAGCCGGAGGGATGAGCCGGCGAACGCAAGGGTTGCGCGGACGGGGTCCGCTGGCGCAGCATTTGCAGTCCGCGGGCGCCCGTTCCGGTTCCCGCCTGTTGATCCTAAAGCACATGAGTCTGGCCAGTGGCTTGCCCCTCGCACGGTGGAGGTTGAGCCAAAGCCCCTGCCTCCAGCACGGCACAATGGTTTGGGGGTAGGATTTGGGTAATGCCTGATCGTGGAAGAGGGCCAAGGGAGAGATCCCAATGCGCATAGTCCTGTTGGCCACGGCAGCCTTGCTCGTCCCTTGGGCTTTCAGCGCGGTGGCGCAGAACCCAAAGGCCGCCGACCCAATCACCGAGGTGAGCGGCCGGATCACCAAAGTCGAGCTGGTGCGCGGCCAGGGCATGCCCTCGCTTGAAGTGAAGGCTGCGGACGGCCGCACCTGGAGGATCTGGCTCGGCTCGATGCGCTACTTGGTCGAGCGAGGTTTCAACCCCAAAGCCGGCCAGCAGGTCACTTCAAGAGGATACGAGAAGCCCGGCGTCGAAGAACTAATGGCTTACGAGGTGAGCCTGCCGGAAACCAGGCAGACCCTCCGGTTGCGCGACGAATCGGGTAAGCCACTGTGGCGAGGCGGCCGCCGCGGCCAGCGCTGAGCAAGGCATGTGACGGACCAGTTCCTCCACACCACTTTGGGTCGCACCGGACGGAAGGTCTTCCGGCTGGGGCTGTCGGCTAGTTACCGGCCGGGGAGGGCGGCGGTGCACCTGGCCCTCGACGAGGGCGTCAACTACTTCTTCTGCTACGGTTTCGACACGCAGATGATCAAGGTGCTGCGGGACCTGCCTCCCAGCCGGCGCCAGGAGCTGGTCGTGGCCACCGGCGCGTACAACTTGAAGTGGTGGCACACCGACGTGCGCCGCACCTGCGAGAAGCGCCTGCGGCAGCTACGCACCGATGCGCTGGACGTCTTCCTGTTCCTGGGAGTGCTGAACCGGCGGGAGCTTACCGAGCGGGCCCGGGAGGACCTGCTGCGCCTGCGGCAGGAGGGCAAGGTGCGGGCCATCGGCATCTCGACCCACCAGCGGAAGTTCGCCGGGGAGCTGGCCGCCGAGGGCGAGCTGGACGTGCTCATGATCCGCTACAACGCCGCGCACCGGGGCGCCGAGCAGGACATCTTCCCGCACTTGGGCCACCACGACCCGGGCCTGACCAGCTACACGGCCACGCGCTGGGGCCGCCTGCTGCTGCGCCCCCGCAACTGGCCCAAGGACCGGCCCGTCCCCACGGCGGGCATGTGCTACCGCTTCGTGCTGTCGAACCCCAGCGTCGATGTCTGCTTGATGGCCCCTTACCGGCTCAAGCACTTCCGCGAGAACCTGGCCGAAGTGCGGCAGGGACTGCTATCCGAAGACGAGATGGGATTCATGCGGGAATTCGGCGACGCCGTCTACCACCGCCATAAGTGGTTCATGTGACCCCCGCCGGCTGGTCTCCGACATCTTACAGATTCTTTACAACCTTGGCCCCTCTTTCTGCGTCCTATCCGATGAGAGCAGAGGAGGCGGATAATGAACCGCTTGACAATACTCCCCACCCCGCGGCAGTTGAAGGGCTTCGCCTACTGCCCCATCTGTACCCACACGGTCCAGACGCAGGTTGTGCAGGTGGGCAAGCGCGCCTGGGTGCGACCCGGCGAGAAGTGCCCCCGCTGCACGTCGTCCCTGGAAGCGGCCCCCGTGCTGCGCGGCCTGATGGCGGCCTAGACCCCGTTCCTCCACATTTCAATACCGGATCTGTGGAATAGGCCTCCAGGCCTGTTCTTCGTGGATCGGCCGACAGGCAGGAATGCCTATCCTACTGGGCCTCAAGCCGGAGCTGGGGGAGGGCAAGACCTGACGACGGCTTGACGCTGGCGCGGGTTTCGTGCCATGCTCGTCAACTCGGAAGGAGAGCGCATGGACCGCAGAGCTTTTGTGCAACTGGGCGGCGCGGCCGCCGTCCCCAGCCTCCAGAAACCGTCCGGAAGAGCGCCCGCCAAGGTGCGCATGAAGATAGGCACGCAGCACAGTATGGCTGATGCCGACCTGCGCGTGATGGCTGCCTTTGGGGTCAACCACATTTGCGGCACGCTGCCCTCTCGCAAGCTGGATGAGAGCTGGTCGGTGGAGGGCCTCACCCGGCTGCGGGAGCGGGTGGAGAGCTTCGGCATCAAGCTGGACATGCTGCCCCTGCCGCTGAGCTCGGGCTACATCACCCGGGCCGAGATGCCCAACATCATCCTGGGCAAGAGCCCGGAGCGGGACCGCGAGATCGACGACATCTGCCAGATCATCCGCAACACCGCCCGGGCCGGCATTCCCGCCCTGAAGTACAACCTGACGGTGCTGGGGGTGGTGCGGACCGAATCCACGCCCGGCCGGGGCGGCTCCCGCTACAGCACCTTCACCTACGACAAGGCCAAGCAGGAGCCGCCGCTCACCGAGGCCGGTCCCGTCCCCGCCGACCTCTTCTGGGAGCGCATCACTTACTTCCTGAAGCGCGCCATCCCGGTGGCCACCGAGCACAAAATCAGGATGGCCTGCCATCCCCACGATCCGGGCATGCCGCCGAAGAAGGGGTTCCGCGGCGTGGACCGGGTGCTGGGCAACGTCGAGGGCCTCAAGCGCTTCATCGACATCGTGGACAGCCCCTACCACGGCCTGAACTTCTGCCAGGGCACGGTCTCCGAGATGCTCCAGGATCCGGGCAAGGAGATCTTCGACGTGATCCGCTACTTCGGACGCCGCCGCAAGATCTTCAACGTCCACTTCCGCAACATCAAGGGGCGGTTCCTGGACTTCCAGGAAACCTTTCCCGATGACGGCGACGTCAACATGATCCAGGCCATTCGTGTCTACAAAGAGGTGGACTACGACGGCATGCTGATGCCCGATCATGTGCCACGCATAGAGGGCGACACGGGCGGCCGCCAGGCCTTCGCCTTCGCCTTCGGCTACATCCAGGCGCTGATGCAGATGATCAGGGACGAAGCTGCGGGGTGACAGTGTTTCTTTGCCACCGCGCGTCGCTGAACCGGAGGCGCCTCCAGGTGACCCGCCCTTGACGGAGACCCTCCGAGCGTGGTAAGCGAATACCAGGAGGTTAGGATGTTCAGCAGGGGTGTCCCCTTTGTTTCCATAGTTTTCGCTATACTGCTCGCCGCCAGCCTGTTCGCGCAGGACCCGCGGGGGGCGATCACAGGCACGGTGATCGATCAGAGCAGCGCCTCGATACCGGGCGCCACCGTGCGCGCCACCAATGTCGAGACCGGCGTCTCCGCTTCGGCGGCCAGCAACGCCGCCGGCAGCTACCACATCCCGTTTCTTCCGCCGGGCGTGTACCGCGTGAGCGCCGAGGCGACAGGGTTCAAGCGTTTTGTCAGGGACGGGATCGAAGTCCGGGTGGGCGAAGCGGTCGGCCTGGCCATCCAGATGGAGGTTGGCGCGGTGACCGAGATCGTCGAGGTCAAGGATACCACCCCCTTGCTGGAGACCACAGCAGCTTCCCTCGGGCAGGTTTTCGACCAGCGCCGGATTCTGGAATTGCCGCAACGCGGCTACAACCCGATGGAGCTGACGCTGCTGACCCCGGGAGTCGTGAACGCCACCAATATGCGGCTCCGCAAGGCGCATGCTCCGGAAGCCACATCGGAGATCGCCGCGGACGGGGCCGGAGTTTTCAACAACGAATTCCAAATCGACGGCATCACGAATATGTCGGCGGACCGGGGCCGGGGTTACTCGCGGATCGCCTTCAGCCCGCCGATCTCCTCGGTGCGCGAATTCAAGATGCAGACCACCGTCTACGACGCCAGCGTAGGAAGGACGATGGGCGCGGTAGTGAATGTGAGTACGGCCAGCGGGACCAACGAACTGCATGGAGAGCTGCACCACGTGGTCCGGAACAGCGCGCTGGATGCCCCGAACTTCTTCAACAACAAGGCGGGCACAGTCAAGGGGGTCTACCAGGACAACCGCTACGGGGGGTCCGCGGGCGGGCCGCTGGTGTTGCCGCGATTGTACAGCGGCAGGAACCGGACATTCTGGTTCTACGTCTTCGACGACAACAAGTTTGGCACGCCCAACCAGTACATCCGCACAGTCCCAACGGCCGCCCAGCGCCAGGGCGATCTCTCCGCCCTGCTGGGGATCCCCGGCGGCGGCAACTACCAGATCTACAACCCCTTCACCACCGTTGCGGCCGCCGGAGGACGCTTCAACCGCCAGCCTTTCCCGGGCAATGTTATCCCCAGGTCCCTGCTGGACAGGGTCGGCCTCGGGCTGACCGATTTCTACCCGCTTCCGAACCAGCCGGGCACGGTGGATGGGCGCAACAACTTCTTCCGCACCGGCCCGACCCGGCACAAGATCTACCAGCACCTGCTGCGTCTGGATCACGCCTTCAGCGAGAACCATCGCGCGTTCTTGCGGCTGCACTAC
>Ga0194111_10006549_pt1 | contig 13232 bp, 8 predicted proteins | sample TA2KigC300mmetaG_FD_146194 | JGI IMG/M metagenome (GOLD analysis project Ga0194111, IMG submission 146194) | Freshwater microbial communities from Lake Tanganyika, Tanzania - TA2015033 Kigoma Deep Cast 300m | ecosystem: Environmental > Aquatic > Freshwater > Lake | place: Tanzania: Lake... | reverse complement strand
CCGCGGCATCAACGGCGTGGCCCGCCTGCACACCGCGCTGTTGCAGGCCAGCGTGCTGCGCGACTTCCACCAGTTCGCCCCCGAGAAGTTCAGCAACAAGACCAACGGGATCAGCCCGCGCCGGTTTTTGGCCTTGAGCAACCCGGCCTTGGCCAGCCTGATCACCGAGGCCATCGGCGAGGGCTGGATGCGGGACTTGGAACAACTGCGCGCCCTCGAGCCATTGGCCGAGCAGGCCGAATTCCGGCGGGCGTGGCGCGCGGTGAAGCGGGGCAACAAGGCGGCGTTGGCGGACTTGATGCGTGCGCGGACCGGGGTGGGCGTGGACCCGGACACGCTCTTCGACGTGCAGGTGAAGCGGATTCACGAGTACAAGCGGCAGCACTTGAATGCGCTGCATGTGATGGCGCTTTGCTACCGCTTGCGGCGCGACCCTGGGCTGCGGGTTCCGCCCCGAACGGTGGTGTTCGCGGGTAAGGCAGCGCCGGGGTATTACCAGGCCAAACTGATCGTCAAACTGATCAACTCGATCGCGGAGGTGGTGAACCGCGACCCGGCGATGGCGGATCGGCTGAAGGTGGTCTTCTTCCCCGATTTCAACGTCAAGAACGCGCAGCACATCTATCCGGCGGCGGACTTGTCGGAGCAGATTTCGACCGCTGGGATGGAGGCCTCCGGCACGGGGAACATGAAGTTCGCGTTGAACGGGGCGTTGACGATCGGGACTTTGGACGGGGCCAATGTGGAGATTCGGGAGCGGGTGGGGGCGGAGAACTTCTTCCGGTTCGGTCTCACGGTCGAGGAGTTGGCGGAGCTGAGGGGGAGGGGGTATCGGCCACGGGACCGGCATGAGGCGGACGCCTCGTTGCGGGAGGTGCTCGACGGGTTGGCATCCGGTGACTGGGCGTGCGGCGATGCGGGTCTGTTCGAGCCGCTGGTGCGGTCGCTGCTCGAGCACGATCCCTTCTTCGTGTTGGCGGATTACGGGGCATACGTGGCCAGCCAAGAGGCGGTCGGCCAGCTTTACGCAGAGGTGGACGCGTGGGTGCGCCGGTCGATTTTGAATGTGGCGCGGTTGGGTTATTTCTCGGCGGATCGGACGATTCGGGAGTACTGCCGGGACATTTGGCAGATCGAGCGGGTGCCGATCGACCTGGGCGGGGAACCGGTTCACTGTCCGGAGGGGGCGGCCGCAGGGGCCGCCTGAGGCGGTCGGGGTCGAGTGTTGACATCGCCCACGGGGCTTTGTTCAGTGGGCGCGGGCTCGGCTGGCGCGCCGCCTTGGCCGGGACAGGTGGAACGATCGCAGCCATGAAATCTGCACGACTCGCGGAGGCTTTGCTCGTCGTCCTCGTCGTGGGGGGCTGTTCGCCCCGCTCGAGCACGGCGCTCCAGGGATACCTCGAGGGCGAATTCGTCTATGTGGCTTCACCGTTGGGGGGGACCTTGACTCAGTTGGCCGTGACGCGCGGGGCCGAGGTATCGGCTGGTCAGGTGCTTTTCGAGCTCGAGCGCGAAGCCGAAGCCGCCGCCGTGCTCGAGGCCGAGCAGCGCCTGGCTCAGGCCCAGGCGCGCCTGGCGAACCTGCGCAAGGGCCGGCGCCCCAGCGAACTGGCGGCGATCGAGCCGCAACTGGAGCGCGCCCGGGCTAACCTGCGGTTGGCGGAAATCGACCTCGAGCGGCGCGACCAACTCAGCCAGGGCCAGGTGATTTCCGCGGCCGAGCTGGACCTGGCCCGGTCCCGGCGGGACGCAGATCAGGCGCAAGTGGCGGCGTTGACCGCCGAGCTCGAGACGGCGCGGTTGGGGGCGCGCGAGGATGAGATCCGGGCTGGAGAGGCGGACGTCGAGGCGCAGCGGGCGGTGCTGGCGCGGGCGCGTTGGGCGTTGGCGCAGAAGACCCGGCATGCCCCCGCCGCGGGCCGAGTGGAGGACACGCTGTATCGGGTGGGGGAAACGGTGGGCGCGGGTCAACCGGTGGTGAGCTTGTTGCCGCCGGAGAACGTCAAGGTGCGGTTCTTTGTGCCGGAACCGCGGCGGGCGTCGGTGCAGCCGGGCCAGACGGTGACGGTGGCCATGGACGGTGCGCCGGCGTCGTTGCGGGCGGCGGTGAGGCGGAGCTTGGAAGACCTTGGGTTGGCGGGGCGGCGCCGGCAACTGGCGGGTCAACTTTCGGGCGGCTGGAAGCAGCGTCTGGCCTTGGCGGCTTGTTTGATACACCAGCCGCGGTTGTTGTTGCTGGGCGAGCCGACGGCCCGGGTAGACCCGAAGGCGCGGCGGGATTTCTGGGAGGAACTGCACCGGTTAGCGGCGGTGGGTTTAACGGTGCTGATCACCACCCATTACATGGACGAAGCGGAGCGGTGCCATCGCCTGGCTTACATTGCCTACGGGAACCTCCTGACCCGCGGCACGGTGAGCGAGGTGGTGCGCAAGGCCGGGCTGACCACGTGGGAAGTCACCGGCCCGGGCTTATGGGCACTGGCGGAGCAATTGCGCCCCTTGCCCGGCGTCGAGCAGGTGGTCGCGTTTGGGACGACACTGCATGTGAGCGGCCGCGACGCCGGCCGGTTGCGCGCCGCGGTCGGGCCATGGTTGGAAGGGCCGCAGCACTGGCGCCTCGTCGAGTCCGGGCTCGAGGACGTGTTCATCGGCCTGATGGGTGAGCTGTGAAGGTGCGCGAGTTCAATCTACGTCGCTTTTGGGCGGTCGTCGTCAAGGAGTTCATCCAGATGCGGCGGGACCGGCTGACGTTCGGCATGATGGTTGGGATCCCGCTCATGCAGTTGATCTTGTTCGGCTTCGCCATCAATGCGGACCCGAAGCATTTGCCGACGGCGGTGCTGGCGGCGGATCACAGCGTGTTCGAGCGGACGTTGGTGTGGGCGCTGCGAAACACGGACTACTTCCAGATCCGGCACCGCGCTGCCACTGAAGCGGAGGCGCGGCGGTGGCTGCTCGAGGGGAAGGTGATGTTTGTGGTGCACATTCCGGAGGGGTTTGCGCGCCGGCTGTTGCGGGGCGAACGGCCGAGTTTGTTATTGGAAGCCGATGCCACGGATCCGATGGCGACGGGGTATGCCTTGTCCGCGTTGAACACGCTCGTGGAGAGGGCGTTGGATCGGGACCTCGAGGGGCCGCTGCGCGCGTTGGGGGCGGCGCCTGGGCCGATCGAGTTGCGGACTCACCGGCACTTCAACCCCGAGAACGTGACGCAGTACAACGTGGTGCCAGGCCTCATGGGGGTGGTGCTGACGATGACGATGGTGGTGATAACGGCCCTGGCGATCACGCGCGAGCGGGAGCGTGGGACGATGGAGAACCTGCTCTCGACACCGGTGCGGCCGGGGGAGGTGATGATCGGCAAGATCGTCCCGTACATCTTGGTGGGTTATGTCCAGGTGCTGTTGATTTTGGCGGCGGCGCGGTGGTTGTTTCGGGTGCCGGTGTTGGGGAGCGTGGGATTGTTGTTGGCGGTGATTCTTCTGTTCATCACGGCGAACTTGGCGGTGGGCATCACGTTCTCGACCGTCGCCCGCAACCAACTCCAGGCCATGCAGATGTCCTTCTTCTATTTCTTGCCCAATATCCTCCTGTCCGGCTTCATGTTCCCGTTTCGCGGGATGCCGACCTGGGCGCAGGGCTTGGGTGAGGTTTTGCCGTTAACGCATTTCCTGCGGATTGTCCGTGGGATTCTGCTCAAGGGCAACGGGCCGCGCGAGATTGGGCCGGAGGTGTGGCCGATTGCCCTGTTCATGGCGGTGGCGCTGACGCTCGGGCTCAAGCGCTATCGTCAGACTCTCGATTGAGGCATGGCGCTGGCTCGGCCTTCACCTACCTCGATGGCGCGCACCGCCGCACGGGCGCGCCCAGACCTCGGGGAGGCTGCGCATGGTTAAGATTGACGAGTACGACACAACGCTGTTGACCCATGCGGTCCTCCCCGTGGGACCGATTCCGACCGTGTGCGATCCGGAGGGTGTTTACCCGTACGAAAGCTTCGCAGAGACGAGTCGGCGGCCCGAGGTGAAGCGATACCGGATGGTGGCGCTCGAGAACGAGCGTTTGCGGGCGACGATTTGTCCCGACCTAGGTGGCCGGGTGCATAGCATGCTCGACAAAGCCAGCGGTCAAGAGGCGCTCTTTGTGCCGGCCTCCCTCTGCCCGGTGCGCATTCTGCCGCGGATGGGCTTCATCCCGGGGGGCATCGAGGTGAGCTTCCCGATTGCGCATACACCGGTGCAGCTCGAGAGGGTCCACGTGCAGGCCGAACGGCGCGGGCAACGCGGGTTGGTGTGGTGTGGCGAGCGCGAGTTGCACTCGGGTCTGCACTGGACGGTCGAGTATTCGTTGGGTGCAGGCGAGCCGTACCTCACCCAGCGGGTCTACTTCCAGAACCGCACGCCGGCGCCTTGCCCGTGGACATCGTGGTCGAATGCGGCCGTGCCCGCGCGGCCGGACACGGAGTTCCATTTCCCTGGGGGACCCGTGCTGCGGCACGGGGCGACGGTCGACACGATCGATTGGGCGCGGGAAGGGCCGCGCTGCGTGGGCGAGGTGAGGCGCATGACCGGCTACTTCTGGCTCGCGGCGGATGCGCCGGTTTTTGGGGCTTTCACGCCGAGCCTGGGGCAGGGGCTGTATCACTTGGCGGATGCGCGCACGGCTCCTGGCATCAAGTTATGGACCTACGGCTTGGGCGTCCACGAGCGTTGGGCGCGAGCCGCGTCGCTGAGTGGGGAGGGTTACGTCGAGATCCAGGGAGGCCCTTTGCGAGATCAATCCCAGCGGGCCAGGCTCGATTCGGGCGAGGCGCGTGCGCACGTCGAGTTTTGGCTGCCTGCAACGGCGCCATTGGACCTCGATTCCATCCGGTTGCCGACGCCGGCTTTGCCTCCGCTCGACACCGTGCCGATCTTCGACTGGCCGCCGCGCCCGGCGGTGCGTTACTGGCAGGCGGTGTTCGAGGCTTACGCTGCGAAGGCGATCGGCCGCCTACCCGGTCCGCCCGCGCTCGGCGAACACTGGTGGGCGCCGAGCGGCATGGACGAGTTGGGGACAGCGCTCGAGTGGGCGGTGGCGGTCACGGACGGTCGCGCGCGGGACGGTTGGCGGTTCCAACACGGCGCCTGGTTAGCCGGGCGCGGCGAGGTCGAGGGCGCCCTCGCGGCGCTCGAAGGGTCGCGGGACGACCGCGCGGCGGCGCTTGCGGGGCGCTTGCATGGGCGCAGCCGGCGGGACCCGCGAGCGGCGGTGGCGGCCCTGCGCCGCATTGCGGACGAAGCGGTGGCGTGGCATCCGCAGATCGCGATCGAGCGGGACTTGGCGCTGGCGGCGCTCGGGGAGGCGACCTTGGCGGAGCGCGCGGTTTGGCTCGAGGGCTTGGCTGGCATCGATGACGATGGGGTGATCGAGCGGCGCGCCAGTCTGCTGGCGGACCAGGGCCGGTTCGAGGAGGCGCGTGCGCTGATGGTCGAGACGCGGTTCCAACTGGTTCACCAGCGTTATGTGCGCACGGCCTTATGGCGGCGCATCGAGCGGGGCCTCGGCCGACCCGAGGCCAGCCCGCCAGTGACGCTCGGGGAAGACGATCTGGCGGCGTTCGGCGCCTATCGCCTTTTCGAGATCGAGCCAGGGACGGGTTGAGCTGGTATGGCGCCCCTGCATGCGCTCCTACGGAGCTGGGGAGCGCGAGTGACTGTTCACGTCACTAACCATCGGCTGTACCGCATGACAGCTCCGCGACGCCTGTTGGCAGCGGAAAAGTCCCGGAGGGGTCGCCATCGGTCAGCGTGGGTCGTTCGGCATGAGAAGCGATATGGAAGACACCGCTCACCTCTACACGGACTTGGCGTGGCTGTGGCCCATGTGGGGCGATGCCTCCACGGAATACGCGCGCTACTGCCAACACGTTGCAGGTCTGATCCGCCAGCATGCCAAGCGCCCGGCAAGCACCCTGCTGAACCTCGGGTGCGGGGGCGGAAAGAATGCCCTGAGCCTGAAGCGGGAGTTCGCCGTGACCGGCGTCGATCTGAGTCCTGCCATGCTCGCTCAGGCGAAAGAACTGAACCCGGAAGGCACGTTTGTCCAGGGCGACATGCGGACATGTAGGCTCGGCCAGGTCTTTGACGCCGTGCTCATGGACGATGCGATCTCACACATGAGCTGCCGGTGGGACTTCGTGGCGGCGTTGCGCACGGCACACGCCCATCTGCACCCTGGCGGTGTTTTGGTCGCCACTCCGGACGTTACGACCGAGACATTCCAGCAGAACAGGACCATCGCCACTTCGGCCACGCGGGAGGGACTGGAGGTTGTCTTCGTCGAAAACATGTATGACCCCGACCTCACAGACGATCAGTACGAAACGACGATCCTGTATCTCATTCGCGAGCATGGACGGCTGCGGACTGAGACCGAGCACTGGACGATGGGGATCTTCTCCTTGGACACGTGGAGGCAGGTTCTGCGCGAAACGGGTTTCGAGGTGCATGAGGGACCGTACAAGGCAGGCGAGGATGAGTACACGGTCTTCGCCTGTGTCAAGACAGGATGAAAGCCGGACTGGCGATGCCCATTCGGCGCACGATTACCCGGTAGGCAACGTCGACTTTGCGGAGGCGGGGGCGTTTTGCCGGAAGCTGCCCGGTGGCATGGACCCCGACTTGTGCGGGGCAAAGCGTTGCAGGTTGTCGTCGTGGACCATGCCTGTGAGGAACGGACCGGGGCGGTGGCGCACGGTTGGGGAGCCATCGTCGTGCGGGAACCGGTTCGGAATATTGCGAGCGCGCGGCACACTGGAGCCCGAATGGCCGAGGGAGAAGTGTTGAGGTCTGTTCCCCGCGCACTTGTCGCTTCTCAAGTCCACCGGGACTGGATACCTTCCAGTGGAGCCACGCAGCAGGGGCCACCGCTCAGTTCAACAACCGTGGATCCCGCCCGGCCGAGGACAACGACCGTGACGGAATCCGAGCCTGGAGCCCCTGCTGGGACGGATACAATACTGACTGTTGCGATGGACCCACTGAACCGAAACGTAACTGACCATGCCAAGTTCATTAGACAAGTTCATGCCCAGAACCGCGATGAGGTTTCCCGACGGCGCGGTGCTGTGCGTGGGCACAATCTCTTGCGACGACCAGATTCACCAAGCAGTCTATCTAAGTTACACGCCGGCTGGCGCCTCTGAGCCGAGCCTGGAACTGGAGCTACCCCCCAGGACGGTCGATGTGATCATCCAGCAGTTCCAGGAGTATGCCAACCACGCACGCTTCATCAACGGGGAGCGAATGGTGGAATACCCCAAGCCGTATCCGGGTCCGGCGATACGGCCCGGTGTTGCGCCACGCAAGCGTAAGGCCAAGCAGAGGCCAGCCAAGAAGAGCGGCCCGGGCGCTGCATCGGAGGGCGGCCCCGCCTCGCAGCTTGGCCATTCGGGGGCCACAGAGGAGCCGCCGTCGGTGGGCTGAGTCCTCAGCAAGGGCCCTCATTATGGGGCCACGGGCGGCAAGGCGAAAGCCACCCAGGCGTCGCCGTACGGGGTGCCGAGCTTGTTGCCGCCGGTGGCGGCGATGACCACGTATTGCCGACCGCGCGCGAAGTAGGTCGTGGGCGGCACATTCCCGACGTACGGCAACTTCGCCGACCAGAGTTCGGCGCCGGTGTCTTTGTCGAAGGCGCGGAGCTTGTGGTCGCGGGTGCCTGAGCAGAAGACGAGGCCCCCGGCGGTCACGATCGGGCCGCCGTAGTTCTCGGTGCCGGTCAATCGCATGCCTTCCGCCGTCAACTCCGGATACTCGCCGAGCGGGACTTTCCAGACCAGCTTGCCCGTGTTCAGGTCGATGCAGTTGAGCGTGCCCCAGGGCGGTTTGTTAGCCGGGTAGCCTTCGTGATCGTAGAATTTCGGGTAACCGTTCGAGCCGTAGCGCGGGCGCTCCGGTTCGGGGCCGGGTGGCGGTAAAGGACGATCGCGTAACAGGAGGAAGTCCACCAGCGCATCGAGGTCGGCTGCGGACATATCGGGATGTGCGGGCATGGCATTTTTGCCGAGCCGGACCTGGTTGGTGATGGCCTCGGCGGTCATTCGATGGCGCAGGCCGCGGAGGGCGGGGAACATGCCGATGCCGACGCGGTTGGTGGCGTGGCACTGGGCGCAGGCCTGTTCGTAGACGAGTTGGCCAGGGGTCTTGGGGTCGCGAGGATTGTCCGGGGGATCGTCATCGCGAAAGAGCGCGATGGTCCAGCCGATATGGTTGGCACTGACGTAGAGGCGGCCGGTATCCGCATCCACGCAGGCCCCGGTCCATTCGGCGCCACCGTCGATGCCGAAGAAGAGGGTGGCTTTGCCTTCGCGGCAGGGCTCGAACCAGCCGTGCTGCATGCTGCGGAAACGCGTCAGGGCGTAGTCGGCGGCCTCTTCGGAGCGCTCGGTCAGATCGGCCTCGGTGTATTCCATCTTCGAGAAGGGCTCCGGCAACTCGAGGTCGGGTTGGTACGGCCAGGTCGCCTCCCCGGGCACGGTGCTGGTGGGAGCGCGACGCAGGCGGAAGGGGAAGATGGGTTGGCCGGTGACTCGATCGAGCAGGAGCGTGTTGCCGATCTTGGTGCAGGCAGCCACGACATCCACGCGGCGTCCGGCGCGGGCGATGGTGGCCAGGTTGGGCGGAGCCGGGATGTCCAGGTCCCAGATGTCATGGCGGATTTCCTGGAAATGCCAGAGGCGCCGGCCGGTGCGGGCGTCCAGGGCGATGAGGCAGTTGGCGAAGAGGTTTTGGCCGCGGTGCTCCACCCCCACGAAGTTCGGTTTGGGCGAGCCGGTCGTGATGTAGGCGATGCCGCGCACTTCGTCCAGGGCCATGCCACCCCAGCAATTGGCGGCATAACTCTGCGGGCGATCCCAGGTGTCGTACCCGAACTCGCCGGGCTGTGGCACGGTGTGGAAGGTCCACAGGTGCCGGCCCGTGACCAGGTCGAACCCCCACACGTCCTTCTCGAAGCCGGGCACGACTACGATGCGCTCGAAGATCGCCGGGCAGGCCGTGGCCGCGCCGAAATCGCCTTGGGCCACGCCCGGCAGTCGCGTGCGGCCGCCCGCGCCGAAGTCCGGGATCGGCCGGCCGGTCGCGGGATCGAGGGCGTACAGGTGTTGGCCTGCACAGAAGAGCAGGCGCGCGGGGACGTTGTTTGTGCCTGGCCAATGGACCAGCCCACGAAAGGCGGGTCGGCCTTCGGGTTTGAACCGCCAACGTTCCAGGCCGTTGGTGGCGTTGACGGCGACGACGGACTTGCCGGGTGTCGGCGTGAACAGGAGATCGTCGACGACGATCGGGTTGCATTGGATATTGGCTTTGCCGTCCTGCGCGCGATAGGTCCAGGCCACCTCGAGCCGAGCGACGTTCGTGCGGCTGATCTGGTCCAAGGCCGAGAAGCGGGTGCCCCCTTGGTCGCCGTGCGAACGCTGCCAGGTGCGGTAAGTGGCGCGCGTGGGGAAGCCGTTGGCGGGGGTGAGTTCCTCGATTGTCGCGGCAGGAATCACGCGGTAAAGCGGCAGTTTCTCGCGTTCGGCAGGGTCCTCGACCGCCCAGTAGCGCGGGTCCTTGGCCGCGCCGGGGCGGACGGCGGCTTCGGTGGGGGTAGCGGGCGGCGGGGTCCAGGTGCGAGGGGTAGGTTTGGGGCCGGCAGCCCGGCCTTCGAGTTGAGCGAGCAGCCAGTCGAGCCCCTCGAGGTTGTCGCGCAGGCGGGCTTCGGCGTCTGCCTCGGTGTGGTTGAGGATACCGATCGGGCCGTGCCAACCGCTGTCGCGGACGATGCGCAGCCACTCGAGGTCCAGATCGCCTTGCCCCAGCGGCAAGATCTTGCGGCCGGACCGGTCGCCGTCGCGCACCATGCCGTTGAGGTTGAGGGCGAGGAGATGCGGTTTCATCCGCGCGAGGAGCTTGGCGAAGCGGTCCCAATGGTGGTGGCCGTGGTGCAGGTTATAGACCAGGCCAACGTTGGTGACGCCGCCGGCGCGCAGACGCTCGACGATCGCGATCTGGTTTTCGGGTTCGCCAAACCAGCCTCCGTGGTTGTAGAGGGCAACCCAACCGTCCAGGGGTTGCGCGGCCACGGCGATGGGCTTCAGGCGCGCCGCCTCGGCCGCTACGCGGGCTTCCTGTTCCGCCGCGGTCCGTGTCGGGTCGCCTCCACCGCTGACCCAAAGCTGGACGCCGCGGACGCGATGGCGCTCGAGCACGTCGAGGACGAGTCGGGCTTCGTCGTTGAGCGTGCCTGGAAACCACCAGGCCAGCAGTTGGATGCCGTGGCGCCGCAGCGCGTCGAGTTCGGCGTCGAATGTGGGGACGTGCTCGGCGCGGTAATCGTAAGCGAACAGCCGCAGGCCTAGCCGATCGAGCATGTCGGCCCGGGCCTCGGGGCCGCGCTTCTGCGCGTCGAACGGGACGATGCACCAGGCGACCAGGTTCGACCGCGCAAATAGGCCGGGCGAGGCTGGGTTCGGTGGGTTGACTGGTACGGCCGGCGAGTCTGCCGCGCAGGCGACCGCGGCTGAGGCGAGCAGGCCGAGGAACCAGAGACGTGGTTTGGAGTCGGGCGAACGCACGCGGCGAAGAAAGCGAAAAAGTGCTCGGGGTGCAAGCCCTCTGCGCCCCAGGGCCGCGCCTGGAGGCGCCGCCTGCGGTGGCGTCGACTCAGCCCGCGCGGGGTGAAGTCCTTTCCCGGCCGCCGTCCGGGCGCGGTTCAGCGAAGTGACGGGCTGGGAGTGAAATCCGAGGGCGGCGCGGCTGCCTCTGGCTTCAGCTCAGGCTCCGATTCGGTTTGGGCTTCGATGAAGGTGCGGACGACATCGGCCCAGAGGCGGTAACCGGCATCGTTGAGGTGGAGACCGTCCTTGCGGAAGAGCGGCGCCCGCGGTTCGCCGCGGGCGTTGAGCATGGGATGGAACAAGTCGATGTAGAACAAGCGCGCGTCCCCCTCCGTGTAGTCCCGGACGAGGTCGTTGGCGCGGCGGATTCGCCCGAGCAGGGACCACCGGGCCAGGCTCGGTTTGATCGAGATGAAAGCGATCTTGGTGGCCGGTTGGACTCCATGGATGCGCTTCACCAGTGCTTGGAAGTCGGCGAGGACCTGGCGCGGGCGGCGGTTGGCGGCCAGATCGTTGTCCCCAGCATACACCAGCACCAACTCCGGTTCATAGGGCAAGATGATCCGGTCGCTGTACCGCACCAGGTCGGTGAGGTGCGCCCCACCGAAGCCGCGCCGAAACACGGTGTAGTTGGTGAGATCCCGCTTGAGGGTCTCCCAAAGTCGAATGCTCGAGCCCCCCACGAACAGGACGGCGGCCGAAGGGGGCGGGTTGGTGGTATCCCGTTGCTCGAAGGCGAGGATCTGGGCCTCCCAGCGCGGCGGATGTTGTTGGCGGTGCAACAGGGTCCGATACACGGCGTACCACACGCCGATCAAACCGGCGACCGTCAGGATCAGCGGCACGCGTTGTCGGAGCCAGCCCCGCAGCATGGCCAGGAGCCTAACGCCCGGCGGCGCGGCCGGCAATCCCTGGGTGGCGATGGCCGGCCCGACCTGACAGCTCGGTTGGCGAGGGCGCACCTGAAGTTGATTGTGCGCACCCCAAACCGGCAGACTCCTCGCACGACATGAAACCACGCCGGGTCATGGTGGTGGGCGGCGGAGCGGCGGGATTCTTTGCTGCCATTACGTGTGCCGAGGCCGCTCCGGAAGCGGACGTGATCGTCCTGGAGCGTGGCGGGCGGTTTCTCGACAAGGTCCGAATCTCCGGCGGCGGGCGCTGCAATGTGACGCACGGGTGTTTTGACCCCCAGGCTTTTGCGGGGAGTTATCCGCGCGGCGAACAGGCCCTGCGGTCACCCCTGCGGCGATTCCAGGCGAGCGACACGGTGGCGTGGTTCGAATCGCGCGGTGTGAAGCTCAAGACCGAGGTTGACGGACGAATCTTCCCGGTGAGCGATGACTCGCAAACGATCGTGGCTTGCCTGCTGCGCGCCGCCCGGGAGGCGGGCGTTGAGTTGCGGACCCACTGCGAGATCGAGTCCGTGGGGCGGCGCGCCTCGGGAGGGTTCGAGCTCCGACCGGCGGTGCGAGACGATCAAGACCTGCGGTGCGGCACCGCCGACCATGCCGCCTCCGGCTTGCCGGTGGTGTGCGATCGGTTGCTCCTCGCCACGGGCGGCTGCCGCGCCGCCTCCGCCGGGCGGTTGGCTACGTCCTTGGGGCACACTCTGGAAGCGCCCGTGCCGTCGTTGTTCACGTTTCGCGTGGTGGATCCGTGGTTGCGGGAGTTGGCCGGCGTGGCGGTGGAGGCTGTCGAGGCTGCGGTGCCCGCCTGCGGCTTGCGCGAGCGTGGCCCGTTGTTGATCACGCATTGGGGTTTGAGTGGGCCGGCGATTCTGCGGCTCTCGGCTTGGGGCGCGCGGTCGCTGCACGAGCTGAACTATCGGTTTGCGCTCCGGATCAATTGGCTGCCGGGCCAAACGGCGGAGGCCATTGCCGCCGCGTTGGGCGTGCGGCGACAAACGCAGTCGGCCAAGCGGATCGTCAACACGCCGCTGGCGCCTCTGCCGGCGCGGTTGTGGGGGCAGCTCGTCCGTGCCGCTGGGATCCCGTGCGAACTGCGCTGGGCCGCCCTGCCGCGTTCGGCGCGACACCGGCTCGTGCAACAGTTGACCCGCACTGAGTTCTCCGTGTCGGGCAAGAGCCTGAACCAGGAGGAGTTCGTCACCTGCGGCGGGGTGCGCTTGCGCGAGGTCGATTTCAAGACCATGGAAAGCCGCATCTGTCCGGGTCTTTACTTCGCGGGCGAACTGTTGGACATCGACGGTCTGACGGGTGGGTTCAACTTCCAAGCAGCCTGGACGACCGGTTGGCTGGCTGGCCGCGCGATGGCGGGTTGAGTTGCGGGGGAGGGTCTCGCGAGGGAGATGGGCCGCAATGCCGACGTCGCGCCAGCCTCGTCCTTGTGGCAAGTGTGCGTGCACGAAGGAAGTTGCCAGAGTCGATAGAACCGGCACGGCGTCTGCCTGCCATGACGAGAGCTGACCCCGTAGCCTCAGAGCCAATGCGACGTCTGAGCCAAGCTGCTGAGGATTAGGCGGTCAGCACTTTTTGCAGGACAACCGCCCTTAAACTTTTTAGGGTCCGGCGCATGAGCAAGTATCGATTGCCCGCGCCCGACGAACAGACTTTGCTGGAGGGGCTTC
>Ga0194111_10006546_pt1 | contig 13234 bp, 9 predicted proteins | sample TA2KigC300mmetaG_FD_146194 | JGI IMG/M metagenome (GOLD analysis project Ga0194111, IMG submission 146194) | Freshwater microbial communities from Lake Tanganyika, Tanzania - TA2015033 Kigoma Deep Cast 300m | ecosystem: Environmental > Aquatic > Freshwater > Lake | place: Tanzania: Lake... | reverse complement strand
CCGCCCGAGCGCGACTAAACCAAAGATCACCCCGCCGGCCACGACCCCCACCACTCCCTCGAGGACCATCGTCACGAGAGCTCCGAGCGACCCCATCCCCTCAACAAACGCTTCGATCCCATGCCCCACCACCGGGATCCCATGCGCGAGGATCGTCCCCCCGACGAGGAACATCGCGATCGTCCCGCCGATCCCGAGGCCCTTGAGGAGCCATGGCGCCGACCGAATGATCCCGGTCCCGAACGCACGCGAAGCGCCCCCCGCCGCGATCAGACGGAGTCCGAGGTCGTCGAGCTTCACGATCCCCGCCACCAAGCCATACACGAGCGCCGTCACCAGGACACCGATCGCGCTGAGCGCGGCGATCTGCTGCGGCATCGGGGCCGACGCCATCGTCCCCAGCGCGATCACGACGATCTCCGCCGAGAGGATGAAGTCGGTGCGGATCGCACCGCGGATGCGCGTCCGCTCGAGCGCGACGAGATCCACCGCCTGATCGCGGACCGCCGCACGGAGTTCGTCGTGGTGCCGCGCGTCCTCGGCATCGTGCGTGAGCTTGTGCCAGACCTTCTCGAACCCTTCATAACAGAGGAAGGCCCCGCCGATCATGAGCAACGGCGCGATCAGCGCCGGCGCGACGGCACTGATCACGAGCGCCGCCGGCACGAGGATCACCTTGTTGAGCAGCGATCCCTTCGCCACCGCCCAGACCACCGGGAGTTCGCGGTCCGGGGTGAAGCCGATCACCTGCTCGGCGTTCAGGGCGAGATCGTCGCCCACCACCCCACTCGTCTTCTTCACCGCCACCTTGGACATAGTGGCGACGTCGTCGAGGAGGGTGGTGATGTCGTCGAGGAGGGCGAGCAGTCCGGCGGTGGCCATCGATCAGATGGTCTCGAGACTCACCACGGGGAGTTGCGCGACCCGCGACGCATGCTCGATGGTCATGCTCACGAGATTCCCGGCGCGATCCAGATCGATATAGACGCTCTCCGATATCTCGAGCGTCTCCTCGACCGTCGACTCAGCGAACTCGAGCAGAGCCGTGTCGGTATCCCTAAAGTATCTGACTTTCATGGACGGAACCGGCGGTCGAAGAAGGCGTTGTGGACGGTGATACCGTCCGCGAGGAGAATCACACGGAGATATCGTCGTTCCTCCGGAATGTACACCCAGCGCTTGATCCGACCATCCTGCTGCACCGATTCGGCGACTGGGCGCTGCAGCGCGAGGAGAATCCAACGGTCGGTGATTCGAACGCGGTCGGCACGCTCCCGTATCTCCCGGAAATATTCGGTCGAGAGGAAGGGTGACTGGGGACGTCCGCTCTCAGAGAGTGGAGACATGCCCGAAGATCAGGATGGGGCATTCCGCGCCCCCAACCAATCCGTCGCAGCCCTACCCCAAAGCCCGCCCCAGCGTTCGGCCCACCACATCTGTAGAGAGGGCGAACCCCCGCCCGCCGTTTGCCACCCCTGGATCCGGGGCGCATACTGCAGGCGGTGCGCGTGACCCGCAACCCGGCGACGCAGGCGCCGAGACCCTCGACCCCCGATGACCGCCCGCCCCGCCGGCCATCGCCCACGGAGCACCTCGTGAGAGCTTCCCGCACCATCCCGGCCCTCGCCCTCTGGCTGGCCGGCACCCTCGGCGCCCAGCAGGCGTCGCGCCTCGAGCCGGTCACCGGCCTGCGCGACAACGGCACCGGGTTCCATGCCCTCGTCGGCGCGCGTGTGGTCACCGCGCCGGGCCAATCCATCGATAGTGCCACCATCGTGATCCGGAATGGCCTCGTCACCGTCGTCGGCCGCAACCTCAAGGCGCCGGCCGGCGCCCGGGTCTGGGACCTCAAGGGGCTCACCGTCTTCCCGGGATTTATCGACGCCCACGCCGACCTCGGGATGGACGCCGTCCCGCAGGGCGGTGACGTCGGACCGACGCACTGGAATCCGCAGGTGCGCGCCTGGTTCAGCACCACGACCAACCTCAAGGACGACTCCACCCGTCGCGTCGCGCTGCGATCGCTCGGCTTCGGCGCGGCCCTGGCCGTCCCACATCAGGGGATCTTCCGCGGACTCGCCTCGGTCGTGAACCTCAGCGACGCCGGCGTGCGTGAGCGCGTCCTCCGCGCCGACCTCGTGCAGTCGGTCGGCTTCCAGCGCTCCTTCCAGCTCGGCGGGATGTATCCGAACTCAGCGATGGGGACCACCGCGCTGATGCGGCAGACCTTCATGGACGCCGAGTGGTACATCCGCGCGAACGCCGCCTATGAGGCGAGCGGACGCAGCGTGTTGCCGCCGGAGCGCAGCGAGGCGCTCGGCGCTCTGGCGAACGCCGTGCAAGGGAAGCAGCCGGTGCTCTTCCAGACCGGGAGTGAGGAGGAGTACCTCCGCGCCCATCGCATCGCCACCGAGTACAAGCTCACCCCCTGGTACCGCGGCAATGGGACCGAGTACCGGCTCATCGATGTGCTCAAGGGCCGGACGCAGCCACTGATCATCCCGCTCAACTTCCCCGACGCCCCCGACGTCTCGAGCCCCGAGGCCGCGCTCAACGCCTCGCTCGCCACGATGCGCCACTGGTATCAGGCGCCGACCAATCCGGCGCAGCTCGCCAGCGCCGGGGTGCCGTTCGCGATCACGACTGATGGACTCACCACGCTGACGCAGTTCCTCCCGAACCTCCGCCTCGCGGTCTCGCGCGGGTTGGCCGCCGACAAGGCGCTCGCCGCCCTCACCACGGTGCCCGCGGGCTGGCTCGGCATCGACCGCACCCATGGCACGATCGCGGTCGGCAAGGTCGCGAACCTCATCATCGCCGAGGGGGATCTCTTCACGCAGGACGCGAGCATCCGCGATGTCTGGGTGCAGGGCATGCCGTACGGCGTGACGCGCCCGCCGCAGATCGACCCGCGCGGGACCTGGACCATCACCTCCACGGACAAGGACGGCTTCAACGCCACCCTGCGCCTCGAAGGGCCGATCAATCGGATCCGCGGGACGATCGAGCGCGCGGGCCGCAAGGAGCTCCCGCTCGCCGCGGTGCGCCTCGTCGCCGAGACCGGACGACTCGAGATCACCTTTAATGGTGAGCAGCTCGGCTATGAAGGGACCGTGCTGATGTCCGGCGCGGTCAGCGGCGATGAGGTCTATGGCTGGACCTCGCTGCCGAACGGCACCGATCCGACCTTCAAGGGCACGCGCACCGAGCCCTACACGGGCGCGACGCGCGGCACGGTGGCGCAGAAGGTGCCGGTCATCGACCTCCCCTTCGTCCGCCCGATGATCGAGTTCGGTCGGTCGTCGATCCCCGAGCAGCCGGCCGTGCTGTTGGTGCGCAACGCGACGGTCTGGACACAGGGATCGCAGGGGCGCCTCGAGAATGCGGATCTCCTCGTCCGCGCCGGCAAGGTCGCGCAAGTCGGTCGTGGGCTCACCGCGCCGCGCGGCGCGATCGTCGTCGATGCCTCCGGCAAGCATGTCACGCCGGGGCTGATCGACCCGCACACGCACACCGGGGTCAGCTCGGTGAATGAGAGCGGCTTCGCGATCGTCCCCGAAGTGCGGATGGGTGATGTCCTCACGCACAACGACATCTGGATGTACCGGCAGCTCGCCGGTGGGCTCACAATGCAGATGGTGAAGCACGGCTCCGCGAACCCGATTGGTGGCGAGAACGTCTTCGTGAAGAATCGGTGGGGGCTCCTCCCCGACGAGTATCGTCTGGAGAATGCGCCGCGCACGGTGAAGTTCGCGCTCGGTGAGAACCCGAAGCGCAGCCCGAACCGTTACCCCAACACGCGGATGGGGGTGCAGGAGATCATCCGCGACCACTTCAACGCCGCGCGCGATTACCGGCGTGAGTGGCAGCGGTGGGAGAAGGAGAAGACGGGGCTCCCGCCGCGGCGTGACCTCCGGATGGAGGCGCTCCTCGACATCCTCGATCAGAAGCTCCTCGTCTCCTCGCACGGTTACCGCGCCGACGAGTTCCTCGCGCTGGTGCGACTCGCCGAGGAGTTCGGCTTCCGCATCCAGACCCTGCAGCACGGGGTCGAGGCATACAAGATCGCGTCGGAGCTCAAGGCCTCCGGCGTCGCGGCCGTCGTCTGGAGCGACTGGGGGGCGTTCAAGCTCGAGTCATACGACGCGACGTCGTATAATGCGCGCCTCCTGATGGAGGCCGGTGTCGTGACCTCGCTGCACTCGGACAACGCCGAGATCTCCTCCCGCATGAACTGGGAGGCGGGCAAGCTCCTCCGCTCAGGGGTCGATGAGATCCAAGCCCTCTCGACCGTCACCAACCAGGCGGCACGCGCCATCGCCATCCAGGACCGTGTCGGATCGCTCGAGGCCGGCAATGACGCTGATTTCGTGATCTGGAACGGCAATCCGCTCTCGCAGTTCACGCGCGCCGAGCAGACCTGGGTGGACGGCCGTCGCTACTTCTCGTTGGAGGAGGACGCCAAGCAGCGCGAAGAGATCGCGAAGCAGCGTGCCCAGTTGATCCAAGCCATCCTCGCCGCCGCGCCGTCGGGCGGCCCCGCTCCCACCGCCACGCCGACCAGACCGTGACCTTCACCTACTCGACTCCCATGCACAGCACGGATCGTAGCACCCTCCGGTCGGCCGGGCGGCGCACCGCCACCCTCGCCCTCGGGCTCATCGCTGCGCTCTCGGCGCATGCCGTCGGCGCGCAGGTCACGACCCCTGTGGCCCCGCAGTCGCAGCCGGTGGTACTCCGCGGCGCGACCATCCACACCGTGACCAAGGGCACCATCACCAAGGGGACGATCGTCCTCGATAAGGGCCGCATCCTCGCCATCGGTGGCGCGGACGTCGCGGTGCCGCGCGGCGCCAAGGTGGTCGACGTCGCCGGGAAGCACATCTATCCCGGCCTCATCGACGCCTATAGCACCGTCGGCATCACCGAGATCGATGCCGTCGAGGTCTCGAACGACATCACCGAGCTCGGCGACTTCAATCCGAACGTGCGGGCCGAGGTCGCGGTCAACGCGGAGAGCCGGCACATCGGCACCTCGCGCTCGGCCGGTGTGCTCGTCGCGTTCAGCACTCCCGAGGGCGGGGTGATCTCAGGGCTCTCCTCGGCGATGTCGCTCGAGGGGTGGACCTGGGAGGAGATGTCGATGAAGGGCGCCGCGGCGCTCAACGTGAACTGGCCCGATCCGGTCGCGCGCCCGCGTCGCTTCGGCGGCCCACCCCCGGGCGCGATGGGCCCCGGTGCGCGTTCCCCGGCCCCCAAGACCTACGCCGAGCAGGTGCAGGCGCTCAAGGACTTCTTCGCCGAAGCGCGGGCGTATCGGGATGCGCAGCAGGCGGGACAGGTCGCGCGCACCGATGTGCGGTATGCGTCGATGATTCCCGTATTGGATCGTGCGATCCCCGTGGTCGTCGCGGCGAACTCCGTCTCGCAGATCAACGACGCCATCACCTGGGCCAAGGCGGAGGGGGTGCGCCTCGTGATCCGCGGTGGGCGCGACGCGATCCATGTCGCCGACCGCCTGAAGGCGGAGAACATCCCGGTGATCCTGACCTCCACGCTCGACGCCCCCCAGCGCACCTATGAGGGGTACGACGGCGGCTACAACGCGCCGGCGCAGCTCTACGCCGCTGGCGTGCGTTTCGCGATCGCCGGTGGGTCGGGCGGCCTCTACACCTATCGCCTGCCGTGGGAGGCAGGGGTCGCGGTCGCCTTCGGTCTGCCGGAGGAGGAGGCGCTGAAGGCGGTGACGATCAACGCCGCCGAGTTCATGGGGATCGCCGACCAGGTCGGTTCGTTGGAGGTCGGGAAGCAGGCGACGTTGCTGATCACCTCGGGGACGCCGCTCAACATGACGTCGGATGTGATCCAGGCCTACATCCAGGGCCGCGAGATCGACATGAACGACATGCAGAAGCAGTTCTTCAAGAAGTACATGGAGAAGATCAAGCAGCAGCCGGGGAAGATCGCGATGTGAGTCGGGGCGCCCCGGGTGGGGCGCCCGACCGCTGACCCCGGAACGACGACGCCCCGTCCGCGGAAACCGCGGACGGGGCGTCTGGCTGTACCCAGTGGGCCTGGGAGGAGTTGAACCTCCGACCTCACGCTTATCAGGCGTGCGCTCTAACCACCTGAGCTACAGGCCCGGTCAGAACCTCGAAATCAAACCGGTCGGGGGCCCCGGGTCAACGCGGGGACGGCCCGACCGGAGTGGTCAATCGTCGTACCGACCGGGCCCGCGGAGATCATCGTCCTCCTCCCCGAAGTCGTCATACTCGTCGTCGAGGTCGATGAGGTCGTCATCCTCCTCGTCATCGTCATCCTCGAACTCCTCGTCCTCGTCGAGGTTGTCCTCGTCGAGGTCATCGAGATTCCCGTCGAGGTCCTCGCCATCGATCACCGAGAGCCCCTCGAGATCCTCCCCGCCGATCCCGAGCTCCTCCTCGTCCGCGAGTCCCACCGCCCACCCCGACCGTGCCTGCGACCGCATCTCTGCCGCTCTCCCTGCTTGGGTGATTGGTTGGCGCCGGCTCAGGCCCCGGCGCGCTCCTTCTTGGCGTCCCGATTGATCCGCTTCCGGTCACTCGCGCTCAACATCCGCTTGCGCAGCCGGATGGCGTTCGGGGTGACCTCGATCAGCTCGTCGTCTTCGATATACTCGAGTGCGCTCTCCAGCGTCAACACCCGCGGGGGCTCGAGCTGGATCGCGTCATCGGCGCCCTTGGAGCGCATGTTCGTGAGCTTCTTCTCCTTGGTCGGGTTCACGTCCATGTCCCCCGGCCGTGAGTTCTCCCCGACGATCATCCCCTCATAGACCTCGTCCCCCGGGGTCACGAAGAGGGTCGAGCGCTCCTGGAGGTTGCCGAGGGCGAAGGCGATGATCGTCCCCGCCTCCATGGAGATGAGCACCCCGCGGAGCCGCCCCTGCAACCCGCCGGCCCACGGCCCGTACTCGAGGAACCGGTGGTGCATGATCCCGGTGCCGCGCGTGTCGGTGAGGAACTCGGAGCGATACCCGAAGAGGCCACGCGCGGGGATCTTGTACACCAGGCGCACGAGCCCCTGCCCCGGGTTCTTCATCTCGACCATGCTCGCCTTGCGGGGGCCGAGCTTCTCGATGACGGTCCCCATGAACTCCTCGGGGACATCGATCGCGAGCTCCTCGTACGGCTCGAGTCGCTCGCCGTCGGGCCCTACGTGCGTGATCACGCGGGGACGGCTCACCTGGAACTCGTATCCCTCGCGCCGCATGGTCTCCATCAGGATCGAGAGATGGAGTTCGCCACGCCCGGAGACGGTCCAGGTGTCGGTGCTCTCGGTGTCCTCGACGCGCAGCGCGACGTTCCGCTCGAGCTCCTTTTCGAGCCGTTCCTTCAACTGCCGGCTCGTGACGTACTTCCCATCCTTCCCCGCGAAGGGCGAGTTGTTGACGAGGAAGTCGACGGAGATCGTCGGCTCCTCGACGGCGATCCCTTCCAAGCGCTCCGGATGCTCCGGATCGGTGATGGTGAGCCCGATCTCGACGCCATCCAAGCCGGCGAGCGCGACGATCTCCCCCGCCGCGGCCTGCGGGACCTCGACGCGCTCGAGCCCCTCGAAGCCGAAGAGCTTGGTGACGCGACCCGGCGCCCCCTTCAGGGTGTGATCCACCGGAAGGAGGTGCACCGTATTCCCGACCTTCACCGTGCCGCGCTCGATGCGCCCGATGGCCAACCGCCCGAGATAGTTCGAATAGTCGATCGTCGAGACGAGCATCTGGAACGGCCCCGCGGCATCGCTCGGCGGCGCCGGCACATGCTTCACGATCGTCTCGAAGAGCGGCGTGAGGTCCACCGCCGGGGTATCGAGATCCATCGTCGAGATCCCGTCGCGCCCGGAGGCGTAGACCACCGGCGCGTCGAGCTGCGCCTCGTTGGCCTCGAGCTCGATCAGGAGGTCGAGGACCTCCTCGTGCACGCGCATCGGGTCGGCGCCGGGGCGGTCGATCTTGTTGATGCAGATGATGACGGTGCGGCCCAAGGCGAGCGCCTTGCGGAGCACGAAGCGCGTCTGCGGCATCGGGCCATCGAAGGCATCGACCACCAGCAAGACGCCGTCGACCATGCGGAGGATCCGCTCCACCTCGCCGCCGAAGTCGGCGTGCCCCGGGGTGTCGACGATGTTGAGCTTCGTGACCCCCCAATGGATAGAAGTGTTCTTGGCTAGGATGGTGATCCCACGCTCACGCTCGAGCGGGTTGGAATCCATCACGCGCTCGGCGATGACCTGATTCTCGCGGAAGGCCCCGGCTTGGCGGAGCATCTGATCGACGAGGGTGGTCTTCCCGTGGTCGACGTGCGCGATGATGGCGATGTTACGGATTCGCATAGCCCTCAAAGCTAACGACCTCAGCCCGCCAAAGGTGCCGGAGGGGACCAGTCATGCCCGGACGCCCCCGGCGAGTCCGACTACCCCTCGGCCCCGAGCGCCATCTCCCCCTCGGTGAAGCTCACGTCGTGCCCGCGCGCCTTGAGCTGGGCCACCAGACTCGGCTTGTCGACCGCCTTCATCCACGCCTCCTGTGGCTCCACCAGCTTCCTCTCCACCAAGTTCAGCAGCGACTCGTTCATCGTGATCATCCCAACCTTCTTCCCCGCCTGCATCATCGAGGGGATCTGGAAGGTCTTCCCCTCACGGATGAGATTGGAGATCGCGGTGTTGACGATGAGGATCTCCTGCGCGGCCACCCGCCCGCCCCCGATCTTCTTGCAGAGCACCTGCGCCACGACCCCCTTGAGCGACTCGGAGAGCATGGTGCGCACCTGTTCCTGCTGGTCTGCCGAGAACTGGTCGATGATGCGGTCGATGGTGCTCGCGGCTGTCGAGGTGTGGAGCGTACCGAAGACGAGGTGACCGGTCTCCGCCGTCTCGATCGCGATGCTCACCGTCTCGAGGTCGCGCAACTCGCCGACGAGGATGATGTCAGGGGCCGCTCGGAGCGCGCTCTTGAAGGACCCGGTATGCACCCCCACCTGCCGCTGCGTGACGATGCAGTGCTTGTTGGGATGCACGAACTCGATCGGGTCCTCGATCGTGATGATGTGATCGTGGCGGACCCGATTCACCAGGTCGATCAGCGCAGCCAGGGTGGTCGATTTTCCTGAGCCGGTCGGCCCGGTGACGAGCACCAATCCCTTGGTGAGGTAGCAGAGCTTCTGGACCTCCGGGGTGATCCCGAGCTGCTCGACCGTGAGCACGGTCGCCGGGATCACCCGGAAGACCGCCGCCATCCCCTTCCGCTCCGCGAGCACGTTCGCGCGAATGCGAGCCACCCCCTCGACCTCATAGGCGAAGTCGGTGTCGTTCGTCGCAGCAAACTCGGTCGCGTTCTGCTCTGGGATGATCGCGGCGATCATCCCCTCGATATCCCGGCGCGTGAGGACGGCTTCCCCCTCGATCCGCACCATCTCGCCGAACTTCCGGATGACCGGCGGCTCGCCGACGCGGAGGTGCAGGTCGGAACTACCGGAGGAGGCGAGGGTGTGCAGAAGGCGATGGATCCGGTCACGTGCGGCCGGATCCACCGGCACGACTGGGACCACTGACCACACCAGCGTGGTGGGGGCGGCCGCCCTGGCGGCGGCGATGGCCGAGATCTTCGCCACATCGGCGTCCGCCTCAGGACGGCATTCGACTCAGACCCCCTCCTCATCCCGCATCACCCGGATGGAAAAGGTCACCTCTCCGATCGCATGGCGGAACGTGGATGGCTTCCCCTCATTCATCGCCTCGGCGGCCTCCTTCGGGGCGATCTCCCGCAGGAGCCCCAGGACCTGCGGCCCCGAGAGTGACCTCGTGAGCGCGTGCCCTGTCCATGCAGGACGAGCTTGGCCGGCTCGCCATCCCGCAGCTGGAGGCCCCCCCCCTTCTCCATCACCACCGTGAGCAAGCGATCGATCTCGGCCATCCGTGCGGTCCCAGGTGAAAGGCATGCGACCCCGACGGACAGATCGCGAGCGGGGTCCCCTCGCCTTGGAAGGTCGCGTGTCAGACCCCGGCGCGCGAGGGCTCCTCCCCACGGATCCACGCGGAGGGCGCGGTCGGCTGGCGACCCCTCATGCCGCCTCCCTACCTTTCCTCCGTGTTCACGAAGATCGTCGCCATAGTCGCGCTGCTGCTCCTCAATGCCTTCTTCGTCGCGGTGGAGTTCGCCCTCGTGCGCGCGCGTCGTTCACGCCTGGAGGCGATGGTCCGGTCCGGGGACCTGATGGCCCGGTTCGCCGTGCAGGCCACCTCGCGCAGCAAGCTCACCCCCGTCCTCTCCGCGGGCCAGCTTGGGATCACCTTGGCCTCGCTCGGGCTCGGCTGGGTCGCGGAGTCGACCTTGGGTGAGACCCTCGAGCACTGGTTCGTCGCCCTCCCCCTCCCGCTGGAAGTGGGGGTGCGTGTCGGGATCGCCGCCGCGATCGCGATCACCGTCGTCACCTACCTCCACGTGGTGCTGGGCGAGCTCGCGCCGCGTGCCCTCTCGCTCAACCACCCCGAGGTCTTCGCCAAGTGGCTGGCCCCACCGATCCTCGCCTTCACCTGGGTGATGGGGCCCTTCATCTGGGTCCTGAACGGGTCGTCGAATCTCCTGCTCCGCGCCCTCGGGCAGCCCATCACCTCGGAGGAGGAGACCCCGCACTCCGCCGATGAGCTCCGGCTCCTCGTGGAGCAGGCCGAGGAGAGTGGACAGCTCGAACAGTCGGAGGCGCGGATCCTCGGCGGGGTCTTCGAATTCTCCGAGAAGAACGCGCGTGAGGTGATGACCCCTCGCACCGCGATGGTCGCGATCCCGGTCGAGGCCTCGCTCGACGAGGCGATCCAGGTGGTGAACGATGCCGGCTTCTCACGCTATCCCGTATACCGGGAGACGATGGACGACATCGTCGGCATGGTGCATGCCAAGGACCTCCTCCGCGCCCTGCACCGCGATCCTGAGGGCTTCCGGCTCGCCACCGCGCTCCGCCCCGTGCACGTCGTCCCGGGATCACGCGAGGTCGAGGATGTGCTCGCCGACTTCAAGCGGCGCAAGGAGCATCTCGCCATCGTGCTCGATGAGTATGGTGGCACGGCCGGGATGGTGACGATGGAAGACCTTCTCGAGGAGATCGTCGGGGAGATCCTCGACGAGTACGATGAGGCCCCCGCCGTGGAGCCGGCACCGACCGGCGCCCGCGTGATCGCCGGCGACACCAACATCGGCGAGCTGAATGCGGAGCTTGACCTCACGATCCCCGAGGAGGACTTCACCACCGTCGGGGGGTATGTCTTCGGATTGTTGGGGCGTCTCCCGGTGGTGGGGGACCGCGCGAGCGGAGGTGGGGCGCTGTTCACCGTCCATGAGATGGATGGTCGCCGGATCACGAAACTGGCGGTGGAACTCGGCGGCTCGTGAGGGTGAGGGCGAGGCGGATCGCCTCGATCATCGAATCGGCGCGCGCGCGCCCGGTCCCCGCGATGTCGAGCGCGGTCCCATGATCCGGTGAGGTGCGTGGAAAGGGGAGCCCCAAGGTGATGTTCACCCCTTCCCCGAAGCTCGCCACCTTGATCGCCGTCATCCCCACATCGTGGTAAGGCGCGATCACCGCATCGAACTCCCCTTGGATCGCGCGCACGAAGACGGTGTCCGCCGGGATCGGGCCCGAGACCTGCATCGCGCGTGCGACCGGCGCCAAGAGGGAGTCATCCTCGGTCCCGAAGCGGCCGTGGTCGCCGGCGTGCGGATTGAGGGCCGCGAGGGCGAGCCGTGGGCGCCCGATCCCGAACCATTCCTGCAGCCCACGCCGCGTGACGGTGATGGTGCGCTCGAGCCGCTCGCGCGTCAGCGCCGAGGGCACCTCGCGCAGGGCAAGGTGCGTGGTCGCCAGGACCACGCGGAGCTTGGGTGAGGCGAGCATCATCGCCGTCGGAGCGCCGGTGAGCTGCTCCAGGAACTCGGTGTGGCCGGGGGCGTCATAGCCCCCGCGATGGAACGCCGCCTTGTCGATCGGCGCGGTCACGATCCCCTGCACCACCCCGCGGCGCGCGAGCCCCACCGCCCGCTCGATCGCGAGACCGGCCAATCGTCCCGCCAGCGCATCGCGGGCCCGCCCCGCGTCGGTGTCAGGGCTCGGGCCCACACCGCCGGCCCAATCCCCCACCGTCTCATCCACCGGCACTCCCGTCCCCCGCGGGCCGACCACCACGATGCGCGCAGCGCCCGCGATCCCGGAGGTCGCGAGCGCTGTGCGGACGATCTCCGGACCGATCCCACGCGGGTCCCCCAGCGTGATGGCGATCGCGGGCGTGGTCACAATCGCAGGGAGACGTACATCTCGCGCCGGAGGTTATCGAGGGTGCGGCGGATCGATTTCTCCTCCCGGAGTTGCTTCCGGATCCGCTCCTGGTTCTCCGCGAGCGTGTACTCCCCCGGGGGCTTGATGGCGAGCACCTGTGCGACCGCCCATTTGTTGTAGCCGGACATCGGATCGGGGATCGCGAAGACCGCGGAGACGCCGCGTTCGGCAACGCCCTTCAATGCGACGCGATACTCCGCCGGAAGGGAGTCACGGGGGAACCCATCGGGGATCGCCCGCTCCTCATCGGCGTCGTGGAAGCGCGCCACCAACGTGTCGAACGAGGCACCGCCCACCCAGAGCGCGCGCATCGAGTCGGCCCGTTCACGCGCGAGGCGCACGTCGGCGGTGTCGATCGATGGCTTGATCAGGATGTGGCGCGCGCGCACCTCGGCGGCCCGCACCCGATCCACCCGGATGACATGGAAGCCATACGTCGTCTTCACCAGCGGGCTGATGCGATTGGGCTGGAGCGCGAACATCATCCGCTCGAACTCCGGCACCATCACCCCACGCCGCTGCCAATCGAGGTCGCCCCCCTTCACCGCCGATCCCGGATCCTCGGAGAACCGACGGGCGAGGGAGTCGAAATCGGCGCCGGCCTCGAGTGCGAGGCGGAGCGAATCGGCGAGCGACCGCGCGCGCTCCACGCTCGCCGCACTCGGCGTCGGCTCCACCACCACCTGACGGAAGGCGACCAACTCGGGTCGCGGTGGGAGGTCGCGCTTGAGCCGTTGGAACGCCTCCTCCACCTCGCGCTCGGTGATGTTCGCCGGCGCCAGTCGCCCCTTCGCGCGCAAGGAATCGATCGCCCGACGCTGCTGCTCGTCCCGGATCGCCGACTCGATCGCCTTCTTGCGATACTCCTCCGGGGTCCC
>Ga0194111_10006533_pt1 | contig 13248 bp, 16 predicted proteins | sample TA2KigC300mmetaG_FD_146194 | JGI IMG/M metagenome (GOLD analysis project Ga0194111, IMG submission 146194) | Freshwater microbial communities from Lake Tanganyika, Tanzania - TA2015033 Kigoma Deep Cast 300m | ecosystem: Environmental > Aquatic > Freshwater > Lake | place: Tanzania: Lake... | reverse complement strand
TAGACACGTTCTTATTTGAAGTAATACTATATATAGATTTTATGTTATTACATTTTGCCCGGATTTCTCTAGATTAGTAATACATGTTCGGGAGTTATTACGATACTATTCATTATCAATAAATTTTTAATACTTTTATGGGCTTTGTAGAGGTCTAACTCTTATTCCAATAATAGTATTACTTGATTTGTGGTCAGGTAAATTGTTAAAAAAGAAATATGAAGATCTAAAAAAAATAAAAAAGAAGTTATTCTATTTACTTTAGCTTATTTTAGTCCTAAGAACCCTAAAATACTGCTTTTAAAGAATCCTAAAACTGCTAAACTTCCAGTAAGAATAACTCCTCCTATAACCCAAAGTATATTTGATTTTGTGGAGCCTGGTGAACCTACTTTCGTAACTTCGTATCCTTTTCCACCACTTTCTCCACTTATCTCTCCGCTCTGTCCTTGTGCTGATTCTGACCCTACCGTAGAAGTTGTTTGTATAGTTCCTGGGGATATTCCTGAACCTCTTCCATATCCTGTTCCTCTGGTTAGTCCTGAATTACTTCCTCCAGAACCAGATCCTGAACCACCAGGTACCGTTGATCCTCCTGGAATACCTCCAGAACCATCTGGCACAGGAACAAGATCAGCCATGGTACGCACAGGTAAACTCTTAATGTACTGGAGTGCATTACCTGATGCATAACCGCCAGAGATGATGGTATTCCACTCTTCTTCAGTTACCCATGTATCTGCAGTTAAGGATATTACGGGTGCAGATTTCAAGTTCGGTGAAGAATAATCTCCCCAGTACAGTTTTATGTATTCTTCATAAGAGTTGTAATCTCCTTGGAAGGTTGGATTTTTCCAATTTATGATGACCACTCTTCTGGTGTTGGTTTTGCTGTCAAATATACTTAGAATCAGAATATCGCTGCCTGTTGAATTTTGTGTCATTCGCTGACTGTAGTAGTTTCCTGCTCCCGGGGAAACCCCTAAGAGGTAGGTATATATGTCATCTCTGCAGCTAACGGAAGTACTTATTAATGAGTAACTTTCGTCTTCTCCAATAGGGAAATTTTCGTAGATGTAGTTGGTGATTAGATATCCTGGTGAACTACCACCACAGACGTGATTATGCCACAACCAGGCCATTAAGGCATCGTATGGCGGATCATACAATATAACTTGGTCTATATTGCATGCAGATTCGTTTTTCGTTGTTAGCGTTCCTGTTTCTGGCATGTAGTAAATGGTTTTACTGATGATTGATCCTTCCTTTTCAAGACTGAACTGGAAGTATAACGGATTGTATCTTGCAGTGTGCACGGGTAGTAAGGTTGCTCTACTGAGTCGGGATCCTAAGATCTCATAGATTCCATCCATGCTCATGTCCATTACCTGTCCATTGACACGTACGTAACCTGCAGATGTGAACACTGTGAGTTTGGAACTATCTTTATAGTCCATTAAATTAATTCCATCTGCTTCAAATTGTTTAATGGCCTCTTCAGCAGCTTTAGTTCCTATTTCTTTGATCTGGTCTGGAGTCAGGTTTCCGGTTTCATAGGTGGTGGCAACTCTCTGATCTGCTATATTTGTCAGGCCTAAACCAAGTATATAGTCCATGTCCAGTCCAAGAGCATCCGCAACAACTACTTTGGACTCTACTCCCCCGGTCAGGTTGTTGTGAACCTCTGCGGTTATATTGTCGAAAACGTACAGTATCTCGACTAGAGAGTCTGGGTCGTTTTCAAATTTGTCCACTAACCATGCGTTAAATAGTAGCTCAGCAGCTATACCAGAATATGCTGTTCTGCCTGTTTGCTGTTTAAACAGTTGGAGAACAGCTTCTTCGTTGAATCTCATTATTATGAGGGTTCCTTTTCGGGTGGCTGCACACCATCGGATGAATCCAACCATAGTATCTTCAGCAGTTGCGTATCCAACGTAAGAGCGTTTTCCAGTTGTTAAATCTAGAGAATAGACAAATGCATCATCATCTGAATTACCAGGCACACCAACTGCCCTGTAACTTGTTGCTTCTAGTTCCCCATCATCTCCATACACTCCAGGGGGGTAGTATTTGAGGAGAAGAGTTACCATGGCCTGCCCACTGATAGTACCTAAACAGACGTGACCGTGGTAGGCGGCCTGTCTTAGTATGTCGGTTGAGAGTCCTTCTTTCCAGGCGTTAGCAATACTGACGTAACCGAATGCATTATCACCTAAGGCTGGAACTAGGGTACTTTCCCATAATGTCTGGTCTACGGCAGAGAAACTCCCCACGTAAGCTGGTGTTAGTGAACCGTTCTTGAAGAAAGCCGCAGTAAGTTCACTACTGTTTCTAACAATGAAACAGAAATCCACAGGATCTGTTCTGATTGACTGGAATGTTAACAGGTTTCCTTGACCATAACTGATCTCACCATGCGAACCGTTTAAAACACCTTCCAAACAGTCTTCAGTGGTAGTACCATTCCGGTAAGCCAGGCCAGCAGTGGTTATGCACAAGACGTCGTCTGCATCTGCAAACTTGAGTAATTTGTCTGCTTCAGCAGTGACTTTTCGACCCAGTTTGTAGTTCTCGGTGGCCAGCATGTTGAAGGTTGCAGCTCCAACGAAGTCTGGTTCAGATTCTGGCTTGTTGACCTCTACTTGTTGAGTCTGGTCAATGTAGCCAGGAGTTTTAACCAGCACGTTAAACTGTGTTCCATTGGTAACGCCAGTATAGGTGAAGTTCAATTTGTAGAGTTTGTCAGAATATTTGGTCTTATCAAAAGCTACAGCGTCGTTATTGGAATCTGTTACTGTGATCTCTGGATTTATTACGTCATCCGTGTACTCGTAGTTTACGGTCACCCAGAGGATAGGATCAACTTCTTCTGAAGTGTTACTATCAGAAAGATTTCCTTCAGCTCCAGTTGTAGATGAATCTGCAGCTGAAACTGCTCCACAAAGAATTACGGCCATCAAAGCTGTTAACATTAGTATTACTCCTTTTTTTCTCATCATTTTCACCTCCTTTTACAATTTTTTACAAATATTTTACAAGCCTAATTGTAGTAATACTATATAAAAGATTTGTGTTATTACATTTTCCTCAGATTTCTACAAATTTGTAATACTAAATCAAATATTAATACTAACAGATTAAACATTGGACTATTTTTAGTACTCAAAAAAATGAAAAATCATAATTGACATTAATAAATAAATCTAAATTATGAAGTTATAAAGTCGCGAAAATAGAAAATTCTAAACTCTAAATGTTAATATATTAAAAACAGTCTTTTTCAATAAAAATGACATTCTCATCATAGCTCAATCTGTATTTATCGTTATTTCTAGCTTTTTTCAGGGTTTTTCTTATTACTTGCAGGTTATCCTCACTAAATGGAAAACTTGTCCAGGCTATTTCTGCATCTTTCCTTTTAAGCTTTACATCTAATTCTTTAAGCTGAGCAATTACATCGACGGATTTAAGAGAATTACTTATTTCCATCTAAAACCCTCAGTTTAATTATTTTAATTAAATATTTTAATAAATCAGAATTATTATTAGGAGAATTATTATTAAGATTATAGGGCATCTGAGTGATACATTCAAGCGAAACCATAGGTTCATTGGGATTTTATATTTTTAGATGCCCTATAACTTAGTAATACCTGTTGCGGGTCTAATGGCGTTTGATTCACAGCATGAATTAATCCCTACCTATTCTGGATTCGCTAAGGAGGGTTTGGCAAAGGCCGTATAATGTTGTCTTTTTATTAATACTTTACCCTCTTTTTTTGTTACAAATATAATAGTGTGCTCCATATACTTAACACTTTCTATTTAATTTTTATTATTACTATAATTCAAAAAACATGGTAAAAGTAATAAAAAGTTAAATTCCTTTTGATATATTTATCTAATTTAGAAATAAAGGAATTTCCACGTATTAATACTAGTATAGTTACTTTAAATTCATAAATACCCATACTACGAAATCCATAACAATCCTATTGTGTATATTATGAGTATTCCAGAGTTATTTGGAATTTTTTTGAAAAACTCCATTAATATTTGATATCAAGATCAAAAAAGGCTTAAAGATAATTTAACTTGATTTTGACGTATAAAACCATTTAAAATAAAATCCGTCTATTAAGGAGGTAGGTTGGTCCAGGGCTCCAGAACTATGGCCGGGCAGTGTTTATTCTCTGGACACTGACCGCAGCTTCTGGGGCGGCGGTAGCATCCTGCCTGATTGAGGAGTTGGTAAGTATTTTTCAACTCATTTTTAAAGGAAGATCCAACCATTAAAGTTCCACCAGGAGTGTAACCAGAATAATCCACCTTTTCAAGGCCCAGATTTTTACATTCTTTAACCAAATTGTGCATGAGATTCCGGGAGGGGCCTGGGTGGTAGTAGAGTAGGAAATGGGGTCGAAATCCCACCAAACGATAGGGAAGGGTAGGATCAATGTCTTTAAGAAAGCTGGCAATTTTAGGGATCTCTAAATCGTTAATGCCAGGGATAACCACGGTGCGGAATACCCTGATCTTTTCTGGATGATTAAGGGCCAGCCACCGGGCATTTTCCAGGACAGGTTGGGAGGAAGCTCCAGTTATGGCATGATGTAATTTAGAATCAAAGGCCTTGATCTCGAAGTTGATGTATGTAGAAAGTTTTTCCAGCCTTTTCATGGTATTCGGAGTACAGAATCCATTGGTGGCCAGTCCCACCTCTAAATCGGGAATGTCCTGCCTTAATATGTTGACAGTTTCCTCCAGGTAGGGAGTGTGAATGGATGGTTCTCCCCCGGTAAAGCTGAGCTTTTTAGCCCCTATTTTACGGGCAAAAGGGGTTTCGAATGCTTCCAAAGCTTCCCACGCCAGATCATCCGGTTCAACATATCCACGGTAGATCCAGCCGGAGTCCGGGTACTGAGATAGGCGGTAAGCGTTGCAGTATATACACTTAAAGGAACATCCCAATAAAGTCACGGCAAAGGTCTTTAAAACCTGTGTAAGACCAGTATAAGCCACTTCAGGTAGTCCAACCCGACAAACGCCTCTCTCCCCCTCAAGGCGGTTTACCCTGCAATCCCAGGGACATAAATGACAGTTTTTTAAGTCTTTGAGGTATTCTGGGTTCATCCTCTTAACACCGGAAAATTTTTCTATGCAACTTTTATGCTTTGGTATTTAGGATTTTCCTTGATCATTCTAATATATTCATCAGATGACGAAAACCATGATGTAGTAACAGTCTCTAAATACTGTTCTGCGACCATTTTAGCTTTTTCAATTTCATTTAGAGTTGGATAACGCCATGATGCTCCAGGAACAGGAATATAACCTGTTATATGGTATGGAATTTTAGCATCCAAGCTGGCGAAGAACCGAGCAATCATCTCAATCTCTCTGTGTTCAACCAGTCTTGGAATGAAAACACTGCTTGCATCGACTTTGATACCCATCTCATAAGCAGTTTCAAAATTTTTTAGGACGGGGGCATTGGATTTGCCAGTGTATTTGAGATAAAAATCTTCAGATAAGCTCTTTATACTCATCGAAATGGCATCGATGCTATCGGGTGGCAAATTGAATCCATTTGAGTGCCCGATCTTAGTATAGACACCTAATTCGTTTTTTGTGAAATCTGAGATTTCAGATAATAGAGGATAGGTGGTTAGCTCTCCTCCTACAAAATGTACTCTATCAATGTCCAATCCACTTAGAACTTTTTTGATCTTACTAACCTTTAAGAATTTATTGGGTTTCCGTCTATCATGTAATTTATACGAGCACCATGCACAGTTGAAATTACAGCCATAGTTATGGATGTTGGCCCTTTTAAATTTTTTTGAATAACTTATTTTATAAACCGCCATTGAAACACCTTTAAATCAGATAAATCATGGTTTAATCTTGTGATATTCACTAATCCTGACATGATTAGAGTAGCACATATTTATATATCGTGCTACCTATATGGTTTATAATATAAAAGATTTTGGATAGCAATATTTTTATGTCCGTAGCACCATTAGAATATTGGAGTTTTAACATGACAGTAGAAAGGGTAGGAGTATCATTCGAACCAGAACTATTAGAAAAATTTGATGCATTGATAAAAGCCAAAGGATATACCAATAGATCAGAAGCTATCCGTGACTTGGTTCGAAAATCAATTATTGAAGCACGAATTGAAGCAGATGCTGTAGATGTGATTGGGACGCTTACCATCATCTACGATCATGATGTGGGAGATGTCACCAACGAGCTGCAACACTTTCAACATTCCCATCTTTCGGAAATTATTGCCACCACCCATGTTCACATGGAGGAACATGCATGTCTTGAAGTGGTGGTGTTGCGTGGGAAAGCTAAAAGTGTGAGGAAACTCGCAGATCATATAAGAGCTATTAAGGGTGTTAAACATGGCGAGCTAGTTACAACCCAATCTTCATTTTGATCTCTTTATGATTTTGGATCTATCTGGGCAAATATACATCAAGAAGGAGAAATATCCATTTAATCTTAAATTATCTCGAATAGCTCTTGGTTATTATGTAATGTCTCAAATTTAACTATAAATGTAAAATTAGATTACAGTAGCACTACACAAAAAAGAAGCTAATAGAAATTCTCTGAGGTTTTTTGATGGAATATCGGCATATACCTTTTATTACTCTATCGGAAATTGCATCTAGGGTTTGGATAACCCTTTCTAAATGTAATTTCGAATGTAAGGGTTGTTTTAGTCCGGTTCGAGATATCAAAGGGGAAAAAATGAGTGTTGATGAACTGGTAAGACTGGTAAAAAAAGCTTCACTTGATTATTATCAAAAATTGCCACAGGAGATCATAATAACAGGAGGAGAACCAACCCTGAACAGAAGTTATCTGGTTGATCTGGTTTCAAAATTAAATTTCTCTGATGTGATAATTGAAACCAACGGTTATCTTTTAGATGAAAAATATCTTGATGAATTAGTTAAAGCTGGATTGTGTGAAGTTATGCTTGATTTGAAGGCATATGATAGGGACTTGCATAGGTGGTATACTGGCTTTTCAAATGACCATATATTAAAAAATGTGAGCGTAATTCATAAAAAGGTCCGATTGGTGATAAAAACAGTATATATTCCAAGCATCATTGAAAGATCGGAAATAGAGAGTATTGCCAGATTTATATCAAACATCGATCCAGAAATAGAATACAGAATAAATGATTTTAAACCTACAAAGGGTATATCAAGAAATCCAACTGATTTGGAAATGGAAGATGCATATTTAAGTGCTAAAAAGCATTTAAAAAATGTTATAATAAGTAGAAGTTGTAGAAGAGAAGGGATAGCTTTAGATAGGAAAAGCTGGATAACTGTATTTCCCAATGGAACCTTCAAGAGGAGAACAACCGAAGACTATCTTAAAACATGTTAGGGAAATATTGAGGAGAATTTTGATTAACCTTTCTATGCGAATGGTATTATTATATTTAATCGTTTTATGATTTTTATTAAATTGTTTCAGTGCCCTTTTAATGATATAAATGATGGTAAGCCATATTTCATAGTATAACTAAATTATAACTTTTATCCTCATCCAATTTTAGAAGTTTTTCAAAAATCTCTTTATTATGCGTTGCCAGCGTAATTATTGGGCAACGTCATGTTAGGAGGGTACCAAATTTTCTTTTTGTACCATCCACACTCCCGATGAGGATCCCAAATTCAACGAGGTGCTTTAATGTATGCAAAGGTATATCCATATTTGCCATATCCACAATAAACCCAATGCCAATCAAAAACATATCGCCAATGCACAAAGTGCCATCCCTTTACCCATACATATATCCTCCCTTTACCTTTAATGTTCTGCATTTCTTCGGTGTTCAAAGTTTTACTGTTATCTACCTGTGTACTGGTTGAATTTGCATCTGTTTCATTGCTTGTTTGTTCTGCAGTTCCATTAACTTGTATTGAACTACTTACGTCTAGTGCTGCCGCGTTAGGATCAGTTACAACCAACGCATTCCCACTGTAAGCCGCTGCAAACTTCTCCTTGCTCATCTCAATGTTTCATAATCTTTTTAACAAGTATTGAACATAGACCTCCAAAAAGCCCCGCAGCCATATTTATGAGCAATGCCATGATCGTAATTATGGCAATAGTCACGAATACACCATATGTACCTGTAGTAATGCTGATTTCTGCAGATGACTCTGTTATTGCGACTAAGGCCCAGATTATGACTCCGTATATAATCCCAATTACACCGCCGGTTAGCGTGCCGTATTTTATCGTGCATTTATAATTTCTACACTTTATGTAAGAGACCATGAATCCTGTGATTAAAGAAGGTATCAATAGCCAAAGTACACTTACTTCTGTTGTAGTTGTAACAATTGTCATTTCTCAATATACTCCTCAATTTGATTAGTTTGAATTAAGCCCACTTGAATACAAATATATTGGCATGGGCCCATCCGTAAATGATATAAGGTCTAGAAAATTCAAAGGCCCAAGTTGGATTAACTGGTGAGACTATGCCATACTTGTTTGAGAATGAATATTTTTTTACTGGTTGTCCGGGTGCTTTTGTTAAATAATACCCCCATAAGTTTATACCAGCGAATATTATGGATGGATTATTTAATTTACACACAACCACCCAAACTGAGTTTCGTTTCCCACGATTTATGTAATAGTCACATACTTTAACTAAGCCATTCCCTTTAATTCCCTGCATCTCTTCATCAGTCAAGGTTTTACTGTTTTCTGGTTGTAGATTGGTTGCGTGCATGTCCGTCCCATTATTCACAGATTCTGATGATGTTGTATTTCCACTGATTTGATTCGTTTCATTATTAATTTGCTCTGTAGTGCCATTAAGCTGTGTGGAATTACTTACTTCCTGTGCTTGCACGTTGGGATCACTTATAACCAGCGCGTTCCCACTGTAACCTCAGAGAATTTTTCTAGTGTCATTTCGATGGTTCCAAGCTTATTTCCTTAAGGATCCTAATTTTTTTATTATTTTGGCTCTGTAAGCAATTATTGTTAACATAATCAGTATAATCGCAACTATCGCTTCCTGTCCAAGGAAGTTTTTTAAAAGACGAAAATTGTTAGTCAGCCCATTAACGATTAGCACCGAAAAAAAAATTACAATAAACATGATGCTAATGATTTCTGACCAATCTTTCTTCAAAACATTTTTACACGACTTCAAAAATTTCATCTTCTGCCTCTTTTTAAATAAAAAAATAGAAAATGGTTTATTTTCATGCTTTTTCTATGTATGCTGCTTTAATACCTGGCAAAAATTTGTTTGCTAGGTCTGGCGATGTTTCATCTTTTGTGGGATAGATATATTCTCCATAGACTGTTATCATATCGCCTTGTTTGAATGGTATGGTGGTTGAGTAACTGACGAAAATGTAAGGGTCGGGTGAGAGTTCTGGAACTTTAAGTACTATAGTTGTTCTTGTTTTTTTAAATTGTACATATTCTTCCTTTTTTTGTATTTGTCCTTTTACTTTGACTTTTTGTCCAATTAGAGATCCAGGATTTTTTGATACTTGCGATAGGTTAAGTTCACTGCAGGAGTTTTTATATGATGAAATATCGTCTCGTGTAACAGTAGTTACATAAAAATCGCTCTCCTTACCTTCAAAAGTAAAAGGTATTCCAAACATCAATACATAAGCAAAAGCAGCCACTACTATAATTAGTATTACTGCAAGAACTTTACTCAATTTCTCCATTTAAAAACCTCCAATAAAAAATGAATGATAAAAAGTTTATTTTTCACGCTTTTTCTATGTATGCTGCTTTAATATCGGGCAAAAATTTGTTTGCTATCTCTGGTGGTGCATCAACTTGTCCGGGGTAATAATATTCTCCATAAACCGTTATCATATCACCCTGTGTGAATGGAACGGTCCCAGAGTAACTGACAAGAATGTAAGGATCTGGTGAAAGTTCTGGAACTTTAAGTACTATGTGTGTTCTTGTTTTGTCAAAATCTACATACTCTACTTTTTCTTGTATTTGACCTTTTACCTTGACTTTTTGTCCAATTAGAGATCCAGGATTTTTTGATACTTGCGATAGGTTAATTTCAGTGCAGGAATTTTTATATGCTGAAATATTGTCTCCTGAAACAACAGGTACATAAAAATCGCTCTCCTTACCTTTAAAATTAATGATTCCTTCACCTCCAACAAAAGGAGATCCAAACATTAAAACATGAACAAAGGCAGCACATACTATAATTAGTATTACTGCTAGAACTTTACTCAGTTTCTCCATTATATCACTTCCTTATATTCATTTTTGATTTATTTTATAAAATATAGCATGGAACACTCTATAGAATTGCTAGGCTTAGTTCAATTACAAATTCATTTTTTGTATCCCATATTTAAAGTGTCAACATAAGTGTCACCAAAAAATTAAATAAACGAGATATTCTTATATTCATCGTTGAATACAGCCTATCTCTTTATTTAATCTAATATGGTGAATTATATGGATTAGAAGGGGTGAATTTGCGGTCCCAATTCCAAGGAGGTGTTCCAATACAATAAACTCGTACTTTGTGCCATCCACGTTCTGGCCCCCACCAATAATCTATATGCCATCCTGTACGCCATGAAACTGTATAACCATATTTCTGATATCCGAAATAAGAGAAAAAACGTCCATAATGCCAGTGACACCATGTCCAGTACTTTCCATATACCCATACATATATCCAACCACCTTGATGTTTACCTCTGATGTTCTGCATTTCTTCCTTTGTCAAAGTTCTGTTTTCTGATTGTACATTAGCTGGATTTGCATCTGTATTGTTTGCAGGAACTGAGGGATTTGTACCATCAACATTCTGATTTTCTTGATTATTTGTTTGATTTGTAGTTCCATTAACTTGTGTTGAATTATTAGAATCACTTATCACTAATGCATTTCCACTGTAAACTTCATCAAACTTTTCCCTGCTCATTTCAATGTTTCCGAGTGATGGATCTGCCAGTTTAACGCTTTCATTAGTCACCTCTCTTACTACACTATAGTGAGGTCCGCCATTGACTGTTATGAACACTATGTTGTTGGGTTTAAGATCATCTATTGATAACTTCATACCTACTGCATTTAAACCTTTCACTTTAACTGCATTTGCTAATCCGTACATTATTGTTCCGTTTTCATCTGTTCCCGCGATATTGGCAAGTTTCCGTTAGGTTATATTGATTTCAAAGTTGTTTAAGACTGTTTAAAGTGCAGCGGGTCTGCAAGTTTAAAAAGTTAATTGCATACAGTCTTTTCTATTATTTGAACCCCTTATGGTGTCATTTGGATTTTTATGTGCTCTTAAAGATTATAATTTTTACAAAATAGATTTATCCAATAATTATTCCAGAATTTTGTTCATATAACAAATAAGTTTTTTAAAAAATAAAAAAAATGATGAAAATGGTTTATTTTCACGTTTTTTCTATGTATGCTGCTTTAATACCGGGTAAAAATTTGTTTGCTAGTTCTGGCGATGTTTCAGTTTTTGCAGGATAAAAATATTCTCCGTATACTGTTATTATGTCGCCTTGTTTGAATGGTATGGTTGTTGAGTAACTGACAAGAATGTAAGGGTCGGGCGAGAGTTCTGGGACTTTGAGTTCTATATATGTTCTTTTTTTGTTAAATTGCACATGTTCTATCTTTTTTTGTATTTGGCCTTTTACTTTGATTTTTTGTCCATTTAGGGAAGTAGGATTTTCCGATGCTTTTGATAGGTTTAGTTCCGTGCAGGAGGCCTTGTATGCTGAAATATTTTCCCCTGAAACTACCGGTAAATAAGAATCGCTTTCTTTCCCTTCGCTTGCCAGGAATTCGAACGATAATCCGAATATTAAAGTATATGCAAAGGCGGCCACTACTATAATTAGTAGTGCTGCTAGAATTTTACTTAATTTTTCCATGATTATAACCTCTTTTTACTATTTAAAGGATTTATATATATCTGCAAAAATACAGTCGCTAATGCTTTTATACAAATCTCCATTCATGTTTGTGCCATCCAAGAAAATAAACCGGTGCATATTCATAGGAATATATTCTATAAAAGAAACCCTTTATATACCGTACTCCTTTATAAACCCATTGCCATGCATAATATGTATAGTACCATCCGAATTCCCACCAAGTTACATGTTTCCATTCTAATGTACGATGTTTACCTTTGATACTCTGCATTTCATCTTTGGTCAAAGTTTTACTGTTATCTGCTTGCGCACTGGTTGAATTTGTGTCTGCTCCATTGCTTGTTTGTTCTGTAGTTCCATTAACTTGTGTTAAATTACTCACTTCCAGTGCTGGCACGTTAGGATCACTTATAACCAGCGCATTCCCACTATAAACTTCAGCAAACTTTTCTTTGCTCATTTCAATGTTCCCTAGGGAGGGATCGGCAAGTTTAACGCTTTCATTAGTCACCTCTCTTACTACACTATAGTGAGGTCCGCCATTGACTGTTATGAACACTATGTTGTTGGGTTTAAGATCATCTATTGGTAATTTCATACCCCCTGCATTTAAACCTTTTGCTTTTGCTGCCTCTGCTAAGCCGTACATTGTTGTTCCGTTCTCATCGGTTCCAGCGAAGTTCATAAGTTCCTGTTCTGTTGCATTGATTCCCATGTTATTTAGAACTGTGGCGAGTGCTGCAGGTCCGCATGTGTAAGTTGTTGTCTGCATTACAATTCCTGTGGTGTTTATTTCTGGAGTCTCGTCGGTTGTGGTTTGATTATCGATGGTTTCTATAATTTGGCCTATTTCAGGAGTTATGGCTGGATCGGTAGTTGCATTTGACAGTTCCGAATCAGTAGTAGCAAGTTCATTTGTTGTATTTGACGTTCCATTATCTGTGCTGGAAGCCTGTCCACCGTCACTTTGTTCTAATATTTCAGATGCAGCTTCTGCATCAACACCTTTTCCCTTAACATTCATGGGATCGGCTGTTTGGTAGTTGGTAGAGGCTGCCATGGCACATGCTGGTGATAATCCGATGATCAAAGCCACCAGCATGATGGCTACCACTGTTTTGGTATTAACATTATTCAATTTTATCACCTCTTTATGGGTGATATAATTTTGCTACAATATAAATATTACTATTATTTATTATAATATTACAAAAGCAATATTGCTCTGGGAAGACAATATTGTTCTAAAAGCACAAAACCATGGTTTTATAGTAAG
>Ga0194111_10006532_pt1 | contig 13248 bp, 7 predicted proteins | sample TA2KigC300mmetaG_FD_146194 | JGI IMG/M metagenome (GOLD analysis project Ga0194111, IMG submission 146194) | Freshwater microbial communities from Lake Tanganyika, Tanzania - TA2015033 Kigoma Deep Cast 300m | ecosystem: Environmental > Aquatic > Freshwater > Lake | place: Tanzania: Lake... | reverse complement strand
CAGAATAAATTCGATTCAGGGCAGGCCCTGAACCAGGCCCAAGATTCGGGTGTTGGACAAGTCGTGAGTCAGCCGGTTCGCAGCGAGCCGTCATTTCGCTATGGCGCGAGCGATCTTGATGCGCCAACCGAATTTGCCCAGGGCGTTTTAGACCTTACCAGTGAGGGCTACGGCTATCTCCGGCCCCACTTTACTCCCTCGGGGAAGGATATCTATATTTCTGCTTCTCAAGTGAGAAAGTTCGCCTTAAGGGCAGGGGACATGGTCGGAGGCCAGGTTCGGCCGCCCAAGGACAATGAACGCTATTTTGGCCTTCTGAAAGTCGAAGTGGTAAATGGAGTTAAGGTCGAAGATCTGGGGCAGCGGCCTTGCTTTGAGGATTTAGTACCGATTTTCCCGCAGCCAAAGATTATTCTTGAAACCAAGCAGGATGTTCTTTCCACGCGGATGATTGACCTTATTTCTCCCATCGGCTTTGGCCAGAGAGGATTAATTGTCTCCCCGCCCAAGGCGGGCAAGACCTGGCTGTTAAAGGACATCGCCACGGGAGTCGGCACTAATTATCCCGAAGACTCTAAGTTACCTAAGTCGTCTAAGTTACCTAAGTCTATTCACCTTATGGCCGTCCTTATCGGCGAGCGACCGGAAGAGGTGACTGATATCCGCCGTCATATCGAAGGGGTTACGGGCGGAAAAGGCGAAGTAATTTCTTCGAATTTCGATGAACCGGCGGAAGATCAAACCAGGGCCGCGGAAATTGCCCTGGAAAGGGCCAAGAGACTGGTAGAGCAGGGCTTTAATGTTTTCATCCTGCTTGATTCGATCACGCGGTTAGCCCGGGCCTATAACCTGGCGATGCCGACTTCCGGCCGGACCCTGACCGGCGGTTTTGACCCGGCCGCCCTTTACCCGGCGAAGCACTTTTTTGGTGCGGCGCGGAAGATGGAAGATGGCGGTTCTTTGACCATTATCGGCACCTGCCTGATTGACACCGGCTCACGCATGGACGACCTTATCTACGAAGAATTCAAGGGGACGGGCAACATGGAGCTACATTTGGAGAGGCGGCTTTCTGATCGGCGCGTTTTCCCCGCCTTCGATATTCAACGTTCCTCGACAAGGCAGGAAGAGCTGCTCTTTGAACGCGAGGAATACCAAAAGATTATGATTATGCGGCGCATGGTTGATATGCTGAATCCGGAAGAAAGAACCGAGGTTTACCTGGAAAGACTGAAGAAAACTAAAGGTAATAAGGAGTTCTTGGAAACCCTGAACAAGGGCTAGGGTATGGAAACAAGGAAATTGTTAAGCGAGGGGAAAGAATTCGTTTGCTGCGGGAAGAACTATTTTTGGAAACGCCTCCGGGTTCTCTTCTGCCGTTTCGAGCAAGGGAAATCTGTCTTTGCCGCCAAGCTCTACGAGCGCCGGGGAAGGTGGACGCGGCCCTTTTCCCACCTCGGTTTTGCCACGCTGGTAGGTTTGGGTATCGTTTTAGCGCCGGTAGTGGCCGAGAATTTGCCCGAAGGTTTTTTGAGCGGCCAGGCTCTGGCGCCAACAGTTCTTTCTGCCGTGGATATTGATAATCCGGAGACAGCTACTTTTGCCTCCGAGAAGCCGCGGGGAGAAGTCATGGATTACACCGTTATTGAAGGTGACACGATTTCGGGAATTGCCCAAAAGTTTAGTATTTCTATTGACACTATTAGATGGGCTAATAATTTGCAATCGATTAGCAGTATTAAGCCCGGACAGAACCTGAAGATTTTACCGGTAACGGGAGTTTCCCATAAAGTGGCGCGGGGAGAGACGGTTTACTCCATTGCCAAGCATTACTCGTCCGACCCGCAGGGGATAGTTGACTACCCCTTTAACGCCTTCAAGAACGACGAAACTTTTGAGCTTGCGGCCGGGCAAATGCTGATTGTCCCCGATGGCATTATGCCCAAAGTCATTCCTTGGGCGCCGAGCGCCTACATCGCCCGCAAGACGCCTGACGCGGGAACGGTAGTCGCCTCGGGGGTGTTTGTCTGGCCGGCAGGAGGAACGATTTCCCAAAGATACAGCTGGTATCATCACGGGGTAGATATTGCCAATGCCGCTGGTCCCGATATTGTGGCGGCCGACGCCGGCCGGATAGTCGTTGCCGGGTGGCCGGACAACAGCGGCTACGGCAACCGGGTGATGATTGACCACGGCAATGGCCTGGTGACTATTTACGGCCATTTAGCCAAAATCTATGTGGCTTCTGGCCAGACGGTCAATCGGGGGAATAGGATTGGGCAGATGGGGACGACCGGTCGGTCAACCGGGATTCACCTTCACTTCGAAGTGCGCAGAAATGGTGCCAGCGTTGATCCAATGAGCATTTTGAAATAAAATCCTAGGCACGACATCTAAACAATAAATGACTACCTAATGACAACTTAATGACTGCTCAAGTGACTGCCATTTATAGTCACTAATAGTCATTGATTGTCGCTAGATTTGGGATTTCGTCCTCCGAATCGGAGGATCGAATTTCGGATTTAGTTATTTGGGCCTATAGGTAAACGGTATACCGCACCCTTCGCATGGGTGAATTCCGAGTTCGATTCTCGGTAGGTCCACCTGACTGACCAAAACAAAAATATGTTTTTTGGGATTCTTAAGGCTCCTTGGGTTTTTCCCTGGCTCCCTTAGATTTTCCAAAAACAAGACCCTCCTACGCCCCGCTTAGCGGGGCTACGGAAGGGCAAGAAGGGAGGTGAATTTAAGGGATGCCATTTGCAGATCAAACACTGAAATGCCGCGATTGCGGTCAAGATTTCGCGTGGACGGCTGACGAGCAGGAGTTTTATAAGTCGAAAGGCTTTGACAATGCCCCGGTTCGTTGTCCGGCCTGCCGGAGGGCCAAGAGAGCCCAAAGGGACGGTTTTGACAGCCGTGGTCCGCGGCAGATGTTTTCTATTACCTGTGCTCAATGCGGTAAGCAAGACCAAGTGCCTTTCCAGCCGAAAGGGGACAGGCCGGTTCTTTGCGGCGATTGTTACCGAAAAGGTCGGGGAATTTCCCAGGGGGACAGTCAACCGCCAGCAGCCTAGGTAAGTAGGTTTATCAGGTTATCGGGTTAGCTTTTTAATTAAGCGGTCTTTTTGGTGGCTTTCTCTCGCTTACCGTCTACAAAGGAGTGTCCTTTGTCAAGGCTGCGGGGGAGATTCGGTGGGGAGAGAAATGGGTGGCGCGATTTTTGGGCTAGGCGCTACCAGCGGCTCGGTGAGAGTTTCCGGTCCGGCCGGCTTAGCTGGCTGGGCGGTTCGGGTGGCTTCCTTAGCTTCCTCCGTTAACTTCTTCTGCAAAGCTTCAAGCTCGCCTTTTGCCTTTTGGTAATCACCGGAATCAGCCGGAACAAGATTTAAGGTAGCCTCCATTTCCTGGGCAGCCCTTACCCAGTCTTTTTTCTCTTTTAAGGCCGCGGAAAGATTATAGTGGGCGTTGGCAAGATCGCGTTTTAAGGCGACGGCGCCCTCGAAGCTTCTTACCGCTTCATCCCAATTCCCCTGGGAATAATAGAGTCCGCCAAGATCAATTCTCAAAAGGGGATTGGCGGGGTCAAGATTGATGGCCTGTTGGTAGGCGCCAATGGCGAAATTGGCGGCGCCGTCGGCAAAGTTAATCAGTTGGCGGTAGATAGAGGCGAGATTTTCCCAGTTAGTTATTTTGGTCGGATTGAGAGCGATCGCTGATTTGGCGGCCGCGATCGACTGCTGGACAAGGGTGGTAATATCGGCCCGATTCTGATCGGTCAGTTTTCCCTCCGGAGGCGAACCGGCAATTGCGTTAGCAAGGGCCAAGTTAGTTTGAGAGTAGGCCACGCGGTAACGATCAATATAAGGATTATTTTCAATAGCGTTTCTTTGATAGTTATAAGTTTGGGTGCCGTCATTGGCCGCGGCGGCCACAAAAGATTTATTGAGGTAGAATTCGGCCAGAGCCGCTTTATAAACGAAAAACCCTGAACCCAGGATAAGGACTAGGCTGATAACAGTAATGAGCCAGGGGAGGATTCTGCCCCCTTCAACAACTTCTTTTCTGGGTAAAGAGGAAGCAATAATGACAAGTAACAGATAACAGGTAACAATTAACAAAAAGTTAGGAGGGAGGAAGAGCTGGAGAGCGAAGATGAGCAATGTAGCAATGTAGCAACTTAGCAATGTAGCCATGTAGCCACTTGGCAATTTAGATCTTGCTTTGACCACTCGCCAAATAAGGAAGAGGTAAGCACCAAGGCCAATAATGCCTACTTCTGATAAAAGTTGCAGATACCAGTTGGCGGAAGCGCCAAATCTGATGCCCCACAAGGGCGAAGCATTGAGAGAAAAGGGTTTAAATACGTTAAAGGCGGTGAAATAGTTGCCTGGCCCGACGCCAAGAAGGCTGATGCGCCAGTTCTTAAAGCCCTCGATGGCAATCGCCCAGGCGGCGGAAAAAGAGAGAAGGAGTGGTTTGGCAGTCGCTAGGAGTTGATAGCAGCTAATAAACAAGCCGAGGGAAATTACAATAGCAAATAGCAAATAGCAAATAGCAAATAGAGAAAAGACTTTTTGCTTGAGAGAAGCGAGAAGTCTTGGGACGATAAGAGCGAGGGCAACGGCCAAGAAAAGCGCTTGGGGAAGAAGGCCGCCCGTAGGCGTAAAGGTTTTTTGGGCTAACCAGTCCGGCAAATTTATGCCCCAGACTTTCCAAAATTCCAAGAACCAGAAGAGAGAGATAAGGGAAAGAACGGAGGCGGAAGCGGCTAAGGAATTGTAAATTGTAAATTGTAAATTGTAAATTGCCGAATTGACGACGAGAAAGTACAAAAGCGTTAACAGGATAATAATGCCGGGGCCTAAGGGGTTTAAGAAAGCCTCGACCTTGTTGGGAGACTGAAAGATAGCTGATAGCACATAGCTGATAGCTAACAGGAGAACGGGAAGATCTAGAGCTGTCAGTTTCAGTTCAACACGGTGGCTAAGAATATTTTTGGCAAGCCAGAGAATTAATAATAAGAAAGTGAAGGCAAACAAAAGAAGCATTTTGGGAAAGACAACGTAGTCCGAAAAAATCGGCAGAAAGAATAAGGGAAGCAGGAAAACAAAAATATAAATAACCACCCTTGCTAAATAATTCAAAACGTATTCTGATTTAGACATGCTTTAATTTGAAATTTTTAATTTTCAATTTTTAATGAAATCCTAATTTTCAATTTTCAACTTGAAATGAATTTTTAAACTGATTGTTTAGTTTTGCTAGCGATTTTAGAAAAGATGAGTGTCAGCTCTTGGGCCTCCTGCCAGACTTGCTTGCACTCCTCTTTTAATTCTTCGACAGCTTTTGCCAGCATTCTAAGCCAATATTTAGTCTCCTTAGCTTCTTTTTTACAAATATAGATCTTATTGGTAAAGTCCCTCTTGCTCGAGGCGCCATTTGCCTCGCAGTAGTTTGCCCCCATGCTTGTTCCCGCGCTTATCAATTGGCCAATAATGGGAATAGTGACCACATTCTTAGGTGCCTTCTTGCATAATTCGATTATCTTCTCTGCGAATCGGGCCGTTCTTTCTTCTAAATCGTACTTCATACTTTAATTTTTAATTTTCAAATTCATTTCAAATTTTACCCTCCGATTCGGAGGGCAAATTGAAAATTTAGCTGACTTATACTTCATTTCAAATTTTAAATTTCAAATTGAAAATTTAGTTTATTACCCACCAATTAAATTGTATATCGTGTTCAATGGGCGAGTCAAGAGCGACTTCAAACCAACCCCGCTTAGCGGGGCTATCGTCCCGCTCAGCTTGACAGCCCTCTTCACCCGTTTCGCAATTAGCGGTTTCTTCTTCTACGTCAGTGCCGCTGCCTGGCGCGCTTTTCGCCCTAACAAAAAGAACTTTGTTTTCTGTAGAAGAGAGGGGAGTCAAGTAAACCAACGAGTTATTGGTAATTGAGTTATTGGCAATTAGCAATGCGGTTTCGCCGGCGGGAAGAACCGCCGTTCCCGCGGAAGCATTATTTTTCACCTCCGAGGTGTTCCCCTCCGCTAAGCGGGGTTCCTCCACCCCCGCCTCGCCGGCAGGCAGATCGGAGGTGGAGACGATGGGATTGGCGCTAGCAATAATAATTTTGTCGAATGTACCCGAACCAGAGGCAACGAGATCTCCAGCAAGGCGGGTGTTGCCTTCAGCATCAAACGAGGCGACTGTTGCTCCGCCGACCCCCCTGACTAGAAGCATTCCAAAGCCGGAATCTTGGTTATCACCGCAAAGATCAGGATAGAGAATCTTTTCCTCTTCGGTGCAATCGCTGATTTTCGTGGATCCCTGATTAGAGGCGAGATCAATGGTTAAATCTTGGCCCGGCAAGGGCTTAAGAAGATTGGTAAAGAGCGAACCCTTAACGGCCAGGTTATTTTCGATGGTCACGTTGCCTTCCTTATTAATAACCACCTTGCCGGCCAAAAAGTCGATGCCTTCGGCGGAAGAAAGATAGAGGGGCCCAAGAGAGGCGATAGAGTTAGCAGACAGAGACAGAGTGCCGTCAACCAGGAGATTGCCGGCAATAGTCGTATCCGCAAGTGAAGTTGAGCCAAGAACTGATAGTTTATTGTTAACTGTTAACCCGCCTATCGTCGAGGCAAGCTGTTCGCTGTTAACTGTTATATTGTCCGCGATTTTTAGATCGGCCGAGACGCTGGCGGCCTGGGCCCAGCCAAGCTCAGCTTGGCTTGCGAGGAGTTCTTTAACGAAGGCGTCCACTTCGGCGAGGAGAGCACTTGAGGAAGCGGTTGGTTCTGGTGTTGGGGTGGGGATTAAGTTAGGAGTTAGGGATTGGTCTGGGGGCAAGGCTTGACTCTCTACCTTTTCCATTCTCGCGAGGATCTCGCCAAATTTGCCGGTCAGGGCAGAGATTTCCTCACTTTCGATTTTATTGGCGTAGAGGGTACCCGTGATAGTAGCCGTTTCCGAAACTAACTCGTCACTCGTAACCCGCTCACTTTCCAACTTGTTAACAGTAACTTGGCCCGCGAAGCTGGCCTGCCTCGCCTGCAGGTCTCCGGCAAGGCGGGCGTTCCCTTCCGCATCAATCGAGGCGACGACTTCGTTATTAACGCCTTTCACTAAGAGCTTACCAAAGGCAGAGGAGCTCGCTATCTCGCTAGACTCGCTATCTTGGTTAGCGGGATAACGATCTAACGAGATAACAAGGTCTCCAAAGCCAGATCTAATCGTTCCCGTTTCCACCACCGGCGAGACAATTTTTTCTTCCACATTAGCAGTTCCGGCAATTAATTGCCGAGTTTCGGCGATTCCAGTCTGCAGGTTGGCAATAGCGGCTTCGGAAAAAGCGCCGATTCGGTCGATAATCTCTCCGGTCTTTAAATTCGAAATTCGAAATTCGAAATTCGAAACAATATCTAAATTCGAATTTTCTAAATCGGGAACATTTTGGTCATTTGAATTTTGAACATTTGAATTTGTCCCTCGGCTTTGCTCGGGATGGTGAGCTTGTCGAACCATTTCGGATTTCGTGCTTCGTGCTTCGAATTTTTCAATTTGAAGGCCTCCCGTTGAAGTAAGAAACACCCCCGGATCAAACCAGGAGACATTGACAAAGGCCATGATTTTACCGCATTTATAATTATTATTATTGTTATAATCATTAGGGCATTCAATAATTTCTCCTTTACCGGTAGCAGGGTCGAAGGGTTCAAGCGCTTTTCCCACAATCGGTCCGGCTCTGGTTGACTTCATCCCCACTCCTGGAATCTCGCTTGAAGTAATCGGGTCGCCGATTTTAATCGGGCCGTTGAGGTCAGAGACAATAATTTCTTGCTCACTCAAGTTGGCCTTTGACAAAGAAGTGATAGCCTCGTTCGCCGTGGCTAATTGCCCTGATAGCGACGCTATTTGTTCCTGTTGCTCCTTGATGGCGTTAACCATCGCCCAGTTCAAGGGGTCGGCGGTGAAGTGAAGATAGCCGCCTGAATCAGTGGCGATGGCTTCGGGAATCACCTTTTGCACTTCCTGGGCGGCAATGCCGATGTGCTGGCCTGGGTCAATGATTCCCAGGGCATTGTTTTCTTTGTAGGTGTAAAGAATGGGGTTGATTTGCAAGATTTCTGCCAAACCACGATTATAAGGGCCGACCACATCTTTGATTCTGATGTCAGAGGCGATTGTCCAGGTGCTGGAGGTGGGTTTGGCGGCAGAATCGGCGGATAACTGTAATTGATAGGAGGGGCTCGTCGTCCCAATCCCTACATTACTACTTATGTAGGTATTATGGGCAACGATGCCGTTGGCCACAAAGTTATGGGTGTTGGCAATCTGGAGATCATAAACATGCTTGCGGCCGGTGATTTTAAGAGAGACGACTTTCTCCCAACCATCCAGGGTGGCGATTTCATCACCGACCTTAAGATAGGCGACTTTTATCCACTTACTCTTAGCAAGTCTATTAACAATATTTTTGCTTTCTTCTACACTTTCGTTAATGGGCTTTTCAATCGCGTTTCGCCCCTCCCAGCTTAAAGTACTCTCGGCCGTGTTAACTAATGTTGGATCGGGTCTCCTTATTCTTCCGCTGACGGTGAGCGAATTTTCCGTCTTGACACTTTCCCTATTGCTTGGTATAGTGTCGATAACGTTAGCAGTTAGACTAGAGGATATTTTAGAGAAACTATGATTGATCTTACCGATTTGGCGGCTAAGATAAATATCGGTTGGGGAGTAGCTTTGGTCGTGATTCTCTTGACTTTTATCTTCCTTGCTAAATTTCCCACTAAAAAGTCTTCTCGCTAAGTAAGGGTGATTGCCGGTTGTTTCGATTCTTTTTCCTGATTCGGTGATTAATTCGTAGACTTCCCGTACTCCCATATCCAGGGTTTTCTCCACCTTCTGCCACTCAAATTGGCCGGCATGTTCATTCAGGGAGAGGACTTGATCGCCAGCCTCAATATTCTTTATTTGTTTTAAGATTAAATCATTAGAATTTGATTGAAAATTGAAAATTTCGAATTTCAAATTAGCTGAAGATTTCAGAGTAGGTATCAGTGAATCTTCAGCAACGCACTGTCCCTCCACATGCAGTTTCTGTAGGGGATTGGTAGTTCCCACGCCCACATTACTATTGGGATTAAGAAGGAGGTTTTGGGTAGAGGAATTGCCAATAGTGAGATTGTTCATGTCCGTGGCGCTGATCGTTCTTGAACCGCCAGCCAGAACCAAGTTACCCGAGAAAGTAGCCGTGGGCGTGCCGGTTAAGACATTGGTGAAGGCGAACTTGGCACTAGTTGTCGCGGCGCCGCCAATGAGAAGATCGAGGGTTGAATTATCAGGATAAAGTGTGCCGTTGGCAGTGGTCCACGGACCGCCAGAAGCGGAAATATCACTCCAAGTTGGGTTTGCTCCTGCGCCTTGGGTAGTTAAGACATATCCAGAGGTGCTTGGGCCGAGGGTTGCCATTGTTCCCGTTCCCGAAAAGTAGGGGACAGAGCCTTGGGCAACGGCCGACCAATCCTGGCCGGTGCCCCCGTACTGGGTGCCAACTGCCGTTCCCTGCCAGGCGCCGGCCGTGATTGCCCCAGAAGTGTTGACTTTGAAGGCATCGGCCGTGCCGGCGTAAATGCCGCCGGCCACATCTAGGGCATCGGCCGCCGTGGAAAGCGTTTTTAAAGTACCGGCGGCCGAGGCGTTACCCGAGGCGTCAACGGTGAACTTAGGAACAGCCGAGCTGCCCGACTCGAGTTTTAAGAGATTATAATTAGTCGAATCTGTGCCGGCATAGCCGTAAAAGAGGGCATTGGCCTCCTTGCCGCCGGCGCCGCCAATATTGGCATTGGTAGCGTTAATAAATTTGCCGGTTGAACCCTCGAAAGTGAGGTTTAACACACCCGAGCCGTCGGGATTGACGGTAATCGAGCCGTTCGAAGTATCCGGCGTGGAAATGGTCACCGCCTGGCCTTTTAGCCCGAAAGTGCCCGAGGTGGACCAGATGGTGGGCGAGGCGGCGGCAATGACCAGGTTGCCGGAGGGGTTGATAATCGGCACGGTATTGATCGTGGCGCCCCCAGTGGCGGTCGGATCGGCATTGGTCGCCTTAGCCAGATCATACCCTTGCAGATATTCGGCGTTGAAGGCATAGGCGACGGTGGCGATTCTTTGCCGCGGTGTCATCTCCGCATCAACGCCAACCGTAACGCCTAGATAAAGATCGGTGTTATCGCGAAAGACCGAGCGGTCCAGAGCAGTCGTATCGCCCAGGAGCGAATTAAAAATGCCGTCCTGGTCGGGGGTAATGTTTTTGGTTTCCGTCCAAAGCGCGCTGCCGCCACCGGAAACATTATAAATTTTAAAGACAAATTGAGTAGAAGAAGTGATGGGGTTATCAACCGAATCAGTTAATCTCCCCTGGAAGGAGAGGTAGAGTGGGGCAGAGGTAGGAATAGTGGCGAGTGTTGGTTTTTCCGGCGGCCGGGCAATAAATTGCTGATAGAGGCCAAAGCCTAAGGCAGAGCAAAAGATAATAAGGATAGCCAGATGAAGGTAGTTGGACAGGGGCAAAGCGTGGTAATCCTTGTACCATTTTGGCCGGGAATAGCGAAGGAAATGGAGAATCTTTTTAGGGGTCGGGTCTGACTTGGCCGCAGAAAGTGGGGCAAAAAAACTTTGCGCGATGGTATCCAGCTTTGACTTGGGCGCAGGAGAAAGGGGATTTACTTTCAGATACTTCTCTGAAGTAGCCCATTGGCAGAACTTCCTTAAGCTTGCCAGCTTTCGCTCAATAGTGTTTTGACTCCATTTATCGGCCCGAACAAGCCTTTCGCGATATTCGTTTAAGACTTTGGGACTAAAAATTTTTTCTAAGTCGCTTGCTTGCTCCATTTAAGTTGTTTGCCCCGCCCAATTTAGGAATTGGCGGATGTCTGAAAGGTAATTTTTGATCGTCACTGGCGTTTGGCCTTCGTTTTTGAGGCTAGTTTCAAATTCCCGCAAAACTCCCTCATGTTCCATGTTCGCTGTTCCATGTTCAGTAACGTTTGCTATTTGTTTCGCCGGATTTTCCTTCAGCCACTGTTGGGAGACGCAAAAAGAGCCGAATTTGCGCAAAGTTGAAAGACGGCGGTTGACCGTTTTGCGGGGAATATTGTTGGCAGCAAGGAAATTCTTATACTCCCTGATTATCTCTTGTGTAAACCATTTGGTAACAAATTGTGAATTGTAAATTGTAAATTGTAAATTTTTACTTTTTAAGTAAAACTCCAACCACCCGAAAAAATGGTTGATGTCCGAAAGATAATTCTTCAGGGTTATTTCCGCAATATTGGCGGACTTAAGGAACAACAAGAAGTCAGCTTCAAGATTAGACAGATTATACTGATTATTAATCATACATTTAAAGTAGATGGGTTTTAAAGGCTTGTCAAGGCCCAAAAATTGCAGTGATTTGATGTTGTTAGATGGGGTTAAAAAAGGCCAAAATATTTAAAAGCGGTAATATTTTCACTATGGCATTTCACGCAATATCTGGCAAATTATCACAATTTATCTATATCAATATATAAACTTTACTAACAACTGCGGATAAAATACGGAAATACTGAAGAGATGTTTTTTGATATATTTTTAAGACATTTTTCTACCAAGCAGACTTCGGCAAACGCATTTTTCAAAGACGCGAGCCGGAGTAACTGGCAAAAAATGGTTTGCCTTCGTCTTTAATTTTTTGAATTTAATGGGGGAGCCCAATAAATTTTGTGAGACTTCATTTTGCGAGCGCCGAAGAGTTAATTTAACAACACGAGAATATCCGCGAGAGAAACTGAAGACGATAGCAAAATTTCGTTGGGCGACCCCGAACAGTAATAATTGTTATTTTTTCAGTCTGCTTTGCCGACTGCCAGGATTTCTGCACTACCGAATCGGGCCGATAAATGGGGAAATTTAATTTTATTCTGGTTCGCCCCTTGATCCGCCTGATTTTTCCTCTCGCCTTTTAGGTACTATTCGTACACGGCTCGAGGGGCAATCATCGGCGGATCTGCGCCCTGAACTGTCCGCCGAATCGGCGGACTAGTTCAGGGCTTGACATCTATGGCTTTTGTGGTATAGAGTAGTAAATAACCAATGAACAACGGGAACAACAAAAAGTGGTTTGTCTTCTTTGGCGCGCTTCTGATTTTCCTTGTTTTGGTCTTGGCTGTTTTTATCAGCCAATCGAGAACTTCCCTCCTTGGCCGAGCTCAGCTCGGCGGGGGCGAGTATTCCCTGGCTAATTCCTATCTTTTCGGTTCGCCCCTAAGCGCCGCGAGCGGCGGTGGAGAAAAGATCAAAATTTCTGCCTTTTTGCTCAATGGCGAAGGCCGCGGAGTAGAGAAGAAAAGAATTGAAATTCAGACCTCGCCCTTGCTTGAGCTGCGGAACGTTCAGCCGCTTACCGATAATCTCGGCCAGGCTATTTTCGAAGTTTCAAGCGCGCAGCCGGGCCAATCAGTTGCCACGGCTCTTGTTGACGGCAACGCCTTTCCCCAGACCGTTACTTTGACCTTCAAGTAGGCCGCTGACTCATTTCCTCTTCTTCTTTAGTAAGCAGAAGATCGGTTAATACCCTGAAAATTAAGAAAAGCAAGAGAGGAATCTCCAGAAAGATGATTTTCTCGGGGTTGGTAACAATCTGATAGAGAAGATTTACCAAAAAGAAGAAAAACTGCTTGAGCCTTTCCCAAAAGTGCTCCCAGAATGATAAAACGTAAAAAGTTAGGGTGTTTGATTTTGGTGAGGGATTGTCTTGTCGCTCGCTGCCCAGGAAAATGCGGTAAGTGGTGGGGTAAGTGGAGGGAAGATTGAATTCGAAATAGCCGCGATCGTCTGATTTGACCTCAAGGGGCGGGCCCTCCATGGCGAAAGCTAGAAATTTAAAGCTAAAAGGGAAAAGTTGGCGGGGCTTTTCTTTGCGAAAGAGAAACATCCTGACTTTAGAGTTGGGGAAAGTGGCGCCCCTCGCGGCAATGGTATTGCCTTCGGGGATTTTCTCCTGACCGACACTGATTGTGGGCGGCAGGAGAATGTTTTCGACGTTGCTGTCGACGTTGGCCGGCAGCCTGGCCAGGCAGAGGGGGGGAGTGGCCAGATCATCCGTATCGATGGCGACCAGGCAAGGGATAGGCGGATTTTGGGGCAAAAAGATGTCTGCGAAAATAAAAAAGCCCAGGCTATTGGCAATTGTTTTTTGGGG
>Ga0194111_10006515_pt1 | contig 13271 bp, 10 predicted proteins | sample TA2KigC300mmetaG_FD_146194 | JGI IMG/M metagenome (GOLD analysis project Ga0194111, IMG submission 146194) | Freshwater microbial communities from Lake Tanganyika, Tanzania - TA2015033 Kigoma Deep Cast 300m | ecosystem: Environmental > Aquatic > Freshwater > Lake | place: Tanzania: Lake... | reverse complement strand
AAAGGATGATTAAATTTTGCATAGACGTATTTGATGCCTACGATGAACATAGCGTTAACGGACATATACCAAGGCCAAATGGGAAATAGTATCTGTCGAATATTAAGGAATAAGAAACATGCTTGACCGAGACGTTGTTGGAGAACTCCTCGACTGTGAACTAGAGGACATGAAAATCCCTGAAGATATCGACCGGGAAGCCCTGGTGGAAGCTTTTTGCTAGTACACCGAAGACGATTACTACGAGTGGCTAAAGGACAACTTCAAGTGCTTCTTCAACCAAGGCGACCCCGACTGGAAGTGGATAAGGGGAAGAATTGAGCATTATAATAAGACGTAGATAGCACCAAGGATAAAACACATGAAATCAGCCTGGCACACTCAGCAGAGAAAGAGTCAGAAAACATCGATAGAGCCACAGAGTAAACTATCCAGACAAAAACCAGTAGTTAGTTGTACTAATCAACGGTAAATTGCGTTCCCTTTCGACGGGAGAATTCACCCTCACCTTAATCCTCTCCCATCGAGGGAGAGGAAATGTCCTCTCTCCCCTGGTCCTTCCGCTGAAGGACTGGCGGGAGAGAGCTAGAGTGAGGGGGCTTTCGTCAGTCTGTCTCGCGGGCGCACCTAAAGGTACGCCCCTACATATTATTTTTGGGCAGCCACAGGAAAGACCGGGAAGTGGATAAGGGGAAAGATTAAAGCCTCGACAGTTGAGCACAAATAATGCTCAATTGAACACAAATCCTGCTCGCACTATACTATTGCTATAGTGCCAATGAAAAACACGGAAATCGCCAAGGTATTCCAGGATATCGCTGACCTGTTGGAGATTAAGGGCGAAAATCCGTTTAAGATACGCGCCTACCAGCGCGCCGCCCGTACCATCGACCACCTGCCCAAGGAAATCGAGATTATGCTCGATGAGGGCGAAGACCTGCAGCGCATCCCCGGCGTGGGCGAAGCCATAGCCAAGAAGACTACCGAACTGATAACCACCGGCAAGCTTAAATACTACGAGGAGCTAAAAGCCGAGTTTCCCGAAGGCATCACCGGCCTGCTGGAAATCCCCGGCGTGGGCCCCAAGACAGCTAAAAAGCTCTCCGCCGAGCTGGGCATAACCTCCGTAGATGCCCTGGAGCAGGCCATCAAGGATGGCCACGTAGCCCACTTATTCCGCCTGGGCGATAAGACCGCCGATAACATCCTGCAACAGATTCAAGCATTACGCCGCAAAGACCAGCGCATACCGCTGGGCGAAGCACTGCCGGTGGTAGATGAAATCCTTGATGCCCTTCGCCCCCTGCCCGGAGTGAAAAACCTGACCGCAGCCGGCAGCCTGCGCCGCTTCCGGGAGACAGTAGGCGACATCGACCTCATGGGCACCGCCGACAACCCGGAAGAGGTTATCAATGCCTTCGTCAAGCTGCCGCAGGTAAGAGAGGTCCTGGCCCAGGGGCCGACCAAAGCCAGCGTCATCATTCCCGGCGGACTCCAGGCAGACCTCCGAATGGTAGAGCACGATTCCTTCGGCTCGCTGCTCCAGTACTTCACCGGCAGCAAGCAGCACAACATTGTCCTCAGAACCAGAAGCCAGAGGCAGGGCTTGAAGCTCAGCGAATACGGCATCACCAACCTTGCCACCGACAAGCTGGAGAAATTCACCACCGAGGAGGAGTTCTATCGTCGTCTCGGCCTGCAATATATCCCGCCTGAGCTTAGGGAAGGCGACCAGGAGATCGAATTAGCTGAGCAAAACGCTATCCCCAGGCTGATAGAGCTATCAGACGTCAAGGGAGACCTCCATGTCCACTCTGACTGGAGCGATGGCAACGAGACCATCGAGAATATGGCACAGGCAGCCAAATCCCTGGGATATCAATATATCGCCATCACTGACCACTCCGGCGGCAGAGGAATCGCCCACGGGCTGAAAGATGACCGCCTGCGGCAGCAAATAGAAGAAATCAGAAGGCTCAACCAGAAGCTCGACGGCATCCGCATCCTGGCTGGCGCCGAGGTGGATATCAGGGCTGATGGCAGCCTGGACATGTCACCAGAGCTTCTATTGAAGCTGGACATCGTGGTTGCTGCCATTCATTCGGGCATGAACGAAAGTGAAGAAAAGATAACCAGGCGCGTCATCGGCGCCATAGAGAACCCCGATGTCGATGTCATCGCCCATCCCACCTGCCGACTCCTGGGAGAACGAGAGCCGGTAGCCATAGATATGGAAGCTGTATTCAAAGCCGCCGCCAGGCACAACAAGGCGCTGGAAATAAACGCTTCGCCCTACCGACTAGACCTGAAAGAAACCCATATCCGCCGTGCAACCGAGCTGGGGGTCAAACTGATATTCGGCACAGACGCCCACAGTATCGCCCAACTGGGCTTCATGCGCTTCGGAATCGGCATCGCCCGCCGCGGCTGGTGCCAGGCACAGCACGTTCTTAACACCAGACCGCTGAAGGAAGTGCTGGCTGTCTTTGGGAGTTGAGAAACCCATGCCCGCAAAAAACCGCAGCACTGCTCCCCTCCCTACCGCTACCGGCGATGCCAGGGCTATAGCACACCTGAAACAAGCCGTGGCCAGCGGCGCACACTGGTATCTAGCACTGCTGGAGGCAGTCAAATACTGGAAAAGCGCCGAGGAAGACTATAAAGGCCGACATTACACTTATCTTATCGGGGGTGAAGCCTTCGACTGGCTTACCCTGGCCGAGCGACTTAGCGAAGAGATAGCGGATTCCATTCCCGAAAAAGAGAGGATAAACCTCCTTTTCTTCGACCAGCCACCGCTGGAAATCTCCAGGGAGAAGTTCAAAAAGCTGATTGGCCCCTCCAAGTATCGTGCTTATCTCAATTACCTGTATGGCGTGCTGGTTGAAGAGGCTCTAACCTCGGCAGCCGTTGATGAGATACGCAAAGAGCGCAGGTCACTGGGACTGAGCAAACATGAGGATGTTTCCGACAAAGCATATCGTAGAATCTACGGCGCTACTCAGAAGGCCTTGGTAGACAGGTTCAGGCAGGAGAAAAAGTACCCAAAACGCAACTCCATGAGCCTGACAGAGCGCAAAAAGTTCACCTACTGGCTATTCCAATATCGATTGAAAATCTGCGATAAGAGCCGCGTGGCCAGCGACACCAGGAAAGCACTGCTAAAAATGCACCACGACCTGGCAGCCAAAAAACCACCACGCTAAATACCCCACTCGCCTCCCATCCCAAATTCCAAATTCCAAGCATCAAATATCAAACAATATCCAAACCTGAAGACGCAGCGCAGGACGTGTGAGCCCCAAATCTATTTAAGAATGCTATTGCAAGTGCCCATTTTGTCATCGCGAGTCCCGATGCAATCGGGACGTGGCGATCTCATAGTCAGGAGCATACCAGTGAGATTGCTTAACTACGTTCGCAATGACAACTTAAATAGTTAGTGCCCTTCAGCCCCCCCAAAAGCCGCATACAATGTAGGGACAGACCTTTATGGTCTGTCCGCGGACAAGTCTGAAGACCTGCCCCTACATAACCAGATTGCGATAAGCCCTAGTTTTTCGTCATTTGAACCTGGAATTTGTTTGTGATTTGGAATTTGGAGCTTGGGATTTACACTGACGTACCTTTGCTGCTGCACACCGCTAGCTGAGTTGGCTTAGCTCCTGCTGCAATCGCTGCAACTTGTCCTTGAGCGTCTCGAGCTTGTTGCGCTCCTTTTCCACTACAGCAGCAGGCGCTTTGGAGACGAAGGCTTTGTCCTTCAACCTCTGTTCCAGGCGGCCAATTTCACCTTTCATGCCGTCTATCTCTTTCTCCAGACGCTGTCTTTCGGCAACAATGTCAACCATGCCTGCCAGGGGCAAAACCACCTCGGCTTCTTTCAACACAAAAACCAGCGCCTTTTCTTCCTGGGCTTGCCTTTGACTACGGCTCAGCACTGCCAGCGGCTTAGCCTTGGCCAGAGTCTCAATTGCCGCAGCCTGTGCAGCAATGGCGGGACTTAGATTATCAGCATAGATGCGGGCTTCAACCCACCTTGACGGAGCCACCTTATGCTCGGCGCGGGCATTGCGAATGGAGCGTATAATCTCCACTACTGATTCCATCACCCGCTCGGCTTCGGCATCGATAAAGCTTGCATCGCCCACCGGGTAAGGTGTAATCACAATAGAATCGGAACCCATGGCGCCTTCGGGTAGTCTCTGTTTCAAACCCTGCCACAGCTCCTCGGTAATGAAGGGCATAAAGGGATGGAGCAACCGCAATACCGTCTCCAGGATAAAAGCCAGAACTGGCAACGGCGAGGACTTGGAATCGGTCAAGCGGATTTTGGCTATTTCGATATACCAATCGCAGAACTCGCCCCAGAAGAAGTCGTGAATCTGTCGCTCCGCCTCTCCAAACTGAAATTCCTCCATCAGTTTATCAACGCTGATAACAAGCTGGCTAAGCCGACTCAGTATCCAGCGGTCTTCCATTATTTCCGGGCGCTCTACTGACAAGTTCTTTAAGCCACGCCCTCTGGCAGCCTCGGCATCCATGCTTTGCAGCACAAACCTGGAAGCATTCCATATCTTGTTGGCGAAATTGCGCCCGGCTTCCAGCCTGTGTTCGCCCAGGTTGACATCGTTTCCCGGCGCAGTGCCGGTGGTAATGGCGAAGCGCAAAGCATCGGTGCCGTACTTTTCTATAGCGTCGGTAGGATTTATCACGTTGCCCCGCATCTTGCTCATCTTGTCGCCCTTCTCGTCCCGTATCAGCCCGTGCAGATAGACGGTGTGGAAGGGAATGTCTTCCGTGTCTTCCAACCCCATCATAATCATCCTGGCTATCCAGAAGAACAAGATGTCATACCCCGTTTCCATCACCGAGGTGGGATAGAAATAGCAGAAGTCCTCGGTATCATCGGGCCAGCCCAGCGTGGAATGGGGCCAGAGCGCCGAGCTGAACCAGGTGTCCAGCACATCAGGGTCCTGTACAAGGTCACTTGAACCACAGCGGCTGCATTTTGAAGGCTCTTCCACAGAGACAATCATCTCTCCGCACTTCTGGCAATACCACACGGGGATGCGATGTCCCCACCAAAGTTGACGGCTGATGCACCAGTCACGGATATTCTCCATCCAGTTGAGATAGACCCTGGTGAACCGCTCCGGAATTATGGAGATACGGCCATCAACCACAGCCTCAATAGCCTTCTCCGCCAGTGGCTTTATCTTGACAAACCACTGTTTGCTTACCTGCGGTTCGATGGTTGTCCGACAGCGGTCACAGTGTCCAACGGCATGAGAATGCGTCTCCATTTTCTCCAACAATCCCGCTTTTTCGAAGTCAGCCACGATTTTCTCGCGGGCAGCAAAGCGGTCTAGCCCGGCATAAGGGCCACCGTTTTGGTTTATAGTAGCGTCATTGTTCATTATGTTTATCAGCGGTAGATTCTGCCTTTCGGAGATTTCAAAGTCCACAGGGTCATGGCATGGCGTGACCTTCACCGCTCCTGTGCCAAAGGAAATGTCGATGGCGCTATCGGCTATGACGGGGATTTCCCTGTTGATTATCGGCAGCACAACTTTCTTGCCGATAAGCCTTTTGAACCGTTCATCCTCGGGATTGACAGCCACCGCAGTATCGCCCAGATATGTCTCCGGCCTGGTAGTGGCCACCGTAACAAATCCCTCGCCTTCGGCCAGGGGATAACGCATGTACCACAGTTTGCCGGTCATGTCCTTGTGCTGGACTTCCAGGTCTGAAAGCGCAGTCTGGCAGCGGGGGCACCAGGTAATAATGCGCTCCCCACGGTAAATCAACCCCTTGTTGTACAGGCGGACAAAAGCGGTGCGCACCGCCTTGCATGGCCCATCATCCAGCGTGAAGCGTTCCCTAGTCCAATCACAAGAAGCCCCCAGCCTCTGGTGCTGATAGGTGATGGACTGCCGGGACTTGTTAGCCCACTCCCAGACACGCTCGATGAACTTCTCTCTTCCCAGAGTGTGCCGGTCCAATCCTTCGGCAGCCAGCTTCTGCTCCACCACTACCTGTGTGGCGATGCCTGCATGGTCAACGCCAGGCAGCCATAGCGCAGCATCGCCCTTCATCCTGTGCCACCGTATCATGATGTCTTCCAGCGCCGCAGTCAGAGCATGTCCCACATGCAGCTCGCCGGTGACGTTAGGCGGCGGCATGATGATGGTGAAAGGCTTCTTCTTGCGGTCTATTTTGGGCGTGAAATAGCCTCGCTCTATCCAGAAGCGATACCATTTCTCCTCGATAGCATTCCAATCATAAGCCCTGGCAATTTCAGACATACGTCATATTTCTCCCATGCTTTAACTCGGGTGAACGGCTACTAGGTAACTCACCCTCGCTGTCATTATGAGAAAGCCATTCGCCTTGTCATTCTCAGGAAACCATTCGTTTTGTCATTCTGAGGATGCCATTTCCTTTGTCATTCTGAGGGAGCGAAGCGACCGAAGAATCTCTCTTTCTAGACTCTTCGCTTCGCTCAGAGTGACAACTTATTGCTAAAATGCGACCCATTCAGGGTCGCCCAATACAAAATTCCCCCAGAACCAGTACCGTTAACGTTTCTTGGCCAGCATCTTGGCCACTCTAGTCAGTATCCTATCCGCCACTTCCCGTTTGGGCAAAAGCGGTAATTTCTCAGCCTTGCCGCTTGGGTCGATTATGACCACCTGGTTGGTGTCAGAGCCGATGCCGCAGCCAGGAGTAGTAATATCGTTGGCCACGATAAGGTCAAGATTCTTGTCCTTAAGCTTTTGCCTGGCATTTGCCACCAGGTTGTCGCTTTCGGCAGCGAAGCCAACGCGGAGGAACTCCCCCTTCACTTGTCCCAGGATATCAGGCGTCCGTTCCAATTCCAGGGTCAGGCTCGCAGCTTGCTGCCGCTTAATCTTGCTCTTTGAAACCATCGCCGGGCGATAATCAGCCACCGCCGCCGCCATTATCAGCACATCCGCCTTGGCAACGGCTTTCTTCACAGCGCCAAACATTTCCTCAGCCGTAGCTACATCAACCACTTCTATACCATGGGGCTTGCCCAGCGCACAGGGCGCGGTCACCAGGACCACCTCAGCGCCGCGGTCTCGGGCAGACTCGGCCAAGGCGTAGCCCATCTTGCCAGAGGAACGATTGGTCAAGCAGCGCACCGGGTCAACTGGTTCCTGGGTGCCACCAGCAGTAACCACTACGCGCTTTCCCGCCAGGTCTCCTCTTTTTTTGCCCAGTACCTGGCAGACAGCGACCAGTATCTCTTCCACGTCCACCAGACGGCCAAGACCCATATCGCCACAAGCAAGCCGCCCATACCCGGGTCCGACAAAAGTGAATCCACGCGCCTTCAGCCTGGCTATGTTCTCCTGGGTCACCTGATTCTGGTACATATTCACGTTCATCGCCGGCGCTATCACCACCGGCGCTTTGGTCGCCAGCGCTGTGCAGCCCAGCATGTCATCAGCAATTCCAGCAGCCAGCTTGGCAATAGTGTTAGCCGTAGCCGGAGCTACAACCACGATATCGGCAGCTTCAGCCAGAGCCACATGCTCTACGCTGTATTCTGATACCAGCTCAAACATCTTGGTGACCACAGGCCTGCCAGTGATATTGCGGAAGGTCAACGGCGTGATGAACTCCGTAGCTGCCTCAGTCATAATTACTTCCACTTTGGCTCCAGCCTGTGTCAGCTTGCTGGCAAGGTCGGCAGCCTTGTAAGCGGCGATACTGCCTGTCACTCCCAGAACCACTGTTTTATCGCTCAGCACCATTTGTCATTATCTCCTATTGCTGGTTCATCTCATAGATGAGGCGCAAACCAATCAGGGTAATGTCTGGATTGACCACTTCGATGACCGATGTTTCACTAGCTAATAGCTCAGCAAAACCCCCCGTAGCTACCACCTTGGCTTTAGCACCCAGCTCTTTGCGAATCCGTGCCACCAGACCCTCTATCAGGCCAACATAGCCATATACTATACCCGATTGCATGGCAGCCACTGTACTTCGGCCAATAGCCTTCTTGGGGTGAATCAATTCCACCCGCGGCAACACCGCCGTCCGGGTGAACAAAGCCTCTGTGGCAATAGCGATTCCCGGAGCAATAGAACCCCCAACATAGTCACCCTCTGCAGACACAACGTCAAAAGTGGTTGCTGTTCCCAGGTCAATTACAATCACCGGCCCACCATAGAGATGGTGAGCGGCAACCGCATTTACTATCCTGTCGGCACCGACTTCCCTGGGGTTATCCATACAGATACGCACACCAGTCTTTACGCCGGCGCCAACCACCAGGGGGGTAATCTTCAAGTAGCGCCGAAATAGCTCCTCGAATCCTCCCACCAACGGCGGGACAACGCTACATATCACCGCAGCCGTGATTTGCGAGCTTTTCAGCCCCTGATTTTCCAAAAGGTTGAGTATCAAGATGGCATATTCGTCAGGCATCCGATGCACGCCGGTAGCTATCCGCCAGGTGGCTTTTAACTTCTGGCCATCGAAGACGCCAACAGTGATATTCGTATTCCCTATGTCAGCAGCGAATAACATATAACCCCGGTCCTTGTTACCCTCGCTTCAAACTCATTATCACCCTGGGCAGAAGTGGCAAAAGGTCGCTGGCCAACATGCCAGCGTCACCCATTTCCTGCCTGACCATTTCTCCGGCCTGGCCGTGCAGATATACTCCGCAGGCTGCGGCATCAAAAAGCGGCATACCCTGTGCCACCAGCCCGGCTATGGCACCGGCTAAAACATCGCCTGTTCCAGCCGAGGCCAACCCAGGATTCGCTATCTGGCTGATTCTAGCCCGACCATCCGGTGCAGCCACAATAGTGTAAGCTCCTTTAAGGACTACCACCTTGTGCCACTCACCAGCCGCCTTTCGGGCAATCTCCAGCCGGTTTCCCTGCACTTCTTCCAGTGATACGCTAGCCAATCGCGCCATCTCGCCTGGATGCGGCGTAAGTATAGCATCCTGAGTTAGCTTCTGCCACCAATTCGGCACCTTTGCCAGGATATTCAAAACATCGGCATCCAGCACCACGGCGGGACATCCAGCTTTCGGCAGGTCGAACAGGGTTGCTTCAACAAACTCTACGACTGGACGCTTCTGCCCCAGTCCGCATCCCATCATCAGGACATCGTATTCTCCCAGCGACTCTCTCAAAATAGAAGCGGCTTCAGGTGCAATTATGCCCGTTTCAACCTCCGGCAACGGAACGTAAGTAACTTCGGTCAGCTTGGAAGCCAGGATAGGCTGGAGGCTTTGTGCAGTTGACAGCGTCACCAGCCCTGCGCCGACCCTTGCTGCGCCCATGCAGGCCAGGTAAGCAGCCCCAATATAGCTGATTGAACCGGCGACTACTAATACTTTTCCAAACGTCCCTTTGTTAGCAGCGCGAGGGCGCTTTGGCAAAGCTGACCTCACCCATTCTTCTGTAATTAACTCAGTGGGTATCTTTTTGGCCAGGTGAGGTGGTATTCCGATATCGGCAATAATTACCTCACCAGCTTTGTCGGCACCGGGAAAGCTATACAATCCCGGCTTGGGATAGCCCAGCGTCACTGTGATGTCAGATCGCGGACAGCTAGCATCGATAGCTCCGGTATCGGCATCGAGTCCCGAAGGAATATCCACTGCAACAACCTTGACTTCGCTACGCTTTTCCCCGGCATCTCGTACTCGGCTCAACACCTGCTTGAACAGGCCTTCTACGGCACGGCTCTTTCCTGTGCCGAACACAGAATCGATCATCACATCCATAGACGCCAACAACTGGTCCAAATTCATAAAACCCTTGTCGTCCTCTACACTCATTGTGGGGATGCCGCGTTGCTGCGTCAGGACCAAATTCTTATCATCTGGTGAACGCTTTGCGCAGAGGTAGAGGCTAACTTCAGCCCCCCAATCAGACAGGTAACGCGCTACCACCAGCCCATCACCGCCATTGTTTCCAGGGCCTACTATGACTAGGATTTGTCTGCCTATTACACCACCGACGAACCTCCTCGTCTCTTCAGCCACAACTCGACCTGCATTCTCCATCAGAAAGTCAGTGCCAATACCGATTTTACTGGCGGCACGGTCGATCTGCCGCATCTCCTCAGCAGTTACAACTTTCATGGATGCAATCCGCCTTTCCTCATAATCATATTTCTGACGCGAATTTCTCTAACTCTTTGCTCATAGCTTCCCAGTGCGTCCCCTGCCAGTAGATGCGATGACACACCGGGCACTCCATGTATTCGTCTTGAGTTTTGAAGACATGTAGTGGTACCAGGTTGCGCACCTCATCTTTGGCTCGCTTCACCAGATTAACATTGCATTCTAGGCATAGAGAAAACGGCCTCATTTTGCAGCTTAAACCTAATTGCTTTACCACCTGCCGCAATTGTATCTTAGGGTCATCGTCCGTAATCAGCAAAGCCTTAAGCTTGCCATTGGTCACCACTCTGCGCTTCATTATCTGCGTGTCTTTGGTCAAGACTGCCCTGTTTTGAGATAAGGCTATTTTAATCATCTTATCATCGTCTATGTCTTGATAAAAGAGTGCATCGTAGCCCATCATCCTCAGCCACCTGGCCAGCTTTCCCACGTTGCTATCAACAATGAATTTGACCACCGCAGCCAGCCCTAATAAATCAGCTAATCATAATCAAACTCTGAGAGGATTGAAATCAATGTCACGGTCATAAGCGTCCAGGCCTTCTTTGCGCTTAAGATAGCCGACAACAAGATAGGTAAATGGCGTAGCCAAGACCTCGTAGGCTGTTTTCACCAGCCAGTGGCTCAAAATCATGACACCCAGCACAGAGAACGGCATTACTCCCACAAAACCTATGGTCAGTACAATCACCGTATCGATTCCCTGTCCTACCAGGGTAGAGCCAATAGTCCTGGCCCACAGCCACTGTCCCTTGGTCTTGACTTTCATTTTGGCCAGCACAAAGGAGTTGGCGAACTCGCCAGCCAGATAAGCCAAAAAAGAAGCCAGCAGGAAACGCGGGGTATTGCCTAATATTCGTTCATACGCAGCCTGGGCTTCAAACACCGGCGCCGCAGGCAATCGGCCAGCTATCCAGATAGCCGCTACTGTGATCAAATTGCAGACAAAGCCTAGCCAGATGACGCGCCTCGCCTGCTGATAGCCATAGACCTCAGTGAGCACATCTCCGATGATATAGCTTAGGGGGAAGATTATGATGGCGGCTGGCAGAACCAGGCCAAAAACGCTTATCTGCTTGGCGATTATGATATTGGCGGTAATCAGGCTGGTAATGAAAAGGGCTACCACCACCACAAATCGGTAAGAAAAAGTCATCCCACTAGCCCTGCCATTTCCTGGTCTAGAGCCAATGCCGGCGGCGGAAGAACCATAGCATAGCCAGAGCAATGCCAAGCATAATCATACCCAACACCACAAATGGCATATAGTCTTTGTCAGGGCCACCCTCATGGCCACCAGGCAAATATATATTCATGCCATAGATGCTCGCAATTAAAGTAGCCGGTGCTATAAGTGCCATGACTATAGTCAGCACCCGCATGACTTCTTGGATACGGTGTGAAGTCAACCAGTTACTGGTATCAGCCAGGCCATCTACCACCTCCTTGCAGTCTTCCAGGCCATCCCATATCTTGCGGATATGGTCGGCGATGTCGCCAAAATAGACATCCTGGTCCTCTTTTAGGAAGGTGTATTCTTCGCGCTCCAGCGCCTCTACCACCGGAATCTGAGGATGAATAATGCGTCTGAATGAGATAAGGTCACGGCGCAGCAGGGATATCTCTCGTACCGTCTCCGGCACCGGCCGGGCGAAGATCAGGTCTTCTATCTTGTCTGTGTTGTCCAGCAGTTTGTTTAAGATGGGGAAGCAGTAGTTAACAAGCCTGTCCAGAATATGATACAGAAGGAAACCCGAGCTACGGCTCATATACCTGCTACATGTGTCTCCATCATTCTGGCATTCTTTGAAGAACTGAGAGAGTGGTTTCAGGTCGCCTGACTTATGCACCGTTATCAGGTAGCCCTCGCTGATAAATATATCCACTTCACTGGGCGTGGTAACTCTGTTTGCCTTGTTAAAAACGGGGAAATGCAACACGATAAAAAGGTGGTCATCGTATTCATCTATCTTAGGGCGCTGCACCCTGCTGACCACGTCGTCCAGATTCAGTGGATGAAACTGATAGTTCTGGGCAAGATATTCAACCTCCTTAGGGGTTGGCCTTTCAATATAGGTCCAGATAATCTTGCCGCAGTTCAGTGACTCGATATTCAAAGTCGGCTGTTGGTCTAAAGATGATATAGTCATGCCTCACCAATCAGAAGAGGAGCAAAATTCTGCCATATTCTACCATAATTTCACAATTGAGCGGCCAAAGCTGCTAGCTCAAATTCAAACAAATCGGGGTGCGCCACAGACGCACCCCGAACATTGCTAAAACGAACTACTGGTGAAATCTAGTATTTCCTTTGGTCAACTATTCTCTTGGCATCCGCAGGTATAGTCCCCTTGGGCACAAACTCCATGCGGTCGAACCTGACTTTACACGAATCCCTGAAGTCTTTATCCAGCTCTTTCTTCAACTTCTCTTTGTCGACCTTCTCGGCGGCCAATTCAATATTGAGCGTCATTTCATCCCTGTGCTCAGGACGCGTGACCACGAGTTGATAGGCGGAAATAGCAGGATACTTGGCGATTGCTTCATCGCTCTGCTTCGGGTGGACAAACATACCTCTCACCCTGACGGCATCGCCAGATCTGCCCAGAATCTTGGTTATCCTGTAGGTCGTCCTGCCGCACTCGCAAGGCTCGGTAATATATGTGGAAAGATCGCCCGTGCCAAAACGAATCAATGGGTAAACGTCGTCGAATGGCGTAACTACTACCTCGCCAACTTCTCCTGGACCAACACGCTTCCCGGTATTGGGGTCTACCAGCTCCACTATGGCATTAGTCACAAAATGCATGCCGGCCTGTTTCTCACAGCCAGTGGCTATACCACCCAGGTCTGCAGTGGCGTAGTTATCACCCCCCATGCAGAAGATGCCATATTTCTCCTGGAACAGCTTTCTCAGAGGGTCACCGCCCATTTCACCACCCACCATGGCCCACTTCAGACTGAAGTCCTTCTTGAAATCATATCCCATAGACTCCGCTCTATCTATGATAGTCTTTAAGAAGCTGGGAGTGCCGCAAAAACCGGCAACCTTAAGGTCTTTCATAACCTGCACCTGGAGCTCTGTATT
>Ga0194111_10006512_pt1 | contig 13276 bp, 20 predicted proteins | sample TA2KigC300mmetaG_FD_146194 | JGI IMG/M metagenome (GOLD analysis project Ga0194111, IMG submission 146194) | Freshwater microbial communities from Lake Tanganyika, Tanzania - TA2015033 Kigoma Deep Cast 300m | ecosystem: Environmental > Aquatic > Freshwater > Lake | place: Tanzania: Lake... | reverse complement strand
GTGATTGAGATGAAAGAGGGTAAGAAAATAAAAGGGGGTGGATAAAATGTCTAACTATTGCTCATACGAAAAAGAAACCTATACATGTTCCCATTGTGGTTGGAATGGACTAGGAAAAGATTGTGTAATGATAGAGCATTTTCAATATTTGTTTGAAATCGGTTGTCCTCTCTGCCATGAGAAAGTCGGTTTAGTGGAATATCCTTTGCTTTCAGAGATGCGAAATTCCGATAACGAGTTCGATAGAGTCACGGCTGGTGCAATGGACGTTTTTCGAGATATATTTGAGGAAGAACGTCTTAAAAGCCCTGACCAGTTGCCTGATATTGATGAAGATCCGATTATCCTATTTTGGGAAAGCGATGGGCTTGGATGGCCAGATAATTGGCCAGGACACACCTTGATTACGCATGACGATAGGGTAATTTGGAAAGAGCCCAGGGTTTTTGAAGGTACTTGGAGATTTGCAGAGGTAGTCGAAATATTAAAGAAAAAATACGGTGATAGGTTAAAAGATGTCATCCCGTTAGCTTCGAGTTGGCTTGATTTATATGGGGATTATGGCGGTAACGAAGTGGAAGAAAGCAGAAAAATGCTATCGGAAGAAAAAAATAAAGGATTAAGATGGTGGAGAAACCCCGGCGGCCCTTGGATTGCAGTCTGATAGAATCAGCAAAGAAGAATCAGCTATGCATAGAAGATATCAGAGAGAAAACAGAAACGGTTGAAGAAATTCTTGAACATCGGAAAGAGAGCCTCTCAATAATCAGGTGCAGGGATTGCGGACAGTTTTTTGTGGATTATTTTAGAGAACAGCTTACGCCATGGTTTGAAGATGAATATTGGAGTCTATGGATTCCTATCGGGCAAGATGAGATAGAGAATTGTAAGGCAGGTAAAGTAGAATATATAAAAGAATTGGTTAAGACAAGGTATTTTTTGCGGACACATCCAGTAGGGGAACCATATTTTCCGATAGAAATACTCTGGGAAAAAGGAAACGAGATTTTGCTGGGGTCTCTTTTTTCCTTTTGAGTATTAGGTATTGACAAAAATAAATTTCATGCTAAAATAAATGTAAAAGCGGTCATTTAAGAAGGTTACTTGCTCCCGCTATACAAATAAGCTAAAGTGCCGATTTTTTATTTATAGACCCGTGCCTTAGCTCGGGTTTTTTTGTTTTTAGGAAAGGAGGTGACTATGGCTTGTATAACAATGAGAATTCTCCCCGAAGACAGTCCGTTGAGGAAGCAGTGGAGAATTTCAAAATGGATTTCCTTCGAAGAAAAGCCGCAACAGAAGCAGAAAAAGGTCAGCAGTGAAAAGCGAAAGATATAATAGTTATCTAAGTTGAATAAGGAGGCGAAGGTGGGCAAAACCAAAAAGAATTCCCAAAAGCAAAAAGAATCGCAAGAGGGTTATATGACCTGGAAAGAGTTCGCAGAGGATTGGCTCAAGTTCTGCAAGAAAGAGGGTATACCAACGCATATCATAGGCGGACCCGACTCCTCATCTTCGGAAACCCCGAATCAGGAGCAGCAAGAACCTATGGAGACATTCCATGTTGTATTTCACCAGCAGAAAGACCGCACAATGCCACCCAAAAAGTAAGCATATTTTAGAACTTGTAAAAACTGTTAAACAGAGTTAAGATATTACATACCACAGAGGAGTGGCAAATGAGGTTAAAATAGTATAATTTTAAGGCAACTCTATAAAAGGGGTTGCTTTTTTTGTTGGAGGAGAAGCTATGAAAAAGCAATTATCCTTTCTTGATATTATAAGATTTATTATCGCATTCGTAGTATTTTTCAATATTGCATTTGCTTTGGAAGATTGGGGGAACTATTTATTGAGTAATGTAACGAACTTCAAGGCTCAGTTACTTTTAGGTTTATTTTTTGTTGAGTTATTACCCACGTTTTTGGGTATGTTAATTAGCCTTATCTTCTCACGATGGAATTACAAAGTAGTAACTGGAATGATTTTTATTTTTATAGTTTTATTAAATTATATTTTTATGTTTCCCTCTTTCATAGAAAATTGGATAACGTTATTGTTCTATACTGTGAAATTAAGCATGGGAATGATAGGTGGAGTGGGGGCAATTTTAATTTGGAATATATTAAAAGATAAATTGAAATCTAAGTCAACAAAAGTAAGTATTGAAAGTTTAAAAATAGCCAAGACTAAACCTAAAACATCCATGTCGCTATTATTACTTTCATTATTTTCAATACCATTAACCTATATAACTATGTTTTTTTCTGCATTTATAACTTTAGGTGTTAGCTCTTTATTGTTGTATTTAATTTTACAACTTCCAAGAATACCTATTGTTGTTATCATCGCAGCAGTATTAGCTCCTGTAATAGGATTATGGGCTGGTATTAGAGCTTTATGGGTAATGTTTTTTCCTCCTTTACAATTTGAACCAGCCACAATTTTAGATATGTCTAAATACCCTACTTTAAGAAAGATTATTGATAATGTTTGTAGCAAAATAAGAACTCAGAAGCCTTCAGTTGTGGTTTTACATTCAGAGCCAACTTTCTTTGTAATGCAAGGGAAATTAAGCACTTTTGAAGGAATAGTTAAAGGTAGAATATTAGCCATCGGTTTACCAGTATTAAAAGAACTAAATTGTCCAGAATTAAGTTCGGTTTTGGCTCACGAGTTTGCACACTTTTCTGGTCGAGATACGATGTATTCAACCATAGTTTCGCCAGTATACAGAGGCATAACAGCTTCTATGAATGAAATAAGTGGAGCAACCGAAGGGAGCTCTTCCGATAATAACGCAGCAAATTTAATGCAATTATTATTGTTGCCCTCCCAAATTTTTCTTGGATTATTTTTGCAATATTTCGCCACGATAGAAAAGATTTTAAGCAGAAGTCTAGAGTTAAGGGCTGATTGGATTGCTGCTAATTTATTTGGTGCAAATAATTTCTCATCGGCTTTAACAAAAGTAACAACGATACAACAGCATTTTGATGAAAGTTCTTTAGATTTAGCTATTAATAGTGAAAAGGACTTTTTTAATAAGCATAGTCAGCTTTTATGGCAGAATTCATATAAATTAGAAGAGTATCGCAAGAAGGAACTCTCAATAAAAGAAGAAGATTTCGATTCTCATCCCTGTTTTTCGGTAAGATTATTAAATTTGCCAGATAACACAAAGGAGAATTTAGAATACTTAAGCGAGTCTCAAAATTTGAAAAATGAGTTGTTAGAAAAAGAAGAAGAGCTATCAAAACGATACACTGAAACAATCAAAAAGTATAAAGAAATGATGGATATCTTAGCATCACGACAGCAACAGCAGACTACAACTGTAAAAAATGAATAAATCCCAATTAAAGAAAATCATTGCGAGAGAAGGATTGATTTTACTTGCGTGTTTAGTAGGTGGTGTCATTTTTTTGTTTCTTGGAAGGCTTATCCCATATAGTAGCCCAACCTATAGATATAATGTTGAAACCGGCGGTCATAAATATATTGTTTCTTCTACCGAATGCACCTTTTCATTTAACGATGAAGATAAAATGGAAGTATACTCCGCACTAACTGCAAAAGACCCAGAACTTTCAGAAAGACCAAAAGGGGTTAACTGGCTTCCAAATGACCTAAAAATTAGTTCACCAAAAATAAAATATACTTTAACTGGACGCATAAGAAAGCTATTAGTAGATTTAGGGATGCTTTCACTTTTCGCTTCATATCCTTTATATTTACTTGTTCGCTTTATCATCTGGGCAATTAAAACCTTGAAGGAGAAATGAGATGAATTATTGGATTAAGACTATAGTTCCTGTTCTTGTTATTTATTTTTTTGGAAAACTATATGAATTATTATGTGGTATTTCTGATGATTTGTGGGACATTAAAAAACATTTAAAATTAATGACAACAGAAAGAACAACATATCAAAGACGCTCTTTCTTAAAAGAAGACATATTAGAAGAAATCAGGGGGGAATATGAACCTACTCTGGAAGAATTAAAATATACTTATAGTATTAAGTGGAACGAGATATCATTTCTCAAGTCTTTGCTCCAAGAATATCTTGACTACGCAAAGAAACAAGTCAAATTCTGTCCCACTTGTAATCAAGATTATAGCCTTTGGAAAGACGACTTGAATTTAAATCTCTTTTTAAAAAACAAATGTTCAATTTGCAAAGGAGATTTAACTACTTCTAAATTGGAAACTAAGGTTTTAAGATTATTAAGTGAGTTCAAAAAGAAATGAAACTCGGCAACACAATCCGCCTAATTTTATTTGCTTCTTTGTTCTTCATTACAAACTCCTACGCCATCCCCCTTTGGAATAGTCTGCCAGTTGAAAAAGACTTAAAAAAATACGAAAACAAAGAATACAAAACAGGCAAAGAATATATAAATGCTTTATACGAAGGCAAATGTTCTTCGGTGTGGGTGTGGATGCACCTTGATGAGCAGGACAAGGTTAAATTGATAAATGGTCTCAAACAGACATTCAAAGAGAAGGGCAACGCAATTATACAAAAGCCCACAGAATTTTATGTTAAAGAAATTGATATTTTGATAGCCAGAGACGAAGAAAGCAAAAACCATAGGCTTGGGATAATCTTCAAGACCATTGCAGTTATGGAATATGACTTTGATGAGGGCATAGACAAAGAAGAAACTGCAAAAAATTGGCTTGGAGATTTTTATGAAGTTTTTAAATCTTCACAGGTGGAGAAGGAGAAATAAGATGAAAAAGACTTTAGTTTTATTATTGTGCTTATTTGTTTTTGGTTGTGGACAAAAAGCAACAACGAGCCAAGAAAATAAAGAATTAAGTGAAAAAGAAACTATTCAAAGAATGCAAAACATGTGGAAAGAAGATATAGATTTACTGGCTATTAAATACGGAATGGATTCCGATAAAATGCTAAATATCATTAGCGACTATGAAGCATTAACTTTCGGTCATAGTATTACAAGAATGCTTTATAATTTCAATTATAAATCTGATAATTTTGCTAGAAAGTCTTCAAGTCCCCAAAAAGAAACTCGTCCAAAACCCGAAATCGTGGATATAACAACCGCCATAGATAGAATTAGTATTAAATACCAAATTTCAAAAGAAATAATAGTTAATATAATACTTGATTTAAAAAGTATAGAACACTCTGGGACTGATTGATAAAGGGGGTCTTAAGGGGATTGCTACTGCACTGGGGCTTAAATTATCTGAGTTGATTGCAGAAGCGGAAAAAGAGAAATGAGATGAAGCAATTCCCAGACGAAATCAAAGTTTTCATCAATTCCTCAAGCTGGACATATGCTAAGACTATGCCAGAATGGCCCCACTATTATATTGTCAGATCTCTTGATAATGAAGTTATGTTTGTAAAGACGGTTGAGTATATCAGGAGTAATGGGTATGAGGGGTCGTTTTACGAGAAGAAGATAATATATTTTGATGATGATAAATATACTTATTGGACTATGGGTGATCCTATACAGGAAACCACAATCATCAATCGTTGTTTAACGAAAGATACATACGCAAATCGGTTGTTGAATAACACATTACCCTAGAGGGCTATATGGCATCGAAAATAAACCTGCATTTTAATGGACCGTTTACATTTATTCCTGGCGAGCGTTCACTGTTTCAATCAAAATGGGTAGAGTCTGCAGGTATTTATCTTTGGACTATACGTTCTAAGGTGGATAATGCATATTATATTCATTATATTGGAGAGACTAGCTCATTTGCTAAACGCCAGCGTGAACATTTAATAAATGTTCTCGGTTTAAACTACGGTATTTGGGATCCAGTCAAAGCAGTAAATGGTGTTTCAGAGTTGATTTGGGAAGGACTATGGCGTAATGTTTCTCCCGATGGAATTAGAAAGCAAATAGAAGCGTATCAGCGTCTAAATAAAATTGTTCTAGACTATATCGGAATCAACGAGGTTTTCTTCGCAGAGACAGATGTTAAAAAAGATGTCCGCAGGCATATTGAAGGCAGTATTGCTCAGAATTTGCGGGAGAAGCATAAAGATTCAAAGCATTTATACCCAGAAGATAATCGTGTTGGCAGAAAGAGGAAAAAATTAGGTCGACAATTACACATAACCTCGGACGAAAATATCAAGGGCTTGGATAGCGAAATCCTTATCTAAATCTAATATATAACAAGCGAGGGAGGCATTCTATGAAAAAGCTTTTACTTATTCTATTATGTTTAGGGTTGGTGGGGTGTGCGACAACCTCTAAAATTACTCCTAACCTCTCTTTAGGAATGACTAAACAAGAAGTAATAGCTAAATGTGGGCAACCGCTACAAAAAAGTGCTATCAAAGGTAGCGATGGTAAGACTTATGATTCTTTTGTGTATAAAGAAACCATATACCAAAACGCCGCTGCAATAGGTGCAGCTTCTGAAGTAATTACTTATGTCAATTTTGCTGATGGTAAAGTAATTTATTTTGGCAATCCTAATCCCCCCGAAACAATACAACAAACGGCAGGGACGGGGATGTCATCTCGCCCTGTTTATCAGGACAATACCCAAGAAACTTTTAGACAAATGCAACAACAAGGGAATGATGCTTGGGATAGAGCAACTCAAGCTACTCAAAATTACTATCAAAATCTCCCTAAACCGCCTAAACAGACAAATTGTCAAACCTCTTGCAACAACTACGGGAATTGCACTACAACCTGCCAATAAACAATCGGGTTAGTGGGGGTAACCGGCAGATAGGTTGCCCTCGCTTTTGTTTTCAAATCCCCCATATCCTCAGTTCCCTATCTAATAACCTAATATAAGCCTTACTTATTTTGCGTGTTTTTATCCATCTAAATAAGGTCTTTTTATGAATTTTTAACTCCTTACAGACCTTATTCCAAGAGCCCGCCTTGGCTTTAAATCTGTGTAGCCTGTTAATGATATTAAAAACGGAGGAATAAGTATAAAAGAATCTAGGTGACATTTGTCACCTATTTTAACAAGAAAATCCGAGATAATCAAGAAAAAAATATTTCCATAACTTTTTGTAATAAATATAGATGAGACAAATACTATTTTTTTCAAAAAAAGTTTTGGTGCATTTTGCCCCCTTTGGACCCTAACTATAAACTAGTAGGAGGGGAAGAATGTTTTTTTGAAGGAAGGAGGAACAGTATATGTTCAACGGTATAAACAAAAAGTGTCAGCAATGTATTGAATCCTGCAAGGATGAAAACGAACGGCTCCATTTATTTTCGGGAATACGATGAATCAGAAAAGGAAAAACGACTAACTTTGATGATTTTTGAGTTTTTAATAAGAGAAGATGAAAAGACTAACTCCAGCCTGTAGATTGGTTCTATATTCGCTTTGGCATAAGCGAGAATATTTCAGCAGAAGAAATAAGCTGGATAAAGATGGCTCGTTTTATTATGACGATAGAAGGTTATCTGAGGATACGGGATTATCTGAAAAGACAATATCCAGAGCGAGAAGGTTTTTAGTGGAAAATGGCTATATCGTAGTAGAGAGAGGTTTCTATAAGGGCAAGGCGACGAAGTATTGGGTTTGTAGAAAGCCCGACAAAAAGTCCCCCTTTGTCGCTTTATCAAAGGTAGACAATTTGTCCGCAAAGGTAGACAATTTGTCTTCCAAAGCCCCCCAAAATGTTTTATAGAACAAAGTAATAACAAATATAAATAACAAAGAGGTTTTTAATAATGTTTCTAAAGAAAAAGACCTTAAAGACGGATTAAAAGGCCTCATTAAACTAAAGGGGGCTGCTTATGCGAAAGACTTTTATGTCGGTAGGGGCTACCCCGAAGCGGAGATTAAGAAAGTATTGGAGGAGGTTGTTAATGAAGACAATGACGCCGCTAAAAGCGATTAGGGCTAAATGCCTGGAATGCAGTAACGGACAGCCAAAGGAAGTGAGGTTTTGTCCCGTAGAAGACTGCCAGTTATTTTATTACAGGTTTGGGAAGAATCCAAAGAGGGAAGGCATAGGAGGGAAAATACCCATTCTTTGCTAAAAAATGCCGACTGAATTAAGGATTTTTGTAATAATCCGTATACAGGAATTAGATATTACCTCTAGTGGAATATGGAGAAATGCAAAGTTTTGATAAGTATAAAGGTTAAAATAATAATATGGAGAAGCGGTTTTTAGGGATTAAAGATTGTTCGGAATATTTAGGCGTCAGCGTGAATACCCTCTATTCGTGGACGTGGCAGAAGAAAATTCCATATTTAAAGATTGGGAGGTTGGTAAAGTTTGACTTAAGGGCAATAGAAGGATGGCTAAAAGAAAGGACAATAGATGGCACTAATATGTATTGACATTGTATAAACACTTATGTTATAATACTTGTGTGAGGAAAGATATCAAGAAAAAGATGATAGGCATTCGTGTTAGTGAAAAAGAGAAGCGGCTTATCGAAGAATCGGCACAGGTTAACGGTTTTCATTCAGTCTCTTCTTATATTCTTTGGCTTGTTAAAAAGCATGGAAAGAAATCTTAAAATTTTTTTATTAAAAATGTATGAACAATGTATAAATGGAGGTTAGCTGATGGGAATCTATAGAAGAGTTTATTGTCCAGATTGCAAAAAAGACTTTGAGATAAGAGACAATCGCAGAAACACAGATTGTAAACATTGTGGCGTTGCTATAAAACTTGATGACAAGAACGCCATATTTTACATAGAGTATTCTCATAATTCTCAACGCAAAAGAGAAAAGGTTGGTTTCAATAAACAGTTGGCGGAGAATGTGTTAAAAAAGAGGTTAGTAGAAATTGCAGAAAATAAATTCCTTGATATTAAAAAAGAAGAAAAAACCAAATTTAGTGATTTTTCCGACGAGTATTTAGAGGGGCATTTAAGAGTAAATTGTTCAAAAGGATGGGCAAGAAAAGAGCTTGTTAATATAAACCGCCTGAAACAGTTTTTTACAGGCAAATACTTACACGAGATAACTCCGCAATTAATTGAAAAATTTAAGGCAGATAGATTGAAAGAGGTAAGTCCTTCAACTGTGAATAAGGGTTTATCCTGTTTAAGGTCAATATTCAATAAGGCAATTGATTGGGGCAGATTCCAGGGGAAAAACCCAGTTTCAAAAGTCGGCTTACTTAAAGTTGATAATAAGCGACTTCGTTATCTTGAGAAGGAAGAGATACCTATCTTGCTAAATAACTGCTCTACACATATTAAGCCATTGGTGATAGTTGCACTAAATACTGGAATGAGAAAGAGTGAACTATTCAATCTGAAATGGCAAGATATAGATTGCAAGAGGGATACAATTCAATTACTAAAGACTAAAAACAACAAGCCACGCCATATCCCAATGAATGAGTTGGTTAAGACGACACTTATTGCCGTAAGAAAACATCCAGAAAGTCCCTATGTTTTTACCAATCGACAAGGAAAGCCATTTGTTGATATAAAGAGGTCATTTACCACCGCATTGAAGAAATCGGGTATCAAAGATTTCAGATTTCACGATTTAAGGCATACTTTCGCCTCGCAATTAGTTATGAACGGAGTTGATTTAAATACCGTAAGAGAGCTACTGGGTCATAGTTCTCTGGAAATGACCTTGCGGTATGCACACCTTTCTCCGAGCCATAAGAAGAGGGCAGTTGACAGTTTATTGGATAGAATAGCCACGGATATGCCACGGAAGAAAAATATCAATGAGTTAACTAATTTAGAATTAGATACTTACAAAGAAGAATTGGTTGGCTCATAACCTGAAGGTCAGAGGTTCAAATCCTCTCCCCGCAACCAATTGAATCCGCGCAACCATTTTGTTGCGGGGATTTTTTATTTATAGGTTTTTTGTCTTAGATAGGTTATGGGATTATGAGGGAAAGCGTTGTTCTATAAGCCTAAAGCCATTTTTTGCGTTTGAAATAAGCAAGCATAATAATGGCGATAACCATCATGATAGCCATGACCGCCGGATAACCAAAGGGATGGTTTATCTCTGGCATAAACTTAAAATTCATACCATAGATGCTGGCGATAAAGGTAAGGGGCATCATGATGGTAGCAATGACGGTAAGAGTCTTCATAATTTCGTTTAGACGGTTTGATACAATAGAGACGTAGGCCTCCATAGCTCCGGCGATAATATCCCGCGAAGTTCCTACCACATCGTTAAGCCGAACCAAGTTATCGTAAACATTCCTAAAGTAAATTAAAGTCGATGGAGTCACAAATTCGAAATCTCCGCGTCCGAGCAGGCTGATAACATCTGCCTGAGGACCGATGGTGCGGCGTAAATGTAGGATTTGGTTTTTGAGCAGATAAATCTTTTTCAAGGTTTCATTGCTCGGTTCTTTAAATAATTCATCGGTCATGGCGTCAACCAGGTTATCGAATTCTCCTATAACGGGGAGGTAGCTGTCAACACATGAGTCAAGAATTGAATAAAGAAGCATATCCGCGCCATGTTGCATCATGGGAGATTGTTTCCTGATTCTATCTTTGCATAAATTTAGGGAGTTGACCGGACATTCGTGGAAGGTGATAAGGAAATTTTTCCCCAGACAGAAATCAAGCTCGGTGGTTTTAATCGCGCCTTTACCATTGCCGTTTAAAGACTCCAAAGAAAACATAACCAAGAATAGGTAGTCTCTAAATTTCTCAATCTTCGGGCGGGCATTAGGCATGATGAAGTCTTCCAGAGTAAGCGGATGCAGATTAAATACAGAGGTAAGAAAGTCAATATCTGAATCCTCAATATCGAATATATCAATCCATAGAATTGAACGTTCTTCTTTGAGCGCCAGAGTTAATTCCGCCGTGGAGACTTGCGCCTGTAATCCTTTTTCTGGACTATATATAAAAGACTCAAACATATTGTAATTTATTTTTTACGGTTAATATTTTTCTTTCCTATTATTAGACTTTTATCATAAATATTAATCGCAAGCAACAAAAAATAATATTTATTTGTTTTGATAGCGATTTCGGGATATAATTCCCAATAAGTTTCCAAAGCAAGCAATAATTATCTTTTGTGGAAGGAGGTTGATATGCGTAAGATTATTGCAATTTTCGTCTTCATATTTATGGCAGCAACATTAGCCAGCTGCACAGCTAAGAACCAAGAGCAGGCAGTTGAGACCGCTTTAGAAGAAAATACAGTTGTTATTGAGGAAACAGTCTCTGTTGCTGAAACAGCAAAAGAACAGGCACCGACAACGGCCGCTGCTTCATCTGTGCAGGCAGTGACTAGCCAGGAAGGCACGGCAAGTTCACCTTCTGAGGTTGTCGCAAAGCCGACAGATAAAGAGATCCAGGCGGCCTTGAAGAACGCCGGTCTTTATAATGGTTCTATTGATGGCGTTATAGGCAAGAGAACTAAAAAAGCCATCGAAGACTTCCAGAGCCAAAACAATTTGGTTGTTGACGGAAAAGTCGGCCTCAAGACATGGGATAAGTTGAAAACTTATCTATCTGCTCTGCAAGCAAATGCAACCTCAGACTAATTCAGGCACCTTATTAAGCTTTTAGATTATAAGACAAGCGCAAGTGAGGACCATAATAATTTCTTCAGTCCTCGTTTTTGCCTCGTTGCCCTATAATTGCAAATGAAGGTATTGACAAAGTTCGAATTTTATGTTAAAAAATCAACAAGATAATTTTTATTTTGTCGTATCGGAATTTCAATAGTAGCAATTTAGCAATAAATCCGCCTTCGGCGGAAATTCCGATCGCCCTTTGTCTTTCAAGCCAAAGGGCGAGGGCTGAAAGCCCGAGTGCCTATCTGGCAATAAGGAGGAATTGTATGAGAGAGAAGGTGGAATGCGTTTCCTGTGGAGAATATTTTGATTTAGACGAAGACCGCAATATTGATGATATTATTTATTGCCCGGAATGCGGCAGCCAGCTTAAGATAATTTCCCTTAATCCTCCAGAGGTTGAGCCGGTAGAGAGCGAAAATTTGCGCGATGATTTAGACGAAGATAGCGGAGAAGAGTTATAAATTGTGGTGATTTGCAAAAAGGAGGGCTCATGAAAAATAAGTTATTTATAACAATAATAATTCTTACTATTTCTTTTACGGTCTCTATTTTTGCCCAAGAGCAGACCTTGGACCAAATCTTGCAAGATGTAGAACTGTCGAAGTTGCCGGTTTCTAAAGCAGAAATCGAAGAAGCTGCAAAAAATATGCAAAAAGAAGCCTTTGACCAGATGCAGGCGCCCGATATCACAGAAATCGAAGGCACTATCGATTCAATAGCCGAAGATGAAAGTTCAATAGTTGTCGACAAGAAAACTATTATCATAAGTAGCGATCTTTTGAAATACAGTAAGGTCATGAAGGGAGATAGGGTAATTGTGTTGGCGGCAGAAACTGACCAAGGGATGCGGGCAATCGGGATTAACTTCGCTGACCAGGAACAAACAGAAGCTTCGGATGTATCAAATAGTGAAGAGACGGATTCGGAAGATTATGTAAACAATGATAGCCAAGAAGAAGAGGAAATATCAGAAGAGGCTGATACCGAACAAGAGCCGTCGGATGAGGAAACAGACGAAGAGGAGCCTTCAAAATTTTACCCCCAAGATTTTGATGATGAGGAATAAGATATTCGACTTTTTAATATAGACTAATTGCAGCTAAGTTAAAATAGAAGCCCGTTTTAAAACGGGCTTTTATTTTGCTAAATTGCCCTTGCTTTTACTCGAAGAGACCCCTATAATTATTCTATAAATAAGAACAATAGGGAGTTCATCACCGCTATGAAAATCACAATTATAATAATCTTGACTATCTTTTTATTTGCCATCGACGGCTATTCTCAAGATAAGGAGCTTTATAATAAGGCAACCAAACTTGCCCGGGATAAAAAAATCGACTTTGCATTTTCATACCTGGATATGGTCGTCAATATCTACCCCAAATCAAGATTTTTTGAGAATTCGTTATTTTCCTGCGGCGAATATTATTTTATATCCGGGGATCGCTACAGCGCTAAGAATATATTTAAGAAGTTTATCGCCTTATTGCCGGAATCCAAAGCCAAGCCTTTTGCCCTCGCCTATTTATTGAAAATTGCCGAATTAGATAAAAAGCAAGATATCGTTGATAATCTTCAAAAAGAGATTATAAGTTTCAAGCAGGTAAGCTTGGTATTCAGGGATTTTAAGGAGTACAGCTATTTATCCGCCCTAAATAAAGAATATAAAATAGTTTATTTTATCGATAGCGTAGAGATCTATATCGATGGGAACCTATTTGAGAAAATACCTTTCTAAATATCTCT
>Ga0194111_10006511_pt1 | contig 13276 bp, 9 predicted proteins | sample TA2KigC300mmetaG_FD_146194 | JGI IMG/M metagenome (GOLD analysis project Ga0194111, IMG submission 146194) | Freshwater microbial communities from Lake Tanganyika, Tanzania - TA2015033 Kigoma Deep Cast 300m | ecosystem: Environmental > Aquatic > Freshwater > Lake | place: Tanzania: Lake... | reverse complement strand
AATTGTCAGACCATCTATTACTTATGGTATTAACGATCGGGGATTCCCTTATCAACTTGTAAGACTTATCAAGAACAAGAGTTTTCCTCTTAGCAATAGACATATCTGGATACATTTATGCAATATAGACACGATTTCTTCTGCTATAGTACATTTAGTTACAGAAAAAACAACAATTGTAGGAAAGTCATTTAATATTGCAGATGTAGAACCTATTCAGATTTTTGATTTGGTAAACTTTATTAATCGCCAGTTAACCGGAAAGAATTATCCGAGATGGTTAACAGTCGATAATTCGCTATTAAGCTTAGGAGCTAAGATAACAGGAGTTTTCAGAAATGAATTATGGAAAAGCAGATTTGAGCTAATATCAAAAAGTTGGTTTTATGATGTTAGCGATGCTTATGCATTGCTAAATCTCCCACAACACTTTACTATTCCTGATTTTAATATTGTTGTCGAAGATTATAGGACTAGCTAAGAGTTATTAACCTAATGGCTATACCGATTTTGAACTCGTGGAAAAATTATTTCGAGGATTTAAACGAAGGATTGGGATCATCCTATGAAAGAATAATTATCAACAATTTGTTAAAAAAAATCGTAAAAAGATATAGAGTCACTTCTGTCTTAGAAGCACCTATCTTTGGATTTACTGGCATTTGTGGGTTGAATTCCGTTGCCCTTTTTCAGGATGGATGTAAGGTGGCTTTGATTGATGACAATCATGAGAGAATAGATAAAATAAGTAATGTTCTTACAGAAATTAATGCTGCAATCCAATTGAACTATACCAATTCATTCAATACAATTGATTTTGAAGATAAAAGTTTTGATATGGCATGGAACTTTTCGGCATTATGGTTTGTCGAAGATTTGATAAGATTCCTTGAGGAGTTAACAAGGGTTACAAGCAAAGTAATACTGATTTTTGTGCCTAATCAGTCCGGATTAGGATATAAATGGCAAAAGGCACATGCCGATGTACCAAAAGATATTATTTTTAACGAGAAAAATATAAATCCGAAAGTTATCAAATCAATTTTAAAGCAATTAAACTGGCGATTTCTTGCTGAAGATTACTTTGACTGTCCATTATGGCCGGATATTGGGATGAGCAAAGAGAAATTTATAGGGAAATATATCAAAATGATCACTAAATCAGCCCCTATACCTATGTCATTCCTGCAAAGGCAGGAATCTTTTCTTGTTCCTAAGAAAAAGGTTTGCATCTTAGATTATTATAGTGGTAAAGATCCTCATTTTCCGGATAAAATGATGCGTTATTCTTTTCTTGAAAAATATGCTCCGGACTTTGTTAAGAAAGTATGGTCGCATCATAGATGGATGTTGTTTATAAGTAATGAAGTTTGATGAATAGAAAAACTACTTCCCTAATAATTGGCTTAGTCATTGGGATTGTCCTGTTTGTTACTTGGTTTCTTACTTTAGATGCAGCATCTCTCTATAGCGCAATTAAACAGATTAGGATTTCATATATTTTCATAATTGGTATATTCTACGTTCTTGCATATTTCATCAGGTCTATCAGGTGGAATATGCTAATACGAAAGCAAGTTAAACTGACAATAATGGAATCATGGCTTATTTCAGCTGCAGGCAACTGGATAAACTATCTGATTCCGATCAGAGCTGGTGAAGTAGTTAAAGCTCTTATGATAAAAAGAGTTAAACAGACAAGTGCAGTATCTGTTATGCCATCAATCTTTATTGATAAGTTCTTTGATACGCTAGGGATTTTTTTTGTCTTGATAATGATGCCATTTTTAAGGATAAATGTCTCACAAGGATTACGGATATTGATTTTGCTTTTGATTGGTATATTTGTTCTTTTCTTTTCACTGTTGATAATTGCTGCAGTGAACAAGAGCAGAATCACTTCTATCCTTCATAAAGTATTTTTTTGGCTGCCGATTAGTATAAAGCAAAAGATTCAGAATCTGATTACAGTGTTTATTGACGGATTGAATGTATTTGAACATCATTTCAGCATAATAGTTTATGCTGTATTGTTAACTGCAATAGGTATATTTATTGACGGTCTCTATTTCTACTTTGTTTTCAAAGCATTTAACTGCAATATCAATTTCCTTATAGTCTTATTTGGATATACTTTGATAAACTTGTCCTATGCTTTACCGCAACCGCCTGCTCAATTGGGAAGTAACGAATGGATGATGATTATTATCTTTTCCATGGGTTTCGGGTTGACTAAGAATATGGCTTCGGCAATTATGGTGTTTGCGCATATATATACTGCTTGCATAATAAGCATATTGGGAATTATTGGTTTCAGTTATGCAGGATTTACATCTATAGCGCAAGTAAAGAAGGAGTTGAAATGAACAACAGTCTGGAGATTATTGAAAATCTGAACAGTAAAAGAAACCAGTTATTGAACGAGATACACAAGGTGATTATCGGACAAGACACAGTTATTGATAATATAATTATCGGATTATTCTCCAATGGACATATACTGATAGAGGGAGTTCCCGGTTTGGCAAAGACCCTATTGATATCAACAATTGCCAGAACCTTTAATCTTAGTTTCAGCAGGATTCAGTTTACGCCGGATTTGATGCCATCTGATATAACCGGTTCCGAAATTCTGAATCAATCTGAACATCGTCTGGATAACTATTATGATTTTATAAAAGGTCCTGTTTTTGCCAATATAATTTTAGCTGATGAAATCAACAGGACACCCCCCAAAACTCAGGCAGCATTGTTGCAGGCGATGCAGGAAAATCAGGTTACATACGGTAATAGAACCTGGAATCTGGATTTACCTTTCATTGTCATGGCAACCCAGAATCCAATTGAACAGGAAGGCACATATCCCTTACCGGAAGCTCAACTGGATAGGTTTATGTTTTACATTAACATCGGTTATCCTACTTTGGATGAAGAAAAACAGATTGTAGCAAAGACTACCGGAGTTCTTGAGGAAGCAGTAAGCAGTGTTATGAATGGGGAAGAGCTGATTCTTGCTCAAAAGTCCATCCGCAGTATTCCGGTTAGTGAGCATGTTATCAATTATGCTGTGCAGCTTGTTCGCTCAACCAGACCCAATGAAGAAGGTGCCAGTGATTATGTAAAAAAATGGGTGAATTGGGGAGCTGGTCCTCGTGCATCTCAATTTCTGATTATGGCTGCAAAAGCCAGAGCCGCATTGTTAGGAAGACTTTCACCTGCTGAGGACGATATTATCAATGTTGCCGAGATAGTGATGCAGCATCGCATTCTCGTTTCATTTGCCGCAGAAGCAGAAGGCATCAGTTCAAAAGATATTATCAGGCATCTAATCGAAACAAGACATTAATGATATGAATAGACTTCTGTTTATTCTGACAGTTTTCATTCTGCTGATTATCAGTCAGTTAAACGGCATTGATGACAAGTTTATCAGATTAGTTTACGAATCCAAAATTCCCGTTGCATACAACATCAAAACTGACGAAAGACACATATATATTTTCAATGATTGGTATCTATATATTTATTCTTATGTTAATATCTGGAATCCCGCTATAGAAACAGCTTTTCAGACCACATTTCCAATGACCGATGTGCTCAATCTCGGTTCCAACCAAATTTTTATATGTTCTCCTGAACCGACTATAGAAATAACTGAGTTGGATTCACTCAACAAGTTTGGTCGCATCTATTTTGCACGTAGACTTTTATGTAACAAAGCCAAGAGGGAAGGTGCTTTACTTTATACATCTCACGCTGAAAACGGCATTGAGATGTTTGAATTGGGAAAAGGTATTACACCTCTTAAAATATCTTCCTTTTCTGAGAAATGGGGTATTATTGATTTTGATGCAAAATATCCATATCTGCATGCTCTGAACGACTTTGGTTATGTAAATATTGGAATTGAGGATTTAACCAACCCAAAAGCAAATGGTACTAATTATGACATTGTGGAAGGTACGGTTCTTTGCCTTAACCGCAACATTGTCTGGGTAGGAGCGCGCAGCACATTGCTTGCCGTTGATATTACTTATCCTGACAATCCAGTAATTATCAACCGTTATCGCTTTGCTTACGATATAAATGCTATCAAAGCCAAAGGTAATGAGCTTTATGTTGCTTTAAAAACATCTGGTCTCAAAATACTAAATATATCGAATCCGAAAAAGATTACCGAGAAAAACAGTTTTTACCTGAGAACCGGCATCAATGCACTTGCGTTGGAAGATGATTATATTTTCATCGCTGCAGGTGTTCAGGGTTGGTTCATTTTAGAGTATAGATAAAGTATTTATTAAGATACAGCAATATCTATACTTATCTTAATATCTTCCTGGCATCCTCCTGGGGTTAGCCCAAGAGGACCCCAAGAAGATGCCAGGCAAGATACAAGAAAACGACATTTAAAGAAAAAGGCACTGCCCTCATAAGCAGTGCCTATATTTTATTAAAGTGTAATGATTATTTCATCAAAATCATTTTTTTTGTTTGCGAAAATCCTTTACCACTTAATTTGTAGATATATATACCACTGCTGACACTTGCATCATTGTCATCTTTACTATTCCAAACAAGTTTATGAGAGCCTTTTTTCAATACTCCTTGATGCAGAGTTTTGACTTTCTGACCTTTGAGGTTATAGATATCCAGAACTACATTTTCATTTTTGTTAACATCGAAAGCTATCGTAGTCTCAAGATTAAAAGGATTAGGATAGTTTTGCAGTAATTTGAATGGAATTACGGAAGTGATATTATCCTGGTTGTGGACATATCCATCAGGAGCATCAGTTGTAAACTTAATGGCAAGTCCTGACTGTAAGGGTGTAGCTGTGATCGGATAGATATCAGCAAATGTATATATCAATCCGTCGTTTTGCAGATGATTCTCAATACCGACAGTACTGTAATTACTCGTCAAAGCTGGATTATCAATAGTGTGATACTGGAAAATAATATTGCCATCAGCATTGTTTCTTGGATACAAGATCACTTGCATCTTCTCCAGATGCGCATTCTGTAATAAATCTATAGTATAGCGATTATAGGCATCATTCCATTCAACAATATATCTGTTGTTTGCCTGGTCATACCAGTTACAAATACGCATATCTGCGAAATAGTAGGTTGTATCCTGCACTATGACTTTCATTCCCTTTAAATCATCCCAGTATGGCGCAACCATTGCATATGGACCCAATGCTGCAGGTATATAAAGGTTGTTAAAGTCACTCATCCAGGTTGTAACAAAAGATATCCAGCCATTGGAACAGATTGTCATCTGATTGTAATCAACACCATAATATCTGAATGTAAACGGTAAATCGACAGTGTAGGAATCATCGTCTACAATCAAATGCACCTCACCATTTCCACCATCACGGGGGTCAATTTCAACCCACTCATATACAGGACGTTGATTTGGATATGCGATATCAAAACTGTCATAAGCAAAATATCCGTACCCATCAGGACCGGTTGGATCAGCATTAGTAGGATTACCCGCTGTAAGAGAATAATAACAGATGGTTTCATATCCTCCCGGATTGATAATCTTAAAAGTTAGTGGGATGCTTCTTCCATTATAACAATCAGACTGAATGAATATTGTTGACTGGAAAGTCTTAGTCTCGCCAACAGCCACACTTCCAAGGCTTGCTGTCGTAGTAATAATGTTTGCCGCATCTGTTCTGGAGTAAATTTGTACTTCAGAATTCTGTATAGGGAAAGCACCGGTATTCATTATCGAAAAAGATACAAGATTATTGTTGCCGATATTTAGATTTCCTTGAGATGATACCACAACAAATTCAGCTCCGCCTGTTAATAATTCGAACATTGAATGAGTAGATTGATTGGGCATCGATAATGTAAACCTGATCACTTTATGTGGGGCAACATTTCCACTAACGCTGAAATTAAAGGTCACAGTAGTAGTAGCACCTGCCGCTAAAGAACTGATTACTTCACTTGAGTTCTGTATCGTCACCATGTCGGTAGGAGATGCAGAAAAGTTTGCAGTAATATTATTAAGTGCGTTTACAGTATAATTTTTCAAGGTTAAAGTGGCTTGATAGTTTTGTCCAGCAGTAATCAATTGCCCAGCTAAGGAGTTATTTATGACCCCGATAGATGCAGGCTGAGATGGTGTTAACGTTGTAACTAACGGGACGAAATTCTCTTTAAAAATTGTCACAGTCAGATTTCCTGTTTGCTCTGGATTGATGGGTAAAATAGCTATTCCGTCTTTGATAACAGCATATGTATAATTTGTATTGTCTCTTGTTCCGGTTACTGATGCGCCATTTAAGTTTGGAGCTTGAATTTGTATATGAGATGCAGATGAAGAAAAAGTTGTGCCACCGGTTATAACTGTTGCCGGAATTGTACTTGGTTCAAGCACCCACATATTCATAGAAGGATCTGATAGAATATTATAAACATGAAAGTAAAAAGATACATTCTGATTGCTGGCACGCTCAAGTGGATAGTTGTTATAGAATTCAATCTTCCCGGCTAAGACTGATGCGCCTATGTTTCTTTCATCATCATCAAAAATACTTGAAAAAATACCGGAAGATATTGTATTGTTAAAGTTTGTTTTAGTGTGTAAATCAGAAGGTCCGACAAAACCTACACATCCGTTAGGCGAAGATATTGTTCCCATTAGCATCCACTTTTCTCCAAAACATGGATTAAGGGAATTGGCAAAGTCGCCTGTATTACACACAATGGAAAATACTATGGGCATTCTTGCACCATTTACAATAGAATTGTTTAGGTCTGAATTATGAAACGCCGGATAGTGCCAACCATCAGCAGCACCCCATCCCCGATAGCTGATAAACTGAACTCCCTGATTGATAGACGCCTGAATTGCGCTTGCACCTGTTAAAGTAGGCGGAAAAAATACTGTATCTACTTGTGTGTAACCTTTGGCAAGCATTTTCTCTCTTAACCATTTTGACATCTGAACAGGAGTTACAGGTCTTAAACCACCCTCTGCATAGTTCCCGGCAACCACAAGACCTCTTTTCATCCAATTCGGATTTGTCATGTATGGATACTTTTCGTACATGATTGTCTTGTTGGATAAAATTAAAAATTCACTTGCACTGCCAAAAGAAAACCTACCTGAGAGCATTTCCGGGAAATAATCATTTCCCAACAGCATTGTATAAAAATTGTCATCAGCATCATTTTCTGTGCCATCTGGTGAAGGATAAATATTTGTCGGTATTGCAAATGAACCGGTTACATCACCCAAAAGAAGCAGATAATCACACTGATACTGCAAATAATGAGCCAGAATACCGTCCCTAATAGCAGCTGCTGTGTTTCCTAATGATTGTTTATCTAACGTATAAACCTCAAAACCTCTGGCTTTTTTCCAAGAAACGAAATTTCCAATATACTGATTAAGAGAAGTATGGCTTATAAGAAGTAACTTTGGTCGGGAAACTGGGAGGTTTCGCAAATATGATGTTTCAAAGTTTGAAGCTAATTTCCTGTATGAATTAAGAAATGCTGGTGAGACTGTATTGGGTATCTGGCAAGGATTTGTTCCGAAAACATCATAATCTATGTGTTCAAGGACTTTATAAGAATCATTTTCTTTCAGCTGCATTTTGATAGAAACGGTAAAACCATTCATTTCTCTAAAAATAAAAGAATTGGAAAGATAGGCAATTGTAGTGTCCATTGCTTTAGAGTTTCTCAGAAAATTCCCGGATTGGTCATATACTTTCCAGCTAACATCATTAACTACTATGTGAGCATTATTGTAAGGTAAAGCAAATGTCTGATTGGATATGATTAAATCAGAATTTTCATTAACCAGATCTATAACAGCTCTTTCATTGCTGATTGACACACTCATCCTTTCATTATTTGTGATGCACCTTTCAATATTGAGAGCATACAAGCTTAAGCTAATTATCAGGAGCATGGCAATCATAATCGAGTATTTCATTAATACCTCCAAATATTACAATATAATATGCAAATTTCATTCCTTTACTTGTTGATAGGGAAAATTATTAAAGATTTATGTATAAAAGGTTTTAAAATTGCTATGTTTATTGCTCATGATTAAAAGAACTTTACTAAGATTAGTTCATTACATGATGGTCTTGAGTGCTGGAATATCTTTCCTGCTTATTGCCTGTGGTACTAATACAAAACTGACGAACCCGATAATATCTGATTCCGTTAGTATGGCTTTTGGAACTGATGAGACTTTTGATATTGTAACTTGGAATATTGAGAACTTTCCAAAGCACAACCCCGAAACGAGCAATCTGTTAAAAAGCATTTTACCTAATCTTAAAGTGGAATGTATAGCAATACAGGAAGTAAAAAACACATATGCTTTTCATCAGTTGATCAACAGTCTTGAAGGATGGAGTTACAGAATTTCTGGAATGGGAGATACTCAAACGGCAATAATTTATAATACAGCATCAGTACTAATTGATTCAAGTACTACGATATTTACAAATATGAGTAATCCATTTCCCAGACCGCCCTTACTTGTTAGAGTCAATTGGATGGGGCAGGAAATTATAATCATTAGTATCCATTTAAAAGCTTATGGTGATAATTATATAGACGAAACAAATGCCAATGATGAAGAAATAAGGCGTAGATATGCCTGTCAGTTACTTGACGAATATATTACAAACAGTTTCCCCGAGACCCCAGTTATAGTGCTAGGTGATATGAATGACCAGATTCAGGAACCTGCTTCTACAAATGTGTTCATGTCTTTTATTAATAAATCAGATGAGTATTTGTTTACTGATATGACATTAGCACAGAACCTTGTTTATGAAAACTGTTCCTATCCCAGATATGCTAGCCATATTGATCATGTTCTGATCACAAATGAACTATTTCCGGCATTCTCAGCTTCGAATCAATACACCATAACAATTAACATCGAAAACTATATCACTGGTGGATGGGTTAATTATTATAAGTATATATCAGATCATAGACCTGTAATCTCAAGGTTTAGATTTGAAAGAAATGTAGAAAAATACAAATAGAATTTCAGTGGCTTGTAAAGTGAGTTTTAAAGCAAAACAAGTTATCAATTGATAGATTCAGTATAACAAATCAGTTAGATATTAATCACCAATTATAACAAAATGATAACAAATATGTAAGATTTTTATCATCTATGAGTTGCAGCATCTCAACGCTGTAATGGATTGATATATAGATAAATACGGGTATTGATAAATTACGGGTAGCCGTCGAAACCGCTCTATCACTGAAAAAACTTGAATTTTTTTGTTGACAGAATTTTCAAAGAGTATTTTTTCTTAACTTGTATTTACTCTGACCCTACCACACTAAATAAAGGAGGTAAAATGAGCAGAGAAGATTTGATTAAAAAGATTGCAGCTGATACTGGCGTTACCAAGAAAGTTGCCGGATTAGCTTTGGCCGCAGTTTTGGAAGGAATTTTAGGTGCTTTGAAGAAAGGACAGAAGGTTTCATTAGTTGGCTTTGGTTCTTTTGGTGTTGCTAAGAGAAAAGCACGCAATGGTATCAATCCCAAAACCAAGAAACCTATTAAGATACCAGCTCGCAAAGTTCCTGTTTTTAAAGCTGGAAAAAAGATGAAAGACGCTGCGAAATAACCCTTTTTCGCAATTTAACAGGGGACAGGGTCAACCTTGTCCCTTTTTTTGCGTTAAAATTATTGACGGTAAATTTGAATAATATATATTGGTTACACGTAAATTAAATTTTAGAGGAAAGTATGAAATTCCAGATTGAAAAAAAAGAACTGATTCAACATATTCAACACCTTGCTTCAATAGTTCCCAGTAAAAACACTACTCCAATTCTAACAAACTATCTTTTAGAAGCGAAAGCAGAAGATAACCTTATTAAGATAACTGCTTCAGACTTAGAGATCACAATCCTTGCAGAGTTTTCAGCAAATGTAACTGAAAGTGGAGTAACTACAATATCAGCTCGTTCTTTTAATGAAATTATCAATTCCATGCCTGATTCTTTAATTAGTATAATTATGCAGGACGATATTGTAAAAATTCATTGTGATAAAATAGATTTCAGTCTTTTAAGTGCTGATCATACATTATTCCCTCTCATTCCTGAAAAGAGCTTTCTTAATGCTATCAAGTTATCTGCTGAGCATTTTCAAAGAATGGTAACCAAGACTAGTTTTGCTGTATCTACTGATATTAACAGAGCGTTTCTAAACGGTGTTTGCTGGATTATAAAAAGTGATTCCAAAGTAATGGCTGCAACAGACGGCAGAAAAGTTGCCGAGATAAAATACATGGAAACTATCAACCTTCTTAATGATAGCTCAGAAAAGAAAATTATCACAGATGATAGCATAGAGAACGAGATTGAAGAAGTTGAAAAGAAAAAGTCTTTCTACGCCTTATCTGATTACGAGAAAGGTGTTGAAAAAATACTTCCGATAAAAGCTTTGAATTTCTTACAGAAAATTTATGATCCCGAAATAAAGGAATTGCTTGCTGTTATTGAGCATAATAGAGTTATGTTTTCTTATGGAGAATATACGATATTTACGCATGTGATTGAACACAAATATCCAGATTATCAAAAAGCTTTTATATCTGACCTACCTAATGTTTTACTGATAGATAAAGATACTCTCAGAACTGCTATTAAGCGGATATCTTTGATTGCTCCTGAAGATAATTTGAGAATTCGTTTTGATATTAGCAATGATAAGTTTGAAATAAACACTACAAATAGAGACGCTGGAGAAGCCAATCAAATCTTGGACGAGTTTAGTTATACCGGTAGTAAAACGTCAATATCGTTTAATTTCAAATACATGTTATCAATTTTGGATTCAATTGATACAGAAAAAGTTAAGATATGTCTCGGTTCACAAAAAGACCCGATTATGATTTACAACGAAACTCAGCAGGAGAATCAGGAAATTACATATCTCTTGATGCCTTTGCGTTCATAAATCTTGAAACTCGAGAGGATTTATTTACATCATTTCCGTAATTATACGGATTGGGAAAAAACGTTTCCTGAATCTGGTGCTGTCTTATTAGGCTCTAATGGTTGTGGTAAAACAAATCTCTTTGAAGCGATAACTTATTGCAGTTTAGGTAAATCCATAAAATATAATGTTGATGACTTATTAATTCAGCATGATACAAAGGCATTTCATATAAATGCTGATTTTACTCTCAACAGTGGTAAATATCAAATACAGGCAAGTTATTCAAACAATCACAAGAGAATTAGAATAAATCAAATACCCGTAAAAATACTTAGCCAAATCTATGAGTATGTAAAAGTTGTATATTGCTCGCCTGAAGATATTTATCTAGTTAACGGCAGCCCAAGAAAGAGAAGAAGATATCTAGATTTAGCTATAGCTCAATTGCATCCTTCCTATATAACATTTCTCCGAGATTTTATACATATTCTTGAGCAGAGAAACAATCTTTTAAAAGATATCTCTCATATGAAGCAAAAAAAGCACTGGGATGATTTGTTCATGAAGGCAGCGATTCCCATTATCGAATTCAGACAATTGTATTGTGAATTGATAAACTCCCGTATTAAATCCCAATTTGATTGTCTTTTCAAAGAAGCTCACGAACTGGAGATATTTTATACCAAGACATGTAGCAGAGATAATGGAAATTTCGGCATCGACGATATATCGAATGAGATAAAAAGACTGGAAAAGAAGGAGTGGCAGTATCAAAGAACACTGATAGGACCTCATCTGGATGATTATGTAATTTTATATAAGCACAGACCTTTGATAGATACAGGCTCCCAGGGACAGAAACGCACCATAACATTGTTGATGAAAATTGCCCAGTTGGAGATGGTGAAAGAGAAAATAAACGACTATCCTATCTTACTGCTTGACGATGTTTTTGCCGAATTGGATGAAAGACACACCAGTGTTTTTATGGAAATACTAAAAAACCATGATCAGATATTTATTGCTACCCCAAACAAACATACAGCGGAGCTTTGGAAAGAACTCCCGGTGATTGAACTTGAATCCGGAGAATGAAAAGGTTATGAAGTGGAATAGAAACATTATTGGCTGGATGTTTTATGATTTTGCCAATTCTTCATTTACCACCATTATTGTAACCGTTGTTTACAGTGCTTATTTTATCAAACAGGTTGTTGGGGGAACTGCCGGTTATGGAGAGCAATTATGGGGGAGAGCTGTAGCTATTTCGATGACTCTGGTAGCGCTTTCAGCCCCAATATTCGGAGCTGTTGCCGATTTTTCCCGAAGCAAAAAGAAGTTTCTGTTTATCAATTGCTATATCACAGTCATTTTCACGGGGTTACTATACTTTGTTAACAGTGGAGAAATAACAAAGGGGATGATATTCTTCATAATAGCAAATTTCGGATTCAACAGCGCTAATGTATTTTATGATGCTTTTTTGCCGGAAATTACTGAACCAGAAGATATTGGCAAAGTTTCTGGTTATGGTTGGGCTTTGGGTTATGTTGGCGGATTACTGTCACTGTTTATCTCCCTGATACTTGTTAAAATAGATGTCCGTCTCGTTTTTCCTGCAATCGCAGCGTATTTCTTCGTTTTTTCATTGATAACTTTTTTTTGGCTCAAAGAGTTAAGATTACCTTCTAAAAGAACTAACTATTTTAAAACAGCAATTCAGAGGATAGCTTTTACATACAGGAATATCAAGAAAATCCCGGAGCTTTTAAAATATCTGTTCAGTTATTTCATCTACAATGACGGGATTACAACCGTGATTGTTTTTGCCTCTATATATGGTATAACCAGATTCGGGATGACTACGCAAAATATGATAGTTTACTTCATTCTGGCTCAGGTATCATCAGTTATTGGCTCAGCAGTGTTTGGCAATTTAACTGATAAAATAGGCGTCAAAAAGACACTCAGCATGAGCTTGTTTATCTGGATTGTAGTTGTGATATGGGCTTTCTACTGCAAATCGGGTTTTGAGTATTATTTTGTGGGTTTAACAGCCGGTTTGGCTATAGGCAGCAGTCAATCAAACAGCAGGACATTACTGGCGATGCTGACTCCGCATAATAAGCAAGCCGAGTTTTTTGGTTTTTATACATTGACAGGAAGGTTATCCTCGATTATCGGTCCATTAGTGTATGGTGAGATTGCCCGCAGGACAGGTTCACCCAGATGGTCTGTGCTGTCATTAATAGTTTTTTTTGTTACAGGGTTTGTGATTTTGCAAAGCGTTAATGTCCAAAAG
>Ga0194111_10006499_pt1 | contig 13290 bp, 12 predicted proteins | sample TA2KigC300mmetaG_FD_146194 | JGI IMG/M metagenome (GOLD analysis project Ga0194111, IMG submission 146194) | Freshwater microbial communities from Lake Tanganyika, Tanzania - TA2015033 Kigoma Deep Cast 300m | ecosystem: Environmental > Aquatic > Freshwater > Lake | place: Tanzania: Lake... | reverse complement strand
TCCTTATCTTTGAAGAAAAGGATTTTGAAGAAGGTTTCCCGGTCACTGATTCCGAGTCGTTGGGCCACCAGTTCGGCCAGGTCTTCCACCTTGACCCCATATGGCTGAAGTTCCACAGCCGCCTTGCGGACATGGCGCCGCACCGACTCCATGTGCACATTAACGGCGTTCCAGATTGCCGAGTTTCTCAATTTTTCGTAGCTAATGTTATTTTCGAAGGGAAACATGATGATCTGCCAGGGGGTGGCATTCAGGGGTATTGCCAAGGAGATTTTGTCCAGGTGGGAGACTCGGATTGCCGGCGATTTCAGTTGATAGGTATGGAATCTGATTATGTCGTCTTCCGCCTCAATGGTAATTTCTTCGTCGGGGATTGTATGCAGGACCCGAAAATAACCTTTCCAGGTGGCGAAGGGGATTGTTACACTTCCCCATCGTAACGATTGACAGTCCATTTCATTCTTAAAACCTTGCCCCACTATTGTTAATTTTTCGGAGGCGGTGAGGGTCACCGCGGACTTCGGGTGTATTTTGCTCGCCTTAAGCACTTTGATGGTTTTCTTATGCTTAAGCATTTCAGATTTTTTAATAATAATCTTCATGCTATTACTCAGGCCATAAAATTGTTCTCACAATCATCAACCGAATGCCCCAAAAAACAATTTTTAAGTCCGCAGGAATGGGAACCATTAATTGACCTCAGTAATATCAAATAACCCAGGAAAAGCAGCTCTGCTTCTTGGCCTTTATTCAATAATTCCACAGCCTCTGGGTTAAAGCTCAAATAACCACGATTACAAAGGCTTATGGCAGAAAGCCATTCAAGGCCAATTTCCTGGCAAACCTCATTCGGAGTTGAAGGAGTTAATCTCAGCCCTTCAAGCCGGGATACACGCGCTTTTTCTATATCATCCATAATCTGTCTTATCCAATTTTCCCGGCTAAATTCGCTGCTTTCTACTTATAGCTTCATAGAATAAATCTGGATGATATGGATGGGGTTTTGGATGGTCGATAGCTTCTCTCAACTTATTAAGGAAAGCATCGATTTCGGTTATAGGTGTTTCAAGTCTAATTAAAAATTCGGCGGGATGACCATCTTCATCGGTAATCTCAAAAAGAATATCAAGTAATGTCAAATTTGTTTCGGTATGCTGAAAAATAATCTCCTTAATTCTTGCTCTGCCTAAATAGGAGCACCAATAATTCGGGTCATCTTTATATTTTCCTACATAGATAGGTTCCATAGTTACCTCGTCTTTTTAAAAAGATAGAGATATGGTGTAATGTGCAATTCAATCGCCTTCAAACTCCCCCTCCAGCCCCAAATCCTGCAAAGCCATATTGAGCTGCTGTTTGACCGTGGGGTCGCCCCATAGGTGGGTCAAAAAAACTCTCATTTTACCACCCTCTGGATAAAAACTTCCTCCGCTCGGCGGCATCCAGCACCTGGGCACAGGATTCCCAGTTTACCTTTCCGATTTTCTGATGGTATCTGATTTCAAAAGGATGCTGTCTCGGAAGAGCATCGATGGTCTGCCTGGCTTCCTCAATTTCTCCTAGGGCCACTTGAATCCAGACATCCTCCAAGACATCGGGAATCTGGCCGAACAGGTCAAAGATTTCCTTCAGCCGGGCAGAAAGGAGTTGATGGACCCGGTCCTCCACTGACCCCCGGTAGCGCATATTATAGACGAACACCGTATCCCGAAGTTGTCCAATCCGCTGAATCCGTCCCTTCCTCTGTTCCAGCCGGGTAGGGTTCCATGGCAGGTCCAGGTTGATAAGGGTCCCCAGGCGCTGGAGGTTCAGCCCCTCGCTGGCGGCGTCGGTGCCCAGGAGCAGGCGAACTTCGCCGGTGCGGACCATCTTCTTTAACGCCTCCCGAGATTGAGACCTGAACTCTCCCCCAATCATGACCCCGGACCTCTGAGCGCCCGCATAAATCCCGATTCTTTCGCCCGGCAGGTCCTCCCCGGAAAGATGCTGTGCCAGCCACTCAATGGAATCAAACCACTGGGAAAAGATGATGCAACCCTGGTCGAGCCATCTTTTAGTCAGGAGCAGCTCAATGACTCGTTGGTATTTGGGGTCCCGTTCCTGATTGGCGTCTAAGGCGTCAATGAAGGACTGGAGTTGTCCTTTCTCATCTTGAGTCAAGGTGCGAAATTGCGGGGCAACCGCCCCGGCATCAACATCTTCTTCTTCATCAACCTCTGTTTCGGGTAGGACTTCCCAATTCTGCAAAATGGCGTCCGCGGTTTTCCTTCCGGCATAAATGGTGCTCCCCACCCGGCGAAGCAGGTGCGTTCGTAAAAACCCGGAACCACTAATTCGGCTTCCTAAAAGACGGCAAAAATCCTCGGCGCGGTTATAAGCGTCCTGCAAATAAGCAGGAAGGAGTAAGGCCCCGGCCTCATCCTCCCCGAAAAGTTCTACCTTGACCGGCTTGAGATATGGTTCATGGGTTCCCGGGTCGATGGTGGACTCAAGAAATTCCCTAGTCCGGCGCACAATATGACGGATAAAGGGATTATGGTTCTGGGCAAACTCCTGCCGCATACCGGTCAACCGGTCTTTGTCCGGCCGCATAAGATTTTCAAAGGATGACCCCGGGGCTACTGCCGCTTCCTCTCCCAGGCCCAAGGACTGGCGGACTATGGAAAAATTTGGGTGCTCAGAGGCCGGGGGTAAGGGGTTGCGGACCCAATGCCACAGTTCCCGCTCATCTTCCGGCAAGGATTGACGGCCCATGACTGCTTCCATGGCCGGCAGGGTTTGCCGCCACTGGCTCCAGGCATTACCAAACACAAATTCGTTGCCCTTGGCCAAAAGGGTCATGAGGTCCCAGACCTCCACCGGATAAATCTGCACCGGCGTAGCCGTGGCCAGAAACAAGCTTCGAGTAAGTCCTGCTATTTTGTCCATAAAGGCCAGGAGATTATTGGGGTCGGGTCTTTCACCGGCCCTGGTGGGCCCCAGGTTTTTTCGCCTGGCTCGGTGAGCTTCATCCAGAATCACACATTCATAAGAATTTCTCAGCAGGTACTCCGCCACCTCTGATACGCTGGTAATAAGACCGGTGGAAACTATCCCTACCCGCCGGGGACATTTGAGCACTCCTTCCGGCCCGAGAACCGGATGGTCAATGCCGTATTCGTCAACCCACTTCTTCCCGGCCCAGACCGCCGCGGGCATACCCAGGAGATTCCGCATTTCATCCTGCCATTGCCAGACCAGGGCCTTGGGAGCCAGCACCAGAATGGGGCCATCCCCGTGCAACGCCATGAGCATGGCGACCAGGGCCAGCTGTACGGTTTTTCCCAACCCCACCATGTCAGCCAACAAATACCGTGCCCCGAATGGCCCCCGGTGGGCGTCGAAGGCCAGCTTCACGAAGTATTTCTGATGTTCCCAGAGGCCGTATTCCTGGCGGTAAACCGGGGTTTCAATAACCGGCGCGGCTGGTTCGGGGTCCTGCCGCCACTTTTCCACCGATGGGACCACGGTGCGCCGGGCCAGCCGGCCGATGTCCTCGATGACAAAATCCGCCAGTTTGACCGCATAGGGACTCTGCCACAGGGCGTCAAATTCTTCCTGGACCCAGGCCACCGCTTCCGGGGAATTATCCTCCCAGAGAATTTCATAATTGAGTTTCCAGGCCTGGAAAGTTTCGTTCACGCTCCCCAGGAAGGCGGTCTTGCTGCCGTTGCCCAAGGTGATGACCCCGGCCTTGCCGTGGATAAGGCCGAATTTGTCATTGGGGAGGACCTTGACCTGCAGCTTGCCGTCCCGGAGAAACCGGTAGAGGCGCTGAAACCTGCCCTGGCTCGGCTCGCCAAACTTTTCCGGTCCGGAGGCGCACCACTCCCGCCGCATCCCGTATTGAGCCGCCCGGGCGGTCTCCACATCCTGCACCTGCAGATCGGAATTGCAGATGACCCGGATCGGCCCTTGCACCGATTCCAGGGCCTCGCCCGCCACCTCTAAAATAGAGGAGCTAAAATACCCGGCAATGCGGTCATAGGCCAGGGCGCCCCGCAGGCGCTCGGTGAGAAAGGTCTGGTCCAGTTTATGGAGGCGGGAAGTGAAGCGGTTAATCATAATGGCTTCGTGGTTGGACGGTAGTCGTTTTCCACCGCCCCGGCCACCAGGCGGGCGGCTTCCCCATCCTGGCGCCAGTTCTCCAACTTGATTCCCATGGTGGCCAGATAATGGAGCACTATGATCAGCTTCTGGCGTTGATTCCAGTAATCGGCCAGTTCGGTCTTAAGCCAGTCTCTCCCCGTGATCGCCTCGCGAGTCCTGGAGGCCTCCCGCACTGCAAAGAGGGCCTGGCGGAGCAGGGAGCCGCCGAAGCCGTCCCCCCCCAGAATTTTGTTGGCAAATTCCGAAGCCGTCTTGCAGCGAGTATGGTTTGCCTGAGTGCTGGCCAAAAAAGGCAGGTATTCCCGCACCCCGAAGCCCCGGGCCAATTCCTGATACACCCCGACGCGCCGCTCCCCGTGGCTCTCCAGTTCCAAGCCCTTCAGGTAGAAGCGCTCCTCCGGCGTCAACTTTTTCCAAAGTTGGGGGTCGAATCCCTGGGGAATGAGGTAGTCGCAGGCGGTCTTGACCGCCTCCTCAATGATCTCCTCAATGGGCGAGATTGCCCCGCGGGGGCGGGTGCGGGACAGCTCGTATTCGATGTCCAGGTCCTCGATCTTCCGGTACTGGGTCAGCACCCGCAGGGCCGCGGCATAGGCCGCCAGTTGGTAATCGGTGTCCCCGAAGTTGGGGTCCTCCTGGTCGTCCAGGGCCAGCATGCTGTCCATCTGGGCCTTGACCTCGCCTTCGATGCGGAAAGAGATTTCATCCCGGTAGGCGGTTTCCTGGGAGGTGCGCTTGCGTAGCACCAGTAGGACCGTGCCTTGAACATAGTTACCCTGCTTGAGGGAGGACTCGGTTTCGGTGCCGATGGTCCAGGCCGCGGTGACGTGCAGGCCCGCGGCCCAGAGGATGAGGGCCAGGTCGGCCCAGACCTTGACGTCCTGATGGGTGAACATCACCACCTGCAAACCGTCATCGGGCATAAGGGCCGTCAGGTTGCGGTAGGCGGCCACCATGCTGCGGCGGAAATGCTCGTCCTTGCCGGTTATCGCTAAGGCTCTTTTACTATCGGTAACCCATTCCAGAAAAACTTGGCTTAAGAGTTTCTCATACCAAGACAAATAAAATTCAGATAACTCATGGTAATTAATAGCATCTGCATAAGATGGGTCAGTAATCCAAATATCATTTTCTAATGTTATAATTCTTGCATCATTTACTTCAACAGATGATTTATTATTAAGCTCACAACTCTTTATTTTAATAAAAAACGTGTTATTTACTTTTGAAAGCGGCCTACAACCATAAGTAATCAGTGTATTAAATGCTTGATTATATAAAGCATTCTCTACAATGCCTTCATTAGCTGCGGCAGTATGACAACGTGATAGGCGGGAATTATAATCAATTGCTATGGCCGTTCCTAAGAGATTGCCAACTAATTCTATTTTTTCATTTTTGGACAAAGAACCCATTTTCTCAAAAAATAAACCACCTATCAACAACTGCCGCGGATTAAACAAATGATGCCAATAGGTCCAGCCTCTTGTCCTGATCGGCTCATCAGTTTTTTCTCCGGGCTCTATTGGGCGGCTGGGGAGGTAGCCCTTCGCCTGCCAGTCGTGAAACCTTTCCCGGAGCAGGGCCAGCACCCGGGCTTCCCGTTCCAAATCATGAGCGTCAGGGGCGCGGTAATGACGTCGGGTTCTCTCTTTGGCTTCGTCATCAAGATAGGTTTCCACCCAGCGGATGCAGTAGAGGCGCTCCTGGAAGACGTCCTCCGGGCGGGGCACCAGGTCGTCGTTCTCCCACAGGCGCAGGCCGTATTGCGCCCCTTCCCCGGTGCGCCGGTCGCCCCGGAGCATGGCGAAAGGGGTGGACTTCCGGCAGGTCGGGACGGGACAATGAAGGGCATTTCCCTTGACCGTGCCCGCCTTTTTGGCCGCCTCCATTTCCTGGGCTGAAACCCCAGATTTGATGTGGAGATCAAACCGCTGCTCTTTTTCGTTAAACTCCAGGACTGCAATGGTCTTGGTGCCCTCACCGATGACCCAGGAGGGCGCCAGGGGGACCATGACCCCGCACTCAGGGCAGCGGGTCTCCAGGCAGTAGAGGTAGGCGTCGGCCCGCCAGCCCTGCTCGTTGTGCTCAATCCGCCACTCGGTTACCTGGCGGCCCACTGCGGCATAAACTCTTTCCTGGGCCTCCCTGACTTTCTTGGCCACCTCCGGGCCGCCGCCCACGATATGCAGGGCCGCCCAGGTGAGAAGCGCGGCCACGGGGCTCAAATCCGAGGCATAGACCTCGCACCCCAAACGGGCCGCCTCGAAGGGGATGCTGCCGCCGCCACAGAACACGTCCCCCACCCGGGGGATGTGGCCGAAGCGGCGATCCCCCAACTGGCGCACCAACTCCCGCAGGCCCCGGGCGCTGGTCTCCAAATGGGCGTTGATGTCGGCCCAGGCCTCCGGCGATGGGCCTTCCAGATGCTCCGGCCGCCGGCAATACTCCAGCTTCTCATCATACGAGAGGCCCTGAAACACCAAGCGTTGCAGGGTGCGTTTGTCCTCAGCCTTGATGCCTTTCTTGTACTTGGGCTTATCCGGGGTTGAGTCCGGCGTGAACCAGCGTTCCCGCTCCTTCTCAGGGAGCCGGGCAAAAAGCTCTTTCAAGGGAATGCTCTTGTCTTTGCGCCGCCACAGGCCCTCTTCGTCCATGGTCATGAGCCGGAGGAAAATTTCCCGGTCCCGGCGAGGATTGTCCGTGGCGGGAAGCAGCAGTCCCAACAGAGCGGCCCGCACCACCACCAGGGGTTTGCGGCCCCACCATTTGCCCAGCCCGGTGAGGGTTTGGCCGAGGTTGGCCTTGCGTTCCTTGTAGCTCTCCTTGGAGAGCTTGGACACGGGGAACTGGGTTTCGATGAAGGATTTGCTTTCTGGTTCCATTATTCCAAAAGTTTCTTTTGCCGTTCCTCGGTCCCCATGGCCCAGGGGCGGTCTTGATCCCGCACCCGAAAGAGGGGGGATTCAGCCGGCGGCGCCAGGTACTCGGTGGATACCGGGTTCTCGGCCAGGGCGTAATACAAGGCCTTGCGCCAGCCCCGGCCCCGGCCGGTGACCGCGTGACCGGTGGCGGCGTTGGTCATGGTAAAGAGCCACCAACGTTCTTCCGGGGCCAGCCCCAGCCAATTCTTCACCGCCAGGGGGATGAATTCCGGGTCCGCGTCTTCAATGGCCCAGGCCAGGAGCACCAGTTCCTTGCCGAAGAGCCGGGAAACCGGCACCGGTCCAGTCTTCCACTGGCCGGTCTTGCGTCCGTTCTGCTTCAGGCGGCGGTTGAACTCCGCCTTCACTTCCTGGGCGATGGCCTCCCACTTGCGGCGGGGGAGGATTACCCGGACCTTGTTGTCCATCTCGCCCAGGTCCAGGCTGACCTCCGGTTGGATTTCATTTTCCCGCCATTCAAAATGCTCCGAAATGAAGACCGGGGCGTCTTTGGCCGCGGGAATGGTCACCAGAAAATGGTGGCGGCTCTCTGCCGGAATGAAGCCGAATCCCAGGACCTGGGGCTTTTTGGCCATTATTGTTCGACCTCGCCCGTCTTCAGCTCAGTCTTGGCTTCAGCCGCCCAATCCAGGAGGTGCTGGCCCAGGGGGAACCAGAGGCGGGGCACAGTGACCCCCACCTGGCCATCAGGGAGCAAGCGCCGCAAGTATTCCACCGCCTGGCGCATCTGGGTGCCGTCCAGTTGAAAATCGGGATGGACGGCGAAATCCAGCCATTTGCTGCCAGTAACCATCAGCCGGGGGCCGCAGGCCGCGGCCTGATGTTTCTGGAGACGGTCCAGGAAGTCGTAAGACTCCATGGTGGTGTCAAACTTGTGTTCCCGTCTCCAGGTAGCCGGCTTGGTGGGGTCAAATTCCGGCTCGTCCCTGTCCCAGGGAATTTCCCGGCGGTGGACCTCGGAAATGACGCCGTCCTTTTCCGCCACGGCCAGGACCAAAAAGGTGTTCTTCCCCACTGCAAAGGGTTCGGCATAAGAGGCGCCCTTATCCAGGGGGCTGGAGCCGTCCTTGGTAAAGCGAATGGGGGCCGGGGGCGCAGCCCGCAGTTCCACCATCTTTTCGGTGCCGTCCCGCCCCTGATAAACCCGGGACTTGAGGGTGATCTTGTTGCGCCATTCCACGGCCGGGCCGGTTTGGTGCTTGCCGGAAGAATCCACACAGAGGAAAGACACCTTCAGTTCGGCGGTGGCGAAATTTTTTGGGTCTTCGACGCGGCCGGACTCGGGAGTGGCTTCTTTCCCAACCTCAAAGCAGATGAAGTCCCCATGCACCGGGTTAAGTCGGAGGACCACTTCACCCGTATCGTCGTTCCGGGACAACTGCTGAATCTGAATGCCGGTTTCCGGGGGCGGGAATGGGGGCTTCTCCACCCAGCCATCGGTTTCCCGCCACTGGTCGGCGTGAACCATCTTCTCCTTGAGGCGGTCCAGGGCATCGGGGCGGTGCCAGGGCCAGGCGGTATTGGTGGCAGACCGCTTCTTGACTTCACTCCAGAGCATAGTTTTTTGAGTAAAAAGGCGGTCTTCGCATTTTTTCCGGAAGGCCTCACTCTCAATATCTTCGGTGAATTTTTGCTTGCTCTTCAAAGCCTCCCGGATTTGCTTTTCGCCGTTATAGTTATTGTCGGTGAAGCTCATCAGGAAGTCGCCGGTGCGCAACTGGTTCATGTGGGGAAAGACCAGGGTGGTGAAGGTTTCCCGGGCCGCGCTCAGCAACTGTAACATGATGCGTTCCTGGAGTTCTATCGCCTTTAGCCGCTGGGGGTCGTTTTCCGGGTACTTTTCGTCGTCCATCTCTTTCAGGATGGAGCCGATGGCCTTCAATTCCGCAGCGCGCTCCAGCAGGTGCTCCAGGGTCTGATACTGGCCGGTGAGAAAAAGAATCCGATTCTGGTAATCCAGATCATCATAGAATTTCTGCAAATCCGGGCTTAAGCCCTCTCGCTCAAACGGCTCACAAATGACTATGGTAACTTTCTCGGGTTTAATCTGAATCTGATCAATGGCCGGCAGGGCCAGGACCTCCTGGTAACAGTCTTTCATGACGGGCTGAAAGATACCGGCAAGGAAAGAGCGCAACTCTCTCAGGCAGGCCTCACGGTTGTAGGAGTCGGCCCGGGTCTTGAGGTCTGCCACCAGGTTTTTGAGATTCTTAAAGAATAATTTGCCATCGCTACTGGCCCAGAGATACCAGGCGCTGGTAAAGAACCTTTCAAAGACATTTTTCTGAAGCTGGGACACATCGCGACCAGGAGCACAGAGGTAGGAGACAATATCTGACTCGGATAATCCCAGAACTGCGTTGGGAACATTGGCCAGAGAGGCCACCAGGAGCAGTTTGCCCACGTCCTGGGTATCGTGACCGCCGCCCAGGTTGGCGTCCATGATTTCGGCCACGGCACTGCCACTGGAAGCAATGTCATGGGCGATGGCGTTATCCAGGGTGGGGTTGATGGCGGTGATTTCCGCCAGAGTCTCATTGTGGTTGAGGTCCAGATCGTAGGGGTGAACAAGGTGAATCTGGTCAGCCCGTTTGGTTTCATAGAGCCGGGATACCAACACCCGCATGAGGCGAATGAGGCCGCGGGTCTGTTGAAAGCCGGGGTTCTCCCGGAAACGGGCATAAAGATCCCGGATGGTGAAGTGAAAGGGATAGGATGACCTGATCTGGGCGGCATACTGCTCCGGGGATGCCTTGGTGATGTCCATCTGCCTGGCGTCCCGGACGGCCTTGGCATAGGCTTCGGCCACTGCGGCGACCTCAGTCTCAGCAGGCAACTTTTCAAACAGGCGTTTCCGCAAAATATGATAGACATCGTCGGTGTTCATGCCCACTGGCTCCAAGCGGAGGGCCATACGATGGACTTCGTCTTCAAAATTGGCCAGAGCCTTTAGGAGGTGAGCACTGCCTTCCTCATAAGTGGCCCGGAGGTCGGAGATCACTACGCAGACATTGTCCAGCTCGGCCTTTGCGACCGCTACCAGCAAGTTGGCCAGGGCCGCAGTCGTTACATGGGCCAGATTGGTGTCGCCGATGGTTTTGGCCTTGGCATGCTCGAAGTACGGGGGCAGTTCATCCAGCAGGATGAGCTTGGGTTCCCCCTGAAGAAGTCTTATCCAATCTGTCGGCCCCGGTGCGGATAGAGGCGAATAAAAATTGTTGAAGACCTCCTTTTTGCCAAGCTGGTCGGCAATGGCACCCCAGATTCCGTAAGGGGCGCTGGTTTCCCGGCCGGTGAACCCCACCACCCGCACCTCCCCTAAATCCTTTTCCTCATAGGCCTCACCCATGACCTGGAAGCGAAGGTGGGGGTGACGGGCCAGCAAACCCAGGGCTATCATATTGTGGGTCTTGCCGCCGCCCATGGCCTGGGTAAGGACAAAGACTCCCTGCGTGGAGTTCCCGGCAAATCTTCGGAAGGCTTCCCGGAGGAGGCGGGCCATGCCGTCAGTGCGATAATTCTCAGTGAAAAATTCCTCGGCGTTAATCCGGTCATCGATAAGGTTGGTGATATCCAGAACTGTATCCCGACGACCGGTATCGAAAACGCTGGGGCGGGGTGTGCAGAGTTCACCGATGGGCTTCATTTTCACCCTTCCTGCCTAATATTTATAAACTCCAGGAGATTAAAGTCAGGGACCGGAAAATTCAGGGTTTTTCGATATGTCTTGGTAATCACGCCGAGCAAATCCCCCACGATAAAACCACCAAAGGTGAGTGGCTCGTTGGTCACCCGGACCGGCTCATTGAATTTGGGGGTCTTGAGGATATCACCCCGTTTGAGGGGAAGACATTCCATCCTAATGGCCTTGGATTATAAGGAAATTCATGCCGGAGCTATTATGCCATAATCGTTCAGAAACGGTTAAATTTTTTTGGCGTGCTTGATGCAGCTAATTTCCTGACCGGAAGGATTCTCTAGAAGAGTCGATTGCCGGAAACAGAGAAGCGGACAAGAATCAATTAACCGGAAGCTCCTGGTGTCCTGGGCAGGGAATAGCGATATGTCCAGAGCTATCTTGCCGAAACTATTATTTTTTTCAGGTAATTCATGCTTTGGTTTGGGATATGGAAAAATGCAGAAAAAGGATGAATAGAACGGGGAAGGTCGCAAGAAAAAATCCCAAGTTTATTGACAAAAATAGGTTTAACTTATTTATAATATTAAAGAATGTGGTTTATTAAATTGTCAGCCGAAATAATTCTAATGAATATTTCTGGCAATTGTCCATATTTAACCGCTAAAAGGGCCTTCTGCTTCTTCCTCCAAAATGGCCTTGGCCAGCTCTTTGCCTTCATCCGTCAAGGTGAGTCCCGTCCGATACCTGGTTAGGGTTTTCCAGTATTCAATCAAACCACGCACCCATAATCGGGTTAGGCATCTGGATAAAGAGGCATGGGCCGTTTCGTACTCACACCCGGCAAACACCTGGTGCAAAATGTCTTGACAGGTAAGGAATCTGCTCTTGAAGCAAAGAACCAAAATTCTTTTTTGAAGGTCCGAGATGCCCCTGCTCATCGCCATCTCCCATGTGGTGAAGGTCAATCTTTGATGAATCAAAGAAAGTTTGACAAGTTTTTCAGTATCTTCAACCGTTGACGCTCTGATTTACCATTGTCGGTCATGCCTGCAAGGAGCTGGGCAATCTTCCTTTGGCGTGCCCTGGGCCGGCCAAAAAGGGCCTTGGGGTCATTACTGAATTTTCGCAAAACCCTTAACCCGCTGTTACACAGCGCTTGAGCACTTGCTCCTTGGAATCCCGCGGCCCGGGCAGCATCTTTCATCAAGAGTCCAGAAAAATAGAGGTTTAAGAATTTCCACTCTCTCGGCGAAAACCGGGATTTAACCATGACCTAACCAGCCCTCGGATTGCATTTTCAACCCAACGTCACCGTCTACCCCTGGGCCTCCAGGTCCTCCCGGTCTAGCCATCCAACCTCGACCATCGCCGCCTCCACCTGGGCCAAGGCTGCCCGGAATTGCGGCCACAGGTGGGGGGACACCGCCAGACCTTTTCTAGTCGGCGCCGGGTCCTTGCCGTCCCCTTTGGCGTAAACCCGCATATCAATAAACTTGCGGCCTTTGAATTCCCCCAGGCGAAACCGGATTGTCTCCCGTGAGTTCTTGGGCACTTCACAAACTTGGGTATCACTCATGCCTTTCCCCTTTCAGATAACCTCTATAAATTCCCGTGTCAGTAATTCCTAAAAAGGAATCTCATCCGGTGTTTGACACTTGGCCGGGGGTGAAAGCAGGCCACGCAACTCACCACAGACCCGGCCCACTATGTTGGATAACACCTGGCCCGCATAGGCCAGGTTCCGCTGGTCCGACAACTCGATCATGGTGCTTATGATTCTTGCTGTGTCCATCTCTTTAATTGACGCGGAAATCACTTTTTCACGTTCGGCTAATTTACTTTCGAGTCCCCATTTTTCTTGCCCTATGCCTTCGATCACCTGTTCATATTCCCGCAACTGCTCTCGATGGATTTTCAACGCCTTTGTCAGCGCCGCATCATATTTCTCGCCGCATTCATGGCACACAACCCCCACTGTGCCAGACAAAAAAAGTTCTAACCCAACCATGGGGGCGGTACGCCCGCTGCAAATGGCGCACGGGTCATTACTGGCGCAATTATTCAGCTTTACTTCCAAGGCGATTCTCTTTTTCATGGCTTTTTTCCTTTCAGTCTCTTTTCAGTCTCTTTCGTGTTTTTTAGAAAACTCAGTTACCGCCTTGCTCATTGCTATTATCCCCCTTTCATTATGACTTCACACGCCATTGCCACCCCAAACCGCCCCCTATCCAGCCGTCGGCAATGCCCCCAGGCTTGGGTCGGATTCGGGGAAATGACGGCGGGGAGAAAATGGCCGCACTCATAACAGGTCAGAACTCGCTCCGTGGCCTGAGGCCTCTGGGCCAGATAACTTATCACCTGGGGCTTATACTTCTTCACCAGGGCCAGCAGGGGGCGCACCTGGGCCGGGTCCGGGTCGCCCTGTCCCTGCCATTTATAGCGCACCCTCTCTCCTTGGAGTTCGAAGCGGTATCCCAGATGACTTAGCTTCATGACAACTTGGCCGATGTCCATCACAATTCGCCCTCCTTCAGAAAACCATTAGGCAAAGAATGT
>Ga0194111_10006494_pt1 | contig 13292 bp, 10 predicted proteins | sample TA2KigC300mmetaG_FD_146194 | JGI IMG/M metagenome (GOLD analysis project Ga0194111, IMG submission 146194) | Freshwater microbial communities from Lake Tanganyika, Tanzania - TA2015033 Kigoma Deep Cast 300m | ecosystem: Environmental > Aquatic > Freshwater > Lake | place: Tanzania: Lake... | reverse complement strand
CGGTCGCAGATGCACACGCGCGAAGCGACCTTCCCCGGCTTCTACGGGTGGATTCGCGATTGGGATGTGGGCGGCACGTACACCGACACTCAATCCTGCCCGCAATGCCGGGGCGCACGCCTGCGGCCCGAATATCTGGCCGTGACACTGGGCGGGTTCAACGTCCACGAGTTGAGCGAGATGCCGCTGGCCGCGCTGCACCGCGTCGTGGCTGGGCTGTCGCCAACTATCGAGCTATCCAGAACCGAAGCCCCTCCCGCGGCCGATCCGGCCGGAGTCAACGACGAACCGCTGAACATGGGCGAGAGCACCCAGTCCCGACTGGTCGGGCCGGCCCTGCGGACCGTTCAGCGGCGTCTCCGCTTTCTGCTGCAAGTCGGCCTGGGCTACCTGCATCTGGAGCGGCCCACGGCGACCCTCTCGGCCGGCGAGGCGCAGCGGGTGAAGCTGGCAGGGCTGTTGGGCAGCGGCCTGACCTCGCTTACGGTGCTGCTGGACGAGCCGACACGCGGCCTGCACCCTTCGGAGGTGGATGCGCTGCTGGCCGCGCTGGCTGCGCTGCGCGACGAAGGCAACACGGTGATCATGGTCGAGCACGACCTTCAGGCAATCTCTGCGGCCGATCATCTGGTGGACATGGGGCCGGGGGCCGGAGTCGAGGGCGGCCAGATCGTTGCGCAGGGCGCGCCCGCGGCGGTCGCCCAGGCTGATACGGTCACGGCGCGCTGGCTGGCTGGCAAGCGATCGGCCGACGCACGGCGATCCCGGCGCACGCCGTCGGGCTGGATGGTCGTGTGCGGGGCCAGGGCCAACAACCTGTCCGGCGAGGACGTGCACCTGCCGTTGGGCGTGTTGGTCGGGCTGTGCGGCGTGTCCGGCTCTGGCAAGAGCACTCTGCTGATAGACACCGTGGGCCGGGCGCTGGCCCCCAAGAAGCAAACCACTTCGGTCGCGTATGAGCCGGTCGAGCCGGGCCGCCACGAGGCGATCGAGGCCGCGCCGTCACGCGCGTTGGTGGTGGATCAGACGCGCAGCGGATCGGCCAGCCCCATCGCGTTCCTCGACCTGGAGCGTCCGTTGCGCGGCCTGTTCGCAGACAGCGAAGACGCCCGCGGCCTGGGGCTGGACGAACGGCGGCTGGCGCGCGGCTGCTCGGCCTGCGGCGGCCAGGGCGCTCTACGCGTCGACATGGGTTTCCTGCCGCCGATTCACACGCCTTGCGAGGCGTGTCACGGCTCCGGCTTTCTGGCCGAGGCCTGGGAAGTGCGCCTTCGTGGGGTCAGCCTGCCAGAGGCGCTCGCGCTGACGATTGATCAGGTCTATGCGCTCTTCGGCGACGAGCCAGGGCTGGCGCGGCCGCTGGCCGCCGCACGCGAGGTGGGGTTGGGCTATCTGGCGCTGCGGCAGCCCGGCTACGCGCTCTCGGGCGGCGAGGCGCAGCGCCTCAAGATCGCGGCCGAGCTGTGTCGCCGGGCCCCGGCCGCCACGCTCTATCTGTTGGATGAGCCGACCGTGGGTCAGCACCTGGAGGATGTGGAGCGGCTGGCCGCGGTGTTGCATCGGCTGGTGGAGGAGGGTCACACCGTCGCGGTGATCGAGCATCATCCCCATCTGCTGGCTGCGTGCGATTGGCTGGTGGAGCTGGGCCCCGGCGGCGGGCCAGACGGCGGCCGGGTGATCGCCAGCGGCCCGCCTGAAACGATCAGCCGCGGCCGCACCCCCATCGCGGCCTACCTGCGCCCCATCCTGGCGGAGGATGCATCATGACCGCGCCAAACCCCGCATGGACGCCGCTCCTGCTGGCCGATCCTTCGCCCTGCCTCCGCCGGCTCGTCCTGGTCGAGCTGCTGAGCCAGGCGCAGCCAGCCCGTCCTGAAAATCGCCGCCCGCCGCTCCGGTATCGAGGCTGTGCGAAGCCTCCTTTCAGGATCAGCCGGTCTCTGCCGCCGACGACCAAACCGGCTAAAGCCTCGAATCCACCCCGCATGTTTGTCATGCGCCGTCCCACAGGGAGGCTTCGCACCCTGGACTGCATGGCGCAGCCAGGGCAGGCTGGCGCCGCGGCCGGCATGAACGACTGTCCTGAAAACCGCCCGCCAAGTGCGGGGCGCTTGGCGGGTTTCATCTCGGAGATTGACGAACTGACTGGAGCGATGGAGACGGACCGGCTGGCCATCGGCCTGCTGGCGCGGCAACAGGCCGATGGCTCCTGGCAGGGGGCAAACCTGGACATGCAGAGCGATCCCCTGCGCGCCACGACGCAGGCGCTCCTGCGGCTTGGCTACCTGGGCTTCGCCAAAGAGCATCCGGCCGTGCAGCGCGGAGCCGAATACATCTTCTCGGCGCAGCAGTTGGATGGCTCCTGGCCGCTGCCCGGCGCAGACGATGAGGAGGAGGGCGAACGCTACTCGATGATCCCACTCCAAACCGCGCTGCCGCTGCGCGCTTTGGCTGCCTGCGGCCTGGCCACCGACCCGCGAGCCGAGCGGGGCTTCGAGTGGCTGCTGGCCCAGCGACTGCCTGACGGCGCCTGGCCCACGGGGATCGCCGCGGGTGTGCACGGCTACGTGGCCGGGTATCGCAGGCTGGCGCATTCGCGCTGGGGCTGTCGTTCCAACACCACGGGCGCGCTCATCTGCCTGGCCTTGCACCCCACTCGGCGCAGCGACCCCGCGGCGCGGCGCAGCCTTGATCTGCTGCTCGGCCGCGAGACGCGCGAGGTGCACGCTGTGGGCTTCGAGGTCGCCCGCATCATCGGCGCGGAGCCGACGCGCGGCTTTCTCACCTACTATGCTCGGTTCGACAGCGCGCTGCTTTTGGACTTGTGTTGGCGGATCGGCGCATCGGCCGCAGATGATCGCGTGGCCGATCTGGCAGGCTTCGTAGGCAAGCTCCAGGGGGCCTATGGGCTGTGGGAATATGCCAGCCGGCCGCAGGCGTCGCGCTGGGTGAGCTTCGACATCTTGCGTTCGCTGTCTCGGCTCGGCGGCCCGGCGGCGTGGATCAGCCTGGAGCCGCGCACCCCCTTCCGTCCCTATCCCCGCCAGACCCGACGATAGTGCCCTGTCCTGGCGAAGCCAGGGGAAGCCTCCCTGTGGGATTGACCGGCGGCGAGGCTACACATTCAGATCCACCAGCTCGCCGGTGGCTGAGTAGATCACGCGTTCAGCGATGTTGGTGGCCCGATCCGCCACGCGTTCGATCTCGTGAGCGATCTGCAAGAGATAGGTGCCAAAGCCGATCAGCCGCGGGTTCTCCAGCATGTAGCTGAGGATGACGTTGAACGTTTGCTTGTAGAGCGCATCCACCTGGTCATCCGCTTTGCAGACGGCGTCCGCCTCTGCCCGATCATGGGTCGCGTAGGCGTGCAGGCCGCGATCCAGCATCGTCAGCGCCATCTGGCCCAGGCGCGGCAGGTCACAAAGCGACATGGACATGGGGGACTGGAACATGCGCAGATGCGTGCCCGCAATCTTCTTGCCGTGATCGCCGATGCGCTCGAGATCGTTCGAGACCGTCAGCGCGGAGACGATCGCGCGCAGGTCACGGGCCACCGGCTGCTCGGTCGCCAGTAGTCCATAGCATTCAGCCTCCACATCGAAGCGCAGGCGGTTGATGGAGGCATCCGCGGCGATCACCTCGCGCGACAGGTCCATGTCGCCGCTGGTCAGCGCATCGAGCGCGCGGGCCACCGCGGTGCGCGCCAGGCTCCCCAACTGCAGGACGTCCTCGTCCAACTGCGCCAACTGCTTTCCGAAATGCGCACGCAGGCTGGCTGGCATCGTTCACTCCTCTCAACCTCAACCTTAGCCTCAACCCTAACTTTAACCTCAACCTCACCCATATCGGCCGGTCACGTAATCCTCGGTGCGTTTGTCTCTGGGCCTGGTGAAGACCGTCTTCGTCGGCCCCACCTCGATCACCGTGCCTGAGCTGCGATCGTCCGTCAGCATCATCATGGCGGTGACATCGGAGGCGCGCGCGGCCTGCTGCATGTTGTGCGTCACGATCATGATGGTGTATTCCTTCGCCAGCTCCCGCATCAGGTCCTCGATGCGCAGGGTGCTGATGGGATCGAGAGCCGAGCACGGTTCATCCATCAGAATCACCTGCGGCTTGACCGCGATGACGCGCGCGATGCAGAGCCGCTGCTGCTGGCCCAGCGAGAGCTGCAAGGCATCCTGACGCAGGTTGTCCTTGACCTCGTCCCACAGATCGGCCGCGGCCAGACTGGCCTCCACCATGTCGGCCAGCGAACCGTTACGCGCCAGGCCAAGCACCCGCGGGCCAAACGCGACGTTGTCGAAAACGGACTGCGGGAACGGGTTCGGCCGCTGAAACACCATGCCCACGCGACGCCGCAGGTCCACCACATCCGCGCCAGGCGCGTAGATGTCCTCACCGTCGAGCAATACCTTGCCCATCACACGCGCGCCGCGAATGGTATCGTTCATCCGGTTCAGACAGCGCAGCAAAGTGGACTTGCCACAGCCTGATGGCCCGATCAGCGCGGTGATCCGGCGTTCCGGGATCGTGATCGAAACATCGCGCAGCGCCTGCTTCTCGCCGTAGTAGAAGCTGAGGTTTTCCACCTGCAGCTTGTCGTTCATGGTCGCGCCTCTCACCCAAATCGCCCTGTGATGTAATCCTCGGTGCGCCGATCGCGCGGGGTGGTGAAGATCTCTTTGACCGGCCGGGATTCGATCAGATCGCCCAACAGAAGGAACGCCGCGTGATCGGCCACCCGAGCAGCCTGCTGGGTGCTGTGCGGCACGATGATGATGGTGTAGCGTTGTTTGAGCTCGTGAAGCGATTCTTCGACCTTCGCCGTGGAGATCGGATCCAGCCCCGAAGTGGGCTCGTCGAGGAGCAGTACCTCTGGCTCCAGCGCCAGGCTGCGCGCAATGCAGAGGCGCTGCTGTTGGCCGCCGGAGAGCGCGTTGGCCGGCCCGTCGAGCCGATCCTGCACCTCGTCCCACAGCGCAGCCTGATGCAAGCTCTGCACCAACAGCTCCTCCAGGCGTCCGCGATCGCGCACGCCGGCCAGCTTCGGGCCATACAGGACGTTCTCGCGAATGGAACCGGGGATCGGCAACGGCAGGGCAAAGACCATGCCCACCCGCCGGCGCAAGACAGACGTCGGGGTCGTGGCCGCATAGATGTCCTGCCCATCCAGCAGAACCCGGCCCGTCATGTGCGCATCCTCCACCAGATCATTCAACCGGTTGATCAGCCTCAGCAGGGTCGTCTTGCCGCTGCCGGCCGGTCCGAAGAGCGCGGTCACCGCGCGTGCGGGCACGGCGAGCGTCACATCGCGCAAGGCGACCTGGTCGCCGTAGGCATACGTGACCTGTTCGATGCGAATTTTGGGCTGCGCAAGCGGTTTCACCATTGCCTCCGCCGCCGGAAGCGGCTCCGGATCACGGTTGCAGTCACGTTCAGAGAGAGCACCAGCGCCAGCAGCACCAATGCCGTGCCGTATTGGATCTCCAAGGGCATCCCAGGCACCTGTGTGCTGATGATGTACAGATGATAAGGCAGCGCCATCGTCTGGTCGAACGGCGAGCGCGGCAGCCGCGGCAGATAGAACGCGGCCACCGTGAAGAGAATTGGCGCGGTCTCGCCGGCTGCGCGCAACAGCCCCAGGATGACGCCGGTGATGATGCCGGGCAGCGCCTGCGGCAGCACTATCTGGCGTATCCCCTGCCAGCGCGTGCCGCCCAGACTGGCGTTCACCGTGCGGAACTCGGTCGGTACGGCCCGCAGCGCCTCTTCGGCCGTGCTGATGATGATGGGCAACGTCATGATCGCCAGCGTCAGCGCGCCGGCCAGGATGGAGGTGCCGAAACGCAGAAAGAGCACGAACAGCCCCAGCCCGAAGAGGCCGTACACCACCGAAGGGATGCCCGCCAGGTTGACGATGGCCAGCCGGATCGCGCGCGTCAGGGAGGTGTCGCGCGCATATTCAGCCAGGTAGATCGCGCCGCCCACGCCGATGGGGATCGCGGCCAGCGCGGCCCCGAGGGTCAGCAGCACGGTGCCGACGATGGCCGGGAAGATGCCGCCCGCCTTCATGCCGTCGCGCGGCATGGCGGTCAGAAACTCAGGGGTGATCGCGGCGATGCCGCGCACGATGATCGTGCCGATGACCAACAGGATGGGCGCCACGACCAGCAGCGCTGCGGCCGCCAGCAGCGCGAAGCCAAGGCGCTGCGTCGTGGAGCGCCGAGATGAAATAGGTTGGGCGGCCATCAGCGCAGACCTCCCCGCCGGCGCTTCTGGAAGATGGCCGAAGCTGCGCTCAGGTTGATGGCAAAGGTGATCACGAAGAGCACGATGCCGATGGCGAACAGCACGTGGTAATGCGTGCTGCCGCGGGCGACCTCGCCCATCTCGGCTGCAATGGTCGCGGTCATGGTGCGCACCGGCCGGAAGAGGGAGTCGAGGCTGAGCGGCATACGAGCAGCGTTTCCTGTCACCATCATCACGGCCATCGTCTCGCCGATGGCCCGGCCCATGCCGAGCATCACCGCGGTCAAGATGCCAGAGCGAGCCGCGGGAACGACTACCCTCCAGATCGTCTGCCATTGCGTTGCGCCCATGGCCAGCCCGGCATCGCGATAGCTCTTCGGCACAGCATCCAGAGCATCCTCGGCCACGCTGATGATCGTCGGCAGCGCCATGTAGGCCAGGATGAGCGCGCCCGTGAACGCAGTGAGCCCGGTGGGCGCGCCCAACGCAGAGCGAATGAAGGGCGCGACCAGCGTCATGCCGAAGAAGCCGAGCACCACCGAGGGGATGCCGGCCAGCACCTCGATCATCGGTTTGAGGATCTCGCGCGCCCAGGGCGGCGCGGCCTCACGCACGAATACAGCAGTCGCCACGCCGAGCGGCAGCGCGATGAGGATGGCAGTGATCGTCACCAGCGCCGAGCCCAGGATCAGCGGCAACGCGCCGTACAGGTCGAAGGTGGGATACCAGCGCACGCCGAACAGGTTGTCGAGCGGAATGCGGAAGAAAGCCGGCGCGCCTTCGCGCAGCAGGAACAGAAAGATCAATGCCACGAACGCGATGGTGGACACCCCAGCCACGCGCACGAGAGACTCGATGGCGAATTCGCGCCAGCGTATGGTTGCCAATTTGCTCATCAGACTCCACATCAGACCTTTAGGATCTCGCAGACCTTTAGGGTCTGCGAGACCCTAAAGGTCTATAGGTTTCTAGCGGCACGAAACCCAGTTTGCTCACCAGCTCCTGGCCATCGCCCAACACCCAATCGAGATACGCCCTGATCGTGCCGGCAGGCTCGCCGGCGATGTACATGTAGAGCGGCCGCGACACGGGGTAGGAGCCGTCGTTGACCGTCGCGATCGCGGGCAGCACGTAGGGACCGTGAGGGTCGCGCGCCAGCGCGATCATTTTTTGATCGGCGGTGACATAGCCCAACCCGTCATAGCCGATCGCGTTCGGATTCTGGCGCACCTCTGCGCTGATCCCCTCGGACGAGGGCATCAGCAGGGTGTCCGGCGAGAAGAGCAGGTCGCTCTTCTTCCCCAGTCGGATCACCTGCTCCAGGAAGTAGACGTAGGTGCCCGAGTTCGACTCGCGCGAGAGCAACACGATGGGCCGATCGAGGCCGCCCACCTGCCGCCAATTGGTGATCTTGCCGGTGTAGATGTCGGAAATCTGCTGGAGGGTGAGCTGTGTGATCGGGTTGGCCCTGTTCACCACAACTGCAATGGCGTCGCGGGCCACGGTGAACTCGACCGGGAAGATGCCGGCTGCCTGTGCTGCTGTGTACTCCTCGGCCTTGATCTGGCGCGAGGCGTTGGCGATGTCCACCGTGCCATTCAGCAGCGCGGCGATGCCGGTTCCCGTGCCGCCGCCCGTCACAGAGATGCTGATCTCGGGATGGGCGGGCATGTACGCCTCGGCCCACGCCAGCGCCAGGTTGACCAGAGTGTCTGAGCCTTTGTTTTGGATGGTCAGCGCGATAGACGGCGCGCCCGCGCTGGCCGAATCCGCTGGCAGCGCACAGCCGGCCAGCAGCGCCGGCATCAGGCACAACCAGGCCGCGAGCAGCAGTCTGCCTGTCGGCAGGCGGCGATCCGGCTCAGGCTGGGCGCAAGGTATGCTCCCGGTCCGCGTCACGTGGATACTCTCCTCAAGAGGGTGTGAATCGGCCTTCCGAACTTCTGTAGCCCGATCCGATCCGCTGAGCCAGGATACAACTGAGGAGTTAAGGGTGCATTATGAGACAGTTAAGAGCAGGTCAAGACCGGGTTATGGGGTGTTAACAATAGCGGCCGCGGATGCGGCCCCCGCCGCCCGCTTGACGCCCCATCCCCCCAGTGCTACAATCCGCGCCAAACGTGCGCTGCGAAAGGACTCAACTGATCTGTGTCCACGCCGATCTTAGCCACCAAACTCTATATTCCCCCATCTCGGCCCAAAGTCATCCTCCGTCCGCGCCTGATCGAGCGCCTGAACGGGGGACTCCCTGTGGGGCGCAAACTGACCCTCATCTCTGCCCCGGCCGGCTTTGGCAAAACTACGCTGGTCAGCGAATGGGTCGCCGGCTGCGGTCGGCCGGTCGCCTGGCTGTCGTTGGACGCCGGGGATAGCGACCCCGCCCGCTTTCTGGCTTATCTCGTTGCGGCTTTGCAGACCATCTTTGCCGGCATCGGCGCCGAGGTGTTGGCGGCGCTCGAATCCCCCCAGCCGCCGCCAGCCGAGGCGCTCCTGGCTGCCCTCATCAACGAGATCACCGCCATCCCAGACAACCCTTCGACAGACTCAGGGCAGCGCTTCATCCTCGTCCTGGACGACTACCACCTGGTTGAGGCCGAAACAGTTGACCTGGCTCTCACCTTCCTGATCGAGCGCCAGCCGCCACAGATGCACCTGGTCATCGCCACCCGCGAGGACCCGCCGCTGCCCCTGGCCCGTCTGCGCGCCCGGGGGCAAATGACCGAGCTGCGCGCGGCCGAGCTGCGGTTCACGCCCGCCGAAGCCGCCGAGTTCCTCAATCGCGCGATGGGGCTAAGTCTCTCTGATGGCGATGTCGCCGCACTGGAAACCCGCACCGAAGGGTGGATCGCCGGCCTGCAACTGGCCGCCCTCTCCATGCAGGGACTCCCCGACGCCGCTGGCTTCATCCGTTCTTTTACCGGCAGCCACCATTTCGTGCTGGACTATCTGGTCGAGGAGGTCCTGGGCCAGCAACCCTCCAGCATCCAGGCTTTTCTGCTGCGCACCTCGATCCTCGACCGCCTGTGCGGGCCGCTGTGTGACGCTGTTTTGGGTTCTGCCGCTGCTTCCGGGCAGGAAACCCTGGAACACCTCGAACGCGCCAACCTGTTCATCGTGCCGCTGGACAACGAACGACGCTGGTACCGCTACCACCATCTCTTCGCCGATTTGCTGCGGCAGCGGCTGGGCCAGAGTCTCACCGCGGCCGAAATTGCCGAGCTGCACATCCGCGCCAGCCAGTGGTGCGCAGACCATGCCCTGGAGGTCGAAGCCTTCCACCATGCGGCGGCCGCCAACGACATCGAACGCGCCGAGCGGCTGATCCAGGGAGGAAGGATACCCTTGCACTCCCTCGCCGCGGTGACTATCGTACTGGGCTGGCTCGATTCGCTGCCAAAGACCGTATTGGATGCCAGGCCCTGGTTGTGGATCAGGTCTGCCATGTCGGCGCTAAACGCTGGACAGATAACCAGCGTCGAAGAGAAACTACAGGCGGCTGAGGTAGCCCTGGCCGCCGCCCTACGGAATGCCGATCCCGATGACCAGACCTGCGACCTGATTGGGCAAATTGCCGCAGTCAGAGCCACGTTGGCGCTCGCTCGATACCAGTCGGAAGCCATGATCATCCAGTCGCGCCGCGCCTTAGAGTACCTGCACCCCGATAACCTGCCTTTCCGCAGCAGAGCTTTCCGGGCGCTGGGGTATGCTCACCAACTCCAGGGAGATCGGGCCGCGGCCCGTCAGTCCTATACCGAAGCCAGATCTATCAAACAGGCATCCGGGAATATCCACCTCACTGTGTCGGCCATAACCGGCTTGGGCAACATTCAGGAAGCGGAGAACCAGCTCTATCAGGCGGCCGAAAGCTACCGATACGCCCTGCAACTACTGAGTGATCAGGGACCTCCAAATGCTGATCAAGAGTATATTGGCCTGGCGCGCATCTCCTACGAATGGAACGATCTGGAGGCCGCTGCGCAGTACGGGCAACAGAGCCTTCAACTGGCACGCCAATATGATCCCGCGGTTGACAGATACGTTATCTGCGAAGTGTTTCTAGCCCGCGTGAAACTTGCTCAGGGCAATGTGGCTGGCGCCGAGGCCATGTTGACCCAGAGTGAACAATCGGCGCGTCAGAAGGGCTTCACCCTGCGCCTGTCAGATATTGCCGCCGTACAGGTGCTCGTCTTGCTTCGCCAGGGCAGGCTGACTGCGGCCGCACAACTGGCCCCGCAGTATGACCTCCCGCTCAGCCAAGCGCGCGTGCTCATCGCCCAGGGCGACCCGGCCGCGGCGCTCGCCGTGTTGGAACCGTTCCGCCAGCAGGCGGAAGCCCGGGGCTGGGCCGATGAGCAGCTCAGGGCCATGGCCTTGCAGGCGGTCGCGTTTCACCTGAAAGGCGCCAGGGCGCAAGCCGCGCAAGCGCTGGCCGCAGCCCTGGCGCTGGCCGAGCCGGGCGGCTTCATCCGGCTCTTCGTGGATGAGGGCGAGCCGATGCGCTTGGCGATTTCCGATTTCCGATTGTTGATTGACAAGCAACTATGCGGCCATGATCGCAACCTTCTCGGTTACGTGGATAGACTTCTGGCTGCTTTTGGGCAACCGGCGGCCATGCCGCAATCGGAAATCGAAAATCCAAAATCCACGATGCTTGAGCCGCTGAGCCAACGCGAGTTGGAGATCCTGAAACTCATCGCCCAGGGCCTCTCCAACCGCGCCATCGGCGAACGGCTTTTCCTCGCCCTGGACACGGCCAAGGGGCACAACCGCAGGATCTTCGACAAACTCCAGGTGGAACGCCGCACGGAAGCCATCGCCCGCGCCCGCGAGCTCGGGCTGCTGTAAGCGCCTACCTCCCCACAGGTATTCTCTCCACAATCCGGGGCACGCCGGTCGCAGACCGGCTGGAAACAAGCTCAAAGGGGGTCTGTGACCATACGCATCAAGCTAAGGAACGACGCGGAAATAACTTACCTGATTCCAGGTCTTTTTGCCAGGGTTTCCAAGGCGAATGAGGTAAGTTATTTTTCAGCCGTTCCTAAGGTCGTTCTGGTCTCATCGCGCGCTTGTAAGGGGTCTACGACCCCATAGGCATCAAGCTAAGGTCGTTCTGGTCTCATAGCGTGCTCGTCAGGGGTCTGCGACCCCGCCTTGACCACTTGTTTGGCTGCTTCTGGCCGCGACCGTCGTCAGCAATGGGGCGTCGGCGCTGCTCGACCGGGAAGTACACTGCCTACCGCGAGCAGTTGCCGCGCCCCGACCGCCGGTCACAGACCGGCGGTGAGCTGCCGAAAGGCTTAGCTTGATGCCTAGGGGGTCGCAGACCCCCTGAAAGCAGGCTCGTAGGCGGTCTGTGACCGCCGTTTCCCCGGATTATTGAGAGGATACTGTACGGCTTCGGCGGCAACTTCGCCTGGATGGGTTCGCACCTGTGGTATCTGGAGCTGCTGTTCATCGCGTCGCTCCTCTGCCTGCCGCTCTTTCTCTGGCTCAAGTGCACCGCCAGCGGCCGCCGCGTCTTGCAGGGCATGGGCGATCTGCTGGCGAATCCTGCCGCGGTGCTGCTTCTGGCCCTGCCGACCATCCTGCTGATCTTGAACCTGGATGAGGCGAACCTGGGCAACACCTCGCTCGGCGGCTGGAGCATGGTCATCTACCCGTTGTTTTACGTGGCCGGCTTCGTGATCATCGCCAACGAGCGCCTGCAACAGCAGCTCGTGCGGCTGCGCTGGATCCATCTGGTGATGGGGCTGGTTTTCGTCAGCGCCTACCTGTTCGGTGAATTCCAGACGGTCTATCCCACCGAGGCTTTTCCGCTGGCGAATGCGCTGGTGAAGGCGCTGGATTGCTTCGTGGTGTGGAGCTGGCTGCTGGCGATCTTCGGGTTCGGCAAGGCGCGCCTCAGCTTCACCAACCCGTTCCTGAAGTACGCCAACGAGGCCGCGCTGCCCTTCTACATCCTGCACCAGACAGTGCTCATCGCCCTGGGCTATTTCGTGGTGCAGTGGGCGATCCCCGACCCGCTGAAGTACCTGGTCATCCTGGTCGCCTCTTTTGGCGTCATCACGGGGCTGTATGAGTACGGCGTGCGGCGGTTCAACGTGCTGCGCTTCCTGTTCGGAATGAAGCTGCTGCCGAGGCCTGTCAGTTCACAGGCGGAGAGCAGGCGCTTCCAGGAAGCTGCTCTGTAAGTCGCCCATCAAGCGCCTGGCACTTGATGGCTTTCAAGACGAGGCAACCCATGACATCCCTTCTCCGGCAAGAAACGTACACGCAGGAGTGGGTCAAAGACTTCTACACCCAGGCGGGCATCTGGTGGGGCGAAGACCCGCAGGCCGCAGGGACACACGAGGACCGGGTGCAGACGATCGAGCGGCTGTGCGGGCCACGCGTCCGGCGCATCCTCGACCTGGGCGCCGGGCCAGGCCGCACCGCCGCTGCGCTCGCCGAGCGCGGCTACGAAGTGGTCGCCGTGGAGCTGAACCCGACCGACGCCGCCTACGCCCGAACGCTCCTGAAAACTGCGCGCAAGGGCGCGGTCACATACCTGGAGGCCGATTTCTACACGGTCGAGCTTGCAGGGCCGTTCGACGCGGTGACCTGCTGGCAGGTCTTCGGCATCGGCTCGGACTCCGATCAGCGCCGCCTGCTCCGTCGCATCGCCCGCGAGTGGCTGACCCCCGACGGCGCGGTCATTCTGGATGTCTACCATCCGGCCGGCCCGGCGCGCGACGCCGGCCGAGCGTGGCGGCTCACGGCGCTGGCGGGCGTGCCCGGCTCGGTCGAAATGATCGAACGCTGTCACTACGACCCCGTGCAGGGACGCTGGATTGACGAATGGCAGCCGGCGGCCCATCCCGAAAACGCCCTGGCGCAGACCCTGCGCTGCTACACCCCGGCCGATCTGATCTTGCTGCTCGAAGGCACGGGCCTGCGCCTGGAACGCGTCGAGATCGCCGGCCAGCCTGTAGATGTGCACGCCAATCGCATCACGCCGTCAACGCGCTGGTTCGAGACAGACTCAGACTACCACTGATTTG
>Ga0194111_10006477_pt1 | contig 13310 bp, 10 predicted proteins | sample TA2KigC300mmetaG_FD_146194 | JGI IMG/M metagenome (GOLD analysis project Ga0194111, IMG submission 146194) | Freshwater microbial communities from Lake Tanganyika, Tanzania - TA2015033 Kigoma Deep Cast 300m | ecosystem: Environmental > Aquatic > Freshwater > Lake | place: Tanzania: Lake... | reverse complement strand
GCCGTCCCATCGAACGAGCATCTTGCTCAAACCGCGAAAGCCGCATAGCATTCAGGCCAGCAACGCCGATTTCCGCTTTTCAACATCAAGCGGGACATCCCCCCGAACAGCGGCGCATGACTGGTGATGTCGGTCTGCGCGGTGATGCCCACCGTTGGACCCCTCATAGCCACAGGGCCGCCCTGGCCGCCCGGGCCGACGATCGGCGGCGGCCAACTTGCGCTAATGTTATCGAGATAGTCGTAAGTGAATTGCGATCGCCACGTGGTGTTGTTGTCAAAATCATGTTCGAACTGAACGCCGCCGATCTGTCTGAGCGCATGCGTGTGAGTGCCAAGCTGGTAGACGCTTTGGCGAGTGGTCGCGCCAGAAATGCCATTGGTCGGCACGTTCAGATTGTTGCACAGGTTGAGATTCAGGGCGACCGGGATAGAGCAGCCGTAATTTTTTTGAAAAGGATTGAGGTAGAACACCGTGAAATTTTCTCGGTTGATGAACTCCGCTCGCAAGTCGTTGGCGATATATTTCACGATGACGCGATCGGTCGGAGTCACATCCCATCTGCCGAGAAACTTGGCTTGCTTGCCTGAGAAGGAATTGCGAGTCCAGCCGGTGCTATTGGCGTCGGAGGCGAAAAACGCCAGATCGAAGGCGCCGAGCGTGCTGTCCTTCACCGCCTTGCCGACGCGAATGTAATTGTTGACATAGCCGAAGCTGCCGAATTCCGAACCCGTGTGGACGCCGTCGATTTCGGCGCCGGAATAGGTGCGGAAATTGATCGCGCCGCCATAGGCGTAATTGCCGAAGAGCGCCGACGAAGGACCGCGATAGACGTCGACGGCGGCGTAGGAATGCGGATCGAGCAGGTCGGTGCGGCCGTTGCCGTCGGCCGTCATGATCGGAAAGCCGTCTTCCCACAACATGATGTTGCGGACGCCGAATGGGAACCCGACGCCGAGCTGGTTGCCCGAGCCGCGAATCGAAATCATCAGATCGCGCGCGTTATTGCCCTGCTGGATGGAGACGCCGGGGCTGTATTCCAGCACCCGCCGGACATCCGGTAAGGGCGTCGGCCTTAAGAACTTGGTGTCGACGATCGTCACCGTCTCGCCCGGCGGGTCGCGGTAGATCGGCAGCTTGGCGCGGGCGGCGGTAAAGCCCGGCGCGATTCCTTCTTCGCCCGCCGTCGACTCTCGCACGGCCGGAGTCGCGACCGGCGGCGGCCGCCGCGCGGCGCCGATGGTGATCTGGGGCAGCGCCTGCTGCGCATGGGCAAAGGACGCTGAGGACAAAAGCGCGAGCGCGCCCAGCCCCACGCCGTGCATTAGTTTCGATTGGAGCCGCATCGTCTTTTCTTTCCTAATTCGAGGTTGAATCTCACTGAGTAGGCGCACGCGTTGATCCGCTCGCGGTCGACGCCGGTTTCCACGGGTCGGCGAAGCGGGGGGAGGTCAGCAGAGAGTCGTCGGTCAGCGTTTTCAGGAAGGCGATCAGATCGCTCTTTTCCTGGGGCGACAGATCGATCGGAACGATCAGCGCGCTCTTGTTCGGATTATAGCGGCCGTCGCCCTTCAACGGACCGCTGGCGACGTTGCGCCCGCCCGCCGCGTAAATGTCGATCACCTCCTCGAGCGTCGCGACGCTGCCGTCGTGCATATAGGGCGCGGTGACGGCGATGTTGCGCAGGCTCGGCGCGCGAAACGCGCCCATCTCGGCCGGGTTGTGGCTATTCTCGAACACCCCGCGATTGGGCTCCGGATAGGCGCCCTTGCCGTCGAGATTATAAAGCCCGGTGTTGTGAAACGGCGTCTCGATCTCGCGGGTTTTCGCGTGATAGAACTGATCGTCGAAATTCACGCTGCCATGGCAGTGATGACATTCGGCCTTTTCGCCGAAGAAGAGGTCCTTGCCGCGCGTCTCTTCGGGGGTGAGCGTCGCCTTGCCGAGAAGATAAAGATCATATTTCGAGGAGGCCGACACGATTCCGCGCTCGAAGGCGGAAATCGCCTTGATGATGTTGCCGAAGCTGATCGGGTCGGCTTCGCCTGGAAACGCCGCCGTGAAATCGCGGCGATAGTCGGCGTCGCCGGCAAAGCGCGCGAGAATCTCTTTGCGGTTCTTGTCATTGACGCCCATTTCGATCGGCTCTTCGCCAAAGAGCGGACCTTCCATCTGCTTTTCGAGCGTCACCATCGCCGGATTGGCCCAGGTCAGCGTCGCCCGCCAGGCGGCGTTCGCGACGCTCGGAGAATTGCGCGGCGTGTGCTGGCCGGTGGCGCCGACGCCGACCGGCCTTCCGTCGGTGAAGGCCAGACGCTGCTCATGGCAGGAGGCGCAGCTCTCCTTGCCGTTGCCCGACAGGCGCATATCGTAGAAGAGCTTGCGCCCGAGCTGGAAGCGCGCCTCCGACATCGCATTGTCGGCGGGAACCCGCGGCGGCGGCATGAACTCCGGCAGCGTCCAGCGCCAGGCCTCGGCGCTCGGGTTGTCCGCGCTTGGGTTGTTGACGCTTGGGTTGTCGGCGCTCTGGCCGGGTTCGCCTTGCGCGGCGCCGGCGATGAGAATCGCGGCGAAAAGCGGCAGGAGAGCTCCCCGCTTCATTTCGCCGGCTCCACGCGGAAGATTTTCGTCGGCCCGCCGGCGCTCTGGCCGGCGTCATTGGCGTCCGGCGCGGTTTCCTTGAGCCGCAGCCCGAGATTGTCGAACATCGGCGCGCATTCGGGATCGGCCGGGCCGCTCATGCAGCCGGTCGAGAAGCCCTTGTCCTTGCCAAGATCGATGCCGGCGAAGAGCTGCTTCAGGTCGAGCACGACGCGCTGGCGCGCGGAATCGAAAGAAGCCAGCTTGACCGGAATGCGATTGGGATTGGCGCAGGAAGTGATTTCGCCCTTGACCGCGTCGCCGCGGCAGCCGGTCGAGCCAAGATGCAGCATCCAGGTCGCGACCGTGATCGTGCCGTCCTCATTGACGCGTAGCGGCGCCGCCTTGGGCGCATCGGCCATCGCCGGCGCGCCGCCGTCGGAAGCCCCGCCGGACTTGTCTCCGGACTTGTCGCCTTGCGCGCCGGCGCCAGTCGCGGCGTCCGCCGGGCTTTTCGGCTTGAGCGGCGGACGGGTCACGCCGCCCTCGGGATCGACTTCGATCTTGATGAATTTGCGGCCCGCTTGCCAATTCCAGGTCATCGACTGCAGATCGAGCGGCGCGGGCGCCGTGGCGAAATTCGAGTGATTGAGGACGACGTCCTTTCCGTCCCTGTCCTGAACGAGGCTGGGGACGCCGATGACGAAGCTTAGTCCCTTGTAGCGGCCGCGCGGGGCCGACCCTTTGATCGTGTCGTTGACGTCGGCGGTGCCGACGCATTTGCCGGTCTTGTTTTCGAAATCGAGCAAAGCGAGATTGGCGTATTGCCAATCATTCTGCTCCAGCTCGATTGGAACCTCATGGCCGGCGGCGTCGATCAGCGCCGGCGCCGAGATATAAAATCGCGCATCGTGGAGCTGGGCCGGCTGACCGCCGGTTCCGAGCCCGGCGACGTCGCGGCCGCATTCGACCGGCTGGTCGCCCGCCGCAAGCGCAAAGCGTATCGCAACCGGCTGTCTGTCGCCCGCGTCAGCCTTGTTCGCGGCTTGCGCCACGCCGATCGCGGCAAGCCCGCCGATGGCGATGGCAAATCGGTTGAATACGATCATGATTCCTCTCCCGTCGGCGACGAATATCGAGATTACTCCTGTCCGCGCGCAGGCGCGCATGTACACGCGCACGACGTCTAGTGACGCACGATCTCTTCGCCTTCTTCAAAAGTTCAGATTTGGTCGAGAACTAGCAGTGGGCTGGGGGGCCGGTCGACCAAGCTAGTCTTGATCGGCCGGGGTCGAGCGGGCCAAATACCGTTCGGGATGGCGGCACGCCTGCCCGTCGTAAATTGGGAATTTGAACGCGCGCCGCGGCGCGAAGACTGGCTCTTGTAAGTTGATCGCTTGACGAGGAAGGAGCGCAGCCGTACTTCAGAAGGCGAAGCGTCGGCGCGCGCATGCGATTGGGGTCGGCGAAGCTGCAGCTTCGCGAGGGCGAAACAAGCGCTTCCCCGCCTGGTCTGCCCCAACTGGCGGGCGTCGGTTGGCGAAGCCCGCCAAGGTTGACGCTCGTCAGAATGAGCCACAAAAAGAGAAACTTGACGGCGGGCCGCATCGCCTTCCTCGCTGGAGTCGAGTATTCTCTTTAGCAGACAGAGCGTCACGGCATCGTAACCAAATTCCCATTGCTGCAAGACCGTGGCCTATATTAAATTACTGTTGCAAAACGACAACACCGAATGGAGCATCTGGCGTTTGGCGGTCGCAGGCGGAGTGCGTCCATCGAGGTCGAACGCGAAGCGGAATAACTCTCGTTGCGGATACTGATCGTCGAAGACCAGACAGAGATCGCGGCGCATTTGTCTCATATGCTCGCAGCGTCAGGTTACGCAGCCGACGTCGCGGGTACGCTTGACGACGCTATCGAGGCGATCAGACAATTCGACTACCCCCTCGTCGTTTTGGATCGAAGGCTCCCTGACGGCGACGGATTGATCGCTCTGCCGACCATACGTCAATTGAGGCCCGCTGCGCGTGTCCTCCTCGTTACGGCGATGCAATCCATTGACGAGAGGGTGAATGGCCTCGACTCGGGCGCAGACGATTATCTCACGAAGCCTTTTGACGACAGCGAACTGATGGCAAGGATTAGGGCGGTGCTGCGTCGGTCGAAAGTCGCGCCGGAGCCTGACGTCTTGCTTGGCAATCTCATATTCGATTTCAATCGGCAATGTGCATTTGTATCCGGACGACCTCTTAAGTTGCCGAAGCGCGAGGCGCTTCTCCTGGAGGCGCTCGTGCGCAACGCCGGATGCGTAGCAAAGCACGACGCGCTGATCTCGGAAATCTATGGGCCGAACGAGAGCATTCAGCCAGATTCGCTCAAAATGGCGATTTCACGACTGAGGCAGCATTTGAGGGACCACGACGCCAATGTCGAAATTCACACATTACGTGGCATCGGCTACCTCATCGAAGAATTGCGAACATGATTTTGATTGGCGCGGTTGCCGTGTTGAACGAGACTTGCAAACAGATAACCCAGATCGCTGATGGCGCAGCAGGTGGTCGGCGACACAGCGCGATCGCGCTTGAGGAGGAGACCAGCGCGTTTCCAGTGGTCGCAAAATGCTAGGAGTCGGTCGCTCTCTACTTTCGCGTCTTCTCCTTAATTGGGCGATTTTCTCCCTGCTTGTATTCTTCACGTTGCCGGCAACCGTGGATCTTCCCTTGGCCGCCTTCGGAATCGGTGGTTCTCGGGGGATGGGCGAAGTGCCGGACCGAGCAAGCAGCGTCAATTTTGGGTTAGAGGGGCTGACGACCAAACGCGCCCGCCAAATCGTACTTGCTTCGATAAAGAAAGATCCTGCAGGCGATCTTCATATCGAAGACACCCCAGCGATGAAGAATTACCGTCTATTAAATCCCGAGTTCCGGTTCGCCGTCTTTTATCCTGAGACCGGCGCGCTTCTTCCGGGGTCGTCAAGCGAACTCGCTGACTATTTCAAAGGCCAGACGACGCAAATCCATATCATCGGTTCGATGTTTCATATTTTGAACGATCCGAACGAGCGATCTCGCGGATATATTCGAGTGGCGAACACGCGTTTCGGGCTGCTCGGAACGATTGTCTACGGCGCTCAGTTTCACTGGGATGACATCGCCTATCAGCTTTATGTAAATTTCAATCTGATCAATATTGTTTCTTATCTTCCGCTCTTGGTCGTTCTGAGCGTCGTCGCGCTGATCGTCATGACGAATGGCTTGCGACCACTGCGCTCCGCCGCCTCGATGGTTGCGGAAATCGATCTCGATACAACTTCGCGATCTATTCCTCTTGATCATTTGCCCAAGGAGGTGACTCCATTCGTCGAAGCGGTGAACGGGGCCTTTAAGAGAGTCACCGACGGAATTGAGCGTGAGCGGCGATTCATCGCAAATTCTGCGCATGAACTGCGAACGCCGATCGCGATCTTGCGGTCGCGAATCGAGAGGATGGAGCCCGGCGAACTGAAGCGGGAGATCAAACGGGACACTAAGCGCGTTCAAACCATTTTGGACCAGCTTTTGGTGCTTGCTCAGATGGAAGCGCGTGGCAATAATCATGCTCTTGGGGCGATTAATCTTTCTGAACTCGCAAAAAACGCGGCCGCTGATTATTCGCCGATCGCCCTCGATCTCGGTAAATCCCTCGAATTTAACGGCCCGGATGAGCCTGTCTTCGCCAAGGGCATCCGATGGGCGATGGAAAGCGTTATGACTAATTTGATCGAAAACGCCGTTCGGGCGGAGCCGCCCGGGGGGACGGTGATTGTCAGGCTGAGTAAGGATGCTGCGATTGAGGTCGTCGATCATGGCGAAGGCGTCGCGACTGCGGATCGAGAACGGATATTCGAACCTTTTTGGCGAAAGTCAGAGAATACGCCAGGCACGGGCCTTGGGCTGGCGATCACGAAGGAGTTGACGACGAAACTCGGCGGCTCGATCGAACTGCTAGAAACGCCGGGAGGCGGCGCGACGTTCAAGGTCACCTTCCAACAATTTGAGGATACGCCGCGGCCTTATCAAAAGAACTCTTCAGATCAGTTATTAGAGCATACAGGGAAACTGACCGCGCCTAGTTAGGCTTCGGCGGGGTTGACCAATTCGAATTCGTTCCTTGAAGAGATATTTTGAACGTCGCGCCGCCGCCGGGGGTGTCTTCGACCCAAATGCGGCCGCCGTGCGCGTCGACGATTTCCTTGGCGATGGCGAGGCCAAGACCCGTGCCGGGACTAACTTCGTTCTTGCGCCAGAAGGGTTCGAAGATCATCTCACGGTCCGCGGCGGCGACGCCTTCGCCATGGTCGACCACTGCGATGACGCTATCGCCGACGCGAACCAAGACCGTTCCCTCTCTCGGCTCCGCGCGCACCGCATTGTCGACGAGATTGGTGATCACGCACTCGATCGCGCGGGCATTGCCGCGCACCAACCGCGTGGCGCGCTCGGCCTTGAGTTCGACGAATCGATCGCGGTCGATCGCCAGCGGCAGGAACCCGGACACGACCTGTCCCGCGACGGCGAGAAGGTCCACGCATTGATCGGCGACCAGCTGACCCTCAGTCAACCGCGCCACGACCAGCATTTGTTCGACAATAGAGCGCAGCTGACTCGCGTCGCCGAGCAGTTCGCTCTTGAGCGAGGACGCCTTGGCGTTTTCCAGCCGGGCGCGCATGATCGCCAGCGGGGTGCGCAATTCATGCGCGGCGTTTGCGGTGAAGCGCCGCTGTCGCGCCGCCCAGGCGTCGAGCCGCATCAGCGCTTCGTTCACGGCGTCGACAAAAGGCGCCACTTCGACGGGAACGTCTTCTGAGACCAATCGTTTGCCTAACGAATTCATATCGATATGCGCGACTTCGGCGGCGGCGCTGCGCAAGGGCGTCAGCCCTTTTCGTACCGCGAACCACGCCGTCGCTCCAGAAAGCAATGCGGCCGCGACAAGATAAGTAGCGAAGTTCCAGAAATCCTCTCGCATCGAGAGGAAAATGTCGTCCCATCGGAATTTCGCCCGATAGCTCGCGACCTGAACCCGGCCATAGGGCGTCCAATACGGGCCCATGAAACCCAGAGTCGGCGAATCCGGATCACCCGGCAGGACGAAATGTGCATGCGTCGGGCTTACTTCGATAATATTCGTGAGCCTGGCGACGAGTTCCGGCGAGGAGCCGGGGACAGGCGTCTTCGTCCTGAAGTCGAAGGCTGCATATTTGAATCCCGAGATTCGATTCAACTCGGCTTCAAGCTGCGCCGAAGGAACAATATGGATATCGCCGCCTTCGTCGGGTTTGAGCGAGTCGATCACGAGATTGGCGACGCGGTAGGCCGCGAGTTCGTCCCATGTCTGTGTGAATCTCTCGACGCCGGCAAGACCGAGACCGAGCGTGATCGCCCAGGCGAGAACGAAGGCGGATATCTGCGCCAACATGAGATAGCCGACCGTCCGGCGCGCGAGCGATGAGCCGCTTTTCACGCCTCGGCCCCGCTCTCCTTGGCTTCTCTCAAAATATAGCCAAGCGACCGCGCGGAATAGATTTCGATCCCCGCGTCGAGCGCCGCGAGGCGCGCGCGCAGACGGGAGACAATCGACGTCAGCGCATGATCCTGAACCTCTTCTCCATATCCATAGAGTTCGGCGTTCAACGTCTCGCGCGAGACGACGCAATTCGCGCGCCTGACGAGCGCTTCGAGCAAGATGAGTTCGCGATGCGTGAAGAGGACCGGTTCGCCGGCGATGGCGACCGCGCGTCGATCAAGATCGAACGACATCGCGCCGATGACGACCGGCGGCGTCGCGCCCCCGTCTCGCTTTCTTAAGTTCGCGCGAATGCGCGCGATCATCTCGTCGAGATTGAACGGCTTCGTCAGATAGTCGTCGGCGCCGGCCTCGAGACCTTCAATTCTGTCGTCGACGGCGTCGAGCGCGGTGAGCAGAAGGATTCGCACGTCTGGCTGCGACTTGCGGATGCGCGGAACCAGAGAAATTCCGTCGCCGTCGGGCAGTCGGCGATCAAGAAGAGCGAGCGCATAGGCGCAGCGATCAAGCGCATGAATTGCGCCCTCGATGGTGTCCACCTGATCAACGGCATAGCCTGCGCGTTCGATTCTCGCCACGACCTGACGCGCCAGGCTCTCTTGATCTTCGACCAGTAGAATTCGCATGGGCGCCGCTCCCCGCTTGCATCATAGGCCGACCGGTCTGGCGTGGGCCCCGCCCCGATCGCCGCGCTATTCATAGCCGAGCAAATGCGACTGACAAGCTGGGGACAGTTCCGGCCCTGTCGTGAACACGGGCTAACCCCTCCCACCGCTCCTTGTGGCGCCCTAGCAACACTCCAAGCTTTTTGTGCGCCGGCATCGCTCTGCGAGGTTGCCGCGACCTTTCGTCTTTATCCCTATCGTCGAACGCGCCGCGAACCAACAAGCGGCGCCCGTAGGAATGAGCCTCGGTCCATCTTCGAGGCAAGGAGCAGGGCGATGATCGAATCGCGGGAAGGGGGCTGTTGGCGGAAGGCCGTGACCCGTCCGCTCGCCGTCGGCCTCTTCGCGCTCGTTCTGCTCTTGCAGACTCTCGCCACACTCGCCGCACTCGGCGTTTCGCATGCGAATCGAGGTCCAGCGGTCGGCGAGGCGGGAAGCATTTTCTTCTCCGTCGACGGGCCTTGCGCCGCCGACAGCTCTTCCGGAGAGTCCGGGCGCCACGAGAGGGACGGCCGTGCGCCGTGTTGCGTCTTCTGTCTTGCCGCCGCTCTTGGAGGACTGCCGATCTCCGATGCAGCCGGGGAAGGCGTCGCGGCCATGCCGCTTCCCAAGGCGTCCGTCTCTTTCGGCGCGCAGTCCTACGACATCCCCCGCAAGCCGCCGACCGGCTGGGCGACCTCCTGGTCGTCGCAGGCGCCGCCGCTTTTCTCCTGATCGAACCCGGCCGGTCTCGGCCTCGCGCCTCGGCGCATCACGATCACGACGGCCTTCGGGCCGCATCAGGAGACTAAAACAATGTCGCCCGCCTTCCTTTCCCGCGGCGTTTCCGCCGGCGCTCTGACTCTCGCTATCACCACTTTGGCCAACGCGCAGCAGTCGCTGCCCACAATCGACATCGGCGGCGTCCAGCCCCGGGGCGGGGCGGCGCGTAGCGCGCCGTTAGGTCGCGGCGCCGCCGCAGCGCGGCAGACCGCGCCGAGCCCCGCCCCCGGCGCTGGCCCCTCCGTCGCGTCCCGCTTCGCCAGCGAGCCGAAGACGCCGACCCAGGGCTATGTCGTTCGCGAGGCGTCGACCGCGACCAAGGTCGACATCCCGATTCGAGAGTTGCCTGTCTCGATTCAGGTGATTCCGAAGCAGGTCTTGAAAGATCAAAACATTACGCAGGTTCAGGACGCGCTCGAAAACGTGTCGGGCGTGACGTCGAACAGCAATGACGACGCCGGCTATAACTTCAACATCCGCGGTTTTCAGAGCCTGAATATTTATCGAAACAATCTTCGCACGGAGGCGTTTGTCTTCGATACGGCGAATATCGAGCGCATCGAGGTCCTGAAAGGACCTGCGTCAGTTCTTTACGGCCGCGCGGAGCCCGGCGGCCTGATCAATCTCATCACCAAAGAACCCCTTGGCCAGCCGCGCTACGTCATCGAGCAGCAGGTCGGCAACTACGACTGGTACCGAACGCAATGGGATGTGTCCGCGCCGGTCCAGCAAGCGGAAGGGCTTGCGTATCGCGTCACCGGCGCCTACCAGAACTGGGGCTCGTTCCGCAACTTTCGGAACGGTTCACAGAAATTCTTCATCGCGCCGGTCGTGAGCTACCGGCCGACAGAGTGGACGGACTTCACCGCCGACGCACAATTTCAAACACAAAGCACCGCTGCGGAAGTCGGTTTGCCCCCGATCGGCCCCAATCTGCCAGACATTCCGCTCAATGTTTCGCTCAATGAACCCAATGAGCCGAAGACCCGAAGCAATCAACTCTACGTCGGCTATCGCTTCCGTCAGAATCTGAACGAAAACTGGAAGGTGACGAATCGGTTTCTCTATTCGCAGTTGAGATCGCCCGCAAACCCCGTGCTGACGGCCGCTTGCCAACCGTTTTTCTGTATCGATCCGACGACGTTCCAATTTCAACGACAGGCCGCGGCTCAGTCGATCAATGCCTATTCGTTTTCGACCAACATCGATATCGAGGGCAAGTTCCAAGCGCTCGGCGGAGATCACATCTTCCTGACGGGTCTCGACTATTACAGTGGGAATTTCAACTACTACGCTGGGACCTCGTACGACGGCTTCTCGCCGCCGAACGTTCCGTTCAACCTCGTGCCGCTCAATCCTTTCGCGCCTGTCTATGGGCTCGTGCCGTCTTCCTTCTATCAGGCCGGAATCATCGGTGCGGGTTACAAATTTCATTCGTCGTCGGTCACGCGACAAAAAGGCTTTTATGTTCAGGACTATGTGACCTGGTTCGATCGTCTGCATGTGTTGGCGGGCGTCAGATATGACGTCGCCGATCAGACGAATGGGAACGTCTTCACCTGTTGCTCCGGCGATCCTGCTTTCGATTACAGCGCGACCAAGGAAGAGGCGATAAGAAACCGTCTGGATGCGCCGACGGCGATCGACAGGGCATGGACCCCAAGAGCCGGCGTCGTTTTCGACATTCTTCCTCAGTTGAACGTCTACGGCAGCTACTCCAGGTCCTTCGGGCTGAACAACGGGCTCGGCGAAAACAGGCAGCCTCTGGCGCCACAATTTGGTCAGCAGTGGGAAGTCGGGGCAAAGGCGGAGCCGCTGCCGGGTCTGACGGCGACGCTCGCCTTTTATCAGATTACCCGCTCGAACGTGCCCGTTCCAACCCTCTCCGCTGGATTTGGCGTTTCCGCCCTATCCGGTCAGCAACGCAGCCGCGGCGTCGAGCTTGACGTTATTGGCGCGATAACTGACCGCCTCGCCATTGTCGCGAACTATTCGCATATCGACGCCAAAGTGATTTCCGATGATGTCGTCAATCGGCTCAACCCTTTTGGACTATTGGATCCGACGGTTTACGGCCCGCCGAGCGGCCTGCTCGGCAACCATCGCGATAACGTGCCGCGCCACTTGGGCAAAGTGTTTCTCACCTACGACTTTGGCGAGAACGGACTTGGTTTTCGCGTCGGCGGCGGCGTCACGGGCCAATCGCATGCCTGGGGCGACATCCAGAACACTTTCATACTTCCCGGCTGGGCGCGTTTCGACGCCTTTGGCAGCTATACGACGCTGCTTGACGGCCACAAGCTGACCGCACAGGTCAATCTAAAGAACATCAACAATGCCCGCTACTTCACCGGGCCAGACAACTTCTTCAACAACTTCACGCTGCCCGTCAGCGCCTTCCCGGCGAAGCCGTTCACCGTGGTGGGTTCGCTGCGATTCGAGTGGTGATGTAGCGAACGAGCTTCTCTGTCCGCGCGGACGGAGAAGCTCTCGCGTAACCGGGTAGTACGCCATGTCCCGCGCGTTCTTCGTATGGCTTCACCGCTGGACCGGGCTGGCGATGGCGAGCTTCCTGATCGTGGTCGGGCTGACGGGAAGCCTGCTCGCCTTCTATGGCGAGTTGAATCATCTGCTGACGCCGGAACTCTATCCGGCGGCGCGGGACGGCGCGGCGCTCGACGCCGCGGCGCTGGCGCGACGCGCCGAAGCGATCGTTCCTGGCGCACAGACGACCAACGTCTATTTCGGCTATGACGCGCCCGTCGCCGAGATCGCCATGGAGCCGAAGCCCGGCGCGCAAGCGCTCGATTTCAGCACCCTCTATCTTGACCGCTATTCGGGCGAGGAACTCGGCCAGATGTTCTGGGGCGCTGTGCCGACGAGCCGCGCCGGGATCATGCCCTTCGTCTATCAGTTGCACATGACGCTGGTCGCCGGCGAGATCGGGGCTTGGATTCTCGGTCTCACCGCGCTGGCCTGGACGCTCGACTGTTTCGTCGGCTTCTATCTGACGCTGCCGGCGCCGAGCGAAAGGGCGCGGAGAGGTTTTCTCTCGCGCTGGAAGCCGGCATGGCTGGTGAAGTTTTCCGGCTCCTTCTACCGCGTCAATTTCGACATGCATCGCGCCGCCGGCCTGTGGCTCTGGGCGATGCTCCTCGTCTATGGCTGGTCGAGCGTCTACATGAATTTGAACGGCTTTTATTCGCGCACGATGTCGCTGCTCTTTGACTATCAGAAGCCATACTACTGGGTCGAGGCGCAGACGTCAGACGCAACGCCGATGTCGTGGGAGAAAGCCCAGGAAACCGGCCGCGCGCTGATGGCCGAGCAGGCGCGCAAGAATGGCTTCGGCGTCGACCGGGAAGTGTCGCTCTATGCCGTCCGCGATAAGGGCGCCTGGGAATATCGGGTGCGCTCGTCGCGAGACATCGGCGACAAATACGGCCAGACATCGGTCTGGTTCGACATAGCGACCGGCGAATTGCGCCAAGCGAGCTTCCCAACCGGCGCGCACGCCGGCAATACCATCACGACATGGATTTATGAATTGCATAAGGCCAATCTCTTCGGTCTTCCCTACAAGATTTTTGTGAGCGGCTTTGGCCTCGTGATCGTGATGCTGTCCGTGACCGGGGTTTACATCTGGTGGAAGAAGCGTTCGGCGCGGCTGGCGCATGTTCGGCGGACGGCGGCGCAACATGCGCCGGCGGAGCGAAGGTTGGCGCGATTTTGATG
>Ga0194111_10006471_pt1 | contig 13315 bp, 22 predicted proteins | sample TA2KigC300mmetaG_FD_146194 | JGI IMG/M metagenome (GOLD analysis project Ga0194111, IMG submission 146194) | Freshwater microbial communities from Lake Tanganyika, Tanzania - TA2015033 Kigoma Deep Cast 300m | ecosystem: Environmental > Aquatic > Freshwater > Lake | place: Tanzania: Lake... | reverse complement strand
AACTGGCTGCCAGAGCTTTTCCAGGGAAGGGGGCTGTTTTTTGCTGCCCGAAGCATTGATAGTGTGCGGCAATTTAGTAACTCCTTGTGATTAAAGGATATTACGAAATCGATCACATGCTCACAATCGCTTTGTCAAGCAAAAAATGCAATTCCCCCAAAATTTTTCATGAAGTTTTTATACCCTATTGCAAGTTTCTAACCGGACATTGCTGAGTCTGTTTATAAATGATTATGGTCCCAGGCATGAGCAGCATTTAAGGGAGAGAATTCTCGATTCCGCTTCTTCATTAATTCAAGAATGGTCAGGCGATTGCGGAGTTCATGACCGCACCCCGGACCGCCGGGATACAGGCGACCGGGCCCAGCTCCGGGCTGAAATCGACGCCTATGTGGCCCATCTCTATGGCCTGAACCGGGATGATTTTGCCTACATCCTGGACACCTTCCCGGTTTTGCGGCAGAAGGAGGAAAAGGCCTTGTGGGAATTCATGTCCAAGCGCAAGTGCCTGGAGGAGTATGATCGCATCGCCACAATATTATGAGGTCATACGGCAAAGTGGCAATGACGTTCATGTTATCTGAGCCCAAGCCGTGGAAATAATTATCAGGAGGGTAAAAGACGCCTCACCTTCAGACCAGATAAAGGTTGTTTGACTATGTCTCCGACAATACTCAGAATTGGATCATACCGCTTTTTCTTTAACAGCCGGGAAGAGAGACGCCGCCACATCCATATCTCCTGCCCGGAGGGCAGCGCCAAGTTTTGGCTGGAGCCGATTGTAGCCCTGGCTTGTCATTATAACCTGTCAACAGGCGAATTGCGCCGCCTGGAGAACATCGTAAAGGAACGGGAAGATGAGTTCACGTCAGCCTGGAATAAGCACTTCGGATCATGAGGTCACCAATATTGAGCCGTCCGGATTCTGGGTGCTGGTGGATAATCAGGAATTTTTCATTCCTTTTGCCGATTATCCGTTGTTTAAGGAGGCGAAAATCAGCCAGATTTTTCATATGGTGCGCCTGTCTCCCTCTCAACTGCACTGGCCGGAGCTGGATGCAGATATTGAAATTGAGGCCCTGACACATCCGGAGCACTATCCTTTAGTGTACCGGGATTAACCCAAGTTTACCACCTGCAAAAAAATAAACTTGTTATATCAGACGGATAAGTCATTTTTAAAAAAATTATGGTCACTACATCTTGATTAAGCTTTGAGGCGTTTGGTTTTCAGGGGCTTGGGAGCCAGGCCCAAGGCCCGATAGACCTCCAGATGAAAAGGTTCGGGATCGGTGGTCTGCCTCAGATAGAGGCGCTCGTTCTGTTTGTTGGTCAGGGAAACGGTGACCCGCAGCTGGGTGGCCAGGCGGGAGCGGATTGTCTGCCAGCGGTGCGAATTGCCTCTGTCCCGAAGCCGGCGTTGAATCCCGGCCAGGAGATGGTAGGCCAGGACCGTGATGCACAGGTGTCCCTCCAGTCGGCGGTCCAGACGGTGAGACACCGGTCTGAGGTCCGGTTCGCTCTTGAGGGCCCGGAAGGCCTCTTCCACCTGGGTGAGCATAATATAAAGGGCCCAGAGTTCCTCATCGGACAGGTCCTGACGGTTGGAACGTAAATAATAGGACCCGGAAAAGGTGGCCCGGAGTTTGTCCGGCTCGGCAATTTCCCAGGTGAGGCGGTGCACCTGGCCCTGGAACTGCTGCACCTGGATATCATAGAAGCGGGCTACGGTGGGATCACGTTCCCGCAAGCGCCCCAGGCGGCCCAGGCTCAAGTGGTAAACTTGGGCTAAGGATCAATGGAAATCCTTGATAACAATTGTTCTTTGGTCATGGGTCATCCTGGTGGTTCACTACAGTCATTGAGAATTGTTGGAGTTAAGGGGAATTCGGCAGTTGCGCGCCATGCCAGACCGCCACAATCCAAATCGTTCCGTCTCGCTGGCGGTAAAAAAACCGATAGGGTGCGATCACCACTTCCCGATACGGCAAGTCAGGGAATTCCGGAATCACTCGGCCGGATTCCGGGAATTCCTCCAGCCGCCTTAATATCTTCTCTGCCCGCTGGCGAAATCGTCGAGCCGCTTCGGGGTTTTCCCGGCGAATATAGGCCACCGCAGCTAAAAACTGATTCCGGGCTAAAGAGGTAAACCGCAGGTTCACGACTGGCCAGCATCCAAGAGGGCGTCAGCCTCCGCCAGCACCGTCTCCAGATCGTGGCCTTCGCCGGCCTCAATCTCCCTCTCGCCTCTGACCAAAAGACGCAACAGTTCTTTATCGTGCTCGGCGGCCTCATAACTCTCCACGCTCAACAGCACCGCCGCCGCTCGGCCCCGTTGCGTGATGACCAGAGGTTCCCGAGAATCGCGCACCTGCTTTAAAACTTTGGCGGCATCCTGCCTGAGATCGCTTATTGATATAATATTTGGCAACTTCCCCATTTTGTACCTCCAATAGTACTGTGCAGTGTACTAGAGAAAAGGGAAGAAAGCAAGCGGGCGGAAAAACAGTCGCTCGTTGGTTATTGATCGCGGCTTTTTAACGGAAGTTTTAAATTATTTTCAAGAAAATCAGGATATCATATTGATTGTTCTATATTAATTGGCGATTTGGCAAAAATAGTATACCCATGCATATCGATGTCGTTCCCAATCGCAACTCACCACCGGCCATCTTGCTCCGGGAGGCGCGGCGTCAGGGAAAAAAGGTGGTCAAGGTGACCTTGGCCAACCTGTTCCATCTGTCACCCCAGCGCATTGATATCCTGCGGCGAGCCCTGAAGGGTGAGTTGGACGGCTTGGCTTTTAGATTGATAGAACCCGGTTCCAAGTCGGCCACTGCCCGTTGGGCCAAGACTCATGCATGAAAAGAAATATTCGGCCTGGACCCTGATTCCTTTGATGAATACAGGTGTCCGTTATGTGCTAAGATGCAATCCTGAACGGGCTCGACAAGTAAGAGCAAATCGTAATGATCGTATCAATAAGATAAAAGTAGGCGTTCAGCTTTCAGCAATCAGCTTTCAGCAAAAACAATGGGTTAGGGAAACTAAGCGAAAAACCAGTGATCCGCCACCTTGGGATAACTATTTGAATTTAATCCATTAGCTGACGGCTGTAAGCTGACCGCTGAACGCTTACTACAGGCATTGTTAATCAAGCTCCCCGAAACGATATGAGTACCCAGTAGGAAAAGGGCCAGATAATTTGATTTAATTTTTAATATCAAAAAGATAACCAGAATTTCTGTTTTTTTAAACTGGAACTTCCGTTAAATCCTGCTTCCTACCTGAAAAATTATGACTGCAACAACAAACGCCAGCCCGGTGTTAAAGGCCAGGGCAAACAGGGCCCAGTTCCAGGAGGACTCCCGGGCCATGGCCACCACGGTGACAAAACAGGGGGCGTAGAGCAACACAAAGATGATCAGGGCTAGTACCGCCGGCAGGGTCCAGTGGGGGTCGGCGGCAATCCGCTCGGTCAGGCTTCCCGCCTCTTCCGGATCCACTTCGCCCAGGGAATAGGCGGTGCCCAGGGTGACGACGATCACCTCCTTGGCGGCAAAGCCCCCGATGAGGGCGATATTGGTCTGCCAGTTAAAGCCGGCCAGGCTCATCACCGGCTCGATGGCGTGACCGAGGCGGCCGGCCACCGAGTACTCCAGTGCGGCCTCACCCTGCTTTGCTTTGATTTCAGAAAGTTTTTCCTCGAGCAGCATGGCTTTATCCTCATCGGACAGATTCTCCTGGACGGCCGCCGCGACCACCTCTTGTTCCACGGCCTTCGTTTGCTCTTCAAATTTTTCCACCTGGCTGGCTGGAAGTTGCGGGAAGGTCATGGCCGCCCACAGCAGAATGGCAATGGCCAGAATAATGGTGCCGGCCTTCTTGAGGTATTGCCAGGCGCGATCCCAGGTATGGATCAGCACACCCCGCAGGGTGGGGAGCCGGTAAGGGGGCAGTTCCATGATAAAAGGAGTGGATTCGCCTTTGATCACCGTCCAGCGCAATATTCTTGATACCACCAGGGTCGCGGCCCAGGCGCCCAGGGTAATGAGGAACATGATCATGGCCTGGCTCTGTTCGAAAAAGGCCCCTACCAGGAGGATGAATACCGGAATCTTGGCGCCGCAGACCTGGAAGGGCGCCGTGATGATGGTGGCCAGTCGTTCTTTGGGGCTCTTCAGGGTTCTGGCCGCCATGACTCCGGGCACGGCGCAGCCGCCGGGCAGTCCTCCGGAGATAATCAAGGGCATGACCGAGGCGCCATGCAGACCGAAGAGGCGCACTACCCGGTCCATCATGTAGGCCACCCGGGCCATGTAGCCCAGGTCTTCCATGAAGGTGACCAGCGCAAACATGATAAAGATTAACGGCACAAAGCTCAAAACACTGCCGACGCCGCCGATGATGCCGGAGACGATGAGCGATTGCAGCAAACCTTCCGGCAGGAGAATGGTAAAGGTCCCACCCAGCCAACCGAAAAAGGCCTCCAGCCACCCCTTGGGATATTCACCCACCGTAAAGGTAATATGGAAAACGGCATACAGCACGGCAACCATGATAATCGGCCCCAGAAACTTGTGGGCCAGCACCTTATCCAGGCGGTCCGATTTATCAAAACGCTGGTGGGATTCCATGACCAAGACGTCTGGCTGTCGCAGCACCGAGTTGATAAAGCCATAGCGGTAGTCGGCAATAATGGCCTCCGGATCGGAGTTATAGTTCCTTTGGCAGATATCCTCGACCTTGGCAGCCATTTCTTCCAGTTTGGGCGCAATGGAACCGATCTGCCGGCCAGCAGCTATGATCTTTTCATCGCCTTCCAGATACTTCAGGGCAATCCAGCGGGCCGGATACTGCTGGGTCATGAAGTAGGCCGCCTCAATCATGTGGGTCATGCCTGTCAGGATGGGATCTATGTCCGGCCCGTAGGATGTTTCCAACGGTTTCCATTCACGACCCGATCTTCTGGCAACCTCGACTGCCTCCCGAATAATGTCCTCTTTGCCGACGCCTTTGAGGGCGACGGTTTCCACCACCGGGACCTTTAGCAATTCACTTAACCTGGCACTATTAATCCGGATGCCTTTCTCTTTCACCTCATCCATCATGTTCAAGGCCAGGATCAGGGGGATCCCCAGCTCCATGAATTGCACCGCCAGATAGAGACTGCGTTCCAGGGCCGTGGCGTCAATAATGTCCACCACCACGTCCACCTTCTCGTCCACCAGGACCTCCCGGGCTACCACCTCCTCCAGAGAATAGGCGGTCAAAGAATAGGTTCCCGGGATATCGATGAGATGCACGTTCTGGCCGTTATGTTTATACGTACCCTCTTTACGCTCCACGGTAATGCCGGGATAATTGCCGACCCGCTGATGGGCGCCGGTTATGGCATTGAACATGGTGGTCTTGCCGCTATTGGGGTTGCCGGCCAAGGCCACCGTGATATTTTCCGACACGCTTAACCCTCCATCTCCACCGTGATGTGATCGGCTTCGCTGTTGCGCAGGGTCAAGGTGAACCCTTTCAACCGCAGGGCCACCGGGTCCTGGAGCGGCGCCCGCCCGACGATCAGAACCTCCGTGCCGGGCACCAGCCCCATGTCCCTGATTCTCCGGCCCAATTCTCTGTTGGCCGCCACCGCCTTGATAACCGCTCTTTCATTGAGGCACATATGCCGCATTGACTTCACCATGAGTTCTGTTCCTCCTCGTTATTTCGATTTTTTGCAATAATAATTCGGGGTCCTCTGATGAGGTGTTGGCCTCGTGAGGCCTTATCCCCTTTGGCCTTATATGATATTTAGTCTCAATATCAAAATAAATCTTTTCTGTCAAGGGGGAATTTTTTTGTAAGGATGGCTTGCTCAAAGTTCCAGGGATTGGAGTAGTGGAGGGTAAACGCCTTAGCTCCCATCGGCCGGAGTATGGATATATACGTTACTGATACGGGAGCTGGGCTGCCTTCAATGCCCGGATGAGCAAGGTTGCCCGGCAGTCTGATTTCTGACAATTGAGAAAAAATCCTCTTGACAGGAGGGAAATTTATTGATATTGAGAATCTATCGCTATAAAAACGGATTAGAAGCCTTTAGAGAATTCCTGATACATAATGGTATGCGAGTTACCCCGGAGCGGGAGGCCATCCTGGAGGAAGTGTTCGCCGAACACGAACACTTCGATGTCGAGGGACTCATCATGCGCCTGCGCCAGAAGGGCAAGCGCTCCTCCCGGGCTTCGGTCTATCGAACTCTGGCCTTGTTGGTGGAAAGCAGTCTGGTCCAGGAGGTGTTTTACAAAGACGGGCATATGCATTACGAACACATTTATGGGCATGAGCACCACTGTCATCTGCGTTGCCTGGGGTGCAACAAGACCATAGCCATTCTTGATGAAGCCTTGGCCGATGTCATCGAAGGCCTTGGAATGGAATATAATTTCGAGGTTATCTCTGGACGGCTGGAAATATTCGGTTTTTGTCCCAACTGCCGGGATAAAAACCAATAAATGGAGTAATTTTTTTATCCTAATATTGAGATTAAATCTCAGTATAAATTAAATCCAGGGAGGATTGAACCGTGTTTACTCTTCAATTCAGTGGTACAGAAGGCGGCAGTGTGGGTGCTTCCCAAGAGATAGTGGAAATTATGGCTCCCGGTACCCCCATGGTAAGGGTAACCGGCGAGGAACCGGCAAGTCCCCTGGCGGGGGCATGCCGCCAAACGACAGAACCCGTATTGCCTTTGGGATTTTTATCGCCTGGGGAGAGGGGCGTCATCGTGTCGGTGCAGTCCGGGAGGCATTCCTGTGGTTCCGGCTGTCCTCGGAAGCAGGCGTTCTATCGGTTCGAAGAGATGGGATTACATCGGGGCAAGGCCATCGAGGTTTTAAATAACTGCGGTTGCGGCCTTATCCTGATCAAGGTGGACGAGACCAGAATCGCCCTGGGCCGGGGCGCGGCCATGAAAATCATGGTCCGCCGGTTACATTGACGCTCGTTCAATCAGGTCGGATAGCATCGACCGGAATAGACCTATAAAGAGATTGAGGATTCGTGGGGTCCCGAACGCGCCATTGGATGGATATGGGGATGATAGATGGAAGGGAATCCAGGCGTTAAGGATGGCGCCTCCCGGGACCCAACGAAGTTATGAACCCCGGTTGGAAAATTATGAGGCTTAGGAGGTTAAACAGCCATGCTTGATGTCATCTTGGTCGGCGCCATTATCGCTGGGGCCGTGTATCTGCTTTACCGTAATCTTTGGAAAAAGAAGCATTGTTCTGGCTGCAATTCCCAGGATTGTCCCACCAGGAAAATGGCAAGTTGACCTTGGATTGTCTGTGGGTGGGTTAAGGAAACACTTAAAGGAGGATAGGTATCGGATGCCATGTGAATGAGATGATGTTTGGGGATACGGTTCAGGCGGGTGCTCCTTGCCTGGACGGTTGGAGATGATGGCGTTCCGCCTCCATGAGGCACTGATCCGCTGGCCCCACATCGGTCTGGATAACCGGATGTAAGGCCATCTCCTGCCCCAGGGGAATCAATCCCCTGGTTATGGCAAGATACGCAGTTTATTACCCTATCTAACTTCAGGAGGAACATCATATGGGAAAATTCATCGATGACCTGATGCATCTGGAGGCCGATGTCCGGCACCTGCATGAAGACGTGGCGCACATTGAAAAAGACCTTACCGGTCTGGCACAGACCCTGAATGTCAGGGACCTCAAAGACCATCTGCAGGATTTAGACCAGCATCTCCATGATGTCTTGAATCATGTGGGTCATATCCGTATGGAAGCGGAATCCAAGGAATAGTGGTTTTCCGGGGCTGGCGATGGGGTGCGAAATGATCGTCAGTCCCGGATTAAAAAATAAGTAGGCGTTCAGCTATCAGCAATCAGCTTTCAGCAAAAACAATGGGTTAGGTGGAAACTAAGCGAAAAACCAGTGATCCGCCACCTTAGAATAACTAGTTGAATTTAAAGCTTAGCTGACGGCTGTAAGCTGACCGCTGAACGCTTACAAAAATAAGGATCGACCCATGACGATTTTCAAAAGAATCCGGCGCCCTTTGGCCACCCTGGAGGATTTTCTCTGTCCGGTGATCGGCACCTGCCTGACCCTGAAAGAGCTGCAGAAGATGGCCCGGCGGTTTCACTATGAAGGCGACCCCTCCCCCTATAACCTGCATACCTGGTTGATCAGGACCTGCAAAAAATCGCCCTTCGTGGCAAAACAGGTGCAGAAATTTCTCACCGAAAAATATCGTCCCATCATGCGGCGGCTGGATGAATTCGAGGGCGAGGCGGTCCTCCCGGCCTGGGAAAAGGCGGTGCAGGAAGGTCAGGTGGCCGGAGCCTTCTGGGCCATTCTCACCCGGCTGGATGTCTCAAACCACATTATTGAGCAGGTTTTTGGGGAAGTCCATATGATGTCCCATCTCCAGGCGGCTGAAGTGCGGACGGAACTCAAATCCTTCGATAGTTTACGCAAAGAAAACGACCAACTGGCCCAACGCCTGCAAAAAGCCCGGCTAAATCTGGAACGGCTGCGAAGCGCCCAGGAAGAACTGCGCCGCCGGCTGGCCCAAAAAGAGGGCGGAGTTCGGCAACTGCAGCGGCAATTGGCCCAGACCACCCAGGCACTGCAGGCTCAGGAGAACCGCCATGACCTGGCCCTGCTGGAAAGGGAAAATAAGGAGCTGCAAAGGGAAAACAAGATTTTGCGGGGCCAGTTATCCCAGGAGCGCCTCCACAGGGCAAATTTCGAGAGACGCCTGGAGAATCTCAGACAGAAGGAAAGGCAGAAGCGCCCTGCCACTTCCCTGCCGGCCACCCAGGCGCTCCCGGAAGTCTGTGCTGCGGCCCTGGCCGGAGGCTGCCCCCTGGGTCCGGGGGAAAAATGTAACGGTTTATGCAATAAACATATCCTCCTGGTGGGCGGTCTCGAAAAACTGGTGCCGTATTACCGGGGCCTGGTGGAAGGGGATTTCGGCGCTATTTTTAACCGCCATGACGGGGATTTCCGGCAGGGACACTCCCGTCTGGCCGGCATGGTCAAAAAGGCCCACGCGGTTATCTGCCCGGTGGGGGTCAACAGCCACGAAGCCTGCCTCTGCGTCAAAAAGCTGTGCAAACGGTTAAAGAAACCCTGCGTCATGCTCCCCAAGGCCGGACTGGGAGGACTCAAGGAGACCCTGGTGGAACTGGCCCAGAAAGAGAGTTTGGCCCAAGAAAAAGATCTGCTTCAATAAATTGCAGGAAGAATGAGTCGGCGGCCGCCGGCTCCGGGGACGATGGCAAAAATCACTTTTAGCCCGATAAGGAGGAAGTATGCCACCTGAGTTCAGACTTTTTATCCAGGTGTCGGACCGGCATCTGCGGCTGGTTCCCCTGGGAACCCTGACAACCCAGGGCGTGCAGCACATTTTGGGGGCGGCCCAGGCCGGGTTGCAGGCCTTTCCGGTGGTAGTGGTGGATTTACAGGAGGCCGGGGAAGTCCCGGAAGGCCTGTTGCCTCGCCTGGAGGAGGGCCTTCGCCAACTCGTGGCCGCCAAACGGCTCATCCTGGGCCTCGAAACCGAGAGATGGACCCTGCAGCCTCCGCCCCCGAAAACCTGCCGGTGCCAGGGCGATTGCCAGAATTGCCCGTGTCAGTCCCAAGGGGATAAAAAAAACGTCAAAAGAATCCCGGCGTAGCCTGAGAGTACCGGGTAAGGACTCAATGAACTTTAATGAGAAACGGAAAAAAATGCCCCTTTATCTCTACCAGTGTGTCCACTGTCAGGTCCGGGAGGATCGGCTGGGCGGACTGGATGACCACCTGGCCACCTGTGTTCATTGCGGCCATATGATGCTGCGGCTGGATTTCGACCTCTTTTCGCCGTATTTCTCTTTGGGGCCGGAAGCAACCGCGGGGATTAAAGATGCTGCCTTATTTCTCCACCAGGATAATCTTGTGATTGACTAAATTGAGCCGGTAAATACTGGCCCGCACCACTTTCTGCTCCCCGAAGATGCTGACCAGGCGGAGCGCCTCGCCCTCGGGTTCGATGATGTCCACGTCCGGCAGGAGTAGCTCTTCCTGGCCGTCTTTGAGGATGTAGGCCGTAGCTTCACACATATTTCAGGACCTCCGGTAATTTGGATGTAACCGCCATTTCCACCAGATGGGGCAGGGGTTCCCTGGTTAAGCCCACAATTTCCAGCCGTTCCTGGGTCAGAGGCAGGAGAATTTTGTAAGCCGGGGAGGCGGCAATGGCTTCGGCAATCCGAGGCGTAACTTCCCCCAGCATGGCATGGGCCAGGACGATGGAGATAGTCCCCATAATCACATCCACCTCGGGTGCGGTCACCACGATGGCGTTTTCGCCGCTGGCTCCCAAGTTGGCCTTGGCCTTGAGCATCTGAGCCGTGGCCAGGACATTGATTCCCAGGGCGATGACTTCGTGTTCCTCCTGGTAAACTTCTTTGAGACGTCTGATAATAACGGCGCCAATGCCGCCGCCCAGCCCGTCAATGACACAAATGCGCGCCTTCTTCGTCTTCACATTATCTCAACGTCTTGAACAGGGTTTGTGATTATGGTCATTATTGCAAAAAAAAAACCACGCCGGAGCTCTCTTTCAAGAAAGGCCTTCGTGGCTGTGGTTTTATGGGTGAGACGTGGCCCGTTGTTAAGAGGCTTCTGCCTCAGGGCTATCTAAGTGATATTTAGCACAATCTTTGCAGCCTGTCAAGGGATCGGCGCCATCCCGCCCCAAAACCAGCAAACCGTAAAAGCGCTGTAACGGATGGTCGCCTAAACCGGTTTGATCCAACCTTAAGGAGGCGCGCAGTTCCTGCACTTTAAAATATTGCTCTTAGCAGCCCGGCCAGTTCAGGGGCGCTAGGCCCGCATGTCTCTTTTCTGAAAAGTTCACCATGTAGGGCGGGAAAGCGCAGCGCATCCCGCCTTCTAACAACCTTTGCATGCTTTACGGGTGGGCACCCCGGCCCATGAGGAACTGCTATGAGCGTTAATTTGAAGGTGAGTGAGATTTTTCTTAGCTCCCGGATTGTCTGATCTTCCTGGCCCGCCAGTAGAAGAGCAGCCCCGCCATCCCAAAGATGAGGCTGAGGCCCACCAGGGCCCGCTCCAGCAGGGGAACGGAGGCCGGGGCGGTAGTTTTTACCTGAAAATCCTGGAGTTGCTCCAGGCTCAGCGGCACCGTTACGGTGTGGCGATGCCCCATGTTATCGTCGGCGGTCACCTGCCAGTCCCCCGGGGCATCGGGGTAAAAGCAGAACCGTCCGTGGGGATCGGTGTGGCCCACCTGATAGGTTTTGCCCTCCTTAGGCGAGGTGACGGTGACTTTGGCGAAACTCATGGCCTCCCCGGAGCTGAACCGGAAAGTCACGGCCATGCCCCCGGGGCTGGCTTCTCCCAAAACGCCGTGCCCATAGAGGGGGCCGGTAAGCGCCAATATAAGCCACATTCCCAGCAATCCCGGCAGACAGCCGAACCTTCTCGTCATAAGGCCTCCTGATCTCGAGTCCGTTCCGTTTCAATGCTGAAAGCCCCGGCGCCGGCCAGGCGGACCTCGTCCACCACGTTAACGATCAGGCCCAGCCTGGCCTCCCGGTCGGCCTTGATGCGCACCGTCGGCTTCTTGAGTTTTTCCAGCTTTACCTGGAGGGAATACTGCAACCCGGTGAGCATAACGGGGTCCTGATCAAGAAAGAGGCTGCCGTCCTTGGCAACGGTGATGAGCACCTCCTCTTTCACCTCGGGTTCCGCGGTCTTGGAATCGGGCAGGGCGATCCTGATGGCCGGAGCCTTGACAAAATGGGCCGTCAGCATAAAAAACAGCAGCAAAAGAAAAACCACGTCCACCAGGGGGGTGAGGTTGATGTGCTGATGATTCTTCCGCCGCCGGGCAAACTCAAGCATGATTGCCCTCCCGCATCTCCAGGATAATCTCTTTCATCCGCAACGACACCTCATCCAGGCTGCGGTCCAGGTAGTGGGCCGCCACATGGGCCGGGATGCCCACGAACAGGCCGGCAGCCGTGGTTATCAGGGCCTCCCAGATGCCGGCGGCCAGTAAGGTGGGATCCACGTTGGTCCCCATGGTGGCGATGACCTGAAAGGCTTTGATCATGCCGGTGACCGTGCCGGTGAGCCCCAGGAGCGGGGCGATGACCGCGATGAGGTTCAATGACCCCAAACCGGTCTCCAGGCCCTTGAGTTCCCGGGAACCCATGAGGGAAATCTGCCGGTCGTCCAGACCCTGGCGCACCGCCAGGAAAACCGGCTCCAAATACCTGCTCCCCTTTTCCTGAATGGTCTTTAGGGGGCGACCCAGATCCCGGCGGACCCGGAAATACTGCCAGGACTTATTCACCGTGATGGCCAGGGCCACCACGGAACACAACAGGATGGGCCACATGACCGGCCCGCCCTTGAGGAAATATTCCAGCATGGTTATACCTCAAGGCCAGGAGGCAACCCCAACGGTCACCCCCAGCCCGCATCTTTTTCCCTTGTTATTTGATCTGGAAGACGATATTGGTCGACTCCCGTAGCAAATCGGCGTCCGGGTCGTTCTGTAAAGGAGTTCTTAAAGACGTTTTAATGACTTGCATGCCACCCTGGTTAATGGTGACATTGGCCTTGCCGTCCTTGTCCGTCATGACGCCCTTCTGGTCTGCATGCCCGCCACCTGCCTTGACCTCTAACCCCTCCTTGGGTTTGCCATCATAGATAACCTGGACCGGCAGGCTCTCGCCCACCTTGAGAGTCAGGGGGTTTTTCAAGGGAACAATTTCGAATTTGTAGCCCAGAGGTTTGGCAAAGTTATCGTGCCACTGCCAGATGTTTTTATTATGGGCGGAGCCTTTCCACGATTCGAGGACGTCCTTGGCCTCTCGCTTCGAGACGTTCTTATAGCCTTCCGGGGTTTTAACCCAGGCGCCCGTTTCGAACAGGAGGGCAACTAGGGCGGTGGCCTTGGCCGGTGCCAGGACTGCCCTGGTTTCCTCGGGTTTTATGGTTACCCCGACGTCTTGGCCGGCAGCATCAAAAGCCTTAACATTTTTAACAAAAGTCGGCTTATAGGGGTCGCTTTTGCCATCATGGCCCCACATTACCGCCAAGGCGTCGCCCTCCTGGGCCACCCAGGTGTCATGGGCGAACAGGGGAGAAACTGTTAGAAGGGTAAGAATGACCCCAAGAAATAAAACCTTTTTCATACACATCCTCCTTGCTGAATATTCTCAGGAATGCCGACGGGCATCCTGGAAATGTAAAATCATGCAATCATTTC
>Ga0194111_10006468_pt1 | contig 13324 bp, 13 predicted proteins | sample TA2KigC300mmetaG_FD_146194 | JGI IMG/M metagenome (GOLD analysis project Ga0194111, IMG submission 146194) | Freshwater microbial communities from Lake Tanganyika, Tanzania - TA2015033 Kigoma Deep Cast 300m | ecosystem: Environmental > Aquatic > Freshwater > Lake | place: Tanzania: Lake... | reverse complement strand
GGCAGCCGTTCTTCCCATCTTCCGGCCTTCCATTCTTCCCGTTTTGGTTGCCTTGGCCCGGCAGGACCGTTCCACGTTCCTCGCGAAGGAGCCCCAAGCCTCGTTCGGAAGGAGACCCTTCGATGTCAGACGCCGCTCGCCTCGCCTTCGTCGGAGCCGGAGGCCACTCAGGCCAGGCTCTGTACCCCTGCATTGCGCAGATTCCCGAGTTCGACCTGGTCGCCGTGTGCGACATCGACGCGGCCAGGGCCGAGAGTGCCGCGCGGCGCTTCGGGGCGCTGAAGGCCTACATGGACGTCGCGACGATGCTCGACGAGGCGAACCCCGCCGGTGTGTGCATCTGCGGCATGCCTGATATGCACCATTCCGTCAGCCTGCAGTGCCTCCAGCGGGGCATTCCCGTCTGGATGGAGAAGCCGCCGGCGTGGGACCTGAAGGGCGCCGTAGAGCTGGTTGATGCGGCGAAGGCGGCGGGGACGTTCGGAATGGTTGGCTTCATGAAACGTTTTGCGCAGGCGAACGCGATCGCGAAGGAGTACCTCGACTCGGGTGAACTCGGGCCCGTCTCCTCGATCACGCTGATGCACGGGGCGGGGAAGTACGATGAGTTCCGGCGGATGCTGCTGTTCAACGGCATTCACATGATCGACCTCGGGCGCTTCCTGGCGGGCGAGTGGGTGGAGCTGCACGCATTCGGCGCGCAGACCTCCGCGGGCACGCAGGCGATCAGCGTCTCCTTCACCCTCTCAGGCGGCGGCGTCGGGCAGCTCAACATCAACTCCGCGCACACGTGGCAGGACACGTTCGAGCAGGTGTACCTGACCGGCTCTGAGGGCGGGCTGCACCTGGAGTCCGGCCGCGACCTGGAGGTCATCAGCCAGAAGCGACGCTTCTCCGCGGGCAAGGGCCTGCAGACCTTCGGCTGGAGCGCGCGCTACACGACTTCGCACAACCTGTCGGGCTGGTTCTCCAGCGGCCATCACACGAAGGGCTATTGGGGCGAGCTGAGCCACTTCGCCCGCGCAGTCCTCGGCCAGGTCGAGCCCGTCGCGACGCTCGAGGACGGCGCGCAGGACATGCGCATCATCGAGGCCATCGTGCAGAGCCTCGAGACGGGCCAGTCCGTCGTCGTCTCTGACGTGTCATAGCCGTGCGCCGTTGCCGTTCTTCTGACTCCTGACTCCCTGAGGTGGTCAGCAATGGAGATCATCGCCATCGGCGAACTGCTGGTGGAGGTCATGCGGACTGAGGTGGATGCGCCGCTCTCCGAGCCTGGCCTGTTCACCGGGCCGTACCCGAGCGGCGCGCCGGCCATCTTCGCGAGCCAGGCCGCGCGTCTGGGGCACAAGACGGGGATGGTTGGGGCAGTGGGCAAGGATGACTTCGGGTTGTGCCTGAGGCGGCGCTTCGCCGCTGATGGAATCGACGATCGCCATGTCGTGGACGTGGAGGGCCTCGCGACGGGCGTCGCGTTCGTGGCCTACTTCGGCGACGGTAGCCGGCGCTTCATCTTCCACTTCGGCAACAGCGCGGCTGGGCAGCTCCCGCCGGTGGACGACATCGACCTATCGGGGACGCGCTTCGTGCACATCTGCGGGTGCACGCTCTCCGGCGGCGGCCTGCTCCGCGAGCGCTGCTACGAACTGGCCGAGCGCGCTGCAGCCGCCGGCGTCGGCATCTCGTTCGATCCGAACCTGCGGCCGGAGCTTCTCGGGGGTGCGGAGGCTGTGCGGCAGGTCTGCGCGCCGGTCACCCAACGTGCGACGGTCATCTCGCCGGGAACGAGCGAGGCGATGATCCTCGCGGACGCGGATGACCCGGACATCGCCTGCCGCAAGCTGCTGGAGGGCGGGGCGCGGCTGATCGCGCTCAAGCTCGGGAGTGCGGGCTGCCGCCTCTACACGCAGGAGGAGATCGTTGAGGTCGCCGCCAAGCCCGTGCGAGCCGTCGATCCGACCGGCGCGGGGGACTGCTTCGATGCGGCCATCGTCGTCGGGATGATCGAAGGCCTGCCGCTGGAGCGGATCGGCCGCCTCGCGAACGCCTGCGGCGCGTTGGCGACCACGAAGGTGGGCCCGATGGAAGGAGCGGCATTCCGCGAGGAGGTCGAGGCGTTCATGTAGGCCGTTACCGGGGCACCGGCCTCGCCTTGTACCGGTAGACGGCCTTCAGCCGCCAGATGATGACGCTCTCCGGTCCGGTCGAGTGGCGCGTGAACCACTCGACGCTGTTGCAGCCATAGCGGGCACTCGGCCAACTCCGCAGCTTCGACCAGTCGTACACGCTCCCGTCCGCTCCCAGGACCCCGACGTGCCAGATCGCGCCCTCGTACGGCTCGTAGTGCGGGGAGTGCTCGACGGAGATGACGTCGCCGGGCAGCAGCGGCGCGTGGCGGTCCCAGTAGAAGACGTCCCAGAGGCCCCGCGTGCGCATGAGAATGTGGTGGTCGGAGTGCCTGCGGAATCGCGCCTGCGCACCGAGCGCGTCATCCACAATGCAGTCCACGTAGTCCGAGCAATCGTTCTTGTGCAGCCGGAAGCGGCCCATGGGCCGGAGACGGTGGAACTCCTGCGCCTTCCTGCCGATCAGCCAGTTGAGGGGCTTCTCGCCCGGGTGGTTGCGGTAGAAGTCCCGCCGGGCCTGCACGGCCGGGTCCGTGAAGCTGGGTGGGGAGAGGCTCGGCAGCCAGCGACCCGCGACGACATACCATGTCACGGCCAGCGTGAGGACCGCAACGACTGTCAGGAGCAGCAGGAACGGACCGAGGCGCATGAGGCCCAGGTTCGGGCCGGGGCTACGGTTCCCCTTGCGCAGCGGGTGAGGGCACGCCATGCAGAGGGATGGGTTCGATCATGTACCGGTACACAGCGCGCAGTCTGCGCACGATGGCCTCACCCGGGCCGAGCGAGCTGTGCATGAACCACGCCGGCTCGTGGCGGCCATAGCGGTCGGTGCCCCAGGCCTTGAGCTTCGTCCAGTCGTAGACCAGGCCATCCGTGCCGACGATGCCTCGATGCCAGGGGGCGTCCTCCGAGGGCGCGTAGTGAGGTGAGTGCCGCACCGCGATCTCGTCGCCGGGCAGGAGTGTGGCTCCCGGCTCCCAGCGGTAGAACTCCCACACACTGGGCTCACTGGCCAGGAGGTGCTGGTCAGAGTTGCGCCGGAAGCGGGCCTGGGCGCCCAGCGCGTCATCGAGGACTGCGTCAGTGAAGTCCGAACAGTCGTTGCGGCCGAGGACGAACGCACCCATCGGCTCCGTGCGGCGGAACTCCTCGGCCTTCTCCGCGATCGCCCAGTTCAGCGGCCTCTCGTTGGGGTATCGGCGCGCGAACTCCTGGCGCGCCCATTCCTCGAACGAGACCCTCGGGAGAACCTCGGTCGGGGTCGGAGTTGCGCTGGCGGCTGCGTCGGTCTCCTTCGGGGGATGCCACGCGAGCCACCAGGCCGCTGCCGAGGCAGCGACCAAGGGCGCCGCGAGGAATGGGAGAATCCGCGACTGCATGGCGTCGTCCTGTCGGGTGTGCGTCCTGGAGTGCTCTTACCACGGAAGGGGGCTGTGGCCCTGAGGAAAGGCGACGGCCTGGGCCGCAGGACCCAGGCCGTCTGAACGAGAGGTGTAGCCCCCCAGGTGGACCTATCGGAGGCCGCTGATCAACTCAGCGGGAAGTCGATGCTTCTTCCTTCGCCACTCGACCGGTAGATTCCTTCTAGCAGCTCCGTGAGATTCCGCCCATCTTCGACGGTGATGGTCGTGGGCGCGTCGGTCTCGATGGCGTCGATCCACTGCTGCATCGGGCCCGGCAGGGCCTGCGGCAGGCTCTGGACGACCATCTGGCCGCCCAGGCCGGCATACTGCGCATCCTGGGACATGAGGAACGGCCGCCCGTCGATGCCCCGGATGCCGACGAAGCCCTTGGTGCCGTAGATCTCGATCGGGTTCGGCCCGGCGCGATGGACCCACGCGACGTCGAGGATGCCGAGGGCCTTGCTTTCGAATTCCACCACCGCCACCGCGTTGTCATCCACGTCGGGGTACTTGCCGGTGAAACTGTTCATCTTCGCGATGACGCTCGTCGGCTTGCCCATCAGCCAGCGCATCACGTCCACCGTGTGGCAGCCGAGGTCAAACAGCGCGCCGCCGCCGGCCGCGACGGGATCGGCGAACCACAGCGTGTGCCCGCTGAACCATCCGTCGAGTGCGGCGGAGTGCGCGATCCGTGCCCGCATGAGCGTGACCTCACCGATCAGCCCCTCGTCCAGCACCTTCCTGAGCAGCAGAATCTCCGGCGAGCAGCGGGACGGAAGCGAGATCATGAACTTGATCCCCGCCTCGTGCACGGCCGCGACGATCTCGTCCGACTCCTTCGTCGTGACACTCAGGGCCTTCTCGGTGAAGACGTGCTTGCCCGCGCGGATCGAGCGCAGGATCACGTCGTGGTGGATGTTCGTGGTCGCATCGCACGCTACGGCCTGCAGGCCGTCCACCGCCAGGAACTCGTCAAGGTCGGCGTAGAACGGCACGCCCTGCTCGTCTGCGGCAGGCTTGCCGCGCTCAGGAATCTCGTCCCAGATCGCGACCAGCTCCGCGTTGGGGTTCTCTTTGATCTGCCGGACGTAGCCGCCCGCGTGAACGTGCGCCATGCTCAGCTTCCCGACCTTGACCAATCCCTTCACCTCGTTTCGTAGGCCGCGAACCACGGACTTCAGATTACAGACCCCGAACCCCGATCGCCGAACCCCGAACCTACACGACCCCCGCCGCCACCGCGTCGATCTCGAACGACAAATCGGCGCGGCAGACGTCGGCGACCATGCACACACCCAACTCCGCGAGGGGCGTGCCTGCGCAGAGCGTGTAGAACGGCTCGATGTACCGGGCGTCCTTCAGGAAGACGGTTGCCTGGCAGATGTCGGCCCTCGTGAGGCCCCGCGTGTCGATGAGGGCCTCGACATTCTGCACGGTCCGCACGATCTGCCCCTCGATGTCGTCCTGATGGATCGTGTGGCCGGCTTCGTCAATGGAGGCGGTGCCGGAGACGTAGACCGTCCGCGCGCCGCCCGAGACGACCTCCATCGCGCGCGCAAACGCCGAGCCGTAGGCGTACGCCTCGTTCTGCAGGGGATTGTGCAGCCGCTCGATGTGCAGGTCGCTACCCTCGGTCGGCTGGATCGCGAGCAGGTCCATCGTCAGCTCGAGGCAGCCCGGAGGCCGGGCCTGGATGCCCGTGCTGGCGGGGAGATAGTCGTCACCCCGGCCGAGCAACCCGTAGTGCGTGTAGCACGCATTGCGCGCGTGGTTGAACTCGTCGTACCAGGCCAGGATATCGCCGATGTAGATCCAAGTGCGCACGACATCGCGGTACCGCAGTCCTAGGTTCAGCAGCAGCTCGTTGGCGATGTCGAACATGCCGGTTGCCTGCTCCACGGGAGGGAGCGGCGCGCCGGGGGAGGTGCCGCGCAACCCGGACAAGTACACGTGGGTCACAGCCGGTGTGCGGATGATCTGCCCGATGGGGTGATCGCCATACAGGACGGGCGCCGACCGCGCGCCGACAATCGCGCACAGATGCACCCCCGCCAGCCCGTCGCCGCAGGTAGGCATGCCTTCCAGGTAGGTCGGCGGTACATCGCCGAAGGCGGGCGAATCCGCGACCGCGCCGGCGCGGCCCGCCTCGGCGGCGGCCTGAACCGCCAGCGCACCGTAGAGCCGCTCCTGGACGATGGTTGCGTCGCGCTCGGAGAGGAACGCGGCGATCTCGCCATAGACCGCTGCGGCATCGGCGCGGGCGGTGTCGGCGCTGCCCTGAGGAGCGCTCGCCGAGAGGTACAGCTCTTCGTGATCCGGGCGTTGGATGCGCGTGACGTGGACGTTGCGGATGACGCCGCGGTGCATCGCGGCGCCGGGGGGCTGCGTGACCTGGCTCATTCAGTCGATTCCAGTCTGCACTGATTGTGCGGCCCGGCGGAGTTCCTCGCCGCCTGCGCGATCCCCTGCTTCGGCATCACCATACTCCCACGAAGGAGGCCAGCAGGGCGAGCCCGCCGCACGCCCCGATCACCCAGGCCGCCTCGACCTTCGTGCGAACCAGCACGGTAAGCGCCGCCAGGCACAGGATTCCCTGGGGCCACGAGCCGATGGTGTCGCGCGCCATCTGCACGGCGGCGGCGGCGATCAGTCCTACGACCCCCGCCTCCACACCCTTAGTGAACTGCTGTACGCGCGGGTTACCCCTCAGCCTGCCGAGTTGGTGGGACGCGGCGATGGTCATGAAGAAGGAGGGCAGGAAGATGCAGACAGTGGCCACCGTGGCGTACAGCACGGCAGCCCAGGGACCACCGGCATCGAAGCCGACCTTCCAGCCGATGAACGTAGCGGTGACGAGCAGCGGCCCGGGAGTCACCTGGCCGAGCGCGACGGCGTCGTTGAACTGGTAGCTGGTTAGCCACCCGTAGCGCACCACCACATCCGGCCGCATGAGGGGGACGAGCGCGGGTCCCCCGCCGAAGACAAAGGTGCCGACGCGAAGGCAGGAAAGCGCGAGCTCCAGGAGGCTGCTCATGCCTTGGCCTCCTTCGGCTCGGCAGGGGGCTTCGGCTGCTGTCGCACGAGCAGCCCCAGGAGGCCCGACGCCAGGATGAGGGCCACGGAACTCAGCGCCTTGATCGTCGGGGCGGCGTGCTGAAGCCACTCCCAGCCAGGCACAAGGTCGTTGACCCGCGCACACAGGAGACTCGCGACCAGGACGAAGGCGGCGATGCTCAGCCCGGAGAGTTGCGTCAGACCCTTCTTGCCCAGCCGCCACGCGGCGGCCGCGATGACGGCCACCACCGCCGGCCTAACTCCGGAGAGGAACCCCTCGAACTCGGGCAGCCGACCCATCCAGAAGTAGATGGGTGTCACGACCAGCACGATCAGGAACGGCGGCAGGATCAGCCCTCCTGCCGCCGACAGAGCCCCGAGCCAGCCGCGCAGGCGGTAGCCGATGTAGACCGCCGCGTCGATGGCGATCGGCCCGGGCAGGATGCCGCCGACGGCCACCCCTTCCGCGAACTCCTCGGAGGTGACCGCCTTGCGGCGCTCCACGAACTCCCGCTGCAGCAGGCTGACCAGCGCCATCGGCCCGCCGAAACCCGTGGCGCCGATGCGCAGGTAGGAGAGGAACATCTGCAGCAGACTCAAGCGCTTCCCTCCGCGGCTTCGTAGGCTTTGAGCGTTAGACGCGCCGTACGCTCCCAGGTGAACTGCCGCGCCCACGCGACGCCTCGTGCACCCAGGTCCCGTCGCCGGGCCTCGTCGCCAAGTAGCTCGGCCAAGGCCGCCGTGAGCGCCTCCGGGTCGGTCGGGTCGATGTACACCGCCGCCTCGCCGCCCACCTCCGGCAGCGAAGAGGTGTTGGAGCAGACCACCGGCGTGCCGCACGCCATCGCCTCGAGTACCGGCAGCCCAAAGCCTTCGAACAACGACGGAAAACAGAACACTTCAGCCGCGCCATAGATCGCCGGCAGAGCCTCCTCGGGCACGTGCCCCAGGCGCACGATCCGTTCCCGCGCCGGGGAGGCCTCGATGGCCTTCTGTGCTGCAGGATCGCGCTCCGCCGTCCCGACGATGGCGAGCCGCGCCTCGGAGGGCGCCAGCCGCGAGAACGCCTCAACCACGCCGCGCAGGTTCTTGCGCGGGTGACCTGAACCCACGCACGCCAGGATGTACGGCGGCTGCAACCCGTGCCGCTCGCGCACGACCTCCGCTGCATTCGGCACGGGCGCGAAGTGCGGGGCGACGCCTAGCGGCGTGACGTGGACCTTCGCCTCGGGCACTCCCATCCACTCGACCAGATCGCGCTTCGTGCACTCCGAGATCGCAATGATCGCCGCCGACCGGCGCGCGGCGGAGGGAATCAGCGCTTCGTAGTGCCGGAGTTCGGAGGGATCGTATAGCTCCGGGTAGTGCAACGCCGCGAGGTCATAGAAGGTCGTCACCGCGGGGCACGGGAGCCATGACGGGAGGAGCGTCCCTGGGAAGTGCGCCACCGCGACGCCGTCCCAGGCCATCGCGGCGGGCATCCGCAGACGCAGCCAGAGCCGGGGGATGGGGGAGACCCGTGCGCGGTCTGCCGCCGCGAAGAGGGGCTCCGCGTCTGCGGGGCGCTCGGGACCGGCGGCGTAGAGGAACAGCTCCGGGCGGTCGGGCAGGGCCAGCAGCGCGCGGGTCAGGTTCAGCGTGTAGGTCTCTACGCCGGACTTCTGCAAGTGGAGCAGATAGGTGGCGTCAATCCCCACACGCAGACGCTGCGCCGCCGTACCGAACCTGGCCACGGAGGGGTAGCGCCGCTCCGGGGAGGACTGCGCGTGCTCCTGGGGCGCAAACAGGCGGCTGACTGCGACTCCGGCCCACGCGGCGACGAGGGGCATGAGCGGCAGGAAGTACCGCGCTTCGCCGGCATAGGAGGCGAGGTGCACCAGAGCAACCGACAGGAAGAACGCGGCCACGAGGGCTGAGCCTGCGGAGCGCCAGAGGCTGGCCAGGCCGATCGCCGCCCCGAGCAGCAGGAGGGGATGCAGCAGCCGCGTGAGGCGCGTCCCCTCGGTGGGTGTCAGGACCAGGTACCCGATCTTGTCCAACATCAGGCCCATCAGCGCAGCTGGCCGGCGCAGGTTGTCCCACGCCTGAGCGCGAGCCATGGCCATCATCGCGCGGTCGGCCCGGACTTCATCATCGCCGCACTCATGCAGGACGCGCGTGCAGACGGTGTATGCGTAATCGCGGTAGCGGCCGTGGTGCGGCAGGTAGTTTCCGGCCCACAGATGGACGCCGCTCAGGGTCGTTCCCGGCACGAAGGCGCCGAGAGCGAGTTGGTTCCGAATCCACCACGGCATCATGACGACCACGAAGCCAACGACGACCAGGGCGGGCCGCGCAAGCGCCCTGGGAGGGTGCCCTCCGCGCCACAGAAGGCCGGCCGCGCAGACTGCAACGACCGGCGGACTGAACAGCGTATTCGGACGCACGAGCGTGGCCAGTCCCAGTACGAAGCCGGACAGCAACCATAGGCCGGCACGGTTCCCGCGGCAAGCCCCTACCAGCAGGTGTGCGACCAACGGATACAGGAGGACGGCGAGGGGCTCCGTGAGGATCAGGGGTGCATCTCGCCACAGGGGAGGGTAGGCAGCCACCAGGAGCCCTGCTGCGACCCCAGCGAGTGACCCGGCGAGCGCTTCGGCCACCAGGAAGGCCGCGGCGGCGGCCCCCACAGTCGCCACTGCCTGGAGCGCGGAGGCCAGGCGAACGTCTCCCTGCCCGGCGAGGAGCCGGCACGCCGCCAGGAAGGCGGGGTATCCCGGCGTCCGGGCTGCCCGAGCGATGGGGTCTGAACCATCGTTCGCGAGCGGGTGCCGGCCGCGGAACTGCCCTGTGCGGAGGAGGGTGTCTGCGGCTGTCAGGTACCAGCGGCCGTCGATCCCCCGAACGTCCCGGCCCTGTGCGGAATGGAGGCCCATGGCGCCGGTCACCGCAGCGACGGCAAGCACGCCCGCCAGGGCCCCGCGGCGTCGGGCGGCCGGCCAAACAGGTGCAGCTTCGCAGTCGCCTCGGGCGATGCTCGCCGCCAACCGGCGCGGTACCCACTCGACGGCCCAGAGCAGCGTGTGGGCCCAGGGCGTCCGCACCGCCCGCAAGCCCACGAAGCAAAGCAGCGGTTGCCAGCCGACGACATACAGCAGGCCGGGCATCAGCCACCGCGTCACCCAGTCGCCTCTTCGGGTCAGCAGCGCCAGGACCACCGCCACCGCCGCCAGCCCGCCGTCGAACCACTCCCCCGCGAGGCCGCCGGCCAGCCAGAACACCCGGGCAATAGGTGCGATCAGCACCGCCAGCACTGCGGCCCCCAACCACCACACGGACGCATCGGCAGCGCTCGCCTGCTCGATAGACGGGTCCGGCGCACATCCAGCCATCGTTACGTTCCGGGGCTCCGCGATTGGGTCACGAGGTCAGACCTGCGGCGTGGCGGAATAGTAGCACATCTCAACGAGTGGCAACAGGGGGCAGCTGATCCCGCACCCCCGTGGCGCCGAGAGGCTCCTGGAGGCTACTTCCCGTTGACTGCCGTGTCGGCCGTGATCCCCAACCGCGACGGCGCAGACCTCCTGCGTCACACTCTTCCCCCGCTGTTCGCGGAGCTTGCCTCGGGGGAACACGAGGTCCTGGTCATCGATGGCGCGAGTGAGGACGACAGCCTCGGGATGCTGCGGAGCGAGTTCCCCCAGGTCCGCGCCGTGCCTCTCAGAGAGAACGTCGGGTTCGGCGCCGCCTGCAACCTCGGATTCACGGAGGCCAGGCTTGACCTACTGAGTCTCGTGTGGATAGGGAAACTCGTGGGGCGGGCATTCCTGCCCGCCACGGGCCATTGGCGGGCAAGAATGCCCGCCCCACGAGTTCGCTCCTTGTTCCCCAAGATACACGAGACTCAGTAACGTGCTTCTCCTGGACTCGGACATGGAGGTGACGCCCGGCTCCCTCGGCCCCGACTTGCCTTGGCCGGGAGTGCGTGGCATAATCCGCTCAGCTGCTCCATCCGCGGGGACCGATCACGTGCTTGATCCGTCACGAGCCGAGGCCAGGCTGCAGTACGAACAGCTTCACCCCGGGGGCGGCGTCCTCTCCCGCGTTCCCCGCCGGAGCGACTTGACGTACTGCCATCTGCTGCCGGTGCTCGACCGCTACCTGGCGTCGGGGCACAGAGTGCTGGACATCGGCTGCGGCGCCGGCGCGGTGAGCCTCTACGCGGCGGACCGGGGCGCCGAAGTGCTGGGAATCGACATCTCGGAGAACGCGGTCGCGTCCTGTCGGGAGAGCGCCCGCCGCCTCGGCCTGGATGGCCGAGCGGAGTTCCGCGCGCTTGACTTCCCTTCTGTAGTGCCGCCCGGCCCGTTCGGCATGGTCGTGTGTTTCGAAGTGTTGGAGCACTTGCCGAACGACCGCGAGGCCGTGGGCATGATTCGCGGGCTGCTGGCCCCCGGGGGCGTGGCGCTGTTCTCGGTGCCCTCGGCCAGGGCGCCGGTCCACCGGTTGCGGATGCGGCTGCGGGGCAGGGACGCCTTCGACATCGAGGCGGGGCACCTGCGGCGGTACACGGCGGGGGAACTCGCCGCGCTGCTGACTGAGGAAGGTCTGGCGATGCTCGAGGTCCGTCGTACGGAGGGCTTGCTCCGCAACGCCCTGTACGTGACGGCTACGGGACGGTTCCTCCTCCGGTTCGTCCGTTCGTTCGTGAAGGGCATCGTCACCGTGGTAGACAACGCGTCGGTCGGGCTGTTCGGCGAGTCCCAGATCATCGTGGCGACGCGCAGGCAGGCCGATGAGTAGCCCCCTGCCGCCCATCTCGGCCGTCATCCCCAACCGCGACGGAGCCGCGTTGCTGCCGCGGATCCTGCCGCCCCTGCTGGCGGAGCTGCCGCCGGATCAGCACGAGGTCGTTGTGGTGGACGATGCCAGCGAGGATAGCAGCCTCGACCTGCTGGCCCGCGAGTTCCCCTCGGTTCGCGTGGTGGAACTCAAGCCGAACGTCGGCTTCGGCGCCGCCTGCAACCGGGGGTTCGATGAAGTCCGGCACGACCTCGTGCTCCTGCTCAACTCCGACATGGAGGTCACGCCGGGCTCAGTCCCCGTGTTGGCTCAGCACTTCGTTGAAGCCGATGTCTTCGCCGTTGCGCCTCGCTATGTCAGCCCGCGCGCGCCGACCGCGGCGGAGGCACCTGACGGCCGACCCTTCGGTCATCAGATCTGCGCTCCAGCCGGCGGCGGGCTCTTCCGGAGGGACGCGTTCCGGTCGCTCGGCGGCTTCGACCCGCTCTATCACCCCTTCTACTGGGAGGACATGGACCTGGGGTGGACTGCATGGGCGGCGGGCTGGCGGATCGTCCACGACCCACGCTGCCACTTCGTGCACCTGGAGAACGCCACGATCCGCCGGCTCTACCCGGGGAGCTACGTCCGCCGCATCCGCGCGCGGAACCGATTGCTGTTTGGCTGGAAGAACCTACGCAGCCTCGGCAGACTGGCCCCCTTCCTGGCGCGGACGGCGGCCGGTGCGGTGGGCGATCTGCTCTTGCGCGCAGACCCCGCTCGGTTCCTGGGGGTGTGCGCCTCCCTGGCGCGCCTCCCATCGTGTCTCGCGCGCCGGTTCAGGGCTGGACCCGGTCTCCCTGACCGGGAGATCATCGAGCGCTCAGAGTGCGTCTGGGAACTCCTGCTGAAGCTCTGAGGGATCACGTCCATGCCGCCGTCGGTTGCGGTGCTGTTGCCAAACTACGCGGGCCGCGAGCTTCTGGAGCGGTACCTTCCGTCCGTGGTTGCGGCTGCCGCCACGGTCGAGGCACCTGTCGTCATCGTGGACGACGCCAGCCCCGATGACAGCGTCGCGTTCCTGAACTCCACGTTCCCCTCGGTGCGCGTTCTGGCGCTGGCCGAGAACGTCGGCTTTGCCCGCGCGGTCAACCACGGGGTCGGGGAGATTCCGGCCGACACCATCGTCCTGCTCAACACGGACGTAGAACCCGACCCAGGCTTCGTCCCCCCGCTGCTGCGCGCGCTGGAGGAGCCTGAGGTCTTCGCCGCCGTGCCTCGCCTTCGGCGGCCCCTCGAGGGCGGTGTAGCGGAGAGTGCGATCGCCGGGGAGTTCCGTCGGGGGCTGTTCCGTCTGCACTTTCTTGGCGATGAGCCCTTCGCGTGCCATGCGACGCCTTCCCCCACGCTCTACCCGGTCGGGGCGGCGGTGGCGTTCCGTCGCGACGTGTTCCTCAGGCTGGGTGGGTTGGACCCGCTCTATCGGCCATACTACTGGGAGGACGCCGACCTCGGCTATCGCGCGTGGAAGGCCGGCTACCAGGTGCTCTGTGTTCCCGACAGCCTGGCCGACCACCATGCGGGCGTCATCCGCGCCACCCAGCCCGGGGGACGGATCGCGCTGGCGCAGGACGCGCACCGCTTCCTCTTCACCTGGAAGAACGTGCACGATCCCTGGTGGACGCTGAGCCACTGCGCCCTGCTCGGGCCGCATGTCCTGGCCTCGCTGTGTACGGGGCGATGGGGGTTCGTGCGGGGCCTGATCGCCGCGCTGGGCAGGCTCCCCGAAGCGCTGCGCGCGCGGCAGGCTGCTCGTCGGGCGGCCACGGTCTCGGACCGGGAGGTACTGGCGCAGCTCGGCTAACACTCGCCCACCCCTGCGTCCCAGCAACTGACGATCGTGCGGTAGCATCGCCCCATGTTCAGCCGCGCCAGGAGAGGGCTGACCGGGGTCCAGAGGCGAACGCGGATGATGGCCCCCCA
>Ga0194111_10006447_pt1 | contig 13340 bp, 7 predicted proteins | sample TA2KigC300mmetaG_FD_146194 | JGI IMG/M metagenome (GOLD analysis project Ga0194111, IMG submission 146194) | Freshwater microbial communities from Lake Tanganyika, Tanzania - TA2015033 Kigoma Deep Cast 300m | ecosystem: Environmental > Aquatic > Freshwater > Lake | place: Tanzania: Lake... | reverse complement strand
TTCTCTTGGGCTTGGCCGGTCTTCGCCGCTTGGCGCCCGCGACAATCTCATCGCGTCGCCGCCGATCGCTCTCGGACATCATTCTTTTCAACGCATCAAGCAGATTTTCCGATCGCGCGAAGCGGCCCCGAGCGATGTTGCCCTTGGGCTCCGCAATATGGACAAGCAGCGATTCAAGCTCTCTCAGGTAGTTCACATTGCGGATGAGATAAAGGCTAAACGAGTCCCACTTCTTCGCATGCCTGTCTCTCAGATGATGCTTGACTCTTCCCCTCAAGTTCTTCGCCAGTCCCACATAATACAGCCGGTTCTTCTTGTAGAGCGCATAGACCCCATGCTGACGGCCGACAAGCTGCGTGATTTCGTCATGGTAGATGTCGAATACCTTGCTGGATATCCTCTCCAGGTTCCCCTGCACAAGCCTGCGATGTTTTTTCTTTGCCATTATGTTGGCTCCTTTGTGGAACGTCGTTCTCCTGTACAGGGACAGAGCTACGCGATCTGAGTACGCTAATAGGACGATCCCATCGCAAATCCAGCGCGAAACTCCTCGTATCGTCTCTCCAAAAGGACCGGGTCCGGTGACAGAGCTGGCGGAGTAGGTAGAATGATCCGACGTTGGTTGAGCTCTTTCAGGCCGTGAATTAGCATCGGACCGTCATCTTCATCCAATACGTCCTTCCTGACCTCGATTACATAGTCGGGCCGAATGCCAACCAAATATGAATCGAAGGCGGCGTGATGAAGCTTGCAGAGTGCTATCCCGTTCTGCACTGTCGGTATCCCTTTTGGATCCACATCCGGAATGATGTGGGCCGCATCCAACAGTTCAAGATGCCTGAGCCTGCAGCAAGCGCATTGTTCCCTGTATGCCTGAAGAACCCTCTCGCGAAATCCTTTCTGGTGCAGGCGTTGACGTACTATAGATGTTATGTACGCTCTCCTCGGCTCAGAAGCAGGATCCGCAACGAAGGCACGCTCAATGTACATCGCGTCATCAGCCGCTACTTCGAAGGAGAACTCATCGGGGTAGTCTCCCACGACAAAGACAGGCCAAACGGCAAGATACTTGCCAGGGACAACTCCGTGAAAATAGATCAGCGGTACCTGGTTTCTCATCGCGGCTCTCAGCCCTTCATTATCCCGATGGTGCGGATCGGTACCACGATAACGATACAGCAAAAGGCCATCTTCACCGAAACTGTCATCGTATGGACCGGAAGGAGCCGTGGTGATTGAGAGGGGCATTTCGGGCAGAATCTGGGGCTTGAAGATACCTTGAGGAGCGACGAGGGGAACCCGTTTCCCCTCGAATTCGAAGCCTTGTTCGAGCAAGGTTCGAGGGAGTACTTCGCCGTGCACTTTGGTTTGCTTTGAGAGCCAATCAAAGGCGGCTAGGCGAACCTTTTGGTTAATGTCAGGCAAAGGATTTCAGAATGAATGTCAACTATGAGCCACAGGCCTGGCTCTCCGCGCAACGCGCCGATTGAGACCAGTAAACAAACTCACCAGCTCCTTGATCGAATAGCGGGATGGTGGGAATCTAGCGCCATCCTTTTACCCCAAGCTCGAGCAGGTTGGAGTTGTGGTCATCCGCGAACGTGAGAACTTCGCGCCCAAGAGAGACTAGCGTTTTTGCCAGTGTCTCCGTTTTGCTTCCAGGTGCCGCATAGGGAATGAAAACTCTGTCTGCCAAGGCCGCCACGATGCCATTGCGTCGCGCTGTTAGTTGCTTTGTTGGGCGCCGAAGGCTATTGGAGAATGCTGAAAGTATGAGCAACCTTCCTTGTTGAATGGGGGCTTTCCAGGCCAAGGGGATTGTCATGCGGTCTAGCGATCGAGCGGGGCAAACAATTATGGGACAATCTCCATGCAAAAGTATATTCAAGCACTCCCTCTCGATAGGCGAATGGAACCCGCTCAGAAACGTGCCTCGCTTCCGGTGTAGGGACGCCACGACATCATAAGTCTGCAAGATTAGCTTTGCCGGACATTTGCTCGAACATAGTAGGCCGAGCTTCTTCGTGCCCATCAGGTCCGTATTCCCGATTGCGTACAATCTGGAGATGTGCAGCTCTTGGAGTAGTTGAGTCTGCCTTCCATCAAAAAGCTTATCATTGCACGGAATCGTCTGTATCCCCTGGTTTGGATTTGCCACAGGCGTTGCCGTCATGCGAATCGAGGATTCATAGAGAAAATTGTTGACAGAAGTAGGCAGATTGGTTAAATTATAGTCAATCCGCTTAGCGGAGGTGGATCGCCCGAAAGGGCGAGCGTAAGGGCGTCTCCAAGGAGGCGCCCTTATTATTTGGATTTGGGATAGAGAACATAACCGTACCCCTCTGTTCTTCCGTCGTACAAATGACGATTGAATTTGCTTTCCAGAACGGCAATTGCCCGTCCTGTGAACTTGGAGAGTTCTGGATTCACCATGTTGTACTCACGCAGGATGAATTGTCTCGCTGGTTGAGCCAGAACATCGGCAAGCTGCAGCCCGGCGATATTCGCCTGTTTGGTTTTCAGCTTCAATCGGCTTGAGGTCAACGCTGATTGAAACGAATCGGCGCGAACCATCCAGGCACCTCGTTCGTACGTTCTTGTGTACGATTCTTCCAAAAGCCTGTCTTCCTTTTTTCCCCTTGTTTCTGCCATTACGTCTCCTACCCGGTTAACATGGTTCAAGAATCCCACGTATCGTTGAAGCATGAAGCCCATGCTAAGATGATATGGATGCCCTGCCGATTCGCCATACGCATTTCGAAGCTCCAGCTTATCAATTGCCACGGCAACAACAGTATAATCTGCATCTTGCATCAATTTAACGAGATCATCATCGAATGCTTTCCTCTTATCCTCATCGATAAGAACGCGAAAGGCTCTCCGGCGGTTGATAATGTCTTCTCGATGTAGGATCACTGGCTCGTCTGGGTGATAAGCAAAATGCTTTTGCTTCAACTCCTCCAAATCCTTTTGGAACGCGAGGTACGCTGGGTTCTTGAACCAGCATCCCACCAGGCACAGAAAGCGATGCTGTGGTTCTGCTAGTTCTCGGAAGACATGGTCGCCCGATTCATCTATGTAAAGGCGATATCTCTCTTCAAAAGTATTAGGACGCGATCCTGGCATGCTCGTCCCGCATCACGCTGGACATGCGGCACCTCTTTGCGTTTCCCTCGCATCTTTTCCCAAGCCGCACTTGACATCACACTCGATAATACAACAAGACTTTTCAGCTGTGAAGCTGCAATGTTTCGTCAACGCGCGGTCGATCTGGTCAGGCGGCAGACGGGATGCGCGGATCTCAGATCTCACTCAAACATGTCCAACCAAACTCCCGCTCGATTGCTCTTCGATACTCGGTGTCAATCTGCCTTGGAGCCATGCGAATGTAGTGTTCGGCGTTAAGATATTTCTCGTGTTGGCATTGTAGCCCCTTCAAGTACTTGATCACATCGTTCAAGGTTGGAGGGCCATTGACGCTCTCCATCTCAGGTTCTAAGCGAGTCCAGAGCACAGTATCTAGGTTCTTCGCTCGTGCCCACTGTGCGATCCGCGCACACGTGGGATCCCGTTCTTCCCCTCCGCGCCACACAGCGATCCGTTGCATGACAAGGTCTTTTGGAACACCTTCTCGTTCTCCAAGACGCGTTCGAGCGTTATCCACATCATCAAGTGAGAATAAGGCCCAGAGTGAACGAACCAGAGCAACATTCGGAGTTATCACCAGAGTGATTCTGCCGTTACTTGATCGACGCGTGAATTCAATCGGTAACATTGGACCATCAACAAACCATGGTCTTCTTATCGGTAGATCCCTTGGATCCCAGACCAACGATCCCCAACCTAGACACGCAATATTCATGTTGCTTGACAGCAATATGCGTTAATCATCATCTCTCCAATCGTCATCGGATTTTCCCTCGGCTCTGCGCTTCACCGCTTTCAAAAATGCCTGAACAGCCCTTTGATGTTCAGGCGGCAAGTTTTCAACCTCAACACCTTTTACTTTGTTCTCCACCTCAGTCACATCGACAAAGCGTTCAATGCTCTTCAGATGAATCTGGTAGTGTATCTTCGGTACGTAGTCGTCAACACCTTGTGAGGTTGAACGATTGACAAATGCGTTGAGAAATGACAACAAACCATCCGGTGATTTCAATAGATTTTGTACCCAGGCCTTCACTTCATCCTGATTCCCCCAATCCATCCAACGGTGCATCAAATAGGCCATCTTTGGGTGACCGTTGAGCCTCCCGTTTTCTGCAGCAGTTGCAATCCGTTGCGAGCACAGACTCCTAAGGTGAGACAAGTCTTCTCCCTCGACTTGAAAGACGTCAGAATCTCTCTGTTTCTCTTGTTTGTCTTCTTCAAGTGATGTGTACATCACTGGCAAATAGATTCCATCGGTTTGTTCCATTGCCTGCTTCAAAACTTTAAGCCGTCGTTGGTGGTCCACATCGCGCTTTAGATTCCAATAGATCAACCTGACCGCGTGCATATCGTAACCAATGCTCACAAAACCGATGGGATTGTCCGGAAGCTCGTCACCGATGTCAAATATGGCCGTCGTAAATGGAATTGCGTTAGCAAGATCGATCTCCTCCTTGTAGGCCTCGAGACGATTGAGCGCGACGCCCAGCAAATGCCTCTCGTTAAGCTGTTTCAACTGCTTAACGAGATTCTCTCTGCTGCTACTAGATGTAATTATCGCGTCAACATCGGCCTGAGAGAGCTCCCCTTCAGGAATGGACAATTGGAAATAGCGGTCAAAGACGTTCGGATGACATACTCTTAGTTCACGATACCACTTTTCAGCGAAGTCGGATCCGTACGTAGAACCACCTAGCACCCATTCAATCGGAGGGAACAATTGCTTGATGAGTTGACGAACGGCGTTTTTTCGCTCTGCAGATGCTTGAGATATTAGAGACTCGATGAGTTTCTTAGTCTGATCAGTATTATGTTCATCGCCAAACGTTCCATGACGGTCTTGACCCGTAAGATAGAGGTGCAAGTTTGGTATTTGTGAGTAAACGAGTGGTTCAAACAATCTAAGAGCTTCAAGAGCCATCAGGTCAATCGGATTGACTTCAAAGATCCCTTTGTTCTTGAAAATGCCAGCGTAGAAGGACAACGTGGAAAGATATCTGTGAACGTCTCGCATCGTCTTGAAGTACGGCCTCATCCCTTGGACAAAAATGTTTGCCCAGCGGTTTTGATCAAATCTCTTTGAGACATCTGTCGTGGCCAATAATCTGTCAAGGCCCGCAAAGAGAACCTTTTCGAGCTTCTGTCTTTCAACTAGCGGAAGATCAAACCACACCTGGACAATTTTCTCCAAAAACTCATTACCTTGCATAGCACCGGGTTCACTAAGGTTCTTCTCGACTATGTCCCTCTGAAAGAGGAGCAAATAGATGATGTTCGGAAAATCCGCATTCGCTTTCACCAACTGGAATAAGAGTTTCGTCTGAGCAGGTAATAATCTGTCAATATCATCGATGATCACCAGAATCGGTCTGTTCGTTCTAGCTAGCTCATCGCGAAGCTCTTTCTTTAGCTCTGGGAGAGTCTTTGCCAGAAAGTTCGCGCGAGCCTCCAAGTAGGCCGCGACCCTATCTGCGGCCTCTCCAAACCAGTTCATCAGTGCGATGACTGCCACAGAGATTATTCCAACGATCAACCCACCTGTTCTGAACCAAGTGCTATCCAGAACAGATGATGCTAGCCCGAGAATAGCAAGGATCCCGAAAACCAACGTGACAAGTTTCCTGATACCATCAGCGATGAATCCACCCGCCTTAAGCTTCAGAGCGTAAGCCTTCCACTTGAGGGCCCGTTTCTTGTCGGCTTTCGTTTTTTCAGTCCTATGTAGTACTATGCCAACTTCCCCAAAGAAAGCTTGGATGAGTTGATCTTGAGCTGACCACTGCCACGGATTGAAATCAACAGGTTGCAGAGGGCAATCCGGCAACGTCGCAATTCGCTCGAGCAGCAAGTTCTTGATTGAGGTTTTCCCACTGCCCCAAGGACCAGAGAGTGCAATGACCAAACTCTCGTTCCCTTGCCAGCCACTAATGGCTTGAGCGAGCGCATCGACAAAACCGGCACGCCCCAAGAGATCCTCTTGCTTTATACTTATGGGGCGGTCTGCAGAAAACGGATGAATATCTTTCGCCGTTTCGTTAGCCATCTTCTTCCTCCCCTGCATCTCTTCCCATCCTGTACTTGATATCGTAGTTGATCACAAAATCCAGCTCCTCGTCCGTAAACCCGTAATGCTGCGCCAACACGCAGTCGATCTCGTCGGCGAGGGGCTTCGAAAACCTAGGATAAAAACACTGGATCTTCATCCGGCCCCAATTTTCATAGTTCATGACTAAATCCTTCGCGTTCTTCTGAAAGTCTTCCATCAAACTCTGCGAAAGTGAACCTAGCTTCTTCTTGAGTGCTGGCTTCGCCGAATTGAAATCAAATGGGGCATTGAGAACTTCTCGTTTGTTAAGGTTCCTGCAATCAGACCATACAGTTAGTAACCAATAAAACAGATTTGAGTTCAGCACACACAAAAAGCTGTTCTTCTCCTCTTCCGTCGAGAAAACTACCTCCTTCAACTCTGAGGGCTGTCGCTTTCCGCCTTTTTCGTCAACTATCTTGGGAATGAAATCCAAGATCTGCACGAACCAGCTCAGTTTTCTTGTGTAAAACAGCTTGTGTCGGCCATTCCTCCTAGAAAAATGGCCCATGGGTTTTTGGCTCTGAACTGTTCTCAGCAAGATGTTTCCCTCGAGTGACGAACCAATTTTTGGAATTGACATGCTAGGTGCCTGGGTGAACGAATCAACAAATTGCAGCGTACCAAACAGATTTTCCCGCGCCTCGGAAATCCACTTATTGTATCGTGTGGACAACAAGGATTTTGGAAAACCCGAATCCTTGCTGAGCAAAACAATACTCAGTCGGCAGTGCTCTATTCCGTCAAAGAGCTTCCCGGGCCGATCGTTGAAGCTACTTATGCTGAGACCACCCGATTCAAACCATAGGCGGCGCAAGGTTTCATATCCATCGGTGTTCACAGAGGACACCGGAATAATGAAACCGACATGTCCTTTCAGTTGGGCTAAGCAAATTGACCTTTCATAAACGAAAGCATACAGATTTGCGCAGGGTTCAGTCGAATATCCGCGAACCGTGTATAGTCTGCACACCTCGTTGTATTCTACGTACGGTGGATTCCCAATAATCACGTCAAACCCGCCGCTTTTCATGATCCCGAAAAACTCAATGAACCAGTGAAACGGCTTGTGTGAGCTTACCCACTTCTCGTACGCAGTTTTGTTTTTCGAACCGATTCCGTACTCACTGCCAAGATGGCGATTAAGTTCATCTTCAAGTCCTCTGAGCCGCTTGCGGAGTTCCCTCTTATCTTCTGGCGTCACTTCACCGCCAAGCTGTGTTTGCTGCTGTCGGAACAACGAGAAGAGTCGGTCAACATCTTCCGCTTTTTCCTCGATTGTTTCTATCGCGTTATCAAAATCGAGCTTGCTAGTGACAGCTTTTTGCACTTCATCATAGGTAGCGTAACCTACAAGCGTGTTGCCCGCACGGACGTTGAAGTCGATGTCGGGGAGCGCTTCAATCCTTTGCCCAACCTCAACCTGTGCAACAAGCTTCAGGAAAAGCCGAAGCTTACAAATCTCAACGGCTTCCTCAAGGATATCCACGCCAAAGAGGTTGTTGATGATGATGGACTTATAGATGAAGTATTTCGTGTTTGGGTGCTCTTCGACGCGCTTAAGTGTTTCGCTGAAGAACCTGTAGTAGTTTGGATGCTTCTTCTTGCCTTCTTCACCCCATTCATTGATGAACGCCTCCATCCGCTGCAAGCAGGCTTCATAAAGAGGTTCAAGAATGTTGAGGGCGGCAAAGAGAAATGCACCCGAACCGCAGGTCGGGTCGAGCACGGTAACCTTGTTGATCGCTTTCCGGCATGCGTTGAGCAGGTCAGGACCCTCGCAGTTGTCGATAACATCCTGGGCAAACTGGGTGATGTTGAGGTTGTAGGTGATGAGGTCGTTGATATCGTGAATCTCGCCTGATGAGAGCTTGTGTCTGAGCTCTAGGCATCGCTTGCGGCGCTCTACGTACTCACGCCAGGTTTCAGTGGGGAGTGTGACCCTCTTCCCATACTCGTCAAAGAGTTGTGCCTCTCCAAGATTGTAGCGCTTCTCGAACATCCGTGCCTTGGGGTCGTGCATGCCCTTTTGCACAAAGTGGGGTAGCTTGGACTCCGGCAAAACCGAGCCATCATCGAGCACAACTCCGCGTCTTACGGCTTCGTAAATGTATCGGTCAGGATCACTCTGTAACAGCTTCCAAACAGAATGTTCGCCTTCAAAAGCGATCTTGCACTCTTTCCGTGCAGCGTCAAACAGATATGGAATAATGGTGTTCTTGCTGATGTAGCCGGTGATGTCTTCTTTGGTGTAGTAGGCGCCGAGTTCCTTCTGGTTAATGTATTTTTCGAAAATGTAGCCGAGGACGTCAGGGTTGATCTCGTTCCCCTTTCTAATCGGATTGTAGTCAAGATGCCACTCCCAGGCGTCGAAAAATGCAAACATCTTGTCAAAAGCCTTATCTGGAATATCAATCTGCTTGCCGTGGAGTTCTTCGATTTGGTGCCTAAGAAAGAGACCACCGTTGAGGTAGGGAATCTTGCCGAGTAGTTGGTTGATCTTTGCTGAGCGTTCTTCTTCCTTCCTAGCGAATCCTTCAAAGAAGAGGGGAGAGAGGAACTCTTTGTAGAATCGGTCTTTGCCCCGCTGCTTGCTTTCCTTGAGCTTATTCTTGAGGTAGTCAACATCGTTGTTGAGGAAGCCTTTTTTTTGGATGAAGTAGATGAACATCAGCCGGTTGATCATCACTGATGTGTACCAGCGTTCTAAGTCCTCATCCGGAAGACCACCGATGAACTTGAGGAAGCCATCGTGTTCCTTCTTGAACAGGTCATAGAACTTCTTCGTAACGCGATCCTTGTCAAACGCGTCCCTCAGGCGGAACACAACGCCCGTAACGGTAAGGCCCTCTTCTTCGTCCAGCGGAAACGTAATTGCCCGAAGTTTCTGGATGATGATTTCGCCGGACTGGCCTGTACGCATCGGATACTCCCGGTACGCCGCTGGCTTCCCGCTTTGGCGAGCAACCCATTGCCAAATTTGCTGGGTCTTAGCAGAGTCGGTGAAGATGACAAGATGCTCAAATGCTGATTTGGCTACCTGTCGGTCAATCTTCTTTCGCGTGGCATAATCCGGAATGACGCCACCATCCGAAGGAGGACATTCAAAGATTTGCACGCCACGTTTCTGCGCCACGGCACTGAGCACAAAGGTTTGTCCTTCAACCTGCACTGCTAGTGATCCGTCATGGCGGTCCCAGCCGAGCTCCTCAATGAAGAGCTTCTTGAAATTGAAGTTGGAAAGGTGTTCGCGGATGCGCGTGTGATCAATCTGCATCGTCTACTTCTTCTCGCTAGTTAATCCCAAGGAGCAGATGATTCGTGGTTCCTGCAGTTCCTCTTCCTCGTGTATCAGACTTAGGCGACCTTCATCCCGCAAGGCAACCACAAGCTGCGCGAGATTTTGGTCCGAGATGCCGCTCTTCAACTGCCGGTTCAACGTGTCGATAGCTAATTGGCGCAGAGGGTAGCGGTAAATGTCATCAATGGCTCTGAGCAATTCTTTTGATTCGAAGAGCGTGCCTTTCACCTGCTCTGCATAGTTCTTCAAACGCTCGTATGTCCGGAATCTCGCTCCGGAAGGCCTGCCGAGTTGGCCACCAAAGCTTTTTTCCTCGGTGGCTATGAGCTCAACAGCTTTCTGCACGAGTTGATGGTGATTGTCAGCTCGAGGGGCAGCGGGGGTATTTGGCTTGCACTCGGCTGCTTTTAAGATTGTTAGTTGCGATTCTGTGACACTCTTGCCCTCGTTATCAATCCATGCCAGAGCATCGTTGTCTTGCGATGTCTTCATATAGACAAGTACTCCAGGAGGAGCGCTTTCTAGGGCTCGATGGTGCCTCGACGAGTACACAACAGGAGGAAGTTCTGGGATAGTCTTCTGCAGATCGGGGTTGGCCGTTATGGCGTTCTTCCAAATCTGGTAGGCGTAGGATGCTAGATCAACCTCGTCGTCAATATCCCCATCGAGGATTCCAGACTTCTCAGTAAAAAGATCTCGGATTACCTGATCGTTGCGGTCATCTTCGAAAAATGCTTCGTCGGTCCCGATCACCTCTGCGTTTTCTCTAAGCCTTTGCCGAACACGAGCACGCAGAGTTATGATTCGCTCGACTCCTTCGGCGGGCAGAAAAGAGTAGCAGAGGATTTGTTCGGACTTCTGACCGATTCGATCTATCCTTCCTGCACGCTGAACAAGCCGAATGATCGCCCACGGTAAATCGTAGTTCAATACAATTGAGCAGTCCTGAAGGTTCTGGCCTTCACTCAACACATCCGTTGCAATGAGGACCCGAAGCTCATCGGATGGGTCGACTTCGTTCCGCTTATTGTTGCTTACAGGGCTAAACCGCCAAGCTAACGCAGTGGGATCAAATGAATCCCCAGTCGCACCTGCGATTTCCTTCACGCCGCGAGCTTCCAACTGTTCCTGAAGATAGTAGACGGTGTCAGCAAACTGACTGAACACCAAAACTTTCTCATTTCCGTGTTTCTTTTCCAGAAGATTGAAAAGCGCCTTGAGTTTCTCGTCCCTATGTGGATCCCATTGAGGGCAAATCTTGAGGACATCGAAGAGTGACTTGGCGTCATTCAGAAGATCTTCTGCTAGCGTACCAATGAAGAGACTCGGCCGGAGCCATTTGAACCTTTTCTCGTATCGGGCCCTGTATTCCGAGTAGACGTCGGCTGCCTTCTGCCTGAAGTCATCGAGGGCTTGAAACTCAAGGGTTTGGATCTCCTTTTCCGCAGAGTCAGTGTTCTCTTCGAACATCTCCACGGTTCCGAGAATAGCATCCGCGTCTTCGTCCGAGACTCGAGAGTCAAGCAACCCCACATCCTGTGTACCTATCGGGAGAGGAAGATCGTTCTCGATAGCATGTAGGTAAATGAAGTTCCTCAGAATGTGTCGCCGGATCGATGTTATGAAGGAATGCCCGCTGCTTTCAAGTCGCTTGAACAGATTTGTTCTGCAAAAGCCCATCAAGCGTTTCCCGGCGCGCGAAAGATCATCAAGTATTTTTGCCTCAGCGGCAGTCGGCGGTTCATGCGGCGTCGGAGCGACATAATTGCCCAGGCCGTAGCGTGGTAGGGTGAGGTGGTTAACAGTATTGACCACCGTTGGGGTGTATAGCTTCGCATACTGGTCTTCACGATTTGTGTCGTCAATTCTAAACGTGAGTGTCTTTGGGACGCGCGTTGGAAAATATGAAGGCGTGCCATCGTCGAGTGTCAGAAATTTGCGCCCGGTTTTTGGATCTAGCTCCGCGTAATTTTCTTGAATGAAACTTCGTGTTCTGCGCACCATATAGAGGCGCATGAGTTCTCGCCAATCGTCAGCATGTGTACTCTTCTCAAAGGCTAGAATGGACCGAGTCGCACATTGGTGTCGCCTGATGAATTCTGTCTCGCTTCCATCCAGTTCCTTGTTGATGTACGTGTCAGGCCGAATGCCAAGGTCTTGATCTTCTTGTATGAAGAGTCGAAGTTGGCTCGATAGGTCCAGGTAGTTCTTGTTGTACGGCGTGGCTGAAAGCAAGATCACGTTGCTGTCATTTGCGTAGATGTATTCTTGGATTGCACGATAGCGCTTGCCCTCACGATTGCGGAGGTTATGGCTTTCGTCAATGAGCACAAGTCGAAATCGCTTCAGGTTTGGCAGTTCCCTCGTCACCTGGCTTATGGACAAGACCTTCGCCCGCATGCCATACTGGACTCGGTAGTCCTCCCACATCCTCACAAGATTCTTTGGACAGATCACGAGCGTTTCCATTCCGTGGTCGATGTCAAAGATCTTCGCAAGCGTTGTTGCCATGAGTGTCTTTCCGAGTCCTACTACATCGCCGATGAGAACGCCGCCTCTTTTATTAAGATGGTGCGCTGCGATCTTAACGGCCGCCGTTTGAAATTCAAACAGCTTACTGAACTCTTTCGGAATGCGGAACTCCGTTAACCCGGCACGTGCCTCCTGCGAAAGGTGATACGCCATTTTCACGTAGATGTAATACGGAGGGATCACATCCTCCCTCGCCCAGCTTTCTTGGATGATTTGAACAAGTTCATCCGATATATCAATGCACCACCGGTCATTCCATCGGCCTTCAAACCATTCTGCAAGCTTCTGGCAGGCATCATGGTCCAGGACATCGACATTAAGCTCACCTTGCTGAGAGAGCCCCGCCAGCGTAAGATTGCTGCTACCAAGGAAACCCGTCACCGGGTTGTTGGGGTCAGCACGGAAGAGCAAGTATAGCTTGGCGTGGAGAGGATGACGCAGATACAGTTTGACGATTACTTTCTTGGCCTGGATTTGCTTTGCGAGTCGTCGTAAACCGACCTCGTCTTCGTTGGTGGGTACGCCGTAGGCCAGTTGTTGTCGGAATTGTTCGGCGAGTTTCTTTTTCAGTCGCAACGCTGTCTGATTATCGAGCTCCTTGTCATTTCGTACGAATCTCAAGGCCATTCGTAACTCTTCGTCGTCGAGGCGTTGCATACCGACAAGCAACCGACAGCACTTTTCATCTCCGCCAGACCATTGTTCGATGCAATCATCAAGCTGCTTCCAACCACGCAAATTGAAGTAGCCAACACAGAAATCAGCATGGTCTGAGATTTCGATTGTTTCTCGAAGAGCCGGAAGGAGAGCTTGTTCTATGTTGTCGAAGATGCGTGGCATTCGAAGACCCGTTGCACAGACGATGAAAAAACCCGTAGGTGGGCTTGCTGAAGGCGCGGTCCTACGGGTCATCAGTCCATTCACGAATGAATGGATGCTGAACCACCGAATCTCTGATTTGACAGTCTTTCAGCAAGCCCGCAGCTAATGTATGATAAATTGGCCGAAAATCCATTTCGCGACGATCAAGAACTTCTTCTTCGCCCCCAATACCAACCGAAGGGGGCTGGCGACTGCAGTCTTGGGGCCACCGTCAATTCATCGCGACGAGTCTCGCGACTTGCTGATGCCGGGAGATCGCTGACCACGTGAACGAAGCTCTTCGCAGAACAGAATGACGGGCCTTCCAACCGCTCCGTTTCGAAGAAGGACCTGATACTATCGTAGGTTAGTATCAGGTGATACCTAGGCAGGATTTGGGTATTTTCAATT
>Ga0194111_10006439_pt1 | contig 13345 bp, 11 predicted proteins | sample TA2KigC300mmetaG_FD_146194 | JGI IMG/M metagenome (GOLD analysis project Ga0194111, IMG submission 146194) | Freshwater microbial communities from Lake Tanganyika, Tanzania - TA2015033 Kigoma Deep Cast 300m | ecosystem: Environmental > Aquatic > Freshwater > Lake | place: Tanzania: Lake... | reverse complement strand
CATTGCCCAGCGCCAGGTTAGAAAACTCTGTGATGCTTGTAAGAAACCCATAGCCAAAGAGCATTGGAAAGCTGCAATAGAAATGGGACTTACCGAAGAAGAACTGGTTTCCGGTAAAACTTTTGAACCGGTTGGCTGCTCCAAATGCCGTAACGGTTACAAGGGCAGAATCAATATTGCAGAAGCGCTGTATTTTTATCCCGATATCAGGACAGAAATTGTAGCATCCAGTACTGAGATAAATGAAGAAAGAATCCGTGCTTTAGCGGAAAAGCATGGAATGCTTTCCATGCGTGATTCGGGTTTAGAACGCATTCGCGAGGGTCAAACCAGTTTAGAGGAAGTTGCCTACGCAACCACGGAGGAATAAATGAGCTTGATGGAAATGGTTTTGGCTCTGCTTGCTGTAGTGCTTTTTACTACGGTATCTATGGTTTATAACCGCAGCATGTGGTCTGGGGCAGAAGCATTGGATAATATCTCCAAAGTTGTTCAGGCGACTCAACTGGCACACAGTAAACTTGATGAAGTAGATGCCAAACTATTGAGCAGACAGGTAGCATTTTCCAAACGGCAAATCAATGACACGCCTCCCACAGTGGCACAGGCATTCACTGGTACAACATTAGTGAATCTCCCTTATTCGGGATATACATTCAGAATAACTTACGACCATAAATATTGTGATTCGTTAGGTGTTAACTGGGCAAACCAGGCATATTCAGATACAACCAATTATAAACATATCAAAATGACACTCACTGTAGCAAGTACACCGGGCATGAGTCACCCGGTCGTGCTTTCCAGAATTTACGTAAAAACCAATATGTACAGGGATTATTGATATGGGCGCATTGTTAGATGTTCTTGGTGCCTTGATGGTCGGTACAATACTCTTGCTGATGATACTATCGTTTCAGATGCAATTGAGGGAGACTGCAGACCGTACAATCTATGCTGCACATATGATGACCCATGTGCAGACGGCATGTAAAGAACTAAATAGTATTATTGCTTTATGCGGAGTCAATTTACCGATGGATTCGGTAGTCGTGATAATCGCCGATAGCACAAAAATGGCTTTCAGAACCTATTGGGATTATAAAAACAATGTTATGACACAAGATGCCAATACGCTTAGTTTTAAATTGAAGGATTCAGCAACTTATGTAGGAAGAGAATTGGAAATAATCCAAAGCGCTTCGCCGATATATGACTTGGGTGCGATTTTCTGGCTGGATCAGTTAAAGTTTTATTACTACGATATCAATGGTAACTTTTTGGGAAATGTTGTAACCGGTAATACTCGTAAAGATATTTTTTCCCTGGACATCGGTATGACTTTCAGCAGACAGTATCCGTACATAGCTTCTCCACCGCTGAAGACCAAGGTTCAACTCAAATGTTATCTGATGAACCGTTTTCTTAGGTATTCCAATTAGGAGGAAAACATGGGAAGATCAATGTTAACCGTAGTTATTCTTATATCAGCCATCTTTGCCGGAATAGTAATCAGTGTGCAGAGAGAAATGTACAAATTACCGGGAGTTATGATAGATAATTTTCTGAACAAAGAATGTGAAAACTTGAACGATTATGCGCTCCGGGCAGCAGTCCGTCTTGCTACGGAAGATATCATTATGGTTTCCGGAACGGACACACTTACCTTTTTTCCACCCACTCCCTATCAGATTGGAAATTGCAGGATTGATAAAATCTTCTTTCAAGTTTTGGGTTATGACAGTTATGAGGCAACTACTTATGTCAGCGGAACACTACAAGGCAAAACTATGACTCATACTGGACAAATTGCCTATAATTACCCTTGGTACAGCCAGGAAAGTCCCTTGTTTTTATATAATGATTATACGGGACAGACACACAACACATATAAAATTTTACCTGATCAAAGCGAATATGCAGAGAGTGGTGACCCGATGTTTGGCAGGGTGTGCAGTATTCCCGGATCAAATCCAAACATCATTCACTATAGTTCAAAAGCACTGGATAAATACATTCAAGGTGGAGGTGGAACTCATAAATGCGTAGAATTCGGCTCTGCTCAGACAAATGGCAGAAACAATAATTTTGCCTGGATTCAAACTCCCGACCCCAGCGCCCCGAATTATCAAGATTTACTCAATAGACTTAAGCAATACAATGTGTTTACCATCAGTATCTATGCCATGCCTGTTTATAAAAGCGGTGTCAATAATTTTGGAACATTGATCTGGTTCGCTTCAAATCCCAATCATTCAAAGAGCGACCAACCGGGATATCCGAGACCTTCTGCAGCCATCTGGTATAATAATTACAACAGTTCCACCAAAAGAGTAACAATGCACTATGGAGTTACCATAAATGACGCAACCACAAATGGTACATATATGGAAGTAACGCAACCCAATGTGCAGATGTATTCCAGCCCGAACCAGGGTGTTTGGCGGATGTTTACGCTGGTTTTTAATAACGGTGTGCTTTCTGCCTATTTTGACACTCAACTCGTCGGTACAGCAACTGCTGCCGGAGGATATACTTCGATTAAACCCAATGATTTTGGATTTACCCTGGGAATGAGAGATATCCGGGCAGATTCACCTAATCCTCTAAATCCAACCCAGTGGAAACACCCTGGAACCGATTATATGTTTTACAACGGACTAATGGATCAGATTGCCTTTTGGGACAGAGCATTTACTCCTGAGGAAATTGATGACCATTACAACAACTATATTGACGCATCAGTCAAACTGTATATTAAGGATTAACGGGGAGAGCTTTGGATAATACAAGATTAAGCATATTTAAATGGTGGTCGATGATCCGCTGGTTTATGGTCATTGTCCTGTTTTCCATCGGTATGCTGCATATGAGCACGGATCATCAAAAGTTTCCCGAAATACTGTTTATTTCCGTCTTTTTTGGCGTGGTGGCACTAAATTTGCTGTTTCAGTTGAATTCAAAGCTGATTACAACTTTCTTTACCTCAGTACAGGTGTTGTTTGATATTATCTTTGCTACTTTAGTTGTTCACCTGACCGGTGGATTGAGCAGCTACTTTGTCTGGATATATTTGATGGGTGTAATAACGGCAAGCCTCATGATTCCTCAGTTGGGAGGATTATTTGCCGGATTTATAGGTAGTGTATCATTGTTTGGATTGATAATGCTTTATCAGTTTAACACTCTGGATTCTCTTACACCAATGGCAGCAGATATATCCACCCGGACTATCTATATCATATCATATACGGCGCTTTTTTGTGGCGTGGCAATGATAATATCACATTTCAGCGATTTATTGCAACAGAATTCAAAAGAGTTAATGGAAATGCAAAAACTCCAAACACAATTGGACGAAAAGATATCAGAACAAGAGAAAGAGCTTAAAAACAATAAACTTGAGTCAGAACATGTAAGTGAATTAATAAAGGCTGCTGGTGAAATAGCCAATCTTGACCATGAACTAAATACACCTTTGTGTATTATCTCTCTGTCCATAGGACGGGTAAATAAAATTGGTCTGGAAAAAAAAGATACAACTCTTCTTAAGTCTGGTAATGAAATAACGGAAGCCTTAAATAAAATTAGTGTGGTTCTGCAAAAACTGAATTCATTAAAAAACTGTGTTTTGAAACCCAAAGAACTAAAGGGGCAGCTTGATGAATAAAAGAATACTAATTGCTGAAGATGATCAGAGCATTCGGGATATTACCAGTGAATATTTAAAAGAACTTGGTTATGATGTAATAACAGCAGTTGATGGTCAGGATGCTTTGGACAAAGTGGAGTTGGAACTGTTTGACCTTTATCTTTTGGATATTTATATGCCCCGTATGGACGGTCTGGAACTGATGATGCGCATCAAGGAAATCCAACCATTGGCAGTGATTATTGTAATCACTGGATATTCCAGCCTTGATGTAGCTGTTAAAGCCCTCAAGACCGGAGCCTTTCACTATTTAACCAAACCCATTAACGGCGAGGAACTGGCCAGAGCTGTTGAAGCAGGTATGAAGCATAGCGCTCAACAGGAAGAACTTGGCGGTATATCTCCAGCCGCTCAGGAGATTTCTCAGGAACTGATAGACCTTTTACTGCTAAAGGGATTCACCACAGAACAAAGGAGTGATTTTCAGCAAATTGGAACGCTTGTGCAGTACCGTCCCGATGAAAAGATTCCTCTTAATGACCAATACGGTTCGATGATCTGGGTGGAAAGCGGTAGAATCTCTGTTCAATTGAGTGGCACTCATGTCGATACTTTGCGCCCCGGTGATTTGTGGGGAGAGGAGACTTTTATAGGTGCTAATTCTGTCTTCACGGATCTGGTGGTGCAAACCGAAGCTCAGGTCAGGCATTTTAGCCGCAAAAAAATGATGGAGTTTTTCACATATCAGGATGAAAGCCTGATCAAGAGATTTATGATAAACCTGATTCAATGCCTATACTTCAAGTGGCGTAAAGCGGTGATTAAAATTGGACTTTATTCTGGCTATTCCCCGCAAACCAATAACAAAGGATAAATATGCCTTTAAGTTTTTATGATGATTTTAAAAAAGACATTTCTCCACTTTATTACAGTGTGGATTTGTGTGAAGCCATAGATGAGTGGTTAGTGGCGCATCCCGCTGCCAAGGATGAAGCTATTGAAGTGCTTCTCAAATATCTGATGATGATGCGAACTCAGAATGCTTCTGACCTTGATATAGGTGCTCCAGGTTGTGGCGATAACGTCTGGCTCAGAATTTACAGTATTAAAAAGCCTTGTCTGGAAGCCGGAAAATACAACGTTTTGGAAACAACAGCCATTATTCTTGCCTGGCTCACTCCACAGCACAGAAAGATCCTCTATGATAAGAAGAGCGTGGATTTTTCCATCAGTATCGAGGTAGACAATATACCCCAGCGCTTTCGTTGTACTGCCTATTTTGACAGGCTTTTTCCTGCTATGAACTTCAGGCGAATCAATCAGATGGTTTTCCCTCTGGAAAATCTCGGCATTCCCAAACCAGTTCTGGACAGGATGGATCTCCGCTTTGAGAAGGCAGGATTGATTTTGGTGACAGGCATTACCGGTTCCGGTAAAAGTACCACTCTGGATTCCATCATAGATATGAACAATAGGAATAACAATGCTCATATTGTAATCATAGCACATCCCATTGAATATGTGCATGAATCAATAAACTGCATTGTTCGACACAGAGAAGTAGGACTGGATGTTCAATCTTTTCAACAGGGGGCAATACAGGCATTAAGACAAGACCCGGATATTATTATGGTTGGAGAAATGCGTGACCCACAAACTATTTCCACCGTTCTGGAAATCACAGACAGTGGTCATAAAACCTTTACAACGTTGCATACCAGTTCAGCCATAGACAGTATTCACAGAATTGTAGCAGAATTCCCACCCGAGGAGCAGGAACGCATCAGAAACCGTCTAGCTGATGTCCTTTCTATAATTGTTTCTCAGAAACTTGTTCCTACTGTTGATGGAAAAATGACTCTGGCAAAAGAAATTCTCAATGTAGACAGTTCTGTTCAGGCTGCCATCAGAAATAAAAACGTCGGTGAAATATATCAGATGATGATAGAGGGTCGTAAATTAGGTATGACTACACTTGAACAAGACCTTCAAAGACTATATAGGTCCGGATTGATATCAAACAAAACGGCAATGAATTATGCCAACAACAAGACCAGAATGATGCAGTTACTTTCATCTCCTGTATAATCATATGAGTGATATAAATATAGCAATGCAACTGGGATGATTGATCATAATACTCTATAATCATGAAGTGAGGTTAACTAATGGCTAAACAAAAGAGATTGGCTTTTGGAATCTTGGAAGATGGTTTAGTTCTCAAGCTCGCCAATCTGAGCAGAGATGGCAACCAAATGACTTTACATGCACTTGAACAGGTTGAATTAAATCAATCTTTACATCTTGCTTCCTCTGATAAAACTTCAGAAATTGATTCCAAACTTAACGGCTGGGATTTGGATAAAGCCCCATCCGGAGAGATAAACCTTAATGATATTACTGATGATGAATCAATTTATCAGGGACAACCTTACGAAGCACTGTTTAGAACGTATTCATTAGAAAGGGGAGTTATTGCCATTAGTACTCATGAAGAACAAATCATTAAACTCCCCATCGCCAACCCCACACTATCAAATAAACAAAAATTAAAACTGGTTAAAGAAAGTATCCCAAAGATTGAGTTCAAAAGAGGAAAGTGGCAGACCTCAGTTGTTTCAATAAATGAACAACCGGAATTGTGGATTCATCACGGTTCAAATAAACTGATGGATATTTTGGAAAAAACCTCTGTTTCCGACAAACTCAAATATTACTACCAGCTTGCTGATGCCAATGATACTGCTTTGGCTAATCTTTTCCTACAGACCAATCCTCCGGAGTCTACAGACACAAGCATGGTGCTTTATTTGGGCAATGAGTATCTGCGGGCATTGGTGTTTGATTGTAATAAGTGGACCTTTTCTTTACCTATTCGTGTTACCCAACATATTCCCGATATTGAAATCATATATTCAAAATTATCCCTGGCTATGGACGAATCCCATATCCCAGACCCAAATAATCTCTACCTTTGCGGAGATTTTTGTAACGATGATTCCCTTACTTATCTCAGCTCTCAACTACCAAACACTAAAGTAGGTAAATGGAAACTTTCTACTCTTAACATAGATCCAGAAATAACAGATACCTGGAATGAGACACAGACTGCAAAATTTATTTTAGCAATAGCTCTGGCATGGAAGGCTCTTACAATGGATCAACCTGCCTTTCTCAAGACAAATTTCCTGCCTCCTTATATCATTGAGGGTCAGAAAGTATTTAAAATTGCCTGGCATGGATATTTGACTCTTGCCCTGCTTTTTATATCCGCACTCTCTTTCACTTATGGACTACAAAAACTAAGGCGGGATGTAAAAAACGCTAATGACAAAAATGCTATGTTGCAAAAGGAGCATGAAGAGAAAAAGAAAGCAGCAGAAACTATGCTGAGTATGGCAAATGCTATAGATATTCAGACTGCTAATATTGAAGTCATAAAAACACTATTAACAAATAAAAATCCATGGACAGAGATTCTCACAAAACTTAATAGTAGTTTTCAAAGTCATCCCATCAGTTGGCTAAAAAATCTCAGGAAAGACGGTACCGGATTTAAAGTAACAGGCGTAACTACTCATCGACCGAATATTGTTGTTTTTTCCAATCTCTTCCCCAAGGGAGCGATAGTTAAAGTTTTTCACCGCAAGATTCGCTCTTTTACTGTTTGGGAGTTTGAGATTAACTACGAATATCCCGATGTTAACTGGTATGAAATGATGGAGAAGGATGTTGAACAATTAAGAAAATATCAGGAAGAAAAAACAGAAAAGACTGGATTAGTAACGCTACAAGATGAAAAAGTTATACCTGCTGAAAGCACTAAAGACAAAGCTTTAGGACTGATAACTAAAAAAACCGAACAACTCAAACAAGCAGTTATACCAAAGACCAGCGACACAGTGGTTACCCAGAGAGCAGTTATTGATATCCCATATCCACCTAAAAATCTAATAGCTGAAACTGATAATCCGATGGTTAAAGCTTACATTGCAATCATTACAGCGTTTAATCAGAAAAGTGATTGGCAGATGATAGATCTGGGTGTGAAATTTAACAATAATTACCCAAATAGTCCCTTGGGCGGTTATGTTCGATGGTATTTGGCATACAGAGCCATGCACAATAAGCAATATGATAAAGCAGATATCTGGTTAGAACCTTTGTTTAAAAACAAGGATTCTATATATCCCTACGTATTACTGTTGGCAGGTAAAATTAGATATGACAATGGTGATATTGAAAGAGCTGAATTTTTCTGGAGACAACTTGTGCAGGACTACCCCCAACATCAGACTGGAAAAACTGCACGCAAGTTAATGGGTTATTAGGATAATAAGTTTATGAATTTATATAAACCAGTTCGATATTTTTGAGGTAAATATGACAAATACACAGCGTAATACTACTGTTATTAGTGTCCTTCTTGCATTAGTTCTTGCTTCTGGGTTGTTTTTGTTTAATAAACTTAGAGGGCAGTACAATGTTGTGGACAAAAAAAATAAAGACCTCACAGCCAAAATAGTACAATTAGATAAAATGCTTGCTATGAAAGAAAAAATCGAAAGGGATTATGAGGAACTCAAGTTAATGTTGGCTGAGCAAAGTAAAGTTATTGTGCAGGAGGATAATCCAGCGATAACATTCAATTATTTGCTGCAGGTTTTGAAATGGATGAAAAGAAACATTAATTTTGATTTTTCAATGTCCTCAAAGAAAGTGTCTGATTCTGACTGGAATGAATACATTGTTTCAGGTAATTCGCATTTTATGGATATGGTTAATTTTATCAAAAACATAGAGTATCAAAGACCTTTGTTGACCATAGAAGAATTGTCTGTAAACGAATCCAATGTTGTGAGCGACACAGTTATGTTTTCGTTTGTTTTTAAAACACATATAAAAACAGATGGCACGGCTATGAACTTGATTAGGCAAAAGGATGTTCCCGCGTTTATTCAATCCTATGTTGTTTTCAAACCAAGGATTTATGATAAACCTATAGAAACAGACATTGACCCATCTCTACTTAGAATTGATAAAATCACAATAGTCGGTATCACTGAGACAAGAGTATTTTTAAGGGATGAAAATGGTATTATCCATATTCTTTCAGTGGGAGAACCAGTTGCCTATGGTTATCTGTACTCTATTGACAATAAACAGGATAAAGTTATATTCAAAACCAATCAATATGGAACTTCTGAAGATAAGATTTTATATTTACAAAAGAAGTGATATAATATATTGATCCAAACAAGGAGAGATTATGTATAAATACCTCTTAATAATAGTTATCTTGGCAATTTCGATATCTCTGTTTCCGCAGACTGGAAAAGGAAAAGATGTCGAACAAGAAACAGTTACATTTCTTGAATCAACTAATTTTAATGACGTTCTTCAAATTCTGGAAGCTTTCTCATGGAAATATGAGAGAAAAAAGATAATAAATCTAAGTTCTGTAAATGACGCTATCGGTATTCCAATTCATAATCTGACATGGCGAAAAACTCTGGAACTGATAACGCTAAAAAAAGGATTGATTATCGAAGAAAAAGTAGGCACAATCATAGTAAAATACAGAGAGTTGGCTGCTGAGCAAAAAGTAGAAGAAAAAGCAATTGAAATTCAGTCAGAGATAAATACCAAGCAAGTCAGAATTAGTGCTGTTGCTTTTGTCTGTGATAAAGCTTACCTAAAATCTCTCGGTATTGATTGGTCGACATTACTCGATGGAAAGGTCAAAGCTGATATTAATGTGGAAACTGCTTCATTTGTCCCCGGCAATGTCATGTCAGTCAATGCATCAAGATCCACTGGTATTGGTGGGCAATCAATTGAAATCAATACACTGTTGAAAACTATTGAATCAAATCAATTAGGTACAGTTATCGCCAAACCTACTGTAGTTGTCAGTTCAGGGAAAAAAGGATATTTACAAGTCGGACAAGATGTATCGGTTAAAATGGTTGACGACGCTGGAAATACAACAGATAAATTCTTTGCAACCGGTGTTATTATGGATGTAGAACCTACTGTTCTCATATCTGAAGACAGCATCGAAGTGGTGCACTTGATTACCAGCGTTGAAAGAAGTGCCGCTACTCCCGGAGCTGTTAGTACAGTTATAAACAAAAGTGCTTCCAGAACTGATGTCATTTTGTATAATGGAGAAGAAACTGTAATCGGTGGTCTTTATGACACTGACGAAATAAAAATCAGAAGCGGTATCCCCTTCTTAAAAGATTTACCTTGGTGGGTTTTTGGTATCAGATACCTGACAGGATATTACAAAATTGACAAAAAGGAAAGGGAGTTAGTAATAATCATTAAAGCAGACATCCTTGATGATGCCATCACCAGAATGAAGAATAAAAAGTAACCATTACGCATTTAATATAGATGAAGATTACTCAGCGATTAGTTATCCTATTACTAATCGTATCTTTGGCTTTTGGCGCATTTATTTATCTATACTTTCAGATAAAAAAGCTTGAGGGCAAACTCTACAGTCAGGCAGATGCCTTGCAAAGACGCCAGATTATTAACGCTTTCATAGACATCAAAAAATACAATATTATGAATTTGGTGGATATCAATTCTGTAAATAATGAATTGGTTTCCTTTACTTTTAACAGGCATAGACCCACTACCCGGGAAAATCTGCACAAACTAATCACACAAAAGAGTCTGGATATTGTTCAGGTTTATGATTCCGTAGGTACCCTTATTTATGCATCAAATTCCAATGCTGAACCTGAACTTGATTCCTTTAGATTTAAGGATGATTTCTTTGCCAATCTCAGGATAGAAAGAAGAAAGTATTTTACTGAACCATGGCGGTTGCAGTATCTGCAAGTTGGCGCTTCCACTATTCATACTTCCAGTGATTCTTCAAGAGCAGGCAAGAGTCATGGTTACCTGATTCTGGCAAAGCTGTGGACTGTAGGCAATCTGGAGGACTTTTCTCAGACGCTGGATTACAAAGTAAGATTTTCTCTCACTGAACCGAAGTTTACTCCCGTAGTTCCTTTTTACAATGTGGATATCTCAATTCCGCTCAATAGCTGGAATAATACTCCAGTTGCTTGGTTGAATTTCCGTAGCAAGAATCCTTTTCTTATACAGTGGCATGCCCTCGGAAAACAGATTGTCTGGGGTGTGCTTGGTTTTACCATAGCTTTTTTAATAGTACAGATAGTATTGCTTTATTACTGGATTAGCGCTCCTCTCAAACTGATTTCCACCAGTCTTAAATACGGCAATCCGGAAATCATACATCCGCTCAGTAACACTAATAATGAGTTTGGAGAAATTGCTAAATTGATTAAGCGGTTCTTTGAACAGAACCAGCAGTTAAGAAATGAAATGGAAGAACGCCGCAAGACGGAAATGATGCTCAGGCAAGCCCAGAAAATGGAGTCTCTGGGCACTCTGGCAGGCGGCATTGCCCACGATTTTAATAACATCATCACCATCATCTCGGGATACATCGCCTTGGCATCGGGAAAAACCAAATCTGAAACTGATGTCCAGAGTAATCTTGACGAATCGATGCGTGCCTGTCTCAGAGCCAAGAAACTGATTGAAAAGATTCTTACTTTCAGCAGAAAAACCGATAAAAAAGTCCAACCTATCGGTTTAACTGAACTTATCAATGATACACTTGACCTATTGTCCCATACCATTCCCTCGTCTATTATTTTTAGAACTATAATTAATGAAGATGCTTACATTCTGGCTGACCCAACCGAGATACAGCAGGTGATAATGAATATCTCGTCAAATTCATATCATGCTATGCAGTATCAGGGCGGTACCATTGAAATTGAATTGTCGGAAATGAGTGGAGATAAAGTGCAGGCAATTGTTCCTGCCTCGGATAAGGATGTATCTTATGCCTGTATCTCGTTTAAGGATACGGGTACAGGCATGACTCAGGAAGTTTTGGACAGGATTTTTGACCCTTATTTCAGCACCAAAGCTCCGGGTGAAGGAACCGGATTGGGCTTATCAATTGTGCACGGTATTGTCACCGGTTGCAACGGGCATATCCATATCAGCAGCATTCTGGAGCATGGCACTACTGTAAAGATATTTATTCCAACCACCACACAACGAAAAGTGGAAGAACCTCCCGTAATCAAGATTGCGCAGTTTATTCCTGCCAATATAGTCTTTGTTGATGATGAACCTGCCCTGGCTGATTTGTTTAAAGAATCACTTACCGACTCCGGTTACTCAGTAGCAGCTTTTTCCGACAGTACAGAAGCCTTCAGTTATTATTCGAACAATTCAGATATCTGCGATATACTGATTGCAGATATAGCCATGCCGAATATGAATGGTATCCAATTGGCTCAGAAATGCCGGCAGATAAATCCCGGATTACCCATCATTCTTTATTCCGGGTATAGTGACAGTAATGTCCAGAAACGCTGCCGTGATTTGCAAATCAATAAACTACTGGTAAAACCTGTTCTGCCGGAAACCCTTTCTCGGATTGTCAGACTGGTTCTGTCAGAAACAAAACCTACATCTCAGTCTTAATCCGAATCGTTTGCAACTCTCGATTCAGGCAGCGCTTTGGAACTTTGCTGCCACAGTATCCCGCCGATGATAAGCACCAAGCCCGAGATAGTGGATAGAGCAATTCTTTCTTTAAGTATCAGGTTGATTATCACCAGTGAAATAAAGGGAGTAAGAAAGATTAGATTTGTTATTCTGGCAGCGCTTTTTGCTCTTTGCAGGGCCATCAGCCAGACTATGAATGTTATGCCCATTTCAAACAATCCCACATAGCCAGCCCCCAACCAGGCATACTTATCTAATAAAGCTATTTCACCCATGGCTATTGCATAAATCAGGATGTACATAAAGCCGAACACAAAGATCCAGAATAGCTTTACAACCTCATCTCTTTTATCCCTTACGTTGAAGAGCCAGAAGATTGCCCAGATAAGTGTGGAAACCAACGCCAGTGTTACTCCCACCGGTTCTTTGAACTGCATTGTGCTGAAATCTCCTCTGAAGGCGATAACCACCGCTCCGCAGAAACTGAGTAAAACGCCGCCGATATCCCGTAAGCGTGGTTTTTGTTTAAGTATCGGAATTGCCAAAAGTGCCAGCATCACCGCCCAGATATAGTTCAGTGCCTGTGCTTCCTGTGCAGGCAGTATGTCATATGCTTCCAGCAATACAGTATAATACAAAAAAGGATTCAGAAAGCCCAGTAAAGCAGAGCGGATAATATCTCTGAGACTGCCCTGCAGTAAAAAAACTGTCTTTTTCTGCGCAATTACAAAGATGGTGATAACTATCAGAGAAACCAGTGCAGCCCCCAGCAGTAATTGCGTAGGTGTCTGATATCTCAGACTCAGCTTGAATGCTGTGGACACGGTTGACCAGAAAGCTATTGCCAGTCCTGCAAAAAAGTATGCCGAGTAATTTGCTTTATTATTTTCCATTGTTCCTCAATCTGAATTACATAGTATTGAATGTATGATATATTGTCAATCAAAGCAGAAAAGGAAAAAGCAGTTCAGTAACAATTATATGAAAACTAAAGTCCGTCAGGACGAAACATATTAGCCCAGCACATCAGTGCTGGGGAAAGACAGAAGCGGGTAAGAGTCCGGCAGGACGACACACCGAACCTAATTGACATGTAAATTCGATTTATATATTATGATG
>Ga0194111_10006438_pt1 | contig 13345 bp, 16 predicted proteins | sample TA2KigC300mmetaG_FD_146194 | JGI IMG/M metagenome (GOLD analysis project Ga0194111, IMG submission 146194) | Freshwater microbial communities from Lake Tanganyika, Tanzania - TA2015033 Kigoma Deep Cast 300m | ecosystem: Environmental > Aquatic > Freshwater > Lake | place: Tanzania: Lake... | reverse complement strand
GTAAATTTAGTGGATGTTTCAGAAAACAGTCCCCCGAACCTTCGGGTGCCAGGGGGTTGTTACACTTTATAAGGGAGTCATGAAGCCAGGAATTTTTTTATTCAATCTTGGTCTCCTTGCTTCCTCATAAATGATTTTATACCTTTGAAAAATGCTATCTCCGCCCCCCAAGGGGAGCAAAATTGAAGATGACAAATCTCTCCTCCTGAGATAAAATTGAGGCACGTGAGGGTTCTCCCCTCATCGCAAGGAAATTCGGAGGTTTCCGACCTCCAAGAGAGAGGAGAGTTATGATAGAAACACAAAAGGTAAAGTTTTTCACCAAAATAATAGGATCTGTGGCACTTGCCAAGCCAGTAATCAGTAGAATGGGTTTTGCTAAGATAATAGATACGCTTGTTCCTTCTTTGGGACAGCAGAAGGTAAGTCATGGACAAGTGGTTGAGATACTGGTAGCCAATCGACTTACATCCCCTACGCCATTGTATGGTGTAGAACAGTGGGCATTCGATATAGGTAGCAAGAATTTGTATGGCATCGCAGCAGAAGCAGTGAATGATGACAGACTTGGCAGAACGCTTGATGCCTTGGCGCCTAACATAATGGTGTTGAAGGGTGCAATAGCCAGAGATATATCTAAACGGTTCCACATAGGAATTGAAAATATTCATTGGGATTTGACATCCTTTCATTTCACGGGAGCATATGAAAATCAAACAGAAGAATATATCAAGATCAGCTATACAAAGAGTCGTCCTTCTGATTCTGCTTTCAAAGCCGTGAAAGTAGGATTGAATGTTGCAAACGATGGTAAAGGTTAATAACCAATATTCTATGAGCCTTTGGATGGGAACGCCGATTGTTTTAATGCAACCATAAAGAATATGGCAAATCTTAGAGAGCATCTCAAGATGGACAGGATAATCCGTATCAGTGACAAAGGCTGTTTCAGTGCTAAGATCGTCGCTGAAACAGTGAAACACGGGTTTGATTTGATTGCAAGCATGAAGCTTCAAGAACAACACATCAAGCTTTTGGAAGCTGCCCTTCTTCAAGGACAGGATTTTATCCTCCTTGATTACCTGTCTCAAAATCAAGGAAGGAAAAAGGAACCATCTGAGCAAGATCGATATTATGGGCTTGAAGTCAAAAATAGCTTGACTTATGGTATTAAGGAATATCCGATGCGTTTCATCTTTGTCAAAAGTGATGGAAAAATCAAGAGGGATAGGAAGAGAAGAGAAAAGCAACGAGCAAAGATTGAAACTGAACTTCAGAATATTCAAGAGAAAGTAGGAATGCCATATTACCGCGAGCCTAAAAAGCTCAAGGCCAAAATCGACAAGCTTTGCCAGCGATATCCAGAAGGAAAACACCTTAAGATAGAGCTTCTGATAGAACATGGGAAAGCAATATCCTTTTCTTACCAGTGGGATAAAGAAGCAAGTGAAAAGGAAGTAATCTTTGAGGGGATATATCTTTTGGGAACAACTCTTATGGAACATCCTATGGGAACAGTTTTTTCCCTTTTCAAGGAACAACACTATTCTGAAAGCGCCAACAAGGATTTGAAAGGGCCTCTGCGGATACGTCCTATATTTCTTCAAAATCAGGGAAGGATAGAGGCTTTGATCTTCATTCTCTTTTTGTCGTTGATGGTCTATATGTTTCTTGAAAGGTGGTACCGTAATCGTGTAACTGAACCAAAACAGCGAAAAACAACCACTCGCACCTTGCTTTCTGGCTTTAGAAACTATGCTTTGACGGTTATGGTCAGCTCGGATGGTATTAAGGAAGTACCCAATTCTCTGAACCGTATTCAACATACCATCTTTGCGGTTTTGGGTTTGGAATTTAATGAAATCTATCATAAATTTACGTAACCTCAATATTCACTCATTTCTGGTATCGTAATCTCTAATGAGAGAAGGGAGGTTTTTCACCTCGTCGCTGAGAAACGGGGGGTTCTTACCTCGTCACAAGGGAAGCCCAAATACCAAGATTGAATAAAAAAATTCTTGGCTTCATAACTCCCTTATAAAGTGTAACAACCCCCTGGCACCCGAAGGTTCGGGGGACTGTTTTCTGAAACAGGCCGATTTTTTTTAAGTTTACTTCAAAAACTTATTTTCTCCCTACTGTAGGGTGCGGAAAATAGGAACTTAAAAGAAATAATTGGAATAAAAAGCGGAGTTTTATAGTGGTCAGAAACCGCTTCTACCCAAAAATTTAAGAGTCTTTTTCATACTTGTTTATCTGCGTTAATAATTGTTTTAGAGCCAGTTCTTTCTACAGCCAAGTGTCGTTTCTCCCGTTTACGCCTGATTTGGGCGGGCGGAAGGTATGCTGGCAAACTGGTTGACTGGATTAAATTGTTTTTTGGTTAGGTATTATAGATGAAAATCTGGATGGTCTTCACCAAAAACACGAGAATAGCTTTTATTGGTTAGTTTTTATAGGGGGGTGTTTAAACCGGATTAGGGGTTAAAACCGGATTTTACAATAAAGTGTAAGATATAATTTTGACTTATATATTAGCAAAATTCGTGCCAAAAGAGTTAATTTATGATAAATAACTTCAATTTGTTCTTGACATTTTCAGTGTGGGTACCTGGCCAGTAGATACTTTCACAACTTGTACATCGGAAGAAAATCTCTTGTGTCTTGTAGACATAAATCGGCACTTTCGAAAGAACTGCTGTTTTCTCAATCTGTTCAATGGGTGCATTACACTTTACACATCGCGAAAAAATTCTATCTTCAGTTGGAGTCAAGTTAAATGCCTCAATGACCTGTTTCAGTTGCTCAATAGGGTTGGTGCTTTCCAACAGGAGACAACGTTCCACCGTTTTCATTTCCAAAAAGTCATGGTCACGCGTTAAAATAATGCGATTTTCTTTAAGCGCTCTACCTGCCAATTCGGCATCAGAGGATGGAGAATAATAAACCACATCATATCCTAAAATGCGCAACCACCTACCTAACTTAAAGACGTTCTCGTCTGCAATAAATTTTAATTTCTCGCTACAGCTCAATGAACTCCTCCAAATGTTATAGCCGTTGATTTCTGTAGACTTCCGAAGGCTCCAAGACTTCGGAAGTCTGTGAAGACAATTGAGCGACAACAATTAAACGTCGAGAATCTAAATCAAAAGTCCGGCCGTCGAAATCACCGTATAAAGCCGAAATTCGCAACCCGACGGCTTTTAATCTTTCCTCTAATTCTGGTGGAAAATAAAATCTGATGCGGTTGAGTGAGCTACGAAGTACAGATTGGCGAAGCCAGTTTTCTTCATGTTGACTTAAATCAATGACGGTGCGATAGTCATAAAGCACTCCAGAGGCCGCGTCATATTTAACTTCTGCCAAAGCAAGCACGTCGTCGTTTATCCACCACCAATTGCGTGTGCCATCTAATTGCGCCGCCGCATAAGGATTCCAATATTCCAGCAGCAGCTTACCTTCAGGCTTCAAAGCCAAAGCTATGTCCGAGAGCACAGTGAGATTATCCGCGTCGTTGAAAAAGCCAAAACTGGTATAGAGATTTATAACTGCGTCACAGGTATGGTGTAGCGGAATAGCTCGCATATCTGCCTCAACCAATTTCACACGGGTAAGTTGTCGCCGTTTTATTTCCTTCGCTGCTTCATCCATCAGCAAGCGAGAAGAATCCAGCCCGATAACCAGACATCCCCGTTTGGCTAACGGTAAAGCATGCCGTCCCTGTCCGCAGCATAAATCAAGCACGATGGAACCGGCATGCAATTGCAGCTTATCCCACAAGAATTCTACCTCTTCAATAGTTTCTTCCTCAGAAGGAAGTTCCGAAAGTAAATACGTTTCATCCCACATCTTTCCCATCCATTCTATCACTTTCAAAGTAAAAACGGAAAAAAATATCCGTGTTAAACCGTGGCTAATCAAAAAAGATACCTGTCTGCCGACAGGCAGTCCATGTATGTTATTGGGTTAAAATTCAGTCAAAAATCATTATATGGTCCTCGCGAGAATTAAATTCTACAAACTTCCAAAATCTCAATAGCTAACACTTTTGATTTGGGATATCGGAAAAAAATTTCCGCATTGGCAAAATTTTGCATTGTTCTTCTTTTCAGCATTGTAAACAACCTTTTCTTTAACGGAAAGAAAAGGTTGAGCAAAAGAAATAAGAGGAAAAAAGTAAATTGTGTATTAGGCAATAGCATGTTGCGCACATACGGCGACAATCTCGTAGCGTCGTCCCTCAGTGGCGACAACTGGCGCGACGGAGCTACGCCACTACGGTTAATATAACCTTCGGCAAAATGTTTTTGACCATTACCTCAAAAAAAGTAAATTGGCGCTAATTCACATCTTTTCCATCCATTCGATAACTGCCAAATTGAATTATGCGCGTTGCTTTTGCAATTTCCGGGTTACTTATGATTTTTAATGCACCGGCGTTGAAATCAATACCCTGAATAATCCCCAACGAAAGCACCCTATTATTCTCGTCTAACAAGGCTACCAACATTTGCTCGAAGTAATCGATAACCTCTGCGTTCAAATTGTCAAGACTCAAGTGACTGCAAATCCTTCGCGCGGCCAAACCACCAATTTTATCTATGGTGACTATGGAAAGCCCACGGTACGACCATTCCGCGTAGGGTACATGGTCATCCACTAAAGAAGAAAGATTTTCTAATTCTTTTGCGGTTGCTTTTTTGCCATTAAAAAATGGAGTACGTTGTCCTCTAATCTGGGAAATGGGAATTTCTACGATATCACAGTCGGCAAAATACTGATTAAATTTATCTTCGCGAAATTGTCTTCGGTAATCTTTACTTTTTCGTTCGACGTTTTTAGACCTACGCAGCAGATGTATTTTATGTGTGCTGATATTCTGCAAACTCCGGATTAACAAATCTAATTCACTATTTTGCTGAATAAAAATAATATGATTGGGGCGCAGGAGTTCTACTTTACTATGTTTTAGCACACTACCAATAGCGCCTTCAATTAGACCTGTGGTATCCACAATTACCAAATCAGCGTTCTGTGCAAACGCGGCGTCTACCATCATCTTAGCGCCAACAACAGTTTGAAGCAAATGCCGTTCCGGAGAAATCCAACCAACAAAATACAAGGCCTCCGGCGGGTCATTCAATTCATCAATAGAATTGACCACCAGTTTCATCCCAACCGTTGTCGGCGGGCCAATCCATGACTGTCCGACATCAGCATCAACTATGCCCACTTTCAGATGGCGTTTGATGCCTTCATCCGCAAGAAAACGACACAAAGTTGATTTGCCCATATCAACCTTACCAATAACCATAATAGTCTGATTAGGCTGGATTACTTGTAAAGCTAATTCTTTCCATTCATTGCTAATATTATAAGAAATAAGCGTCACCTCGTTACTTCAAACTTTCAATTTCTGAATGATTTATTAATGATAATCATACATCACCTTCAACTATTTTTCAATATCAAATTTTACAGGGCATTTTCACCTTTCCCTGTGTAATCTGTAATGGTCAAAAACATTTTGCCGAAGATTATAGTAACCGTAGCGGCGTTGCTCCGTCGCGCCAGTTGTTGCACACTTGTCGCCACTGAGGGACGACGCTACGGGGACGACGCTACGGGGACGACGCTACGAGACTTTCGCCGTATGTGCGCAACATGCTATTGCCTAATACATTTCCCTGTGTAATCAGTGTGATTATTAAAATTTTATCAGCGTCGTCTGAAAATCAGCGGCTATATATAATTTTGCCCTTGCGAAATTAAGAAGTTTATGCTATTATTTAATAACATGGAAAATGCAATCTTAGAAACGAAAAAAATTATAGAAAATCGCAAAGCACGGCATGATTATCATTTGCTTGAACGTTATGAGGCGGGTATTGTATTACAAGGCACTGAAGTAAAATCTCTTCGCGCCGGAAAAGTGAATATTAAAGACAGTTTCGCACGAGTGGAAGGTGATGAAATTTTTTTATATGACCTTCACATCAGCCCTTACGACCATGGCAACCGCGAAAATCATGACCCGAAACGACCGCGCAAGTTGTTGTTGCATAAAAACGAAATAAAAAAACTCTATGGCAGCACACAGCAGGGCGGTTTCACCATTGTTCCAACTCGAATGTACTTTAGCAAGGGTATAGCCAAGGTTGAGATTGCGCTTGCCAGAGGTAAACACGAATATGATAGACGTGAAGAAATGAAGGAAGTCGAGGTTCAACAAACTATAAAGACAGCTTTGAAGGATAAAAATGTTGGGCGACTTTGATGAAGCAAACTTTTCGTTTTAAGATGAGAAAAATGAAAAAATCCAGGAAAATAACGAAATTTATCTCAACAGTTGAGGCTCGAACCCATTTGGGGCAAGTGCTTGATGAGGCGCAAAAAATGGAACACCATCTCGTCATTAATCGCAAAGGGAAACCACTCGCGGCAATTTTGAGCGTCGAAGAGTTCGAGGATTATCTGGATATGCTTTATGATGACCCGCCTGCGGTCAAAGAGGCGCTTATCGAAAGTCAGAAAGATTATGAAATGGGGCGAGTGGGCTCACTTGATGACCTCTATAAATCACTGAAACCTCTTAAAGACGTTTTCGATACATGAGACGAGAATATCGCATTCTTCCAACACATCATTTTCAGAGAGATTTTGGTCGCCTTGGTGCGCAAATCCAACGCCGCGTGTTAGAAGCAATCGAGCAAATCCGTGAGAATCCTTTACAAGGGCTTCTTTTGCGGAATAAAAAGATTGGGCGTCGTAAATGGCGTGTTGGTGATTATAGAATCCGTTACGATACTTCCGGCAATGATGTTATTCTTCATTTTGTCAAACATCGCCGAGAAATTTATAGGGACTGAAAATTAGGTGATTGAAAATGTCTCAACAAAGAATTCGAACAATCGTTGATATTCCTCTTCTACTACTAAGAAAAGCTGAAGAAAAGCTGATGAAACCGCTTTTGTGTATGATTTTATTTTTGTTTGCAATATCTCTACCATGTTTTGGAGAACTAACGGAAAATGACATAAGACAGATAAGACAGGTAATCCGTGAAGAGCTTGAACCGATAAAGATAGAGATAGCAACGATAAAAGGCGACATAAAAGTACTTGAGACTAGAATAACAGAACTTGATAATCGAATGACAGAGAAATTTAAAGCAGTAGAGGATAAAATATCTCTCATCCAGTGGTTCATCGGCTTATTGGTTGCGATTGTAGTCGCGGCAATAGCTATTCCACAGTTGTTAATTTTGTATCGTGAAAAGAAAGAATCGAAGGAAATAGATGAACTCAAAGATATAATAGTGGAATTAAAAGGGAAAAAGGTGATTATGCCATAACGCAAAGAAGCCAGTCAGAAGCTTGCTTTTGAAGTTTGCATGGGAGATGGAATTTCTGAAATTTGTAGTGGGGATGCAATTCCTTAGCAATCATGCGCATCAAGTTAAGGGCAATCATGTAGATATGATGTTGTTCCTCCCCCTTGACGGGGGAGGCGTAGGTGGGGGTGAGAGCGGCACTCTCGCTTTTTTCACCCTCCCCTAACCCCTCCCGTCCCCCTTATTAAAGGGGGTAGGGGGTTGTGGGAGGGGAATTGGGAAAAAACGCTTAACTTGATGCGTATGGGATGCAATTCCTTAGCAATTCTCTGGCTCCGGTTTCCCAAAATTTGTTTGTACAGTAAACCCTTGAGTGTCAATAAGAGTTAATACATAAATTATAGTTTCTACATAGTTTTCACGTTTCACGCATCACGTTTCACGTTGTTGTCTATGGGGGCGACAAGGTTTCGACGGGGGTAATTGAGGCAAAGGTTGCATGTCGAGGTGTCCGTTGGCCTCGTAAAACAGCGGAAAAATAATAATTGCCGATGAAGAATTGGCTTTAGCCGCTTAGTACGGCTTCGTCCATCCAATCCTTTGCTCGCGAGGATGGAATGGGCGTCGAAAAGCGAGATATATAGTTTAGCTTTGCTCAAGGGCTAAATTATGAAATTTTACTTGAGATAGCTTTCGATGAATCCTGCCTATGGGAGTTTTCGAAGGCGAATGAAGAACATAGGACAAGCATGTAGTAGCCTTTGTTGAAATACTCTCGGACGCGAGTTCGATTCTCGCCGCCTCCACCAAATTTTCAACTGGGGTTTTCCTATGAAACAGTTCAAAAGCGTGGTTGAGAAACATCCTGATGGCTATGTAGCCTATCCACTCGGTCTTAATGGAATTGTTGTCGGCGAAGGCGACACTTATGAGGAGACGTTAGCCGACGTCAAATCTGCTATCCGTTTCCACATTGAGACTTTTGGCCAAGAGGTTCTTGAGGTCGAGTCGCCTGTGCTTGAAGCCTTCGTGGCCGAAGCAGGAGTGGTTATCTAATGCCCAAGTTTCCAGTTGATGCTTCTAAAGGGGAAGGAGAGATGATAACATGGAAATAGAGGATTTCTACACCGTTCCAGAAATCACAGCTAAACTCAAAGTTAATGGAACGACTTTGCATAGATGGATAAAGCAAGGCAAGATTAGGGCTTATCACTTCGGGCGGGCTTATCGTATTCCTAAATCGGAGTTTGAAAATTTCATAAACAATGCTTCTGTAACAAGCAAGCCAGAGAGAAAGAAACGAATTTCACCGGGAGGTATAACGGACGGAAATAACCTGTCTGACCAAAATTTTGAAGAGACTAAGAGAATGTCACTAAGAGGCATGTTCAAAGAAGGTGTTCCAATACCAGCAGAGGAAATTGACGAGGTAATTAAAGAATGGATTCCTCTTATTTCTTATGATGGAACTTTTCTTTCTTAAAGAAAAGTTTGGACGGTAGATGCTCATAGCTTAATCTGGTATGTACATGAGCCAAGCAACGTAAAACTTACTCAGAAAGCTCTGGAAATTATAGACAACGCTGAAAGAAATGGTATAATCTATGTACCTTCAATCGTGTTGCTGGAAATTCTAAGACTTGTTGAAAAAGGGAAATATCCTATCTCGTTCGCTGCTTTGGTTAAGAATAGTGAAAACCACGCAAGGTATGAAGTAATACCTCTAAACACAAAAGTGATAAGCATCTTGAAAAATATTCACGGTTTGGAACTACATGATAGAGTCATTGTAGCAACAGCAATGATGACTAACACCATTCTTGTGAGTAAAGATCGAGAGATTAGAGCAACGGGGTTGAATGTTATTTGGTCTGCTATTTGATGTAGGATAAAATAAGAGCAATTAAAAGTGCGCCAAATATCGGAGAAATCAACAAAATATGCCAGAAATTACTTTTGCCAGGAGATATATTAAGTTATAGAAAAAACGTGCGCAACATATACTCAAACGTCAGTTGGCCTTTTTTAACATGGTTATTGTTGGCCACTTTGATAAATGTAAATTTTATAATTTTCATGGATTTTTCGGCATCTTTCAAATTTCAGAAAAAACTTGTCATAGGAGAAACAAGGAGACCATGATTGAATTTGCATTTTTCCAAAAATTGGCCAGGGGTTGTCCTTATAAATTGTAATCTGTTTTCTGAAACAGACCAATTTTTCAAAATGTTACTTCAAGAACTTATTTTCTCCCTACTGTAGGGTGCGGAAAATAGGAACTTAAGTTGCTAGTTAACCTAAGTTGCCAGAGAATTAACGTAATAATGAATCTCGCCTCACGAGCAAACGGTTCTAAGAATCGAAACTCCGCAAACACGCCGTTGAATAATGTCCTGCAACCCTTTTAGTAAAAAAGTTTGATTAAAAAAAAGCCTACCGTTTCCCTGCCTTAAACGGCAACTTTCTTGTAACAAAAGCCAAAGCAATTCAACTTCTCACCCCTGAAAGAATAGGAAAAACACTCAGTTTAAATTCTTCCGTTATAAAGTTACAAGGAGGTAAAATTACAATGGGAACTCTTGACAGAATTAAATTAATCCTCAAAGCGAATTTGAATGACATAATTAGTAAATCGGAAGACCCAGTGAAAGCGATGGGCTTGATGTTGGAGGAGATGCGACAAAGTATTTTAAGCATTAAATCACTCATATTGGAAGCAACGGCTGAATTAAAACAAGCGGAAAGAGCAGCCGATGAAAATATTCAAAAAGCTCACGAGTGGGAGGCAAAAGCCGCTTTTGCTCTGAAGAAAGGGCGCGAGGATCTTGCGCGGCAGGCTCTTTCGCGTAAGAGAACGCTTCTTGACAAAGGTACGAGCTATCGCGCACAGATAGCCTCTCAACAGACGAACATTGAGAGCTTGAAGGAAAGTTTGAAAACTCTCGAAGCTAAAATGGATGAACTCCGAAGTAATCAAGCCAGGTTAGCCGCTCGCCAAGAATATGCCAAATTCCGGCGTCCTACATCAGTTCGGCCGACCACGGAGCCTGTCATTTCAATTATTGATACCACGACTATTGCTACTTATGACCGTATGGTTAGCAAGGTAGAGGATATGGAAGCTCTGGCAGCAGCTTTGGCGGAGATGACTCAAGAAGATGAATTAGAGAGAGAGTTTAGAGAACTCGAAGCCAGGGACAAATTGGACAAGGATTTGGAAGACTTGAAAGCACAAATAGCCGGAAGGCAAAATGTATAGAAGGCAAGGGGGTACAACGGCAAGGGGGCAAGATGGTAAAACGGCAAGTTAATCGTTTAGTCACTTTACCGTTTAGCCGTCTTGCTCTCCGTAGGGAGAAGATTTCAATGGCTCAATTTGAGCTTCTACCTATAGAAATTCAAAAGACCGTCAAAACACATACGCGTGATGATGAAGAGATTAAAATGTGTTTTCTCGCCGGGGCGGTACTCCTTGGACCTGAGTATGTCGTTATTACGTCCAAACGAATTATTGTGCTGGATGTCCGCAATATAGGCAGTTTGAGCCAATCTTATGTCAACGTGAAATTTGAGGTGCCTGTTTCGAGCATTACAAAAATCGACACGAACCGTAGCTTCAAAAACAAACTTTTAGGACAGACCAATATTAGCATTCAGATAAATGGATATAAACATCTCATCAACAACATTAGCAATAGAGAAGCTAATCGGGCAGTCGAACTACTATCCTCTCTGATAGCGAAATAAGAAACCCGTTGTCTCTGAGAACGGGTTTCCGGTGAGGGATTATGTTAGATTTCATCAAAGAATTTTTTGCCTGGTATAATTTTATTTATACTTGTCCACTTGTACTCATATTTTTCTACACGCTGTTACACTTTTTAGGATTTGCCTTTCATACCGGCGGACATGATTTTTGGTCTGATATAAGTGATATAGGAGTGGATACGGATGATGATACAAATGATGTTAATGCCGATACCGATGAATCAATCCTGTCTCAGATTTTGTCTTTTATCCATTTTAGTGAAGTGCCGTTGATGATGCTCCTCGCAGTTTTCTTTTTGACCTGGGGAATGGTAGGCTTTACGTTAAATCATGTCATTATGAGTGGTTTGAAAACTTTCTGGGCGCCTTTGATTATTCCTTCTCTTGTTATTACATTTGCGATTAGCATCCTATTTACGAAATTGTTTGCGATGGCAATGTTGTTTGTTGTTCCTACTGCGGAAAAGGGCGTAACCTCTATCAGAGAGTTAGTAGGCCAGACCGCCCGGGTAATAAGTGGAAAAGTTACGACTAAATTTGGGCAGGCTCGTCTGAGAGACGACTTAGGCTATAGCATAACTGTCTTCTGTAAAATTCGAGCAGGAAGTGAAATGCCGCAGAAGGGAGACGAGGTGCTTCTGCTTGATTACGACGATGCGGATAGAAAATTCGAAGTGGAAAAATTTGATGAATCATAGATGCTTATTATCTAATACTTTGTTTATAACGTGAATGGAAAAGTGGCACGTGGGCAAGATGGCAAGACGGCAATTAACCTTTAGCCATCTTGCCGTTTAGCCGTTTTGCCCTCTTGTCATTTCGCTTCTTTGCAAAACCAAATTAATAAATGGTGATTATCAAATGCTTCTGTCGCCGTTATTTTATTTGTGAGGACAGGTTTATTTTGTAAACCACCTGAAACGAGAATTAAAAAAAGGGGAAATGAAAATGAAAGAAGTTGAAGTTGCAATGATTACCTTTGACATAAATGCCCAGATGCCAATTGTCTTTTTGAGAGAAAAAGAAGGTAGCCCGAGACGATTATTGCCAATCTGGGTGGGAATTGCGGAAGCTCAAGCGATTCACTACAAAATACAGAATCAGGAATTTCCCAGACCGATGACCCATGACTTGTTGAAAAACGTCATTGAACAGTTAGGTGCTAAGGTTACATCGGTATTCATTCATAGCATCCAGGGAACAACTTTTTACGGTCAGATTAATTTAGCGGTAAATGGTACTGAGATTGAGATTGATTCACGTCCCAGCGATGCAATAGCATTGGCGCTTAGAGCAGAGGCGGCAATTTACGTTGCTGAAGAAGTCATGAAACAATCTGGACTCTCCGAAGATGACTTGAAGAAGATTGAGAAGGACCATTTGAAGAGCGCCCTGGAGGAAATGGATGAGGATACCTTGGGGAAATTTAAAGTTTAGATGCGTGAAAAGTGAAACGTAAAACGTAATACGTAACAACTCCCTAACTCACGTAGCAGAAGTTGCCAAACTTCTGGGTAAGGGGGAAAGAAAATTATGTATCATAGCGTTTTACAATTTTCCGACAAAGCTGCGTAAAGGGGAATGGAGGTGACTTTAAAATGCCTATCTTTGAGAAAATTAAACGGATAATTAAATCGAACCTTAATGACATTCTGGATCGAGCTGAGGACCCCGAAAAAATGCTTGAGCAGATTATCCTGGATATGCAGCAAGAATTAAAAGAAGCTAAAATTCAAGTGGCGTCCGCAATTCGTGACCAGCATAAATTAGAAGGGCAATATGCCGAAAATATGGAGATGGCGAATAAATGGGAAGAGCGGGCGGTAGCCTTTATCCGAAATGGCGATGACCTCCGCGCCAAAGAATCTCTCAAGCGCAAACGTTCTTTTAGCGAACTAACGCAGAACTTCAAAGAACAGTTGGATGTGCAAAGAGAGAGTGTGGATGCTTTGAAACATGGTCTGGCTAACTTAGAATCAAAAATAGAGGAAGCGCGCCGCCAGAGAGTTCTCTTGATTGCCAGAAAAAGACGAGCAGAAGCTCAAAGAGCCATTAACGAAACGATGGCTGGCCTCTCAAACTCTAACGCAGGTGGAATTTTTGACAAAATCCAGAGTAAAATAGAAGATGCCGAAGCGAGAGCGCAAGCTGCTGAAGAGATTCGGGCACTCAATCTTGAAGCCCAATTCGCAGCTTTAGGCAGTGAAGACGATATAAACACTGAGCTCGCTGAACTGAAGG
>Ga0194111_10006436_pt1 | contig 13348 bp, 12 predicted proteins | sample TA2KigC300mmetaG_FD_146194 | JGI IMG/M metagenome (GOLD analysis project Ga0194111, IMG submission 146194) | Freshwater microbial communities from Lake Tanganyika, Tanzania - TA2015033 Kigoma Deep Cast 300m | ecosystem: Environmental > Aquatic > Freshwater > Lake | place: Tanzania: Lake... | reverse complement strand
CAGGGCCGCCGCCTCTCGCTTCCCTGGCCCGGCCTGGTCTGGGAAGGCCAGCCCTGGGGCCTGGGAGAGCCTCTGGCGGCCCCGGAACTGGCTGACTGGAGCCGGCGCCTGGGCGTCCCGGCCCTTTGCGGCGAGCGCCAGCGCCGGGTATTTCTGCTCCTGCAAGACCCGCCGCCGGAGCATCGCCGCGACGCCCTCCTGGACCACCCCCAGGGGGAGCCGGTTCACTGGATTTCCTGGACCGGCCTGCACCTGCGGCTGGCGGGGCTGCTGGACGCCGGCCACCGCACCCTGGCCCTGGGGATCATCCTTCCCGGCCCCTGGGATCCGCAGTCTCTGGCCCTCTGGACTCCCATGCCGCCCCAACTGACTCCCCAGGTGCAATTTATCAAGCTGGGAAAAATGAAGCTCACCCCGGAAGGCCGGGAATTGATTTGAGGCGGTTTTCTGTTTTCTGTTTTCTGTTTTTACTCCAAGGTTCATTCGATTGGGTATTTTTGTAGCGCAATTTATTGCGCCCCAAAGGCGGGCGTGATATAGGGGTTGCCCAAAGTAATTTCCCCGCAGGGGCGCGGCGAGCCGTGCCCAAGGTACAGGGGCACAGCACGCTATCCCCCTACGTCAAAAAACAATCGGAAAAAACTTTTGGCAATTGCTACAAATCACGCTACAACTGTTGCCTTTCGACTGCGACTTGGTATTAGGTTATATGCCAAGGACCACGGGAAAAAATGCTTTACATTACGGTAATCATGATAGGCAAGACCCGGGAAGGCTTCATTCGGGAAGGTCTGGCCTTTTACCAGAAACGCCTCCAGCCCTATCTCCGACTCAGCCTGAAAAGCGTCAAGGAAGAAAAAGAGGGGGGAGGCTTATCCCCGGAAACCTTGAAATTTCGGGAAGGGGAGCGCCTCCGGGTCCAGGTTCCGCCGAAAGCCTATGTGGCGGCCCTGGACCCCCAAGGCAGGCAATTCACGTCGGAAGAATTCGCCCATTGGCTGGGCAAAAGGGAAGCGGAAGCCCGCCCCCTAACCTTTCTCATCGGCGGCCACTGGGGCCTGGATGGCGGCCTCCTGGCGGAGGCCCACGAACGCCTGGCCCTGTCCCGCTTCACCCTCACCCATGAACTGAGCCGCCTGGTGCTGCTGGAGCAGCTCTACCGGGCCATGACCATCCGGACCGGCCACCCCTATCACGTGTAAATAGGGGAAGGGGGCCGGCGCCTCCCTCATGGATCATCCATCAGCGCTCTCGCCGGTAGGCGGCCCAGGCGATGTCGTTTTCCCAGACCTTCACCTGGAGGGCGTGCAGCGGCGCCTGGAGGCGGGTCAGCAGTTCATGGCAGAGGATGCGGGCAAAGTGTTCGATGCTGGGGTTAAGCCCGGCAAATTCCGGCAGGTCGTTCAGGGTCCGGTCCCGGTAGTAGGCCGCCAGCTCATCCAAATGGGCCTCCAGCTCCACGATGTCCACCAGGTAGCCGTGCTGATCCAGGACCCTGCCCTCCACCCGGACCTCCACCTGGTAATTGTGGGAGTGGCGCTGGTTCTCAGGGCCCCAGTCTCCCCCGACGAGATAGTGTTGCGCCACAAATTCGCGCCCGATGGCCAGTTGGTACGTCATGGGTGCTCCGTATGGCAATTAGCAGTTGCCGTCTTTAAAAACTCCTGCCCCTCGGCCAACCCCATGGCATGTTAATTAACCTCGGTCCGGGCTGCGGCGGGGTCCCATTCATATTACAAATTTATTATTATATAAAGCCACAGCATAATTTATTTTGCCCTTTTACAGATTGAAAAATTGACGGTCTTAAGGTTGCGCCCACGGTCCTGGCCCGCCTCCCAAAATTTTGTGGCAAAATATAGCGTATTTATTTGATTTTTTAGGAACTTTTTTCCCTATTAAAAAGCTCCTTAGAGCCAAAGAATGCTTGACAGTTGGAGCGTGAAATGATAAAAAAAAATAACCTAACTTATCAAAATTTCATGCCTTTTATACCCCCAGCACCGGGAATTGCCGGCGCCAGGCAGGGAGGCCTGGGGGCCGCGTCACGCCGCCCCGGGTTTCCAGGGTGCACTATTCTCTTATTCCAGGGACAACCATGAGCCCGGCTCGTAAAATGTTCATCAACGCCGCCGACCCGGAGGAATTCCGGGTGGCCATCGTGGAAGAAGGCCAGTTGGACGAATTCGCAGTGGAAACCGCCGCCCGGGAGCACACCAAGGCCAATATTTACAAGGGCGCGGTGGTGAATGTCGAACCCAGCCTCCAGGCGGCTTTCGTTAATTACGGCGGCGAACGCCACGGGTTCCTGCCCCTGTCGGAGGTCCACTCCGATTACTTCCAGGAAAAGGTCCCGGCCAAGTCCAAGCCCCGCATCCAGCGGGTGCTGCGCAAGGGCCAGGAGCTTATCCTCCAGGTGGTCAAAGAAGAGTCGGCCACCAAGGGCGCGTATCTCACCACTTATATTTCACTGCCGGGGCGAAACCTGGTGCTTTTGCCCAAGCAAAGCCATTTGGGCATTTCCCGCAAGATCGAAAAGGAAGAGGAGCGCCAGCGCCTTAAAGAGCTGGCCCAGAAGCTGGGTCTGCCCGCGGAAATGGGCCTCATCATCCGCACCGCGGGGGAGCAGGCCAAAACCCGGGACCTGGCCAAAGACCTGCAATTTCTTCTTAAACTTTGGGAGGACCTCAACAAGGACGCCGCGGCGAATCCGGCCCCCTCTCTCTTGTACAAGGACCTGGACCTGGTCACCCGCACCGTCCGGGACTACTTTTCCTCGGACATCAAGTCCATCCTGGTGGACGACAAGGACGTCTTTCAACAGGTGCGCAATTTCCTGCGGGTGGCCGCGCCCCGGCACGTCCGCGCTCTGAAGCTTTACAAAGATAAACTTCCCATCTTCGCCCGCTACCAGGTGGAGGAGCAGATCGACCGCATCTATGCCGACCGGGTGCCCTTGAAATCCGGCGGCAGCATCGTCATCAACCCCACCGAGGCCCTGGTGGCCATTGACGTCAATTCCGGACGCTGCACCAGCCAGAAGGAGCTGGAAGAGACCGCGATCAAGACCAACCTGGAAGCGGCCCAGGAAGTCGCCCGCCAGCTGCGTCTCCGGGACCTGGGGGGGTTGGTGGTCATCGATTTCATTGACATGAAGGATAAGAAGCACCAGAAAGATGTGGAGCAGACCCTGAAGCAAAGCCTCAAACGGGACAAGGCCCGGGTCACCGTGGGGCATCTGTCCAAGTTCGGCCTGTTAGAGCTGTCCCGCCAGCGACTGCGGCCCACCGCGGCGGCCAGCGCCTATCATCTCTGCCCCACCTGCCAGGGCCGGGGCAGCGTCAAGTCCGTGGAAGTTCTGAGCCTGGGGCTGCTACGGCAAATCAGCTCTTATCTGGCCCAAAACCCGGTGGCCGAAGTGCGGGCCGCGGTGCCCCTGGAGTCGGCCAATTTTCTCCTCAATCAAAAGCGCCGGGAACTTTTGGCCTTGGAAGAACACCATCATGTAAAAATCATCCTTCTGGGCAAAGAACACTTCACTCCCGGAGAAATCCTGGTGGAATACCTGCGGCGGGAAGCCCCGGAGGCCGGCCCGCCTGCGGAGCCGGGCAAAAAGGAGTCCACTAATGCGCAGTAACCTGATGAAACTGGGCCTGGAAAAATATCCCCATCGGTCGCTGCTCAAAGCCATGGGGCTGACGGACCGGGAAATCGACCAGCCCCTGATCGGCATTGCCAATTCCTTTAACGAACTGATACCGGGCCACATCCACCTGGACAAGATCACCCAGGCGGTGAAGGCCGGTGTGCGACTGGCCGGGGGCACCCCCCTGGAATTCGGGGTCATCGGCGTGTGCGACGGCCTGGCCATGCACCACCGGGGCATGAATTACTCCCTGCTTTCCCGGGAACTCATCGCCGATTCCATCGAGGTCATGGCCATGGCCCATCCCTTTGACGCCCTGGTGCTGGTAGCCAACTGCGACAAGATCGTCCCGGGGATGCTCATGGCGGCCTTGCGCCTGGATATCCCGGCCATCCTGGTGAGCGGCGGACCCATGCTGGCGGGGCGCTTTCAGGGGCGGGAGGTGGACCTGATCAGCGTCTTTGAGGGAGTGGGGGCGGTGAAAGCAGGGCGTATGACCGAGGCGGAGCTGCAGGAATTGGCCGAGTGCGCCTGCCCCGGCTGCGGCTCCTGCGCTGGCATGTTCACCGCCAACTCCATGAACTGCCTGAGCGAAGCCCTGGGAATGGCGCTCCCCGGCAACGGCACCATTCCGGCAGTAGCGGCAGCCCGCATCCGGCTGGCCAAAACCGCGGGCATGAAGGTCATGGAACTTTGGCAGAAGAACCTCACCCCCCGGCAGATTGCCACCCGGGCCGCCTTTGAGAACGCCATCGCCGTGGACATGGCCCTGGGGTGCTCCACCAACACCGTGCTCCATGTGCCCGCCATTGCCCAGGAAGGGGGGATTGAACTTTCTCTGGAGTTGTTCAACGACATCAGCCGCCGCACTCCCCACCTGGCGCACCTGAGCCCCGGCGGCCCCCATCACCTGGAGGACCTGGACCGGGCGGGGGGCGTGCCCGCGGTGATGAAAGAGCTGTGGGAGGCCCGGTTGGTGTCGGGGACGCCCCTCACCGTTACCGGCAAAGCAGTAGCCGACACCTTGGCTCACTCCCAAGTCCTGGACGCCGAGGTAATTCGCTCGGTGGCGAACCCTTACCATAAGGAAGGCGGCATCGCCATCATCAAGGGTAACCTGGCGCCGGACGGGGCAGTGGTCAAGCAGTCGGCGGTGGCCCAGGAAATGCTGGTCAACGAGGGACGGGCCCGGGTCTTCGAATCGGAAGAGGAAGCCACCGGAGCGATTCTGGGCGGTAAGATCAAATCCGCCGATATCATCGTGGTGCGGTACGAAGGTCCCAAGGGCGGGCCGGGCATGAGGGAGATGCTCACTCCCACCTCGGCCATCGCCGGCATGGGCCTGGACAAAAGCGTGGCCCTGTTAACCGACGGCCGCTTCAGCGGCGGCACCCGGGGGGCGGCCATCGGCCACATCTCCCCGGAAGCCGCGGAAGGCGGTCCCATCGCCTTGGTTAAGGAAGGGGACCGCATTAGAATTGACATCCCCGGCAAGACCATCACCCTGCTGGTGGACGACGCCGAACTGGCCCGGCGGCAAGCCGCCTGGCAGCCGCCTCAGCCCAAAATTCAACACGGCTACGCGGCCCGCTACAGCCGCATGGTGAGCTCCGGCAGCAAAGGCGCGGTGTGCGAGTAGGGGGGAGTATAATGGTCTCACCGGGTAAAATTATTTCCGCTAACGATCTTCTGGCAGTGAACTTCAATCGCAATGTCCGGGGTAATTGGCGTTTGGATATGAAAATGCTGACCTTAACTAATAAAGCCCGGCATTATGAAATTGATCTTGAACGGATAATCACTGCTGCTGATGTTTTAGATTGGATTATGCAGATAGCGGAAAAAGCAGGACCGGGGTGGCAAGTGCGGAACTTCCTATGGCTGTTAGAGAGGGCGGTAGAGTTACGTTTCGGAGAATCATTACGGACTGTCTTCGCTCAGCCGAACAGGAAATTACCATGGAAGGATAAGTAAAGGAATTAACGGGCTTAAGGAGAAATTTGGTGAGAGGGAAGCCCAGTATTGGGAAGGTAGCAACGCTGGAGGAAATCCAGCAAACGTTACAAAACCACATCCAAATCCTGAAGGATAGGTATGGCATAAGGATATTGGGAGTTTTCGGCTCTTACCGGCGGGGAACGCCAAAGAAAAAAAGTGATCTGGATCTGCTGGTCGAACTGGAAAGACCTATCAGTTTATTGGAACTCGCCGGCGCCGAAATTTATTTAACTGAGGTTTTGGGACTCAAGGTGGACCTCGTGCCTAAAGAGGATATCCGACCAGAACTGAAGGACCAGATTCTGCGTGAGGCGGTGTATTGGTAAACCGTAATATTACCCTGTACTTTCAACAGTCACGGCTTTTCGACAACCGACCACTACGGTAGGAAATAATCTGAAGGACAACCCCGTATTCGGGTTAACTAAAATTTCAATCCTTGATGATAAAAAAGCTAATAAATTAAACTACTTGATTAAGTTATCAACAGAAGCGGCGGCCGTTATTTTTAAGACTACATTTCTTAACTGATACTTAAAAAAGGGGGAGTCTAGCCGATGCGGGTAAAGATGGAACGGGAAACTCTGCTGAAAGGCATCGCCCGGACCCTGGGGGTGGTGGACCGTCGGGGCACCATGCCCATTTTGGGAAATTTTCTCTTCCAGGCGGAAGAAGCCGGCGTCCAGATTGCCGCCACCGACCTGGAAGTGAGCTTCCGGGGTTTTTATCCCGCCCAAGTGGAAGAGCCGGGAGCCCTCACCCTGCCGGCTCACTACTGCTTCAACCTGATTAAAGAGCTTCCCGGAGAACTCCTGGACCTGGTGGGAACGGAGAAATCCAACCTTCAGCTAACGGTGGGCGAGTCCCGCTATCAGCTTTTGGGCCTGCCGGCGGATCAATTTCCTCCCGTGCCCAAGGCCACAGATCTGAATTTGGTGGAAGTGGAAAGCGTCCAGCTCCGGGAAATGATTGAAAAAACCATTTTCTCGGTATCCGTGGACGACCTCCAATACCACCTGTCCGGCATCTTCTGGGAGCGGTTGCGGGAAGGGGATGAGGAAGGAGCGAGCACCGAAGAGGTGGCGGAGGAGACCGAGGCCCAAGAGACGGAAGAGGGGGAAAAGGGTCCCTACCTGCTCCGCATGGTGTCCACCGACGGCCACCGCCTCACTCTCATCCAACGGCCCCTGGCCCAAAGTGAACATTTTGCCATAGAAGAAGGCATTCTTATCCCCCGGAAAGGGGTGACGGAAATCTCCCGGATGCTGGCGGAAGAAGAAAAAGTGGCCTTGGGGTTAAGCCAGAAAAGCCTGGCCCTGAAGGTGAACGACAAGTACCTGTTCATCCGCCTGTTGGAAAAGAAATTCCCCGACTACCGCCGCATCATCCCCGAAAATTTCGCCTATCAATTCGCCCTGAGCCGCCGGGGGCTGTTCGATACCTTAAAGCGCATCTCGCTTTTGTCCACCGAGCGGTTCAAAGGAGTAATCATCAAGCTCACCGCGGAAATGGCGGAGATCACCTTCCAGAACCCGGAAATCGGCGAAGGCCGGGAGCTCGTGCCCCTGACCCTGGAAAAGGGGGAGGCGGAAGGCTTGCAGTTTGAGATCGGCTTTAACGCCCGTTATCTCCTGGAGCCGCTGAGCGCCATGGCCGGGGAGACCGTGTTGCTGGAAGTCAATGAAAGAGACCGCCCCTGCCGGGTCATGGAACAGAACGACCCCAACTACTTCAGCATCATCATGCCCATGAGCCTTTAAAAGATGGTTTTCGGTTTTCGGTGGTTCATGAGCTGGCTCATCTGAAAAAGTGGGTGATATTGGTAGCACATCGCGGCCTAAAGGCCGCAACCAAACTAAAAAATGACCTAATTACTTTAATCAAATCAAGGTGTTACAGGCAAAATCTTCGCGAAAAAACCAGAAACTCGGATTCAGTAGCACAGGCTTTCCAGCCTGTGCCAAGGATAACTTTTAAAGGCAGTCGCTCATGAGCCTTCGGCTCTCTCAAAACAATAAAATGTCAGTAACTTACTTAAAGACCAAGTTCCAAAAAGGCGTCAAAGAACTTTTGTGTCAAACCCTCACATCACCCCAAACTATGAATGACATGATCAAAGGGACTCTCAAAATTCCCGAGTAATGTTCTTTCTGGTTTTACGGGGGAGGAAAAATTGGAAAACCGAGAAAATATTGAAGTTGCCATCACTCCCGGGGGCGAATACCGCGCCGAGCAGATCCAGGTCCTCAAGGGCCTGGAGCCGGTGCGGGAACGGCCGGCCATGTTCATCGGCAACACCGGCGCCGAAGGCCTCCACCATTTGGTCTATGAAGTGGTGGACAACTCCATTGACGAGGCCATGGGCGGGCACTGCAACGAAATCAAGGTCAAGATCCATTCCGATAACAGCATCACCGTGGAAGACAACGGCCGGGGCATCCCCGTGGACCTCCACCCCACGGAGAATTTGCCCGCGGTGGAAGTAGCCATGACCCGCCTCCACGCCGGGGGCAAGTTCGATTCCGGCGCCTACAAGGTCTCCGGCGGCCTGCACGGCGTGGGGGTCTCCGTGGTCAACGCCTTGAGCGAATACCTGGAGGTGGAGATCCGGCGGGACGGCAAGGTTTACCATCAGCGCTACGAACGGGGCAAAACCGCCACCCCCCTCGCCATCACCGGCAAAACCCGGCGCCGGGGCACTAAAGTGTCGTTTCTGCCAGACAACCAGATTTTTGGTGACTTTCATTTTCATTACGAGGTGCTGGCCCAGCGGCTGCGGGAGTTGTCCTTCCTTAACGGCGGCGTCCTGATTCTGCTGGAAGACGAACAGACCGGCAAGAAAAACGAATTTCTCTACAAAGGCGGCATTGTCTCCTTCGTCCAGTACCTGAACCGCAACAAGACCCCCATTCATCCGGATGTCCTATACATTTCCGGGGCCAGAATCGGTATTCAGATGGAACTGGCGTTCCAGTATAACGATACGTATAACGAACAGCTTTTCACCTTCGCCAACAATATCAATACCCGGGAGGGGGGCACCCACCTCTCGGGCTTCAAGGCGGGGCTGACCCGGGCCATCAACCAGTACATGACGGCCAGCGATCTGCCCAAGAACCTGAAAAACAGCCATCTTACGGGGGAAGACGTCCGGGAGGGGCTCACCGCGGTGCTCAGCGTGAAACTGCCCCACCCGCAATTTGAGGGCCAGACCAAGACCAAGCTGGGAAACAGCGAAGTCAAGGGCCTGGTGGAGAATCTCATCTATGACCGGCTGCTGGCTTATATGGGGGAAAATCCCCGGGTGGCCCGGGCCATTTTGGGGAAGCTCCTGGAGGCTTCCCGGGCCCGGGAAGCGGCCCGCCGGGCCCGGGACCTGGTGCGCAAAAAGGGCGCCCTGGGGGACATGACCCTGCCGGGCAAGCTGGCGGACTGCCAGGAACGGGACCCCAAGCAACGGGAGCTTTACCTGGTGGAGGGCGACTCCGCCGGCGGCTCCGCCAAGCAGGCCCGGGACCGGCGCTTCCAGGCCATCCTCCCCCTCAAGGGGAAAATCATCAACGTGGAAAAGGCCCGGTTCGAAAAAATGCTGGAAAACTCGGAAATCCGCACCCTCATTTCCTCCCTGGGCTCGGACCTCACCCAGGAGCAGAAGGACCTGGAAAACCTGCGCTACCACAAGATCATCATCATGACCGACGCGGACATTGACGGCGCCCATATCCGGACTCTGCTGCTCACCTTTTTCTACCGCCAGATGCTTCCCCTCATCGAAGGCGGCCACCTGTACATCGCGCAGCCCCCCCTGTACCGGCTCACCCGGGGGAATGAAAAGATTTATCTCAAGGATGACAGCGGTTTTAAAAAGTATCTCCTCCAGCGGGGCACCGAAAAGAAACGCCTGCGCCTCTCCCCCGGACGCACCCTGGAAGGGCCGGCCCTGCACCAGGGACTGGAGAAGGTCATGGCCTACCAGGAGTACCTGGGCCGCTTTGAAAAGCGGGGCCTGGCCCGGGAGGTGTTGCGGGCGGTCCTGGATGACGGCCTGGTGGCCAAAGAAAGCCTTCGGAACGAAACCAAACTCCAGGCCCTGGTGGAGACCCTGAACGCCGGCCGTTGGACGGCGCGCCTGGAGCCGGACGACGAGCACCAGTCCTGGGCGGTTATTGTCTCTCCCCGGGAGCGGGAAGGGGCCGAGGTGCGCCTGGACTGGGAACTTTTGGGGGGCAGCGACTTTCAGGCCCTGGTGAAACTGGCCCAGGCCCTGGATGATTTCAAGACCCCGCCCCATATCGTGGAGAGCAAAGACCGCACCTGGGAATTCTCCACCCTGGAAGAATTTCTGGCCTTCATCCAGGAAGAAGGCCAGAAAGGCGTCACCATCCAGCGCTTCAAAGGCCTGGGGGAAATGAATCCGGACCAACTCTGGGAAACGACCATGGACCCGGAATCCCGCACGTTGTTAAAAGTAAACGTGGAGGACGGGGTGGCCGCGGATGAGATCTTTACCATCCTCATGGGCGACAAGGTGGAGCCGCGCCGGGAATTTATTCAGAACAATGTGCTTGAATTGAATGAATTGGATATATAATTTGAGGGAGTAGGGGTTCGGCGGCGAACGCCCCCAACCTTACACTTGCACCGTAGACAATTTTTTCACCTAAAGGAGGGATCGCTATGCACCGCAAAGCCAGCTTCAGAATCTTCGTCACTCGTCGGGAAATGCTATCCGTGGGCGATGTCCCCGACCATACCCTGATGCTCACCGAGATGGAAGGAACGCCCATTGATTATTCCCCGGGCGTGGCTGGAGAATTCGTCACCCGGCGCAGCGTCGGCTTCCATGACCGCATCAAAGGCGACGGCCCCATGCAAGGTTATGCCACCACCATTTACCAGGAAGGCGTGGTCTATTCCAAGTTTCACGGGGAAAAAATGGGGGCCATGACCAAGGGCACATGGGAGGTGATGAAAGGCATCGGCAAGTTAAATGGCCTCACGGGGGCCGGCGTCTTTACGGTCAGGCCATCTGAAAAGCATGGAGAGTTCATCCTGGAGATGGAAGGGGAATACGAGCTGAAGTAGAGCCCCCCGCCGGGGCGCGGGGATAGTCGGATTCGGCTGCTGCAGGGTTTTTCCTGGTGGGCATATCAGCGGACTCCCCTGCCGACATTTCTTATGGCGGAAACAAATATCCAAGTGGTTATCTGCGCCCAGTGCGGGACGGAAACCGAGGGGGCTGAGGCCCGGGAATATGCCGGGCAGCAGCTCTGTGAAGACTGCTTCATGGAGGCTCTCAGCCCCTTGCGCACCTGCGACCCCTGGGCCGTGCACCTGGCCCGCAGTCTGAAAGACCAGCCCGGCGGGCCGATGCTAACCGCCACCCAACGGCGCCTCTATGACCTGGTAAAGGAAAAGGGCGAGGTTTCCATGGCGGAAGCCATCCAGGCCATGAATCTTCCGGAAGCCGAACTGCGGCGGGAATTCGCCACCCTGCGCCATCTGGAACTGCTCCGGGCCTGCAAAAAAGGCGACCTTATTTTCCTCATCCCGTTTTGAGCGCCCCCCCCGCCGACCTGGATTACGCCTTGATCCGGCGCCTCGCCCGGGGCGACACCAGCGCCCTGACGGAACTCATCCGCCGCCACCAGACCCGCCTCTACCAGGTGGCCTACCGGCTGTTGAAAGACCCCCTGGGGGCCGAAGACGCCCTCCAGGAGGTCTTCATCAAGGTTTACGAAAACGCCCACCGCTTTGAGCCTAAAAGCACGGTGAGCGCCTGGCTCCACCGCATCACCGCCAACCACTGCTTGAACCTGCTGCGCCAGCGCCGCCCCCAGGAATCCCTGGACGGGGAAGATGCGCCCATGGTCCCGGATACCCAGGCCACCCCCCTGGAGGCCCTGGAGGAGGCGGACCTGTCCCGGCGGCTGGAGGAGCTGCTCAACGCCCTTCCGGAAAACCAGCGCCGGGCCTTGATTTTGAAGCGCTTCGGGGGCCTTTCCTACCAGGAAATCGCCGCAGAGATGGGCCTCAGCCCCCCGGCGGTGGATGGCCTCTTAAAACGCGCCCGCCAGACCTTGAAAAAGGCATTGGCGGATTTCTTGTAGGAGCGTTATCCGCACCTATTTTTATTCATAGATTACCACAGACCGGATAACCCTTGCCCCGCAACAGGGCTGGGCGCAGGTAATGAAAACCGAAAACTCTGTCTTTATAGCCCCACCCTTCAATCTGTATTATCATATGTCCCATGATGATCCACCAGCTTCTGGCCCGGGAGCATATTGAGCCTAATTTTGATCCCGGCGCCGCCGACCCCCTGAAGGCCCTGCTGGCCCTGGTGCGCTCCCGGGCCGGTCTGGCTGAGTCCCTGGAGCAGTTCGAAGCCGAAGAGCTGGAATTGCTCCACGGCTACCAGGGGGAAGGCCTGGCCGTGCTCCACAACCTCACCGACGCGGTGGACCGTCCCCTCCTGTTTTTGGCCTTAAGCCCCCAGGGGGTGGCGCTCAACGGCGAGCCCATCCAGGTGGCCGCGGTGCTCCTGTCGCCCATGAAAGAGAGTGGGGAGCATTTCCAGATCCTCTCCCGGCTCATCGCGCTGCTACGCCACCACCGCCTGCGGGAGGAACTCCTGGCCAACAAAGGGTCGGCGGAGGTCTGGCGGGCCCTCCGGCTCCAGGAGGAGGCGGGCCGGGAAAACTACTGGGTCCTGTCCCGGGAAGAGATTTTCGCAGAACTTCAGACCGGGGCAAATGGCCTGGCCCCGGAGGAAGCCCGCAAGCGCCTGGAGGAGATAGGCCCCAACCGCATCGAGCCGGCCCGGCGTCGGCCCCTCATCCTGCGCTTCGGCGCCAATTTCATTAACCTCTTCGCCCTGCTCCTGTGGGCCGCCGCGGCCCTGTCCTATCTCGCCGGCCTGCCGGAACTGGCCGCGGCCATCCCCCTGGTCATCCTGATTAACGGAGTGTTCAGCTTCTGGCAGGAATACCGGGCGGAAAAGGCCGTGGAGGCCCTGGCCCGGCTCATTCCCCGGCAAAGCCGGGTGGTGCGGGACAGTCAGGTCTGCCCGGTGGACGCCGGGGAGATTGTCCCCGGGGACATCATCCTCCTGGAGGCCGGGGACCACATCCCCGCGGACGCCCGGCTCATCGAGGCCGCGGACTTCCGGGTGGACAACAGCGCCCTCACCGGCGAGTCCCGCCCGGCCTACAAGACCGACGAGCCGGTGGAAGACGGCAAGGAATTCCTGTGGATGGAAATGCCCAACCTGGTTTTTGCCGGCACCGCGGCGGTGGCCGGCGACGCCCGGGGGGTGGTCCTGGCCACCGGCATGGACACCCAGTTGGGAAATATCGCCTCCCTCACCCAGCGGGTGGGAGACAAACCCAGCCCCTTGCAGCGGGAAATCCAGGTGGTGGTGAAAATTCAGGCGGCGGTGGCGGTGACCATCGGCCTGATTTTCTTCCTGGTGGGCGTGCTTACCGGCAAGCTCATTTTTTTCACCAGCCTGGTTTTCGCCATCGGCCTGATTGTGGCCTTTGTGCCCGAAGGCCTCCTGCCCACCCTGACCCTGTCTCTGGCCATGGGGGTGCAGCGCATGGCCCGGAAGCACGCCCTGGTGAAAAAGCTCTCCTCCGTGGAAACCCTGGGCGCGGCCACGGTCATCTGCACCGACAAGACCGGCACCCTGACCACCAACCA